>Ga0207878_100017_pt1 | contig 394331 bp, 378 predicted proteins | sample LinPmetageLP41_FD_184053 | JGI IMG/M metagenome (GOLD analysis project Ga0207878, IMG submission 184053) | Marine viral communities from the Pacific Ocean - LP-41 (SPAdes) | ecosystem: Environmental > Aquatic > Marine > Oceanic | place: Pacific Ocean | collected 2010-08-27 | reverse complement strand
TGTATATGTAAAGTTGCGTGTTTGCGTGCGAGGATTTTCCGAAGGAAAATCAGACGTAGCAAACGTGCAACGACCTTTGTTTTAGCACAACACCAGCAATTTTTTATATACGGTGTTGTAAAACGTACTTTATATTAGACTTCAATTGAAATATTGACTTTTCCGCCAAGTCCTTTTTCAACGATGTCAAATAAGGTTTTTAAAGTCAGATTACTGCCATTATTTTCCACACGAGAAATGTAAGTCCGCTTTTTATCAATCAGTTCGCCGAGTTGTTGTTGGGTCAGATTTTTTTCTTCTCGTGCATTTCGTAATAGCAAACCGATTTTAAACGATTCAAAATCTCTGTCGAGTTCGTCTCTGCGTTCCGTTCCTTTTTTTCCGTAAACGGTATCTTTAATGTCTTTCCAGCTTTTAGTTTCCATTTCTTTTGTTTTTTTCTTCGTAATACTCTTTCATTAATCGGACAGCTTTGTCGATTTCTTTTTTCGGTGTTTTCTGCGTCTTTTTTGTAAATCCGTTTAAGAGTATAACTAACTTACCTTTGTCGAAGAAGCAAAAAACTCGCCAAATATTCGAGCCTAATTTTATTCGGGCTTCAAATAGTCCTTTGTGTGTTTTCATTGGTGCCAAATATGTTTTCGGCACGTGCTGATAGGTTTCGATTATTTCAATGACCTTAAATATTTTGTCCTGAACCTTTTTCGGTTGAGCAAGCAGAAACTCCTCGAAATAATTTTTATATTGTATTACTTGCCTAACTTTTTCCATTCAGACAAAGGTAACTTAAAAGTTACTATTTTCAAAATTTCAGATGTTTATTTTTGAAAATCGAATGTTTCTTGGGTATGTTTTACAACATGCGGATAAACACCATGGTGTTTATTCCAGTTATATAGTTAATGCTTATTTTGTGAAATACATCACATTTTTAAAAGGGGAGAGTCACGAATTTAAAACATTTTTTTCTGCTCTCACTAATAAATTAAAAAAAATCCACACTCATTATTTTTATACAGATTCCATATCTTCGCAAAAAAAAATGCTAAAAGCAGTATTATTCGATATGGATGGTGTTATTGTCGACACCGAGCCCCTACACAAAAAAGCATATTTTAGTATGTTTAACGAAGTAGGGATAGATGTTACTGCTTCTATGTACAATGCTTTTACAGGGCAATCTACCATTAATATTTGCAAGCAACTAGAAACTCATTTTAATACAAAACATACTCCAGAGGAGTTAGTGGCTATTAAAAGAAAGCACTTTAAAGAAATTTTTGCCACAGACACAGATCTCGATTTACTTACAGGTGTGTTAGATATTATAAAAGACTACCATAACAATGGCTTAAAACTTGTTTTGGCCTCTTCTGCCTCTATGGCAAACATAGATCGCATTTTTGATCGCTTCGATCTTAATCAATATTTTATTGCAAAATTGAGTGGTGCAGATTTAAAAGCATCCAAACCCCACCCCGAAATATTTATGAAAGCTGCTCAAGCAACTGGTTTTGGTCCTAATAATTGTGTGGTGATAGAAGATTCTACCAACGGTATTGCAGCCGCAAAAGCAGCAAATATTTTTTGTGTTGGGTACAACAGTTTACATTCTAAAAATCAAGATTACTCAAAAGCAGATGTGGTAATTTCTCACTTTAATGAAATTGAGTTTTCAAAATTAAACACATATTTTAAGTAGCGTTTCTCAACTACACACAACATTTTAACCCATTGTTGTTTAGATAATTATACGTATATTTATTGTGCTCCCCATAACTTAAAATTATTGTTATGGCCTCATCTATTTTTGATACGCCTCCTCAACCCGTTGTAGAAAATCTAAAATTACTTTGCGAAGATCTCAACGCGAAAATTCCATCGAAACAGCTCGATAAAAATTTACTTATTGCCACTTGGAATATTAGAGCTTTTGGCGATTTAACTCGCGAATGGGAATCGCAGGAAAACGATTCTCCAAAACGTGATTTACAATCCATTTTATGCATTACAGAAATAATTAGAAGGTTTGATGTAATTGCTGTACAGGAAGTAAAAAGTAACATTAGGGCACTTCGTGACACTATTAAACTTCTGGGAGAAGATTGGTCGCTTATCCTTACCGATGTTACAAAAGGAGATGCCGGAAATGGAGAGAGAATGGCTTTTATATTCGATACTAGAAGAGTGAAACTATCTGGGCTGGCTTGTGAGTTGGTGGTACCTAAAGAATGGTCTAACGGAATTGGTGTAAATGCGCTAGATGAGCAATTTGTGCGTACACCTTATGCAGTGAGTTTTAAATCTTGCAATCAAACTTTTATTTTAGTGACGCTCCACATTAAATACGGAAAAAAATCTGCAGATCGCATTGCAGAACTTAAAGCAATTGCAAAATGGCTTGCAGATTGGGCCGGAGATGTAAATGCGTACCATCAAAATCTTATTACGTTAGGTGATTTTAACATCGACGAGCGTGGAGATCTGCTAGACGAAACCTTTCTTTCGGAAGGATTAACGGTACCTCCTGCCCTACAAAATCCAGAAGTAACGCGTTCTATTTTTAATAAAACAAAATATTACGATCAGATTGCCTGGTTTTTAGACAATCAAAATGTGCCTAATTTAAGTTTAGAATTTCTACAGGGAGGTAATTACGATTTTGTTCCTACCGCATTAGTAAACAGAGGACTTACTAAACAAAGTCTCTCGTTTATGATGTCTGACCATTATCCGCTTTGGGCAGAATTTAAACTTTAGGGGTTTAGTTTATTTTTTAACCCTTCAAAATCTAGAACAGCTTGTTCCCCACTTTTCATGTGTTTAAGCGTGTAGCTTTGTGCTTCTATCTCATTAAGCCCTGCAAGTACGGTATAAGGAATATTACGCTTATCTGCATAGCCCATCTGTTTCCCCATTTTAGCATCGTCTGGATATAACTCTGCCGAAATTCCATTTTTTCGTAATGCTGAAATCGCTTTCATAGCATACAAAGCTTCTTTTTCGCCAAAATTGATGAAAAGAACTTTTGTAGTTTCAGAAACGGTAGAAGGAAATAAATTTAATTCTACTAGCACCAAATAGATTCGGTCTAAACCAAATGAAATCCCTACGCCACTCACATCTTTTAAACCAAAAATACCGGTAAGATCATCGTAACGGCCACCACCGCCAATACTTCCCATAGAAACGCCTTGTGGAGCAGCAACTTCAAAAATGGCACCCGTGTAATAATTAAGTCCGCGTGCTAGGGTTACATCAATCTCTAATGTAGCAGTTTGAAGTTGTAAGTTTTCAATCGTATTAATTATAAATTCTAATTCTGAAACACCTTCTAATCCAGTTTTAGAGCTTGCTAATAATTGTTTTAGCATTGCGAGTTTTTCCGAAGCATTACCTTTAGAATCAAACAGTGGTTGCATTGTATCGATAGCACTTTGTGTAATTCCTTTTGAAATCATTTCGGTTTTTACGCCTTCTTCTCCTATTTTATCTAGTTTGTCTAATGCAACAGTAAAATCGATTAGTTTGTCTTCTTCACCAATTACTTCAGCAATACCACTTAAAACTTTTCTGTTGTTGAGTTTTATGGTTACCCCTTCCAAATTTAATTTTGAAAAAACGGTGTCGTATAATTGCACTAGTTCAACCTCTTGCCATAAGGAGGTAGATCCTACTACATCTGCATCACACTGAAAAAACTCTCTAAAACGTCCTTTTTGAGGTCTGTCTGCACGCCAAACTGGCTGAATTTGGTATCGTTTAAAAGGAAATGTAATTTCATTTTGGTGTTGCACTACATATCTTGCAAAAGGCACAGTTAAATCGTACCTTAGTGCTTTTTCTGAAATTTTTGAAGTGATTTTAGCGCTATTCTTTTCAGTATACAGAACGTCATTCACTTTATTTAAAAAGTCACCGCTATTTAAAATTTTAAAAATAAGACGGTCTCCTTCTTCCCCATATTTTCCCATTAATGTATCGCTATTTTCAAACGAAGGAGTTTCAATAGGCTGAAAACCAAAGGTTGTAAAACAACTTTTAATAGTGTTCATTATATACGTTCTTTTAATAACTTCCTCTGGAGAAAAATCTCTTGTTCCTTTTGGTATAGAAGGTTTCTGTGCCATGTCTTAAATTGTTGTGCAAATATCATAAATTTATGGGTAAATTGTAACTTTATGACTCGTTAATAGTCTAATGATAAACGCTACAATCAAAAACTATGTTTTCACTCTTTCGGGAAAATGTTCGCATTGCTTTAGACTCTATTAGAACACAGCTTCTTAGAACCATTCTTACCATTGTAATTATGGGAATTGGTATTTGGGCACTCGTTGGTATTTTAAGTGCTGTAAAAGCTTTAGAAACAAATATTGCAGGGAATTTTGCTTCCATGGGATCTAACACTTTTAACCTGGAACGCTATCAATTTAATGTGCAGCGTCAAGATGGAGGTGAAAAACAAAAAGTAAATCCTATAATTGGTTACAATGAAGTAAGAGAATTTATTGATGCGTACGATTTTCCATACACTAATACTGCTGTTTCATTTAGAGGAACAGGAACCGCAGAAGTTAAATTTGAATCTGATAAAACAGATCCAGAAGTTCAAGTATTTGGTGTTAACGAACATTATTTAGAAAATACAGGAACCAAAGTAGAAAGCGGAAGAAACTTCACCATTTTTGATATTGAAAACAATAACAAGGTTTGTATTATTGGTTCAGATTTTCTTAAAAGTCTCTTTGAGCTTGAAGACCCAATAAATAAAACAATTAGTATTCGAGGAGTAAAATTTAAGGTAATTGGAGTTTTAGAATCTAAAGGCTCCACTTTTGGAAACAATCAAGATTTAAAAGTTCTTATTCCTATTCAAGTAGCACGAGGAATTTTTACCGAACCTAATATTAATTATACTATAAGTGTAAAAGTAGACGATAAAGAAATGATGGAAGCTGCAGAAGATGAAGCTATCATTACTTTTAGAAATGTAAGAGGACTTACACCTATAGAGAAAAATGATTTTGGAGTAGTACGTAGTGACGATCTTATAAATCAAATTGCAGAAATTAGTGGTTATCTGGAATTAGCCGCTTGGATAATAAGTATAATTACTATTCTTGGGTCATCTATAGCCTTAATGAATATTATGCTAGTTTCTGTTTCTGAAAGGACCCGGGAAATTGGTGTTAGAAAAGCATTAGGAGCAAAACGATCTACTATATCAACTCAGTTTTTTATTGAAACTATAGTTATTGGGCAATTTGGAAGTATTCTTGGTATTTTCTTAGGAGTACTCACAGGGATTGCCTTTGCCTATTTTGCCAATTTCGAATTTACGTTACCAGTATCTGCGATGATATGGGCTACCGTTATTACATTTGTTGTAGCTGTAATTGCAGGTTCTTATCCAGCTTCAAAAGCAGCAGGTTTAGATCCAGTAGAAAGTTTACGATATGAGTAATTAGTGAATAAAAGTATTACCCACTATTTACATATTTAAAATATCTTCGAAGAAATTATAAAGGTCTCCTTTTGTAATTACTGAACCTTGCTGAATTATAGCAAATATATCTGCATTTCTATCATTAGAATATGCTTTTGAAGAGGTATAAAACTCAACAGAATCTGAAGCAAAATTTTCTTGTAACCAACGATAACCTTCACTCGTTGTAATATTTTTTGTTTCATCCATAATTTTAACAGCAATTAAATGCATCTTTTTGTCATCTAATTTGAATAAAAATAATTGCTGAGGCGCAATATTTTCTAAATATTTCGCTTTTTGTAGAACACCTTCCCATACAAGATCACTAAAAACGTCCAGTTCTTGCTCGGCAACTTCGGGTTGTTTTTCTTTAATGTTCTTCCACTCTTCTCCTGTAATAGATTGGGTAGCTAAAAAATTAATAAATTCTTTTTCAAGAGATTCAAATTGTTCTTTAGTAAGTCTTGTGTACTTCATTTATATACTTTGTTTTATGTAGCAAATTAGTAAGCTTCAGTAAATGAAAATCAAAGACTATGAAATCATTATTGAAGTTTCTGTTTTTAAATTTATTTGCTATTTAATAAAAAAACCCTCCTATGCTTAACACAAAGGAGGGTGATTTTTACTTGTAATTAAATCTTATTTTGCTTCAGCAACAACATCAAACGTGAAATTTGAAATCACATCTCTGTGAAAACGAATTGTAGCGTCGTATTGTCCTGTACGCTTAATAGCTCCACCTAAAATAGAGATAAATTTCTTATCTATAGTTACACCTTCTTTTTCAAGTGCTTCTGCAAGATTACCATTGGTTACAGATCCAAATAATTTGTCTCCTTCACCAGTTCTGGCAGAAATTTTAAGCTCTAAACCGTTAAGTTTATTAGCTTCTTTTTGCGCTTCATCAACAATTTTCTTTTCTTTAAAAGCACGTTGCTTTAACGTTTCTGCTAATACTTTTTTCGCAGAAGGAGTTGCTAATACAGCGTGTCCTTGAGGGATTAAAAAGTTTCTAGCATATCCATTCTTTACAGTAACTAAATCGTCTGTAAAACCAAGATTCTCTACGTCTTTCTTTAATATAAGTTCCATAATCTTACCTGGTTTTTATTTTAATAAATCTGTTACGTAAGGCATTAATGCCAAATGACGAGCTCTTTTTACAGCAACTGCAACTTTACGTTGGTACTTTAAAGATGTTCCTGTAAGACGTCTTGGTAAAATTTTACCTTGCTCGTTTACAAACTTCAATAAAAAGTCTGGATCCTTATAATCTATATACTTGATACCAGATTTCTTAAAACGACAATATTTTTTTGCCTTAGAAGTTTCAATATTAAGAGGAGTTAGATATCTAATCTCTCCGTCTTTTTTTCCTTTTGCTTGTTCTTGAATAGTTGCCATGGCTTATGCAGTTTTTTTATTATCACGAGTTCTTCTTCTTTCCGCCCATGAAATAGCGTGCTTATCTAGAGCAACAGTAAGATAACGCATAATACGTTCGTCTCTTCTAAACTCTACTTCAAGATCGTTAATTGCGTCACCTTCTACGGTGTACTCGAACAAATGGTAAAAACCACTTTTTTTGTGCTGAATTGCGTACGCTAATTTTTTTAGCCCCCAATTCTCTTTGGATACCATCTTAGCTCCTTTAGAAACAAGAATATCTTCGTATTTCTTTACTGTTTCCTTTATCTGATCTTCAGATAAAACGGGATTTAAGATGAAAACAGTTTCGTAATGATTCATAAAAAATCTATTAAATTAATTTATTAAACTCTGGCGCTATGCCAAGAGCGTGCAAAAATACTATATTATTTCTAATTTTCAAACCTTATTTCAATAAGATATTATTTTTCCTACGAATAGTTAAAGTGGGCGATTTTTTCGATAAAAGTTAAAAAAAATTGCATTTCATCGATATTTTAGTTATAATTGCTGTAAGAAAAAGATACTCTAGTGGATAAACCTATACTTAAATGTGCCATTGTCGATGATTCTACGTTACAGCGACTTTCCATCGTAAAATTAATAGAGAATCATCCATCTTTAAACCTAGTTGCAGAATATAATAATGCAATTGAGGCCAAAATGGGTCTTGCTACTACAGAAATAGATCTTATATTTCTGGATATTGAGATGCCAATTCTATCTGGTTTTGACCTTTTGGACGATCTAAGTACCAAACCACAAATTATTTTTGTGACTGGTAAAACAAAATATGCTTTTAAAGCTTTTGATTATGATGCCGTAGATTATTTACGTAAACCTATTTCAAAAGAGCGTTTTTTAAATGCAGTTCATAAAGCAATTACAAATTACAAGCTTAAAAATGATGAAGGGTTTGATGACGAAGATTTTATTTTCGTAAAAAGTAATCTTAAGAAACGAAAAGTATTTCTTAATGAATTAAGATATATTGAAGCATTAGGAGATTATGTAAAACTAGTTACAGAGCACGATGCTTTAGTTGTACTTTCTACTATGAAAGCTTTTGAGTCTTTATTACCGCCAGAGCGTTTTTTAAGAATTCATAAGTCGTATATCGTTAATCTAGATAAGGTGGAACGCTACAACAGCAAAGTAATTGAACTTGACAAAGAGCAATTACCTTTAAGTAGAAATCGTAAAGCAGATTTAGTTGAAGCTCTTGCTGCTTCTGTGCGCAACTAATAATTATCTACATCTATACTTACTTTTATTGTTGAAAATTCCTTTATGGAATTAAAACTACGTTGCACTCCAACAATAAACCCTTTTGTTTTGGATAACGACTGATTTTTAGGAATTTTAATTAAAATATTGGAGATATACATATTTCTAACCCGGCTTATTGGAGGTGGTTCGGGTCCTAACACATTTTCTCCCAATTTTAGTTCTAAAGCTTGCCCAAACCAAGTAGCGGCTTTTTGCATTTTGTGAAGGTTTCTATCTTTAAATGTAATTTTTATAGTACGGTAAAAAGGAGGATATTTATACTGGTACCGTTCTTCGTTTTGTTGTTTGTACATCGACTCATAATCATTCACACTCACTTGCTGTAAGATTTGGTGATATGGATTATAGGTTTGTATTAATACTTTTCCTCTTTTTTGTGTTCGCCCTGCCCTACCCGATACTTGTTGTAATAATTGAAAACTTCGTTCGTGAGCTCTAAAATCTGGAAAGTTTAAAAGATTATCTGCATTCATTACTCCCACTAAACCAATATTCCTAAAATCCAATCCTTTTGCTAACATTTGGGTTCCTACCAAAATATCAATCTCCAAATTATCCAATCGCTCGAGTAGTTTTGCATATGCATGTTTTCCACGCGTAGTATCTTGATCCATTCTAGCGGTAGTGTAATCTGGGAATAATGTTTTTAATTCAGTTTCAATTTGTTCGGTTCCAAAACCTTTTGCATCAAGTGTCTCGCTTCCGCAAGCCATACAAGATTGCAGCATTGCCATGTGATATCCACAATAATGGCAACGCAACTCGTTTTTAAATTGATGATATGTTAAACTTACATCGCAATTTGGACATTGTGGTGCTATACCACATGTATTGCATTCTACAATTGGAGAAAATCCACGTCTGTTTTGAAACAAAATTACTTGCTCTTCCTCCATTAATGATTCTTTTATTGCTTCCAATAAAGTATCACTAAAATGCCCTTTCATTTGCTTTTTACGATGTTTTTCTTTTATATCAACCAATTCAATTTTTGGCATTAAAACATTTCCGTAGCGCTTTGATAGTTTAACCAATCCATATTTATGTGCTTTGCAATTATGATAACTTTCTAAAGAAGGAGTTGCAGAACCTAGAAGCATTTTGGATTTATGGAGCTGCCCTAAGACTATAGCACTGTCTCGAGCATGATATCTAGGAGAAGGATTATACTGTTTAAAAGAAGGTTCATGTTCTTCATCTATAATAATAAGTCCAAGGTTTGTAAACGGTAAAAAAAGAGACGACCGTGCTCCTATTATAATACGTGCTTTAGATTCATTATTTAAAACATTGTTCCAAACTTCTACTCTTTCATTAACAGAGTATTTTGAATGGTAAACAGAAATTTGTTCTCCAAAATACTGCTGTAACCTAGTAATTAACTGCGTTGTTAACGCAATTTCTGGAAGCATATATAATACCTGCTCTCCTTTAGCAAGTATTTCTTCAATAAGACGAACATAAATTTCAGTTTTACCACTGGAAGTGACTCCATGTAATAAGGTTACATCATACTCCTTAAATGATTCTTTTATTTCTGAAAATGCCTTTTCCTGACTTTCGTTCAGTTTTTTAATATCTGAATTACCTTCACCATTAAACTCTATTCTATCTTCTTGAATAAAATATTCTTCTAGAATACCTTTATCTATTAATGTTTTAAGGACTGAAGCTGTTGTATCACTTTTTTTCTGTAAACTAATGGTATCTATGGGTTTTCTTTCTTGAGAAGTAAGCATAAACAGGGTCATTAATACTTGACGTTGCTTAGGTGCTCTTGTTAAACTATCTAATAGTTCTCGCAGAGTTTCTTCTTTAGTGTATGGAGCAGAAAGCTTTACATATCGCTTTAATTTTGGGGTATATTGTTCAAATACCTCTTCTTGAACAGTTATAACTCCTTTATCTAGTAATTCTTTTAAAACACCAACTACATTTTTACGATCAAGAATAGACCGAATATCATTGATGTGTAATGCAGATTGATGTTGTAATGCTTCAAAAACTAAAAACTCATCATCACTAAAATTAGTTTCCTCAAACTTATTATCTGGAGTAAGTGTTACAATCGTTTCGCTTTCAAGTAAAAAAGCACTTGGTAATGCCGCTTTAATAACTTCGCCAAGTGTACACATATAATACGATGCAATCCACTCCCAATGTTTTAATTGATTGTTTGTTATTACAGGTGATTCGTCAAGAATTTGATCTATAGATTTTGTATCGTAGGCAGGAGGTTGATCTTTATAGATGTTGTATACAATACCTGTGTATATTTTTGTTTTTCCAAAAGGAACGGCAACACGCATTCCTTGTTTTAAAAAGGAAGCTTCATCTTTGTTTACACTGTAAGTAAACGCCTGTTTTAAAGGGATAGGAAGTATTACGTCTATAAAATACACTAAACAAATTTAGCTAATTAATACATCTAAAACTATATTTTTTAAAAGGGAATAACAATTTTATTAACCTTCTATTAAATAAAAAAAGGCTACTCGTTGAGTAGCCTTTTTTTATTTAAAATTTATATTATTTTACACGTTGCCAATATTGTGTTCTTCCTATTAATGAGAATCCAATATATCCTCTTACCTTAAGCTTATCTGCCCCTTCAAGAGTTATGTAACATTTATATTCTTTGCCATTTTCTGGATCTATAATAATTCCACTATTATATTCGTCTCCATCTTTTTTAAGCCCTCTTATAAATACTAATCCTTCAACTGGTTTATCTTTATCTGCACCTGTGCATTCTGTACAAAGCACTCCTTTTTTTGCAGGATTGAGAATTTCTATAATCTTTCCGTAGACTTTTCCATCTTTTTTATATACCTCAACTATAGATTTGGCTTCGCCAGAATTGTCGTCAATTGTTTTCCATTTTCCAACAACATCTTGTGCAAGTAAGATACCGGTAGAAAACAAAAATATTGTTATTAATACAATTGTTTTTTTCATGCTACTTGTATTTTTCTTAATTACCTAACATTGCTTTTTTAAGCTTACTATCTGCAGGGTCATCACCTAACCAGATTCCAAATAAAGCTTTCTTAAATTTCATTCCACTTATAATCCCTAGTTCTTTACCATTTTTGTAAGCTACCACACCTTTACCTTTTTGGTAGGTAATATCAAAAACATCTTTTTCTACAATTTCATCGCTAAAAAAGCCCATGAATTTTTTAATTTCTGAAGCTAAAGGAGCTGTATTTCCACCTGTTGAAGCTTCAAATCCTTCTTCTACAGCTTCACTCATTGCATCACTAGATACAAAAGACGAAGTGATAACCAATTTTATTGCCATTGTTTCATCTGCATTGATAATAGAACTAGCACTGCTAGACTTTGAGTTTAAGTATAAACCTCCAGAATATAATTTTAATACCATTGCTTTTTTTCGAATACCTGCTCCATTAAGCTGTAAACTTTCACCCCCAAAATTAACTGTGTTGGGCAATGTAACTTCTCCAACTTGAGTTTGGGCAACTGCCATATTCATTGTAAACATTGCTAAGGCAAGGAATAATAGATTTTTCATTTTTTAGTTTAAATTAAATTAGTGTTTTGTTTAAATTTTATCTTTAAGTCGCTGCAAGGAAATATTTAATTCAAATCCCAACAGTAATAGGTTTGCGTTAATCCAAATATATAACAACATTATTAAAAGTGCACCTATGGAGCCATATAACTCATTATATGTTGAAAAGTTATTAATATACACTCCAAAAAAGTAAGTTGTAAGTATAAATAACACAGTTGTAATTAATGCTCCCAATGAAAAGAACCGTGATGCTTTTCCTTCTTTAGTGCCATAATAATAAAGTGTTGCTATTACTATGTAAATCATAATTACAAAGACCGAAATCTGTAATATAGACACCCAAAATAAATCATTATCCAAATATGCTCTACTCTTTAGGTCTTTTATAAGATACTCTCCATAAAGGATGACTGCTACAGTAATTAACAACAACAATGCCAAAAATATAGAAACCATAACAGAGATCATGTACTGCTTAAAAAATGATCTATTCATAGTTACATGAAACGAATACTCGAATGCGCTAAAAATTGCATTTACTCCGTTAGCTGCCAAAAATAAAGAAAGAAAGAAAACTAGAGATAATAACCCCTCTCTGGGATTTACAGCAATATCTGCTATAACAGGATAAAAGAAATCTGCCGTTTGAGGGGGTAATAATTGTTCTATAAATATTAAAAATCGAGTTTGAAACCCTTCAATAGGTATTAAAGGAATTAAGTTTAGTATAAATAAAAGAAACGGAAATAATGCTACAAAAAAACTATATGCAATAGAACTTGCTCGAGAAGAAAAGGTTCCTTTTATAATTCCATTACCATATATATCTAAAAGATCATATAATGTTAAACCGTTTAATCCAGGTAAAACAATACGTTTACTTAAGCCAAAAAGCTTTTTAATAAAAGAAGTGTTGTCTTTATTTTTTTCTTCGGCTTCTTCTGCCATTAAACTGCCTTTAAACTTAAGTCCATATTATAAACTGAGTGTGTAAGGGCGCCACTTGAAATAAAATCTACTCCACAGTCGGCATATTTTCTTGCTGTTTCCAGTGTTATACCTCCACTAGACTCTGTAAGGCATTTATCTCCAATTAAAGCTACCGCTTTACGGGTATCTTCATAATTAAAATTGTCGATCAAAATTCGATATACTCCTTCAGATTTTAAAATTTCTTCAATTTCATCAAGGTTTCTAGCCTCAACTATAATTTTTAAATTTAAGCTACTTTCTTTTAAATATGCTTTTGTAGTTGCAATTGCTTTGGTAATTCCTCCACAAAAATCGATATGATTATCTTTAAGCATAATCATATCATATAATGCAAATCTGTGATTTTCTCCACCGCCAATTTTAACCGCCCACTTTTCTAGAGCCCTAATTCCAGGTGTAGTTTTACGAGTATCTAAAATTTTTGTGTTTGTACCCTCCAAGAGCTTAACATACTCATTAGTTTTAGTTGCAATTGCGCTCATACGTTGCATTGCATTTAGCACCAAACGCTCACTTTTTAAAATTGATTGTGATAAACCTGAAACATAAAAACAAATATCGCCATATTTTACAGGTGACCCATCTTTGATTTTTATATCTACTTCTAGACCAGGATCTACGTAATCAAAAACTAATCTAGCAAATTCTATTCCTGCAATTATCCCCTCATCTTTAACTAATAATTTTGCAGTTCCTCTTGCATCTTCTGGAATACAAGCAAGAGAACTAAAGTCACCATCCCCAACATCTTCTCTAATGGCATTTGCAATAATAAGGTCAATTTCTTTATTGAATTCTGATTTTGAAATCATAACAATCAATTTTTTTAGCTAAAATAACTTAAAAAGTTTGAAGTGTGAAGCGAAACTCACTAAGTCCTTGTAAAATTAATCTTTGTATTTTTGAGTTCTGAAAAACTACCGAATGAAAATTACCCTTCTTGCCATTGGCAAAACAGATAATAGAAACCTCCAAAATTTAATGGATGATTATAATAAACGACTTAATTTTTATGTTTCATTTTCTCTTGAAGTAATTCCAGATATTAAAAACGCAAAAAACCTATCTGAAACACAACAAAAACAAGCTGAAGGTGAAGAAATATTAAAAAAAATAATCCCAGCAGATACACTTATATTATTAGATGAAAATGGAAAAGCGTTTAGCTCTGTAGGTTTTTCAGATTTTTTACAGAAAAAAATGAATAGCGGACTTAAAAATCTAGTGTTTGTTATTGGTGGTCCTTATGGGTTTAGTGAAGAATTGTATGCACGCGCTAATGGTAAAGTTTCTCTTTCAGCAATGACATTTTCACATCAAATGGTTCGTCTATTTTTTATTGAACAATTATATAGAGCTTTTACTATTCTTAGAAATGAACCCTATCATCATCATTAATATTAAAATCCCCTCATCCAAATACAATCTATAAAATCTGTAAGCATATGTAATAATAAACCTATTGCTATAATGCGAGTTTTTTTAATAAAGAACAATAAAATATAAACCCCTATTGCAATGTATGAATGTAAGGGATGAAACCCTATGCTGCATCTGTTAGGAGCAAATATAGGGTTAGCCAACAAATGATCTACATCTACTAACATTGTAGCTAAAAGTATTAACCACACTTTTTGCCATTGAGATTTAAAAAACACAAAAGCAATAATACCAGGCACAATTAAATGAAAACTGTAATGGATAAAAGTTTGAAGCATTTAAAAATATTAATGTTATACTTAATATAAATTTACATTAATCGTTTTAACCATTTTAATTTAGTTTCGTTGTAAGGGGAATATTTTAAAGGTAATTCTAGCCAAGTTGGCTTATCCAAAATACTTTTATAATGAGTAAATGCCTTAAATCCAGCTTCCCCATGATAACTACCTATTCCACTACTCCCTACTCCTCCAAAGGGTAATTTACTATTTGTAATATGCATCACCGCATCGTTTATAGCACCACCTCCAAAAGATATTTCATTTAATATTTTTTTGGATATACTTGAATTACTCGTAAATATATAACACGAAAGTGGCTTCCCTAATTCACGTACTTTTACGATAGTCTCTTCTATAGCATAATATGAAATTACAGGAAGAATAGGACCAAATATTTCTTCTTGCATAACAGCATCTGCAAATGAAACATTTTGAAGTATTGTAGGTTGAATATAAAGTTGTTCCTTATCTACTGACCCACCATAATAAATTTTATCTTTATCTATAAGATTAACAAGACGGTCAAAATTTTTATTATTTATAACTTGCAAGTAATTGTCATGTTCAAAAGCATACTTTGCCTTTTCAATTTCTTCTTTAGCCAGTTGTAAAAATTCTTTTTCTACTTTTTTATCTACTAATATATAATCTGGAGCAATACAAGTTTGTCCTGAGTTTAAAAACTTTGCCCAAATAATTCTTTTAGCAGCTATTTTAAGGTTTGCGTCTTCAGTTATAAATGTTGGGCTTTTACCACCTAACTCTAATGTTACTGGAATAAGATTTTCGGCAGCAGCTTTATAAACAATTTTTCCAACGGTAGTACTTCCTGTGAAAAATATTTTATCGAATTTTTGTTTTAAAAGCTCGGTCGTTTCTTCTACTCCTCCTTCTATTACTTTAAAAAAAGCAGGGTCAAAATTATCGTTAATTAATTTTTCCATAATCGCAGAGGTTCTACTTGGAATCTCGCTAGGTTTAAGAATTACTGTGTTACCTGCTGCTATGGCTGCTATCGCAGGTGCTATAGATAATTGGTATGGGTAATTCCAAGCACCTATTACCAAGCAAACTCCCAAAGGTTCTGGGATAATATAACTTCTGGCTGGAAAATTTTTAAGTCCTGTATAAACACGTTTTTTTCGTGACCACTTTCTAACTTTTTTTTTTGCTTCTTTAATATCGTGAAATAACAGAGCGAGTTCACTTAAGTAGTTTTCAAAGGATGATTTTTTAAAATCATCATAAATAGCTTCATCTAGCTTATCTTGGTTTTCTCTTAAAACTTTCTCTAATAAATTTAACTGACTGATTCTAAAGTTTAAATCTTTAGTTGTGTGTGTATTAAAAAATTCTCTCTGTTTTGATATAAAAGCTTTCATTAAAGAAATTTTAAATTTTATTTTTAAAATTACCCTAAAAGAAATAGTCTTTTGTTAATTAAAATAGAAAGTTAGTCTTTAAGAAGACTTAGAGTGAATTAATTTCGATTGCGGTTTAATACTCGATACTCTTCATAGCATTCGCTTATAGCATCAAGTATCTGAAGATCATTGGCTGTACGAATAAAATCTGAAGAATAACTACAGTTATTTAGTATTTCATCAATATCAACACGCTCTAATTGTAAAACAGCCATTAAAGTTTCACGGTCAAATTTACTTTGTAAGAGGTTTCTAATCTCATCGTCATCCTTCATTTGGCGTAATTTACGCATCTGTTTGGGACGTTTTCCGAAAATATTATATAGAAAATCTGCTGGATTAAAAATAGCACTTAGCACTTTATTTACGGCCCCTGGACTAGAGCTACCACCTTCGTACCCGGTATTTAATCCTTCAATGCGATACCTGTAGTTGTCATAAATAGGAATAATTTTAGCATCAACTTCCAAATATCCAGTAAGCTGAATAGGTTTTACAACCACTTCCTCCAAAGCAATTCCCAATTCAGTCATTTTTACTTTAATCTCACCATATTTTAACCAATCGTTTGTAACACGTACTCTAATGGATTTAAATCCCAAATAAGAAAAGAACAAAGTATCATTTACAGCGGCTCTTATAGCAAAATCACCTTTTGCATCTGTAGTGCTTCCTATTACCTTATTAAGATTTACAATATTTACATTTTCTAAGGGATCATCATTAGCATCATTTAAAACTTTACCTTTAATAATAGTATCGTCTTGTGACCAACTAAGTGTTGTAAATAAACAAAGTAAAAAAAATAGGGTAATCTTTTTCATCATAATTTTGGAGTACAAATGTACATATATAGACGATAAAAATAGGACAAAGTTTCATTCGTCCTATTTTTATCGAAAACTTTTAACTGCGTCTGCGACGTTTTCCTCCTGTACCAGCACTATCTGGTTTGTCTGTTCTTCCTCTACGTTTTCCAGAAAATTTTGGCTTATCACCTACAGAACTAGAACTACTTCCGCTACTGCGTTTTTTAAATCCGCCTTTATCTCCTGTTCCTCTATCTCTTTCTCCTCCACTACGACTATCAGTTCCGCGAGAACGATTTCTATCTCTTCCACCGCCTCTGCTGTCTCGATTTCCTCCTCCGCTACGTCCTTTACCTCCGCCGCTTCTTCCGCGTCTTCCAGTGTCTTTAGATATTTCAACAGAAACTCTTCTTCCTTCCAATTGAAAATCTGTAAATACACTTAGCACTAATTCTTGGTGTGTGTCATCTGTATTAAAGAAAGAAAAACTCTCTTTTACATCAACTTTGTAAACATCATCTTTACCTAACTGTAATAAGTCACGTAAAAAGTCTTTTAAAGTCATCCAATCAAAATCATCTTTTGATCCAACATTTATAAAGAAACGAGTACTATCTTTTTGATCCTCTTCGTAACTACTTTTACCACCTTCAATATTAAGATCTTTAGATTTTTTGTAGTAATTATTAAAACGAGTAAACTCTACTGAAAAGAATTTTTTAATTAACTCTTCTTTACTAAAATCTGCTAATGCTTCGTTTAATTTTGGAAGATATGCATCGATCTCGTGATTAATTTCAGTTTTAGCAATATTATTTGCTAAATGAAATAATTGCATTTCGCAAATTTCATCTCCTGAAGGAATTTCCTTCTTTTCAAATTTTTGCTGAATCTTTTTTTCAATACTTGAGATTTTACGAACCTCACTTTTAGAAACAATCACCATAGAAACACCTGTCTTACCAGCTCGGCCTGTACGACCACTTCGGTGAGTATACGTTTCAATTTCATCTGGCAATTGGTAATTAATTACGTGTGTAATGTCATCAACATCAATTCCACGAGCAGCGACATCTGTAGCAACTAACATCTGGATTTGTCTATTTCTGAAAGAACGCATCACCATATCACGTTGGTTCTGACTTAAATCTCCGTGGATTGCTCCTGCATTATACCCATCTTCAATTAATTGCTCTGCAACTTTTTGAGTATCTCTTTTTGTTCTACAGAAAACTACCGAAAAAATATCTGGATGAGCATCTGCTAATCTTTTTAAAGCAGAATAACGGTCTCTAGCATTTACTAAATAATATTCGTGTGAAACCTGCTCAGATCCCATGTTTTTAGATCCTACAGTAACTTCTATGGGGTTATGCATAAACTTCTGTGCAATAGTTGATACCTCTTTTGGCATCGTTGCACTAAAAAGCCACGTACTTTTATCATTAGGTGAATGTGAAAGAATTTCAGTTATGTCTTCATAGAATCCCATGTTTAACATTTCATCTGCTTCATCCAACACGCAATATTCGATTTTAGAAATATCGATCATTCTACGACCAATCATATCTTTCATACGCCCTGGTGTTGCCACAATAATTTGTGCTCCCTTTTGAATTTGTTTTGCTTGATCTTGAATGCTTGCGCCTCCATAAATAGCAACAACATTTAATCCTTTTTCGTACTTACCGTAGTTTTTAAGTTCGTTTGTAATTTGTAAACACAATTCTCTGGTAGGAGAAAGGATAAGTCCTTGTGTTGTACGACTTTTTACATCAATTTTTTGAAGCATTGGAAACCCAAAAGCTGCAGTTTTTCCCGTTCCGGTTTGCGCTAACGCTACCAAATCGATATCTTTTTCTAAAAGAATTGGAATTGTTTTTTCTTGAACTTCACTAGGAGTTTCAAAACCTAGATCTGTAATTGCTTGCAATAGTGTATCGTTAAGACCTAACGATTTAAATTTAGTCATAATATGTATTAAAGTTTATTTGTGTGCCTTAAAGAAGCGATCGACAAATAAACCTACGACTTCTCACTAGCACGTCCTCACCCTGAGGATTTTGAAGGCGCAAAGATAGTTTTTAGGATTGAGGTAACAGCAACTATTGGCATTTTTTTATGAATTACCAATTTTGCTATAAAGAAAGACACTTTTTTATTCTGAAAGGTATTCAATTAACTGTTGCATTGCTTTGCCGCGGTGGCCTATTTTACCTTTTTCTGTAAGGGACATTTCTGCAAAAGTTGTTTCATAACCATTGGGCTGAAATATAGGATCGTATCCAAACCCTTTTTCACCACGAGGAGCTTCGGTAATAGTACCTTCACAAATACCAATAAACATAACCTCACTACCTTTTAATGCTAAAGCGATGGCTGTTTTAAATCTTGCCTCTCTATTGGATTTCCCCTTTAGATTTTTTAATAATTTTTTCATGTTTGCTTTAGCATCATTTTCTGGACCTGCATATCTTGCACTATACACACCAGGTTGATCATCTAAAGCGGCTACTTCTAAACCCGTATCGTCTGCAAAACAATCGTACCCATATCTAGATTTAACGTAATTAGCCTTTAAAATAGCATTACCCTCAATGGTTTTAGCAGTTTCTGGTATTTCATCTTTACAACCAATAGCATGAAGATCTAATAATTCTATATAATGCGGTAACAAAGCACGTACTTCTTTAAATTTATTCTTATTATGGGTTGCAAAAACGAGTTTCATGGTAATTGATGGTTTTGGTTTGTTATTTTTATGGATAAGTTAATTATTGTTTACTATATAATGCAACCCTGTTGCCTTCAGTATCATTAAAAATGGCCATATATCCATGCTCGGGTGAAATCATAGTTTTTCCTTGCTTAATTATACCTCCAGCCTCTTCTATTCTATCCAATTCTATTTGCACATCATCACAAGAAAAATAAACCAATGTACCTTTTTCGTTTGGTACATAACTTTCGTGTTTAATGAGTGTTCCTGTCGCGCCTACAGAAGTTTCACTTCCAGGAAACCATCCCATAACTACACCCCCAAAATCCTGAATAGAAATTTGTGTATTAAAAACAACTTCATAAAATTTTTTCGCTCTATCCATATCTACAACAGGAATCTCAAACCAAGCAACTACTACATCTTTCATATTAAGTAATTTGAATTAGTTTTCTAGTACTTCTTTTAGTTTTGCCAAACCTTCTTCAAAATCTTTTCCTACAGCTTTGTCCATATTAAAAAACATCATCATTATATTCATTGGTGGTTTATTAGTTCCTCGAAAGCCCCAAGTGACTTCTGTTTTTGAAGGTGCCAATTCTTTTACTAAAAAATAGCCAGTACTTGTTGATTTAAAAGGTTTTAAGAAGCGTAATTCACTTTCAATTTTTTCATTTTCGACAAGTGTAACTAACTCTTGTTCTCCTGTTCCCAATTGCTTGTGTGAGCTATCCCATTTGTTTACAAAACCAATCTTTCCATCAACACCCGTATGAACCTGTTTCATATTAGGATCTCTTTTTTTCCATGGTGACCAATAATCTTGGTTTTTAATAAAAGTGAGATATTTATAAACTTCTGGAAGTGGACGATCAATTATAACAGAGCGCTCCACATTGTATTTTTTTGGTGCAATAATCGATAAAATAATTATAAGACCAATAATTCCTAAAACGATATAAAGGATAAGCATAGTGAGGGTTTTTTAAGTTAGCGATATTAAATAAATTTACGAATTTTTCTTGTTATAATAACGTGCTATAATTTCTTCTGAACTTTTTAAAGTTCTCTTTGTCCAATCTAAGGTAATCTCTTGCTTTTCGGCTTCAGAAAGTCGCCAGTTTATAGAAGTTTGCTTTAATTTTGTAACTACAGATTGTAAAATTATAGCTGCTGAAACTGATATGTTTAAACTTTCAGTAAATCCATACATAGGTATTTTTAAAAAGCCGTCTGCCGCATTTAAAACAGTATCACTAAGCCCTTCTCTTTCTTTTCCGAAGAAAAAAGCTGCTTTTTTTGTTACATCAAAATCATGTAAATAAGTAGATTCATTATGCGGGGTGGTCGCTATAATTTGATAGCCATCGCTTTTAAGTGATTCCATACAATTTGTAATAGAATTATATCTTTTTAAATTAACCCACTTTTGAGCTCCCATTGCAATTTCTCTGTCTATACGTTTACCTAATTTTTCTTCTACAACGTGTAAATCTTGAATTCCAAATACATCGCATGAACGCATTACAGCACTTGTATTATGTAATTGATATACATCTTCTGTAACTACCGTAAAATGTCTTGTTCTCTTAGAAAGCACTTCTTCAAAAAGTTTTTTTCTGTTGTCTGTAAGAAAAGATTGTAAATGTTCTAGTAATTGTAAATCCACGAGAAATAGGTAATTTTATGACGAAGATAAATATTTTAAAATGAAAATTGCGGTATTAACTGGAGCAGGGATAAGTGCTGAAAGCGGATTAAAAACATTTAGGGACAGTAATGGTTTGTGGGAAGGACATAACGTAATGGATGTTGCTTCTCCAGAAGGGTTTAAAAGAAATCCTGCCCTTGTATTAGATTTTTATAATCAGCGTAGAAAACAGCTTCTTCAGGTTTTACCAAAAGATGCTCACAAAGCATTGGCTGCTTTAGAAAATGATTATGAAGTTTTTATTATCACTCAAAATGTTGATGATCTGCATGAACGTGCTGGTAGCAGTAATGTGGTGCACTTACATGGAGAGCTTTTAAAAGTAAGAAGTACTTTTAATGAAGACTTAATATTGGATTGGCGTGAAGATCTCAACATTGGTGATTATTGTGAATTTAATTACCAATTACGCCCACACATTGTTTGGTTTGGTGAAGCTGTTCCTAAAATTGAATTAGCAGCACAATTAGTAGAAAAGTGCGATGTTATTATAGTAGTTGGCACATCTATGCAAGTATATCCCGCAGCTGGATTAATACAATATGCGTCTACAAATGCTCATTTATTTTTTGTAGACCCTAATCCTTCCATAGCTTCTTCAAAAAGAATTACAGTTTTTGCCGAAAATGCGACCACAGGAGTTCCCAAAGTTATAGATCAAATAAAAAAAATGTAAAACGTGAATTCTGAAACACTACTTGAAAAACTACATTACACAAAAGCATACAGACAAACAAGATTAGATGTTGCAAATTGGGTTCTTAAAAATCCAGAAGTTTTTCCTGAATTATTATCACATTGCTATAGCAATAAAGAACCTATTTGTTATAAAGCTGCATGGATACTAGAATTTGTATGTATTGAAAAACTATCTCTTTTATATCCCTATCTAAATGTATATTTTGAACATTTACCCAAAGAACATCGTGATCAATCTCTAAGACCGCTTTCTAAAATTTGTAAAATGTTAACCCATGTCTATTATACAAATAAAGACATACACTTAAAAAACTCACTTACAAAAAACCATAAAGATATTATTGTTTCTTGTAGTTTTGATTGGTTAATTACAGATCAAAAGGTGGCTTGTCAAGTATATGCTATGGAATCACTATACTACATTGGTACAGAAATAGATTGGGTGCATACAGAGCTTAAAACAATAATTGAAGCAAATATACTTCAATCCTCTCCTGCCTATAAAGTAAGAGGTAAAAGAGTTTTAAAACAGATCCAGAAGTTTAAAGACAACAAAATCAATGTATAAAACAAGGATTGGGGTAAAACTTAGCAAGTTCAACTTCTTACTTAGGGCATTAAATAGTATCTTTGCACCTTTAAAATTATATTCATGCAAACAAACGCTTTACAGGCAATTTCACCTATAGATGGAAGGTACGCTTCCAAAACAGCTTCATTAATTCCTTTTTTTTCTGAAGAAGCACTTATACGTTATAGAGTTCAAGTAGAAATAGAGTATTTTATTGCGTTGGTTGAAATCCCATTGCCACAATTAAAGGATTTTGACACTTCAAAGTTTTCAGAATTAAGAGCATTGTACCAAAAATTTACGGTACAAGATGCCCAACATATTAAAGATACAGAGAAAGTTACTAATCACGATGTTAAGGCTGTAGAGTATTTTATTAAAGAAAAGTTTGATGCATTAGGACTTGAAAAATATAAGGAGTTTATCCATTTTGGATTAACCTCTCAGGATATAAATAATACTGCAATTCCGCTTTCTTTAAAAGATGCTATGAATAGCGCTTATGTTCCGCAACTTTTTGAAGTAAAAAATAAATTAAAAGAACTTGCCGAAGATTGGGCCCATATACCAATGTTAGCACGTACTCATGGACAACCAGCTTCTCCAACACGTTTAGGTAAAGAAATTAATGTTTTTGTAGTACGAATAGAAGAACAATTTGACTTATTAAACGATATAAAAAGTGCTGCAAAATTTGGAGGTGCTACAGGTAATTTTAATGCCCACAAAGTTGCATATTCTACAATAGACTGGAAATCTTTTGGTAGTCATTTTGTACAGGAAAAATTAGGTTTACACCACTCTTTCCCCACTACACAAATTGAGCATTATGACCACATGGCTGCTTTATTTGATTGTTTAAAAAGAATTAATAACATCCTAATTGATCTAGATCGTGATATTTGGACCTATGTTTCTATGGATTATTTTAAACAAAAAATTAAAAAAGGAGAGATAGGGTCTAGCGCTATGCCTCATAAAGTAAATCCTATAGATTTTGAAAACAGTGAAGGAAACTTAGGTATTGCCAATGCTTTATTTGAGCATCTATCTGCAAAACTTCCTATAAGTAGATTACAGCGTGATTTAACAGATAGTACTGTATTACGCAATATTGGAGTGCCTATGGGACATACTTTAATTGCTTTTCAATCTACATTAAAAGGATTAAATAAATTATTATTAAATGAATCTAAATTTGCTGAAGATTTAGAAAACAATTGGGCAGTTGTTGCTGAAGCGTTACAAACGATTTTAAGAAGAGAAGGGTATCCTAATCCATATGAAGCTTTAAAAGGATTAACTAGAACTAATGAAAAAATTAATCAGAAATCTATGGCAGATTTTATAGAAACTCTTGATGTTTCTGCAGAAATAAAAAATGAAATGAGAGCAATTACTCCTGCAAATTATACAGGTATATAGTAAAAACAAAATGTATTAAATTAAAAAAGACTTCCTTAGTGGAAGTCTTTTTGTCTTTACATCCTAACCTGTCTTGCAGGGTCTCTGGCTGTATGGATGAATAATTAAGCGGGGGATTCTTTAAAACACATCCGGTAATTTATTTTCAAATCTAATGCCAAACCTCAGATTTTTAATACTTTAAAGTTTGGTTTTCGGTTAAAAACAAAAAAGTCCCCGTTAAAGGAGACTTTTTTATTAATAATACTTTTATAAAAATTACATAGTATCGATATTGATGCCAAACAAATTTCCTATACTAGAAAATGGAGATACATCAATATTTCCTTTATCCATAGAATTCATTAGTTTAATCATTTGATCTGGACGCATGTCATCTCCTAATAATCTAAAAACAGCAAATCCTTTTTTATTATCGCTTGCAAAAATTATTAGTTCATCTATAGCATCTTCTTCACCTAAGTACTTAAGAGTAGCGCCTTGATTATTAGAACCCATTTTCATGAGTGTCTTATATTTTTCTTGATTAATAATTGCAGCTAGTTTTTCTTTTTCAGCATCATAATCTGCTGTATTGTCATCTTTTAAAGGATAAGCTACAATATTAATTTTCTTAACAGTTTTTAAAATATCCTTTTGTTCCTGTGTAAGTGTATTGTCTTTAGTTTCTAATAAACTAGTAGCAACATCTACCTTCATAAACTTGTCATCATCCTGTTTTTCAACAAGGTAAGACTGTAAAGAATCTCCACTATTGCAGCTAAAAAGTGTTAGTGCCGCAAGTGCAATTCCTATGATATATTTTGTAACGATTACCATAATTATTGTTTTTTCTTGTTTTTATCGATGTTTTTAAGTTCTTCACTACCTGGAACTTTAAGTTCGTCTGTAAGTTTAGAAATTTGTTTTAAATCAATATTTCCGGTAATACTCATAACTACTGTGGTTTTTTTACCATCAATATCTCCTTCAAGGTGCATTAAAAGTTCACTAACGAAGTTTTCGTTTTTTCCTTCTTTAGAATAAAATTTAATGTTTTTCCCTTCATCTTTTACGCGCATTAACTCGCCTAAGTTTTTAGACCCTGAAATATATTTTACAACTGCTGCATCCATTCTTTTAGAAACTTCGGGATTATCTGTTGTAAAGATTTTTATATTATCTAGATTATTAACCATATTTAAATACTCTTTAGCTTCAGGATCGTTTGAGTCTAGATCCATTTTACTTAAAAGTTTAAACATATTTTTTGTTACTATAACCGAGCTAACGTCTTTCTCATTTTCAAAAGAGTCGAACGCGTTTTGTGCAGATGCAAAAAGAGGCGCTACTACTAATGCTATTAAAATTGCTGCTTTTTTCATTGTTGTTTAATTTAGATTTATTTTAAAATTTTGTTTTTTGTTTCGGTAAATTGATTGACTAATGCAAGTTGTTCTACTCCTTTATTAAAATTTTCAGAAAGTAATAACATTGCTTTTCTACTTTCTTGTAATGCTGCAAGAGCTTCTTTTTCTTCTTGTGATGGTTGACTTTCAGAATACATAAAACCTGCTACACTAACTGCAATAATAAAAGAGGCTGCAATACTGTACCACCAGCTTTTATTACTAACATTACTCTTTTTAGGTAAATGGATTGCCTTTGTAAACACTTCTTTTTGAGCGTTTTGTATACTCAAAAACAAGGGTTGATACATTTCTAAATGTGATGCTACTTGATTACCTGTAAAGTAATCACGCAAAACTTTTTCTTCAGCTAGGGTTGTATTTCCCTCAAAATAAGCATCTAATAGGCTCTCTATTTTAGCTAACTCCATAATTATTTTGTTTTATTAATTCATCTCTAACTGTCTTACGTGCTCTTGATAAAGCTACTCGTACAGCAGTTTCATTACTATCCAACATTTTAGCAATTTCTGAAAACTCAAATTGCTCAATATCCCTCAATTGAAGAATTATTTTTTGTTGGTCTGGCAAGGTTTCCATTATTTTAAAAACTATAGCGACCCCATCATTTGCTTCTATACTCTTTTCTAAATTTTCATGGGTTTGAAAATTATTATGTACAATTTTTAAATTGGTTGCTTGTTTAGATTTTAATCTATCTAAGCAATAATTTTTTGTCATTGTAATAGCAAATGCTTCAGGACTTTTATATTTTTTAATATTTTGTTTCCCTTTCCATAATTTCAAATACACTTCTTGAACTGCATCTTCTGCTTCGTCTTTAGAAACAAGAATTCTTTTCGCAAGCCTGTACAATTTATCCTTAAAGGGAAGTACTGTTGCTATAAATTCGTTTTGTTTCATTGTTTTTTGGTTAGTAAAAGCAATTAATACATTGTTCTATCATTATGACGAACTACATTACTTTTTGTTACAATTTATTTTAATTTCAAAATAATGTACCTAATTTAGGAGTTTACTAGATATACTTAGAAAATTATACAATGAAAAAGAACTTATTTCTATCCCTATTTGCTATTTCGATACTATTTACCTCTTGTTTTGAAGATCTTGATGATAATGAACAATTATCCTCTAATTTAGAAATACAAGATTTTATATATAGAGGTCTTAACTTCTTTTACCTTTATAAAGCAGATACACCCGAGCTGGCAAACGATGCTTTTGCAAATGAAGAAGAAAAAAATGCTTTTTTAAGTAGCTTTGCTTCTCCCGAAACATTATTCGAATTTTTAAAATCCCCCGTAGATCGTTTTAGCTTTTTGACAGATAATTACATAGAGTTAGAAAATGCTTTAAGTGGAGTTACTTTAAATAACGGTATGGAATATGGATTGGTTTTATATCCAGATGGTAGCGAAAATGTTTTTGGTTATGTACGTTATGTACTACCTAATACTAGTGCTGCCGATGAAGGATTACAAAGAGGAGATATTTTTAATACTATTGATGGCCAACAATTAACAGAAAATAATTTTAATAACCTTTTATCACCTAATAGCTATACAATTGGATTAGCAACTTTTGATGGTACAACAGTAACTTCTACAGGAGAATCTGCAAACCTTATTAAAACTGAATATACCGAAAATCCAGTTTATTTAACCAGAACTCTAAACATACAAGGGCAAAACATTGGGTATTTAATGTATAATGCTTTTACTAGAGATTTTGACCCACAATTAAACGCTGCATTTGGTCAATTTAAAGCGGATGGTGTTACAGAGTTAATAGTAGATTTAAGATATAATGGAGGTGGGTCTGTAGAAACAGCTACAGATTTAGCCGCAATGGTAACAGGTCAATTTAACAACCAAATCTTTTATACAGAACAATGGAATGAAGATCGTCAAGAAGATTATGCGTCACCAGGCTTATTTAATCAAGAAATTAGCACTGGTGAAGCTATAAACAGTCTTAATTTAACTAGATTATACGTGCTTACTACTAGACGTACAGCTTCTGCAAGTGAATTGGTAATAAATGGCTTAGACCCATATATTTCTGTGGTACAGGTTGGAGATAATACCACTGGTAAATTTCAAGCATCTTTTTTATTGTATGATGCACCTGCTCCTGGTTTTAGTCGCTCATTAGCAAACCCCGGACATACATATGCAATGTTACCATTAGTATTTAAAACTGCAAACTCTAATGGATTTACAGATTATGTTAATGGTTTAGTACCAGAAATTCAACTTAATGAAGATTATAGTAATTTAGGGATGTTGGGTGATGTTAACGAGCCCTTATTGGCTGCTGCATTAAATGATATATTCCCTACTCCTGGCCCTGCACCTTTTAGAAATAGTTTTACTGTACTTAAAGAAATTTCTGAAAGTAAAGCTAGTTTACCGGTACATCAAATAATGATTGCTGAAAAAAATAATTAAAAAAATCGGGTTGTTTAATTTTAAAACAACCCGATTTTAAAAGATTTCAAAAATAATTTCTATTAAAAATCTAAAGTAAACCCAAGCCTATAATTTCTTCCTCGAGTTTGAAAACGGTATAATTCTTCATATTCTTTATTTGTAACATTATTTAATGCAGCGAATAACTTTATATGTTTAGTTACTTGTGCTGATGCAATAAAATCTAATAAACCATAACTCGAAAGCGTAATATTTTCAGACATAAAGGTTGTAGAGTTATAATAGGTATCTTCTCGTTCACTATTATATTGATAACTAATTCCTGCATAGTATTTTGAAGTAATTTGATATCCAAGAGTTGCATTCACTTTATGTTCTGGAATACGCAAAGCAAATCGTTCGTCTGCTTGTGTATTAGTATAATTGGCAGTTACATTTATTTTCTTACCAAATTTTTTAGATATCTCTACTTCTACTCCACTAGCATTAAACTCTTCGATGATATTTTGATATTGATAGCTGAATAAGTCTGGATCTACTAATACAAAATCAACATAGTTTTTTTCATTTCTGTTAAAATAAACAACACTAGCTCTTATATTTTTTGATGAAGTAAATTCTAATCCTCCCTCAATTGTAGTATTTTCTTCAGGCATTAAATCTGTATTTCCATATAAAGGGTCATACAATTGATATAATGATGGTGTAATGTACGCTGTACTATAAGAAGCTAACACCTTTAAGTTACTATTTGAAATTTTAAAAACATACGAAGGATTAAAATTATAAACTAAATGACTGCCATAATCACTATGGTTATTATATCTAGCTCCTGCATTAATATTTAGTCCAAAACCAGAAGTATATATAAAATTTAAATAAGGGTCGATAATATCAAAATTTGCAGTGTCTTCATCTACATCCTGAGCAAAATCTAAACTTCCAAAAGGAATACTAAAAGAATTAAAACTACTAGTGTTATAATTGAGACCTATTAATGCTGTAAAGTTTTCAGAAAAATTATAGGTCAAATAATTATCTAAAGTGTAAGATTTCGAATCATATTTTGCTGGATATCCTGAAGCAATCTCTCTTTTAATCCAACTATAATTATCATTAAAAACATAAGTTCCTTTTGCATATTTCCACTCAAAATGACCTCCAGTTTTTATTTGTTCTGTAATAGATTGATTTTCTGCATCTGTAAAATTAAACTCATCAAAATCTGCTTTAAATTTATCAAAGCTAAAAAACTGACTTATAGTAATATTTTTGTTATAGTTATAACCAAGATTTACACGACTACCAAAACGATTAAAAACATCTTCTTTAAAAGTATCTTCACCTTCTGGTGCTGAAACTGCAGATAATCCTTCCACATACCTATTACTAAAGTTAGCATTATAGAAAAACTTCTTTAAAGTACCGTGAACAGCCATATAATTAGTAAACTCTTCTATATCGTTATCTTCATTTTCTGTTGCGCGATTACTTCCCATTGTAGAAGAAAAAGTAGCGGCAATTGGCTTACTTGAAGCTTCTTTTGTTGTAATACTAATAACTGCTGTAGCCGCACCACTTCCATACAAAACACTACTAGCACCTTTAATAATCTCAATACCTTCAACAGTTGAGGCTGGAATTAATCTTAAATCATAATCATTTGCAATTTGAGAGGGGTCATTTAACTGAACTCCATCTACCATTATTACAACTTGCCGGTTTCTTCCTCCACGAACAAAATATCCAAGATTTTGACCTTCATTACTTCGGCTTCCGTTAATTTCTATTCCTGAAACTTCATTAACAACTTGAGCAATAGATTTTCCTTTACTATTCTCTAACGTTTCTGAAGTAATTTTGGCAATCACTTTACCACTATTTTTACGAGGTATTTTAATCTTTGTATCTAGCACAACCGAATCTAATTGTTCGATATTCTGCTCTTTTTGAGCAGATAATAACGATACCGAAAAGCAAAGCACTACAAATAATATTTGTTTCATTTTAATTTTTTACTCGGAATAAAAAAGATGTATAAAATGAAGCTATTAACACCTTACAATACTACAATTGGTATAAAATAGATACAAATAACAATCTAAACTTTTATCCCGAAAGTTCAACAATTTGTAATTTATGGCAGGTCTCCTGGCTTGTCTTTCGTGTTACCTTCCCGCTTTAAGCAGTGGTTTTGAAGTATTACACAATTCCATTAATGGAACGACTTACAGTTGCGGGAACAGCTTCGGCATTAAACCGAATTCCCTTTTAAGGAAAAACTATTAAGTTTTTCCACCAAAAATTCTAAGCGAAAATAAGGTTATTTTCAATAGCCAACCCAAACAAAAACCATTATTTTTGAAAATGCAAAAAATCTATTTCATCCCTTTTTTTTTATTGCTGTTTATAGCCTGTAAAACAGATCACAAACAAAAAGAAGCTAATACAGAAATCACTTCTAGTATAAATAATTCCCAAGTAGAGATTAAGTATGCTAAAGGATTTAAAATTGATCTTTATAATGGCTATAAAGTAATAACTCTCAAAAATCCTTGGCCAGGTGCAGATAAGGAATATCGATATGCTTTAATTGAGAATGAAGGTTCATTGCCAAAAAATGAAATTTTTGATGCTGTAGTAAATATTCCTATTAATAATATAGTAGTAACTTCAACCACCCACATTCCTTCTTTAGAAATGTTGGGAGTAGCAGATGCTTTAGTGGGTTTTCCAAATATGGATTATATTTCTTCAGAAACTACCAGAAAAAGAATTGATGAAGATAAAATTAAAGAACTAGGTAAAAATGAAGACATCAATACTGAAGTGCTAATTGAACTTTCTCCAGATTTAGTTATAGGTTTTGCTGTAGATGGAAATAATACTACATTTAATACAATTCAAAAAACCGGAATCTCAGTAGTTTATAATGCAGATTGGACAGAAACTTCTCCTTTGGGAAAAGCAGAATGGATTCATTTTTTTGGAGCATTTTTTAATAAAGAAAAAGAAGCAGATAGCATTTTTAAAACTATTGAAAGTGAATATCTTTCAGCAAAAAAAATAGCGTCACAAGCCAAAACAACTCCTACTGTATTAAGTGGCGCTATGTATAAAGATATTTGGTATTTACCTCAAGGCGATAGTTGGGCAGCACAGTTTATTGCAGATGCAAACGGAGATTATATTTGGAAAGAGACAAATGGAACCGGAAGTCTTTCACTTAACCTAGAGGCAGTTTTAGAGAAAGGTAAAAATGCAGAATATTGGATTGGTCCAGGACAGTTTACCAGCTTACACCAACTTAAAGAAACACATAGTGTTTACCCCCAATTTGAAGCATATAAAAAAGGAAATGTGTTCAGTTTTACAAATAAACAAGGTGCTAAAGGTGGTGTTTTATATTACGAATTAGCACCAAACAGACCCGACTTAGTTTTAAAAGATATTATTAAAATACTACATCCAGATTTATTACCAGACTACAAACCGTATTTTTTTACTAAGCTTAATTAATGGAGGGAATCAAAACATATAGAACTTATTTTATTGTTTTAATTGTTCTATTAGCAATAGCATTTTTACTCAATATAAGTTTGGGATCTGTTGCCATACCAATTGGCGAGGTACTTAAAAGTCTGTTTGGTGAAGGAGCTTCAAAAGCATCATGGCAATATATTATAATAGATTATAGATTGCCAAAAGCTTTTACAGCAATATTAGCAGGTGGAGGATTGGCAGTTTCAGGATTGTTAATGCAAACATTATTTAGAAATCCGTTGGCTGGTCCTTTTGTTTTGGGGTTAAGTAGTGGCGCAAGTTTAGGCGTTGCCATATTAATATTGGGTGCAAGTGCTTTTGGAGGATTTTTTGGTACTATGTTAATGAGTTCTTGGAGTTTAGTAATAGCTTCTGCATTAGGTAGTTTTTTAGTTTTACTAGCAGTTTTAGCTGTTACTTTTAAAATAAAAGATACAATGGCAATTCTAATAATAGGACTTATGTTTGGAAGCGTTACTGCAGCAGTTGTTGCTGTCCTCTCCTATTTTAGTAATGCCGAGCAATTACAACAATACATATTTTGGTCCTTTGGAAGTTTGGGTAATCAATCTTGGAGTGGTGTATTAATTTTAGGTGTTTGTTGTTTTATAGGTATACTACTAAGTATTGCCAGTAGTAAATCTCTTAATGCACTATTATTAGGCGAAAACTATGCGAAAAGTATGGGATTACGTATTAAGAGAACAACGTTTGTAATTATTGTAGCTACAAGCATTTTAACAGGAAGTGTTACGGCATTTGCAGGTCCTATTGCATTTGTGGGATTAGCCGTACCTCATTTAACCCGGCAATACTTTACTACTTCAAACCATTTAATATTATTACCCGCTGTATTGCTTTCAGGAAGCTTGTTACTGCTTGTTTGTGACACTGTAGCGCAACTTCCTTTTAGTGAGTATACTTTGCCTATAAATGCAATTACTTCACTAATTGGAGCCCCTGTAGTGATTTGGTTATTAGTTAGAAAACGTAAGCTGTTATTTTAATGATTTCTATAAATAAACATACCGTACTTGAAGCCAAGCAACTTTCTATTGGCTATTTCAATAAAAAGAAAAGTAGTATTATTTCTGAAGGAATTAATTTTTCTATTGCTGAAGGTGAACTTATTGGGTTAGTAGGCGCAAACGGAATTGGAAAATCTACACTATTAAGAACGCTCGCCGGAATGCAACCTTCAATTAAAGGGGAAGTTTTAATAAATAATATAGTAAACACTACGTACACTCCTCTAAAACTTGCAAATCAACTAAGCATTGTATTAACTGAAGTTCCTGCTTCAAAAAATCTTTCAGTTTTAGAACTAGTTTCGTTAGGTAGACAACCTCATACCAATTGGATGGGTAAATTAACAGAGCAAGATAAAGAAGCAATTAATTTTGCCTTAGAAGCAACTACCACGCAATCTCTAGCTCAACGTAAGTGTTTCGAGCTTAGTGATGGTCAGCTGCAGCGTGTTTATATAGCAAGAGCTTTAGCGCAAGACACACCATTAATAATATTAGACGAACCCACAACACATTTAGATTTATATCATAGAGCCTATGTTTTAAAACTTCTTAAAAAGTTGGCAGATGAAACAAAAAAAACAATTTTATTTTCAACACACGAAATTGATTTAGCGATTCAATTAACAGATAAAATGATTGTAATGACAAATAATGAAACACATTTTGATACCCCTTGTAACTTAATAGAATCAGGGAGATTTGATGCTCTATTTCCTAAGGAAACCATAGATTTTGATGCAAAAACAGGTCGATTCACTATTAAGAAATAGGTATATTTACAGTAAATAAAACTACAATGAGCGAATTATTTCTTTTTCTTTTATTAGCCGCTATTTGTCTTCTAGTTGGAGCATTTATTGGTAACCTTTTTGCTAAACTTAAAAGTAAATCTGAAACCAGTAAATTAGAAGAACGTCTAGAACAATCACACCAACAGGAAGAGAAATTAAACGAACGTTTTGAAAATGCCATACTAGAAAGAGAAACAATACGAAAAGAAAAAGATTTTTTAAATCTAGAATTAACCAAACGAAATGCTATTGTTGAAAATCTTGAAATTAAACTTCGGGATCAAAAAGAAGAAGTAGAAAAGTTACAAGAAAAATTTACCAACGATTTTGAAGTTTTAGCAAATAAAATATTAGAAAGTAAATCTGAAAAATTTACGCTTCAGAATAAAGAAAATATTGACGGGATATTAAAACCGCTTCAGGAAAAAATAGATAAGTTCGAAAAAAGAGTTGAAGACAGTCACAAAGAAAGTATTGACCGTCACGCAATGCTTCGTCAACAAATTATAGGCTTAAAAGAACTTAACGAACAAATGAGTAAAGAAGCTACAAACCTAACCAAAGCACTTAAAGGAGATAGTAAATTACAAGGTAATTGGGGCGAATTAGTATTAGAGAGAGTCTTAGAAAAAAGTGGTTTAGAAAAGGATCGTGAGTATTTTGTGCAAAATAGTTTTACCAATCAAGATGGAAAACGAGTACTTCCAGATGTGGTGCTACATTTACCAGACAATAAAAAAATGATTATAGACTCTAAAGTATCCTTAGTTGCATACGAACGGTTTGTAAGTGAAGAAGATGAAGATAAGCGACCCTCGTTTTTAAAAGAGCATATAAACTCTTTAAAAAAGCATATTGATCAACTTAGTGCAAAAAACTATCAAGATATTTATGAAATAGAAAGTCCAGATTTTGTGCTGCTTTTTATCCCAATAGAACCAGCATTTGCAATTGCTTTAAATCAAGAGAATAACTTATACAATTGGGCTTTCGAAAAGAATATTGTTATTGTTACACCTACAACACTATTAGCAACATTACGTACAATTGATAGCATGTGGAATAATGAAAAGCAACAACAAAATGCTTTAGAAATTGCCACACAAGCTGGTAGATTATACGATCAATTTGTAAATCTTACAGAAGATCTTCTTAAGGTGGGTAATCAATTAAATACTGTAAAAGGGAGTTACGATTCTACAATGGTAAAATTAACTGGAAAAGGAAATCTCATTTCTCGAGTAGAAAAATTAAAGAAATTAGGTTCTAAAGCCAGTAAACACCTTAATGAAAAACTGCTAAAAAAAGCCGACGAAAATGATATGGATTAAAGTTTAACTACTTTTTTTGTTATGCTAGAATTCTCTGCTTCAACTTTCATATAATAAACACCAGAAGATAACTCTGAAAACGAAACAATAGTAGATTTTGATTTTGAAACTATTCGTGAAAGTTGCTTACCTAATACATTATAAACAGTAATTGTTGCTCTTTTCTCTGAGGGTAATTGAACTACAACTGAATTAGTTGTAGGGTTAGGGAAAATGGCAACCCTATTGGTTAATTGATCATTATTTGAGAGTAAAATTAAAGTATAAATTTCCTCAATTTTTAAAGCACCCATTATTGAGGCTCCATCAAATGATACAAGTGGATTGTGAATAATTCTAATTTCTTGTATATCTTCTTTAGTTTCTTCTATTGTTCCTGTTCCATTTACAACTGTAAGATGATTCTCTGATGTACTAAAAAATGGATATTCCCATTCAGAATTAGCAGAAATTATGTAAGAATTTGTCGAAACTAATTCTGTTCCATTTGCTCCTCTTAGCCCAAGTCGTAAGTGAAGGTCAAAATTATTATCATTTTTAATAGAAGCTTCTATACCAGATAAACAGTCAATACCATTAGAGTTATCACACACATAATTTCCATTAAAATTTACAATGTTTTTTATTACCATTTTTCCTGTTAGAAAATTACTGCCATCTGTAGTTTTTTGTAAATACTTTGAATTAGTATTTTCAGCAACAATCATTCCTGTAGTAGATCCATCTATATTGGTCCAGTTTTGTAGAGTTCCATCTTCAAAATCTGTAAAATGATTTTGAGATTTTACAACAGCTATAATAAAGAAGCATAGTAGAAAAGTAAATAGTTGTCTCATAACACAAAAGATTTATCTAAATTTACGAAACATATAATTAACAAAATAGTTATAATCATATACAGAAGTCTTATTTTTTTAGTGTAAATGACTTAAAATAAGGCAACAAGAATAAGTTCTATTTATTTAAGAAATGATAAGCTAATGATTGAAAATGAAATTTATTAAAGTTCTAGAAAATATTTCGTTAGCTCTAGAAATTACATTTAGTTTAGTTTTTAGTGTGGGTTTAATACTTGTTGGATTCTTTTCATTTTACGAATATTTTTTCGGTTACTTTGAAAAACCCAGTCAACAGTCTCTATCACTTGCTATAGGAATTATCACATTACTTGTTGGAACCATGACATTGATTACTTTTTGTATTAAACCAAAAATGAAAAAATGAAAAAAATACTCTTTATCATACTTGGAAGCTTATTAGTAATCTACTTACTTTACTTTGCTTTTGTATATTTTGTACCTTATAGTGAAGGTACACGCGCTGGAGAATTAATTAAATTTAGCAATAAGGGAGTAATTGTAAAAACCTGGGAAGGTGAAATAAGTCAAGGAATAAGTGGGGCTCAAATATTTCAGTTTTCTGTATTAGATAAAGAAAAAGAAGTCATTGAAAAGATGCAGGAATATCAAGGTCAATATGTAAAATTAACTTATGTAGAACGATTTGACACCTTCTTTTTTTGGGGAGATACAAAGTATTTTATTTCTGAAGTAACACCAGAAAACTCTCCACATTTTAATAGAAACTAAATTAATTATAAATAAAAAGCCCGCATATGCGGGCTTTTTATTTATTTGTCTATAATTATCTATCTTTTATTTACTTTAAAAGTAGAACTTAAATCTCCAGAAATAGCTGTCACAAAATATAATCCGCTATTTAATCCAGACATGTCTAATTGAGTAGTATTTCCTGTAGCCAATCCTTGAACTACTTTCTTGCCAAGTACATCGTAAATCACATAGCTATCTAATTTATACAATGAAAGCACTGTAAGTTTGTCCTGAACAGGGTTTGGATAAAAAGAAATGTTTTGAGCAAACTTATCTTCTATAGATAAAACCAATTCGACTGTAATAGTTCCAAACATACTTCCAGGATGGATATTACACTGGTAATCATTAGTCCCTACATCTGTAAATGTATAAGAATATTGAGTTCCATTTCCAGATATTGTACCACTATCAAAAGTTTCTTGACTTCCAGCGATACTGCTAACTGTATGAGGTGAATTATCTGCTAACGTCCAACGCACAGTATCTCCTGTTTCAATAGTAATACTAGCGTCTGCCCCATTAATACCAATTGCCCAATCTAAGTCGAAAGTTGTTTGTGCAGACATAAATGATACTGCAAATGCCATAAATAATAAAGTGATTTTTTTCATTTTAATTGTGTTTCAAGTTGTTACAAGATACTAATAATTAAACAATCTGATTTCTATTAAAGTTGAGTTAAGTAAAAGTATTTACTTATAAAACAGTTTAAAATAAAAATAACTACCTAAAACTCAATAAATTATTTACTTAAATACATTTTTCTACGAGCATATAGGTCGTAAAATGCATCATCTTTTAAGTTATCTATAAAAAGTATACTCTCTCCTGTACTTTTCATTTCTGGACCTAATTGTTTATTTACATTAGGAAACTTATTAAAACTAAATACAGGTTGCTTAATAGCATAACCCTCAAGTTTAGGATTAAAGTTAAAGTCTGTTACTTTATTATGACCTAACATTACTTTGGTTGCATAATTTACATAAGGCTCTCCATACGCTTTTGCAATAAAAGGAACTGTTCTAGAAGCTCTAGGGTTAGCTTCAATGATATATACCATATCATCTTTAATTGCGAATTGAATATTTATCAATCCAACAGTATTTAATGCTAAGGCTATCTTTTTTGTATGGTCTTTAATTTGTTGCATAACAAATTCTCCCAAATTAAACGGAGGAAGTGTCGCATTAGAATCTCCAGAATGTATCCCACAAGGCTCTATATGTTCCATTATACCAATAATGTAAACATTTTCTCCATCACATATTGCATCTGCCTCTGCTTCTATTGCTCCGTCTAGATAATGATCTAATAATAACTTATTATTAGGAATTTTGCGAAGTAAATCCACAACATGTTCTTCTAATTCCTTTTTATTAATAACAATTTTCATTCCTTGTCCTCCTAAAACGTATGAAGGTCTTATTAATAGAGGAAAATCTAATTTATCTGCAAGTGCTAGTGCTTCTTCTGTAGTTTCAGCAACACCAAATTCTGGGTAAGGAATATCATTTTCTTTCAATATAGTTGAAAAACTGCCACGATCTTCAGCTAAATCTAATGCTTGGAAACTAGTTCCCATTATTTTTATTCCGTACCGCTCTAATTTTTCAGCAAGTTTTAAAGCAGTTTGTCCTCCTAACTGAACTATAACACCTTCTGGTTTTTCATGACGAATTATATCATAAATATGTTCCCAAAAAACAGGCTCAAAATATAACTTATCTGCTACATCAAAATCGGTTGATACCGTTTCTGGATTACAGTTAATCATAATTGTTTCATAACCTACTTCTGAAGCAGCCAATACTCCATGTACACAACAATAATCGAACTCAATACCTTGTCCAATTCTATTTGGACCCGATCCTAAAACAATTATTTTTTTCTTCTCTGTAACAACACTATCATTTTCTGCATATCTTTTTCCATCTGCAGTTTCCATATCATTTTCAAACGTTGAATAATAATATGGTGTTTGAGCTTTAAACTCTGCAGCACAAGTATCTACTAATTTGTAAACACGCTGTATATTAAGTTCTTCACGTTTTTTATATACTTGACTTTCTAAACATTTAAGCATATGCGCAATCTGGCGATCTCCATATCCTTTTTGTTTTGCTTCTAGTAGTAACTCTCTAGGTAGGGTTTCTAAAGTAAATGTTGAAATCTCTTTCTCAAGTTGAAAAAGCTCTTCGTATTGACGAAGAAACCACATATCTATTTTAGTTATTTCGTGTATTCTACTTAAAGGAATACCTATTTGTATTGCGTCATAAATTACAAACACACGATCCCAACTAGCGTATTTAAGTTTCTCGATTATTTGTTCGTAATTAGTATAGCTTTTTCCGTCTGCTCCTAACCCATTTCTTTTAATTTCTAAAGATTGGGTTGCTTTGTGTAAAGCTTCTTGAAATGATCGCCCAATTCCCATTACTTCCCCTACAGATTTCATTTGTAATCCCAGAGTACGGTCTGATCCTTCAAACTTGTCAAAATTCCAACGTGGAATCTTAACAATTACGTAGTCTAAAGTAGGTTCAAATAAAGCTGAAGTTGATTTAGTAATTTGATTGTCTAGTTCATCTAAATGATATCCAATTGCTAGTTTTGAAGCTATTTTTGCAATAGGATATCCAGTTGCTTTCGAAGCTAATGCAGAAGACCTAGATACTCGTGGATTAATTTCTATCGCAATAATATCTTCATTTTCATCTGGACTAACAGCAAATTGTACATTACATCCACCAGCAAAATCACCTATACTTCGCATCATATGGATCGCCATATCACGCATTCTTTGATACGTTTTATCGCTTAATGTCATAGCTGGAGCTACAGTAATAGAATCCCCTGTATGAATTCCCATTGGATCCATATTTTCTATAGCACAAATAATTACAACATTATCATTAGAATCTCGCAATAATTCAAGTTCATATTCTTTCCACCCAATTAATGCTTTGTCTATCATTACTTCGTGAATAGGAGATACCTCTAAACCAAGTGTTAATAGTTCGTCAAAATCTTCTTCTTTATATACAAAAGATGCTCCTGCCCCACCCAATGTGTATGAAGCTCTAATAACTAATGGAAAACCAAACTCTTGCGCTATCTCTTTACCTTTAAGATAAGATGTTGCAGTTGCTTGAGGCGCCATAGGAATCCCTATTTTTAGCATTAATTCTCTAAACTGTTCTCTATCTTCAGTAATATTTATTGCAGCAATATCTACCCCAATAAGCTTGACGTTAAAATCATTCCAAATACCTTTTTCATCTGCTTCTATACATAAATTTAAAGCTGTTTGACCTCCCATTGTTGGTAAAACTGCATCAATTTGCGGATGCTCTTTTAATATTTGAATAATAGACTTGGTTGTTAATGGCAAAAGATAAACGTGATCTGCCATAGACGGATCTGTCATTATTGTTGCAGGATTAGAATTGATAAGAATTGTTTCAATTCCGTCTTCACGTAATGATCGTAAAGATTGAGATCCGGCATAATCAAATTCACAGGCTTGGCCAATAACGATAGGACCTGAACCAATTATTAAAACAGATTTTATTTTGTTGTTTTTAGGCATTGTAATAAACTTTTTTTCAGTGCTGTAAAATTACGATTCAATAGGGTATAAAAAAAAGGTGTTGCTTTTAAAACAACACCTTTTATATATGACTTATCAACATTATTTTTTGTGACGAGTTTCAGAAGATACAGATAGTTTCTTTCTGCCTTTCGCTCTACGCGCAGCAAGTACTTTTCTACCGTTTACAGAAGCCATACGCTCTCTAAAACCGTGTTTGTTTCTTCTCTTTCTTTTTGATGGCTGAAATGTTCTTTTGCTCATTATATAAAACTTTATCTTCTAGAAAATCATTCTTTTTAACTTTTAAGTACTCCCTCAAAAGTCGGGTGCAAATATACAATCATTTTTTTCTTTCCCAAACCTAAATATCAAAATATTTTTATTTGTTTTTTATACCTTTGGTGCCCCATAAAAAATGAATCCATGTTTAATAAAAATATCAAATTAGTTTTAGCTGCATTAATAATAGGTACAGCTGTCTGGCAATTTACAGAAAGCAACATAGGAAATGGCATTATGCTTATTCTACTTTCTTTAATGTTTATATTTCTTTATTTTAAAAATGAAATTATTCTTTTAGCGTTTTTAAGACTGCGGAAACAAGATTTTCCTGGTGCAAAAAAGTGGCTAGATAAAATAAAAAGTCCAGAAGCTGCATTAGTAAGAAAACAGCAAGGGTATTATAATTACTTAAATGGCTTAATGGTATCTCAAACCAACATTAACGATGCTGAAAAATATTTTAAAAAAGCAGTAGATTTAGGTTTATCTATGGATGCAGACATGGCAATGGCAAAATTAAATCTTGCGGGAATTGCAATGACCAAAAACCGAAAAAGAGAAGCAGAATTACTTTTAACTGAAGCAAAAAAGTTAGACAAGCACAATATGTTGGATGATCAAATTAAAATGATGAGACAACAAATGAAAAAAATGGGACAGCCCAAACAACAATTTGGTCGAGCTGCTGGACGTGCTGGAAGGCGTTAATTTTCCTCTTTTTATTACAGACATTTCAGAAAATGCTTACAAAGATGTGTTTTTTAACGAGTATTTTTATCAAGTCATCTAAAACTTAATGACAGTAAATCAAACACTATCTACCTTTGCATATACAAACAAATGTATATGGGTAGAAAACTACTTCTGTTATTCTTATTAATCTCACTAACAACTCATTCACAAGAAACTGAGGATGGGATTTTATTTTCTCAAGCTATAGAGAAAAACATTAAGAAGTATCGTCAAGAATCACAAAACGCGTATTCAACAAAAGATTTTGAACGTGCAGATTTTTTATTTGATTCACTCATTAACCATGTAATAACCAATAGCCAATTAGATAATTTTAAAGTAAAAAAACTATCTGGGCGTAAAATTGAGTTTTACAATTTTAAGAAACCTATCTTTTTAATGACCTATGCTTCGTGGTGTACTCCTGGCTCGGGTGAAATTCCAGCTTTAAATGAAATTGCAAAAGAATATTATAAAGATGTTGACTTTGTAGTTCTGTTTTGGGACTCTAAAGACAAAGTAAAAAAGGTAGCTAAAGATTATAATAATAAGATTACAATTTTATATGTAGACGAAAAAGAAAACACAAATGATCACGTTGTCGAGATAATGAAACATAGCTTAGGATTTCCCACATCGTTTTTTATTGATGAATCTAAAAAAATTGTAGATGTTAGACGTGGAGTACTACATCATTATAGTGAGGAATATGCTATTTCTTATGAGTTGAATTATAATTCCTTTATAAATGGAATATCATTACTTAAAAATTTGAAATTGGATGCAGAAGGCTTGGTTATAGAAAACCCCTAATACATCAAAAAAATAATTTTTTAATCAAAAAGCCCTTTTTGAAAATTCAAAAAGGGCTTTTTAGTTATATTCTATTTGTATTATTGACCATAAGTATAATGTCCTTTTTCAGGAATTTCTATGTAATAATCTTTACCAGACGAGTTTTTTAAATAAGTATCTCTTAACCAAGGATTATGAATTTTTAAAATTTTATAATTAATTCCGTTGTCCTTAGCAAATTTTGCGAAATCTTCTACAGGAGTATTTATTTTTACTTTATAGGTAGGAACAGGTGCATATAAATCTTTATCTCTAAAATTAAAACCATACTTTTTAGGGTTTGTCATTATCTCTTTAAATGCTAATATCCTAAAAACATATCGGCTAGTTTCATCATTTAATAAAAGGTCGTAATAATCTGTAACATCTTGACGTGTCATTTGTTTATTAACACCACCGTTACCCGCATTGTAAGCTGCTGCAGCCATAGTCCAATTACCAAACTTCTCTTTAGATTTAATCAGATATTCTGCTGCCACTTTGGTTGCAAGTTCAAGATTATAACGTTCATCAACATAATCGTTAATTTCTAATCCATATTCTTGACCGGTACTTTTTAGAAATTGCCAAAATCCAGCTGCTCCAGCAGGAGATCTTACATTATCAAGGCCACTTTCTGCCACAGCAAGGTATTTAAAATCATCTGGTAGTCCATATTTTTTAAGCAATGGTTCAATTACAGGAAAATACTTATGGGCTCTTTTAAACATTAACAATGCGTTAGATTGCCAATACGTATTAACGAGCAACTCTCTGTCCATACGCTCTCTAATATCTGGATTATTTAATGGGACAGGCTCTCCTGCAAACTCCATATATTCGGGCAGTTGTATTGCGTATACATTATAATCATTAATCATTTTCTTTTCCATAGACTCATCTGTGGGTGCTTCCTGAACTGCATTCACACACAAACTGCTTACCCCAAAAAGTAATGCAACTAGTCCTATTTTCGATAATATCGTCATAACTCTATATTTTTCAATAAAGATAAAAAATTTAAAACGCTATAACCAGCAACGTTTTCATAAATTTATCCTATTATTTCAATAATTTTTTCTGAAACCATTTTTCCTTTATTAAGTAACATCACGTGAGTTCCTCCTTTTAAAGAAATACAATTATGTATATGTTTTATAGGAAATACTATGTCTGCATCTCCATGAATATGTACAACGCCTTCCACTTGTTTTTTTCTATCCCAACATACCATATTCTCTATAGCCCAATCTAAATAACTTTTATCTCTCACCTTAAGATATTCTTGATATAGTTTTAAACGTTTTTCAGTTCTAGGTCCAATTGCAAATCTTGTTAGATCATTTGCACTTAAAACTAAACTTGTTGGCACTAATTTATAGGCATAAGTTTTTCTAGCAATTTTCATTCTATTAGGAAGCTCGTACTTGGTTTTAACACTCGACACAATCACAAGCTTTTTTAATTTCAAAAATGAACTCATTTCCTGTACAACTACACCCCCAAAAGAAACTCCTATTAAAACTGCATTTTCTTCTTTAACTCTTAATGCCATGCGCTTAGAATAATCAACAAGTGACTCCTTTTTTTCAGGAACCAACCATTCTAAAATATGAACAGTATAAGTATCTTTAGGCAAGGAGATGTTTCTGAAAATTTCTTTTCCAGCAGCCATTCCAGGAACAAAATACACATGTGTTTTTTCAATATTCATAATTCTTTATGAAAACAATTTTAATTTCACCAAAGTTTATTCGTAAATTTACATACAAAGATAACACTATCTCAAAGTTAGAGAGATTAACATTATGAAGAAAATCTTACATCCTGCAGCTACTAGGGGCTCTGCAGATTACGGATGGTTACAAGCTAAGTATTCTTTCAGTTTTGCAAATTATTTTGACCCCAAAAGAACTCAATTCGGACTCCTTAGAGTTTTAAATGATGATGTTGTTGCACCTGCTATGGGGTTTGGCAAACATCCCCATAAAAATATGGAAATCGTTACAATTCCTCAGTCTGGCGCCTTAAAACATCAAGATTCTTTAGGTCATTCCGAAGTTATTAAAACGGGTGAAGTTCAAGTAATGAGTGCTGGCTCTGGAGTAGAGCATAGTGAACAAAATGCAAGTACAACAGATCCTGTGAAATTATTTCAGATTTGGATTTTTCCCGAAACTGAAAATGTTACACCACGATATGACCAAAAAGAAATTGGGCATTTATTAAAACCCAATCAATTAAGTGTTATTGTAAAACCTAAAAATGAAGCGCAAAATGGAGAACTATGGATTCATCAACAAGCATATTTTAATTTAGGTGATTTTTCAGAAAAAAAAGAGATTACCTATACCTTACATAATAAAAGCCATGGAGCATATCTGCTTGTTATAAACGGCAATATTGTTGTTGATAATGAAACGCTTAGCCACAGAGACGCTATTGGGCTTTGGGATACAAACACTATAAATTTTACAGTTGAAAAAAATAGCCGGGTGTTGCTAATTGAAACACCTATGAATTAATTAAAATAACTCCTCATGATTGAAGATGTAGAAATTACCGACAATGAATTTTTAAGACAGTTTGAACTTGAAGTTGGAGATAATATGGCCCGTATAGAATATGCTTTACAAGACCGTAAAATCTTTCTAACTAAATACGATATGCCAGATGAAATGGAAGAACAAGGATTTAGGGATATATTTATAAAAGCTGTTTTTGAAGAAGTAAAAAACAGGAATATTAGCCTTGTTCCTACAAGTCCTGAGATTGCTTCGTTTCTAAGAAAAAACAGAAGAAAATATAAAGATCTTCTTCCTGTTGGAATAAATATTTAATTTTTTTTATTGAATTGCAAATTCGTTTGCAAATTCAAATCGAACTAAACCATCTTCATCTATTTCTGTAAGTGTAATACTATGGAGGGTATTAATTAATTCTGGATTCCAGGGTGTTTTTACTTTTACATAGTTTTCTGTAAATCCATGTATATATCCTTCTTTATTTTCTCCTTCAAAAAGTACCGTTCGTTTTGTGCCTAGTTGTTTTTCATAAAAAGCACGTCGCTTTTTAACCGAAAGTCCTCTAAGCATTTTACTACGTTTATTTCTTACATTTTTTGCAACTACTCCTTCCATAATAGCAGCAGGAGTATTATCACGTTCAGAATACATAAAAACGTGCAAATAAGAAATATCCATTTCATTTAAAAAATGATAGGTTTCTAAAAAATGCTCTTCAGTCTCACCTGGAAAACCCACTATAACATCTACGCCTATACAAGCATTAGGCATTACTTCTCTTATTTTTTTAACACGATCTGAATATAATTCTCGCATATAACGACGACGCATTAATTTTAAAATAGTATTGCTCCCACTCTGTAATGGAATATGAAAATGAGGTACAAAAGTTCTAGAATTAGAAACAAATTCTATAGTTTCGTTTTTTAACAAATTGGGCTCAATAGAAGAAATTCGTAATCTTTCAATTCCGTTAACTTCATCTAATGCTTCACAAAGTTCAAAAAAAGTATGTTCGTGTTTTTTATTTCCAAATTCTCCTTTTCCGTAGTCTCCTATATTAACTCCTGTTAAAACTATTTCTTTAATTCCTTTTTGGGCAATTTGAAAAGCATTTGTTAATACATTGTCTAAAGCATCACTTCTAGAAATACCTCTAGCGAGTGGTATTGTACAATAGGTACATTTATAATCACAACCATCTTGCACCTTTAAAAAAGCACGTGTACGATCGCCAATAGAGTAAGAGCCTACATAAAAATCTGCTTCTTGTATTTCACAGCTATGAATTTCTCCGAAATCGTTTTTGGATAAATCATTTAAATAATCTGTGATTTTAAATTTTTCTGTAGCGCCCAACACTAAATCTACTCCGTGTACATCTGCTAATTCCTGAGGTTTTAATTGTGCATAACATCCTATTGCTGCAACAAAAGCATCTGGATTTAATTTTTGAGTTTGCTTAACTATACTTTTAAATCTTTTATCTGCATTTTCGGTAACACTACATGTATTAATTACATAAATATCTGCCTTTTCAGAGAAATCAACTCTATTAAATCCTTCTTCAGAAAAATTTCTTGCTATGGTTGAAGTCTCACTAAAATTGAGCTTGCAACCTAAGGTGTAAAATGCGACTTTTTTTGTAGCGTTCATTCTTGTATTTTTGGCAAACGTGGGCGCAAAAATACGAACTAAAATTGGTTCCCAAAAACGGATGACAAACCTCTTTAAAAAACTATTCTTAACATTATCAATCACTTGTACTATTATTTTATTTGCTTCTTGCTCAAATAATTACTACAAGAATAGTGACCATTTAGTTTTTAAATATAACGAGCATAGCAATATACCTACTTTAGATCCCGCCTTTGCTAGAAATCCTCAAACAATTTGGCCTACTAACCAGCTTTACAATGGATTGGTTCAACTTGATGACGCTTTAAATATACAGCCAGATATTGCTAAATCTTGGGAGTTAATAGATAGCACCTGCACTTTCTACTTTACCCTACGTAATGATGTTTATTTTCATAAAAACAAGGTCTTCGGAAATGACTCTACTAGAAAAGTTACAGCTTATGATTTTGTATATAGTTTGAAGCGACTAACAGATAAAGATGTTGCCTCTCCTGGAAGTTGGGTTATGAACAATGTTGAATATTTTGAAGCAGAAAATGATTCAATATTAAAAATTATATTAAAGCAGCCTTTCCCTGCATTTTTAGGATTGTTATCGATGCGTTACTGCTCTGTAGTTCCTAAAGAAGCTATAGATTACTATGGAATTGATTATAGAAGAAATCCTGTAGGAACTGGTCCGTTTCAATTTAAATTATGGGAAGAAAATGTAAAACTTGTATTGCGTAAAAATCCACTTTATTTTGAAATAGATGAAGCTGGTAATAAACTTCCATATTTAGAAGCAGTTTCTATAACTTTTTTGCCAGATAAACAGAGTGAGTTTTTACAATTTGCACAAGGTAAAATAGATTTTATTTCGGGTCTCGACAATTCTTATAAAGATGAATTGGTAACAACTAAAGGGAAATTACAAGAAAAGTATAAAAATAAAATCAACCTTATAACAGGTCCTTATCTCAACACAGAATATCTGGGTTTTTATATGGATTCTGAAACTTCCGAAATTAAATCCCAAGCAATTAGACAAGCCGTAAATTATGGTTTTGACAGAGTTAAAATGGTGACGTATTTACGCAACGGAATGGGTATTCCGGCTATTCATGGATTTATACCAAAAGGGTTACCAGGGTTTAATAATATTGAAGGTTTTACTTATCAGCCCGAGAAAGCACGAGCACTTATTGAACAATATAAAATAGAAACAGGAAACCAAAAACCAAAAATTACCATTGTAACCAATAGTCAATATCTAGACTTATGCGAATACATACAACGTGAATTAGAAAAATTAGGTCTAGATGTTGCAATAGATGTGGTACCTCCTTCTACGCTTAGACAAATGAAATCTAGTGGTGAATTGGATGTTTTTAGAGCAAGTTGGATTGCAGATTATCCAGATGCAGAAAATTACTTGTCTTTGTTTTATAGTCCAAATTTTACACCTAATGGACCAAATTATTCGCATTATAAAAATGAGGTTTTTGATAGCCTCTATGTAAAAGCACTTTCTATTTCAAATATAAATGACCGTAAATTACTATACACAAAAATGGATTCTATTATAATAAGTGAAGCTCCTGTAGTACCATTATTTTATGATATGGCTGTACGATTTGTAAATAAAAAAGTAACTGGCTTAGGTATTAATCCACAGAATTTTTTAGTTTTAAAACGAGTTAAAAAGGAAAAATAAACACTAAATAATGTAACTTTTCTAAAACATCATCTGTAAAATTAACAAAAACTACTATGTCAATTCAAACTATGATTACTTCTTTAAAAAACAATAAAAGAAATCGTAAAACAGCATTTGATAAAAAAATAGCTTCTGGAGGTTTTGGAGAATTTGTAGATCACAAAAAGATGAAAACTTATGAATTTGCGGAGTTTCAGAAAAAGATGTTTAAACAAAAAAGAATTCAAAAAAAGAAAAGAATCCAATTTTACATTATAACCCTGATAATTGTAATTTTATTTATTCTATTAACTCCTTATCTTTTAGATTTTACTTTTAGTGATACTTTAAAACCAATTTTGCATCAATAAACTTTAGCCTTTTCGCCATTTGGCGCTTTCTTCAAAAACATACTCTAAAATTTTTGCATCTGTTTCTGTAAATTCAATATTTCTTCGACTCATTACAACTTTGGCAACCTCAAATGCCCTATCAGTTTTAAAAGTTGTCATTCCTCCACTACCTCCCCAACTAAAACTTGGGATAAAGTTTCTTGGAAATCCGCCGCCAAAAATATTGGCACTTACTCCTACAACGGTACCGGTATTAAACATAGTATTTATACCACATTTACTGTGATCTCCCATCATTAATCCACAAAACTGTAATCCAGTACGTGCAAAATTTTCAGTTTCATAACTCCATAATCTCACTTCTGCATAATTATTTTTCAAGTTAGAATTATTTGTATCTGCTCCTAAGTTACACCATTCGCCAATTACAGAATTTCCCAAAAATCCATCGTGTCCTTTATTTGAGTAGCCAAAAATGACCGAGTTGTTTACTTCTCCCCCAACCTTACTGTATGGACCAACTGTGGTTCCACTATATATTTTTGAAGCCATTTTAATAGTGGCTCCCTCACAAAGTGCAAATGGTCCACGAATCATACTTCCTTCCATAACTTCGGCATTTTTACCTATATATATAGGTCCTTCAGAAGCATTTAAAGAACATAGTGGAAGTTTTGCTCCTTCCTCAATAAATATAGATTCCTTATTAAAGGCAACAGTCTTTTCTGGTATTGGTTGGGAAGTTCTTCCTTGTGTTATAAGATCAAAATCTCTTTTTATTGCATCATGATTTTTTGAAAAAATGTCCCAAGTATTTTCTATACGTAAAAGATCTTTATGGGAATACTGAATTATTTCATAGGTATCAAAATCTACCTCTTGCTCTTCGGAAGTAAAAAAAGCAATAGGTTCTTCTTCTAGAAATAAAGCTTGATTTTCTGTCAATTCTTTTACAAGATTAACAAGATTCTCAGAAGGTATAAAAGATGCATTTATAAGTATATTTTTATCCAATTCAACCATTGGATATTTATCTGTAAGATAATCTTCGGTCACTGTAGTTGTAGTTGCTCCTAGTAAAAGCTCCCACTTTTCACGAATTGTTAATATTCCAACACGTATATCTGCAACCGGTCGAGTAAATGTAAATGGCAATAACTGATTACGCACACTACCATCAAAAAGTATATAATTCATTGTTTTAAATATCTTTTATCAAAACTAACAAAAAAAGCCCTCGATTTCTCGAAGGCTTTTATAAATATTATAGAGGAAAACGTTTATTCTTTTTCTTCTTTAGTCTCTTTGCTAAACTTTGCATACTTGTTTTTGAACTTATCAATACGTCCTGCAGTATCGATTAATTTCGATTTACCTGTATAGAACGGGTGAGATGTTCTTGAAATTTCCATTTTTACAACCGGATACTCAACACCATCAACTTCAATAGTTTCTTTAGTATTAGCGGTAGATTTAGTAAGAAAAACATCGTCATTAGACATGTCTTTAAAAGCTACTAATCTATAATTTTCAGGATGGATACCTTTTTTCATCTTCTTATTATTTAATAATGCGTCTCAATTTTGAGTTTGCAAATTTAAGCAATAAAACCAATTCTGCAATAAAATTATATATTTTTTTACTTAAAAACTTTAATCCAAAAATCATATTAAAAATGAGTTTCATTAGATTGGCAGCTACTAAGATATTTAATGTAACGTTTTACTATATTTGCTTACTAACAAACCAAACAAATAAAATCATTTTTTTTATGGAAACACAACCAACCACTACTAAAAAAATTGCTACTACCTATGGATTATATTTAGGTGCAATTTTAGCTTTGATTACTACGCTAATGTATAGCCTTAATCAAGAACTATTCACAAAATGGTGGATAGGAATATTAACCATCCTCATTGTTATTACATTGGGTATTGTGTCTGTAGCTAAATCTAAAGGTGCACAAAATGGTATTATCACTTTTAAAGATGCGTTTACTTCTTATTTTATTACAGTAGCCGTAGGTTTGGCAATAAGTACCGTGGTAGGTATATTGATATTTAATGTTATTGATCCAGAATTGGCTTCATATCTTCAAGAAAAAACCATAGAACTTACGAGAGAATTTATGGAGAAATTTAATACTCCAGAAGCAGATATTGAAGAGGCTCTTGCAAAAATGGCAGAAACTGATAACTTTTCTATTATTTCGCAATTAAAGTCTTATGTTTTTGGATTACTATTTCAGGCTGTATTAGGATTGTTAGTTGCTTTAATTTTTAAAAGAAAAGATCCAAACGCTATATCATAAAGAATGAATATTTCTATCGTAATTCCACTTCTTAACGAAGAAGAATCACTTATCGAATTACACCATTGGATTGCAAATGTTATGCAATCCAATGGTTTTTTATATGAGTTGATTTTTATAGACGATGGAAGTACAGATAATTCTTGGAAATTAATTAAAGAACTTTCAGAAAAAAACAACCAAGTTAAAGGGATTCGTTTTCTTAAAAATTTTGGAAAATCCCAAGCTTTACATGCAGGATTCTCAATCGCTAATGGAGATGTTGTAATTACAATGGATGCAGATTTACAAGATAATCCAGAGGAAATTCCAGAGCTCTATAAAATGATTACCGAAGAAGATTATGATCTTGTTTCGGGATGGAAAAAGAAACGATACGACTCTATACTAAGCAAAAACTTACCTTCAAAACTTTTTAATTTTGCAGCTCGCAAAACTTCTGGAGTAAAACTTAACGACTTTAATTGCGGACTTAAAGCTTATAAAAATGATGTTATAAAAACTATTGAGGTAACAGGTGAAATGCATCGTTACATTCCGGTTTTAGCTAAAAACTCAGGCTTTATTAATATTGGCGAAAAAATTGTACAACATCAAGCCAGAAAATATGGGACTACAAAATTTGGAGCAGAACGATTTATAAGAGGATTTCTTGATCTTATAACTATTTGGTTTTTATCCCGTTTTGGAAAAAGACCCATGCATTTATTTGGTGCCTGGGGTGCATTAATGCTTTTTATAGGATTTTGCTTTTCTATGTATTTAGGTATAGATAAGTTATTTATAAATCCCACAGGAAGATTAATCACAGAAAGACCTCAGTTTTACATTGCTCTTACAGCAATGATGCTTGGAACACAATTATTTCTTGCTGGTTTTTTAGGAGAATTAATCTTAAAGACCAAAAGAAGTTCAAAAAACTATAGCATTAAAGAACTTTTAAACGTTAAAGAATAACGGTTAATATTGCTTATTTTTGCAGCCAAATAGCAGATTAAATTTTTAGAATGATTTACGTAGATCCAAAAATCTTAGAACGCGTTAATAAATGGCTCACCCCCTTTTTCGATAAAGAAACTCAACAAACCATAAAAGAAATGATAGCCCACGATCCTGAAGGGCTAGAAGATAGTTTTTACAAAAACCTTGAATTTGGCACTGGTGGCATGAGAGGTATTATGGGCGCTGGAGATAATAGAATTAATAAATATACCCTAGGAAAAAACACCCAAGGACTTTCTAACTACCTAAAAAAACAATTTCCAAATAAACCTATTAAAGTGGCTATTGCGTACGACTGTAGACACAATAGTAAAGAATTAGCAAAGCTTGTAGCAGACGTTTTTTCTAGCAATGGCATACAAGTGTATCTTTTTTCTGAATTACGCCCTACTCCAGAACTTTCTTTTGCGGTAAAACATTTAAATTGTCAATGCGGAATTGTATTAACTGCTTCTCATAACCCTCCCGAATACAATGGATATAAAGTATATTGGGAAGACGGAGGTCAATTGGTACCACCAGAAGATGTAGCAATTATTACTGAAATTAATTCTCTCAACTATACAGATATCCAATTTAAAGCAAATGAATCGCTTATCACTTTAATTGATAAAGAAGTAGATAATGCATTTGCCAAAGCATCTATAAAAAACGGAAGTTTTAATACTTCACAAAAAGCAAAAGATAATCTTAAAATTGTATTTACTTCTTTACACGGAACATCTATAACAATGATCCCTGAAGTTTTAAGTAATGCAGGTTATAAAAATGTTACTATAGTAGAAGAGCAAGCAGTTCCTAATGGTAATTTTCCTACTGTAAAATCTCCTAACCCAGAAGAGCCAGAAGCATTAAAAATGGCATTAGAATTAGCAGATAAGATTAATGCAGACATTGTAATTGGAACAGATCCAGATTGTGACCGTTTAGGTATTGCTGTTAGAAATAACAAAGGTAAAATGACACTGCTTAATGGCAATCAGGCAATGATTATTAAAACCCATTTTTTAATAGAACAATGGAAAAAAGAGGGCAGATTAAACGGAAATCAATTTGTTGCTTCTACCATTGTATCTACTCCTATGCTTAAAAAAATAGCTTCCCGCTATAATGTAGATTACAAAGAAGGTTTAACTGGATTTAAATGGATTGCAAAAATGATTAAAGATTTTCCCAATCAAGAGTTTATTGGTGGCGGAGAAGAAAGTTTTGGATATTTAATTGGGGACTTTGTAAGAGATAAGGATGCAGTAACCGCTACACTTCTTGCTTGTGAGATTGCAGCACAAAAAAAACATAATAATAGTAGTATGTTTGAGTATCTGCAGGATATTTACAAAGAATATGGCTATTATAAAGAACACTTAATTTCGATTGTAAAAAAAGGAAAAAAAGGAGCTGAAGAAATTTCAGCAATGATGAAAAATCTTCGTCAAAATCCTTTTACACAAATTGCAGGAAGTACAGTTGTTAGAGTTGAGGACTATCAAATAAACGAAGCAACAAACAGTATGGACGGGAGTATTTCAAAATTAAATATTCCAAAATCTAATGTACTCATATATTATACAGAAGATGGTAGTAAAATTGCTGCCCGACCTAGTGGTACAGAGCCAAAAATTAAATTTTACATAAGTGTTACTTCAGAAAAAGAAGAAGCACTTCAAGAAAAAATAGACAACATTGTCGCGCATTTAAATATGGGGTAACCCCCACAGCAAATGAATTATTTTAAAAAAATACTACGTTACGCCCTACCCTATAAAAGTTATGCTTGGCTTAACGTAATTTCGAATGTTTTTTATGCTCTCTTTGGCACCTTGGCATTTGTATCTCTTATGCCAATGTTAAAGGTTCTTTTTGGAAATTCAGACCCTATTAAAGAAAAACCAACCTACGAAGGAATAACCAAAATAGGTGATTACTTTGAAGGCTATACCAATTTTTACATAAACCAAAGAATTGAGGATTATGGTGAAATGAATGCACTGTCTATTATGATTGCATTGGTAATCGCTACTTTTTTGCTTAAAAATTTGTTTGGATATTTAGCTATGTTTTTTATTACATTTTTAAGAAATGGAGTGCTTAAAGATTTACGAAATGATCTTTACAAAAAGACAGTTGATCTTCCAGTATCATTTTATTCTGAAAAAAGGAAAGGTGACACCATAGCTAGAATTACTAATGATGTTTTAGAAATACAACATTCTTTTTTATCGATTCTAGAACTAATAATTAGAGAACCTTTAATGATTCTTTTTACTATTATTGCGATGCTAGCTATTAGTCCACAACTTACATTATTTGTATTTATTTTTATTCCTGTATCTGGATTTATCATTTCAAAAATTGGAAAAAGCTTAAAAAGACATAGTGACAAGGTACAACAAGAACAAGGTTTCTTTCTTTCATTGTTGGAAGAAACGTTAGGAGGGTTAAAAATCATTAAAGGTTTTAATGCAGAATCTATTTTCTCTAGAAGATTTGAGGAATCTACTTCTCGTTTATTTAAATCTGCAAATACATTATTAAACCGACAAAATTTAGCGTCTCCAACAAGTGAATTTTTAGGAATCGCAGTAATATCAATACTATTATGGTATGGTGGCTCTATGGTTTTGGTTGAAAAAACCTTGCCAGCTGAGGCTTTTATTGTTTATATGGGATTAGCCTATAATATATTAACTCCAGCAAAAGCTATTAGTAAAGCGAGTTATAGTGTTAAAAAAGGTAATGCTGCAGCAGAAAGAGTTTTAGAAATTCTTGAAACAGAATCTACAATTAAAGATGCGCCAGATGCTATTATAAAAAATGGCTTTGAACAAAAGATTGCCATAAAAGACATCTCATTTAAATATGAAGATGAATGGGTTTTAGAAAATTTTACTCTTGATGTTCCTAAAGGACATACAGTAGCTCTTGTGGGTCAAAGTGGTAGTGGAAAAAGTACAATTGCCAATTTAATTACTCGGTTTTATGATGTTAACAAGGGTACAATATTGATTGATACTATTGATATAAAAAATATGACTCAAGGTTCATTAAGAGGATTACTAGGTCTTGTTACCCAAGATTCAATTCTTTTTAATGATACTGTAAAAGGAAATTTAAAAGTAGCTAAAGAAAATGCTTCAGATGAAGAGATTATAGATGCTTTAAAAGTTGCCAATGCTTGGGAATTTGTAAATACATTACCTCAAGGCATAAATACCAACATAGGCGACAGTGGAAACAAATTAAGTGGTGGTCAAAAACAAAGACTAAGTATTGCGAGGGCAGTACTTAAAAACCCTCCCATTATGATTTTGGACGAAGCAACTTCTGCGCTCGATACAGAAAGTGAACGATTAGTTCAAGTAGCTTTAGAAAACATGATGAAAAATAGAACTTCAATTGTCATTGCGCATAGATTATCTACTATTCAAAATGCAGATATGATTGTTGTATTATCAAAAGGGAAAATTGTAGAACAAGGAAAACATCAAGAACTTTTAGACAAAAAGGGTGTTTATTATAGCCTTGTAGAAATGCAATCCTTAGCATAACTAAAATTTTAAACTATATTAAATAAAAAAAAGAGCAGTTGGGGCTCCGCTCTTTTTTATTTGTGTCATTTGATTTGGGGTCAAAACGACATTGTATACATAAGTTAAATCAAATATATAATTTTAATTTTAATAAACAAATAAAATTTACACTTAATCTATAATAAATGTATTTTATCGATAAAAAATATGATTACTGTTAAAGAAATTCCTACAATATTTTATAATAAAATTATTGTATAAAAAAAACGGGCCAGCCCCCGCTTAGACCCGTTTTTAAAGCGTTCTTATTACATTTGAGGCTTATAATAGAGAACTCTTCCATAAAATTATGTGATAAAAATACTACAAAAATTCCTACAAAAAAAATAAATATGCATTTTACCCTAAAAAAATACATTTAATCGATTTTATAGAAGATTATTGTTATTTGAGTTAAAAAAATCCTGCTTTTAAACTATTGATTTTTAACTTAGTCAAAGTATTAAATTAAAGAAATTCGTGGTTGAAGAAAAAGACTTGGTGATTGCCTTACAATCTCAAAAAGATAAAGAATTTGCTTTTAAATCCTTAGTATCTCAATACAAGGAACGTTTATATTGGCAAATTCGAAAGATTGTATTGAACCATGATGATACTGATGACGTGTTACAGAATACTTTTATTAAAATTTACAAGAATATAGATTCATTTAAAGCAGATAGCAAGCTATATACATGGATGTATCGTATTGCCACAAATGAGGCTATTACATTTATTAATAAAAGAGCAAAACGTAATAACATCACTTTTGAAGACGTAAAAAACAAAGCAGTAGCTAATCTCACTAGTGATGTATATTTTGAAGGAGATGCTATTCAATTAAAATTACAAAATGCAATTGCTTTGCTTCCCCAAAAACAACAATTAGTTTTTACTATGAAATATTTTGAAGACCATACCTATGAAGAACTATCTGAAATCTTAGATACATCTGTAGGAGGATTAAAAAGTAGTTATCATATTGCTGTAAAAAAGATTACTGAATTTTTAAAGAGTAATGAAACCTTTTAGAGATTTATAAGTCATAATAGAAATGGAAACAAATAAGTACAAACACGGTTTTAAAGTTCCGGAAGGTTATTTTCAAGATTTTGAAAACAATTTATTTGTCAAAATCAAAGAGAATGAACTACCAGAAAGCTATGGATTTAAGGTTCCAGATGGATATTTTGATTCTTTAGAAGATACAATTATGCATCGTGTAGAAGCTTCAGCCAGAGAGCCTAAAGTTTTTACTCTTTTAAAAAGTAAAACTATCTATTATGCTGCAGCTGTTGCAGCGTGTATAATATTAGTATTTTCACTTTCAAATCAAAAAACATCTTTAAATAAATCATTTGAGAACGTTCAATTTTCAACTATAGAAAACTACATTAATGATGGCAGTATAGAAATGGACAGCTATGATGTTACTGCATTATTAAATGATGATGATATTTCTAGTTTAAATTTTGATAGTAACTTCTATTCCGAAGAAAATCTAGAAAATTATCTTTTAGAAAATCTTGATATCACAACACTTTCAACAGAATAAAAATGAAAAAAATAACATTATTACTTATTCTTTTAACAACGTGTTTATATGCACAAGACAATAGACATGAAAAAATTAAAGCTTTAAAAACAGCTTTTATTACAGAAAAGTTAGAGTTAACTCCATCAGAAGCCGAGAAGTTTTGGCCTATTTACAATAATTATGATGAAAAGATGCACAATTTGCGTAAAACGGAACGAAAAGAAATTTACACAAAATTAAAAGACGGTATTGATACAATGAGCGATAAAGAGGCTAATTCTCTTATAGATCGTGGAGTGGCACTACAGAATAAAGAAATGGAGCATAGAAATGAATTAATTACAAAACTTCGTAATGTAATTCCACCAAAAAAAGTTTTAAAACTTAGAAAAGTTGAAGACGATTTTAAAAGACAACTGCTAGAACAATACAGAAAAAGAAAAGGAGAAAAAGAAGAATAATTTTTGATTTTGTTTTTACAAACTATTGTATGGTTTGGTTAATTAGTCGAAAAAGGAGCATATAGCTCCTTTTTCTTATTTTAAATTATTCTTTAAATAAAAGCTTAACTATTTTATTTTGTCCACTTGCAAAAGCTACACTATCGTTTACAAACTCTATGGCATAAAATCCTTCACTTGTTAATTCTTTCCAAGTTTTTCCTTGATCATAACTATAAGATAAGCCTGGCGAACCTACCGCAACTATACCTTTTCCATTAGAATTAGGTACAAATTTAACCGAAGATCGATACCCTGGTCCTTTTCCATTGCTTATTAAATCCCAAGTTTTACCTCCATCTTTAGTGATAGCTTTATTACCTTCATTAAATTTTTTATCCTCCCAGTCTCCACCAAATACAACCCCAGTTTTTTCATCATAAAAATCAATGCTATAAATCCCTGTCATTGCCTTACCTTGAATTATAGGAGTGTTATATACTTCCCAAGTTTCTCCTTTATTGGCTGAATAAAACACTCGTGCTTTTTTTCCTCCACTAGCTATCCATGTATGATCGTTATATACAGCTATATTAGAATTACTTGCTGCAAAGGCTGCTTCACCATTTTCTATTTTAGGAAAAACATCACAAGAAAGTTTTTTCCAAGTATTTCCACCATCTCGTGTAATAAGTATTGAAAAACAATCTTCGGTTGGATCACCTAATGCTATCCCCTCTTTTTCATTCCAAAAGCGCATAGAATCATAAAAAACCTTCTCACCATTTTCAACATATACTTCTTCAATATTTGTTGCCTCATTACCAGTCTTTCCTATTTTATACATTACTCCAGGATTTGCAATACTTAATACAAATACCGCATTGTTAGTAACTGCTATAGACCTAAAATGTAATAATGAATCTTGATATTTTATAGATGCTAATTTTGGAGTTTTATTATCTATTAAACCAACAATTCCTTTATTTGCAGCAAACCAAACACTGTTTTCATCCACTGGCTCTATGGCTCTTATACTTAAGCTATCTGTGTATACAAGATCAATACTAACTTGAGTGAATTTTTTTGTAGTCTCTGTAGAACAAGAAATTAATACTAAAACAGCTATTGATAAGAAGAATATTTTCATAGATTCATTTTTTAGTAAAAGTAAGCAAAAGTATTAATTGGTATTGTGATACCTTTGCAATCCAATTTAAAGATTACATGAGATTACATAGAAATTTAGTATTTGCAACTATTGATTCGCTTCATCAAATATTTAATGAAAATAAACAAGCGGATAAAGTTTTAAAAAATACTTTAAAAAGAGATAAAAGATGGGGAGCACGAGATCGTGGTTTTATTGCTGAAACCACCTACGACATTGTAAGATGGAAGCGCCTTTATTCTGAAATTGCAGAAGTTAAAGAACCTTTTGACCGTCAAAATTTATTTAGATTATTTGCAGTCTGGGCAACTTTAAACGGAATTCAAATTCCAGAATGGCCTCAATTTGAAGATACTCCTACACGCCGAATTAAAGGAAAATTTGATGAACTTTCAAAAATTAGAAAATACAGAGAGTCTATTCCAGATTGGTTAGACGCATTAGGAGAAAAAGAATTAGGTAAAAAATGGGATGCAGAAATCTCTGCACTAAATAAACAAGCAGATGTTGTTTTACGTGTTAATCCTTTAAAGACCGATTTACCAACGTTACAAAAAGAGCTTTCAGAATTAGAAATTGAAACTGAAACTTTAAAAGGATATCCTCATGCATTAAAATTAAAAGAAAGAGGTAATGTATTTACTACTGAAGCTTTTAAAAATGGTTTTTTTGAAGTACAAGACGCTTCTTCTCAAAAAGTTGCAGAAATGTTAGATCCAAAACCAGGAATGCGAATCATTGATGCTTGTGCAGGTGCTGGAGGTAAAAGTTTACATATTGCTTCTTTAATGGAAAATAAAGGACAATTAGTAGCAATGGATATTTATGAAAATAAATTAAACGAACTTAAAAGAAGAGCCAGACGTAACGGAATTCATAATATTGAAACTCGTCTTATTGAGTCTACAAAATCCATTAAAAAACTTTTAGAAAAAGCAGACAAAGTATTAATAGATGCCCCTTGCTCTGGACTTGGTGTTTTGAGACGTAACCCAGATTCTAAATGGAAATTGGAACCAGAATTTCTTGATAAAATTAAAGCTACCCAAATAGAAATATTAGATTCTTATTCTAGAATGGTAAAGCCAGGAGGACAACTCGTATATGCAACTTGCTCTATTTTACCTTCAGAAAATGATGAACAAGTTAAAGCATTTTTAAAGCGTGATGCTGGTAAAGATTTTAGTTTCGTTAGAGATGAAAAAATTCTACCAAGTAAATCTGGTTTTGATGGCTTTTACATAGCACTTCTTCAAAAAAAATAAATTGCTAGAAATTTAATTATAATGAAAAAAATAACATTACTATTTATTATTGTCTCATTACAGACAATTTTTGCTCAACAATCTTATTATAATGATGTAGATCTTACGTTAACTGGCCAAGATTTATATTTTGAATTACAATCAAAAATATCTGTAGCTAGTTCTACTTTTACATATGGAGATGTTAGAGATAGTGTAAAATTTACAGACGAAGACACATCAAACTCATCAAATGTTCTATTAATTTATGGACACGACAATTCTGGAAGTTGTACTACAGATAGGTCTCGTAATAAAAATTTATTTGGTGGTGGAAATTGTGAATATAATAGAGAACACGTTTTCTCAAGATCTAATGCTAATCCCGATATGGGAAATGTAGATAATGGGACTACTGGTATTGGAGCAGACCCTCACAATCTTCGCCCTAGCGATCAACAAATGAATAATAATAGAGGAAACAAAAAATTTGCTGCAGGTACTGGAGTTGCTGCAGGTAATGTAGGTAGTGGTAACTGGTATCCTGGAGACGAATGGAAAGGTGATGTTGCTCGTATGATAATGTATATGTATACTCGTTATGGAAATCGGTGTTTACCATCATTAAATGCAGTAGGTGCAACTCAAGGGAGTACAGATATGTTAACCGTTTTATTAGAATGGAATGCTGAGGATCCAGTTAGTGATTTTGAAGATCAACGTAACCCGTATTTACAAAATGTTTATGGAAACAGAAATCCGTTCATAGATAATCCTTATTTAGCTACTATAATTTGGGGTGGACCTGTTGCAGAAGATCGTTGGAATTTACTTTCCACAAATAGTTTTGATACCTCAAATATTGTAGTATATCCTAATCCTGTTTCTGAAACACTTTGGATTCAGAATAATACCTCAACACAAGTAGAAAGTGCTGTCCTTTACGATATATCTGGAAGACAAATCTTTTATAAAGGCTTATCATCTTCAGAAAATACTTCAATAGATGTTTCGGTACTAAAAAATGGAGTTTATCTTTTAGAATTGGTTTTTTCAGAAACAAGAATTACAAAAAAAATTATTATTAAATAATAAAAAACTGTGTATAAAAAAAAGCGGGCAATGCCCGCTCTTTTTATTTTAATAAACTTTTAAAATTATTTCACAATAATTTTAGCTGTTTTGAACGTATTATTTATTTGACTTCCCATTCTAATTAAATATACTCCGCTTGATGCATAAGACATATCTAATCTATAAGTATAACGATCATTATTTTTCTCAACACTCTTTATTGCCAATTGTTGTCCTAAAATACTATAAACACTTATAAAAGCTTCTCCATCAAAATCTGTAATTAAAGTTACTTCAAAAATGTTATTTGGTAATGAAGTTACAATGATATCAGATTCCAAAATAGTTTTGTCTTCAACATTTAAAATGTCATCTATAACTACTGTATAATCTTGTACTTCTCCGTAATCGAAATTTGTACAAGGGTCATTAATGTCACCTCCGCCAGAAGTATCAATCGCTTTTGCTCTTAATACGTGAGGTCCTTGAGGAGCTCCAACTGGAATAGTTAAAGTAAAATCTTCTAAAACATTACTTGATTGAAAAAATTGACCTGCTATTAATTGTTCAGAAGAATCAAAAGTACCATTATCATCAAAATCTATCCATACAGATAAAGCTTCAACCCCAGGACCACCTGTCCAGTTTTGTTGTGCTCTTAATGTATAAGTATTTGATCCTGCAAGATTACTTAGTGTTGTTGAAAGATTTGTTCTATCTGCATAACCCTGCGGGCTACTTGCAGGTTCTGTATTACATCCATTTGCTCCATCATCTGCATCAATTGTATTTAAAACAAACTTTTTAATTCCATCAAGGTTACATCCTAAAAGTGCTTCAGGAAGACAACTGCTTGTTACATTTATTGTTGTAGCATCGTTTGATGTATCTTGATCACTTGCTAAATTAGTTTTAGCGTCAATAACATATAAACCAGGAGTCGTTAAATCAACTTGTTGTGCAAAATCGAAAGTCATTTCTTCTTCAGACAAAAGTGAACCAGTAAAAGTCTCTACAACGGGTGTTCCTCCATTTACAATGTATTGAACATCAAAATTTGATTGAGTTGTTGCTCCAAAGTTTTTTATTGTTACAGATACTGTTTCATTTCCTAAACTAGAAATAGGAGAAGGAGACGTAATTTCTGTTACCCCTATATCATTTGCAAGTAAATGAGTTACTTCCTTAGTAAAAGCATCATTATTAGTAAATTCATCTCCTACTAAAAGTGTTTTAGCTTCAATACTATAAGTTTGTCCTGGAGTAGATAAATCTATTGTTTGAATAAACGTATAAGTTGCTGTTTGATTTGATGTTAGTGTTCCTGTAAATAATTCTGTAGCAACCAAATTTCCATCTACTCTTAATTCTAATGGAATATTAGATTGTGTTGATGTTCCATAATTTCTAACACTAATCTCTACCGTTTCATTTGCTGTTAATAAACCATTATCTGGAGTATTAATTGCGTTTACCCCTGCGTCATTTGCAAAACCTCCAGAAAGAGAGAATGCTGCTATCTGGGTTCTCCAAGCATTATTTGATGAAAAATAATCTGCAGTATACCAAAAAGTAAAATTATTTGGATCCATCGTTAAATGAGAATAATCACCATATCTATTGCTATTGGTCCTTACTCCACCTCCATTAACTATAGTTGTTTCTGCAACTGTCATGGTTCCTAAAGGATCTCCGTCAAACCGTCCTGTATATCTAAGACCCACTGGTAAAGTAGAACTTCCAATACTAAAAGCAATTCCTATATTTCCTGCAGCATCCATTGCAGAACTACTCATAAATCTGCTATGACCATCCGCTGGTGCATATGTACCTTCTTGAAAAATTGTCCAAGGATTTGTAGCGTCGTTTCTCAATTCTATCCAACGAATTCCTCCTGTATCGTCATTATCAATAAATGTATTGAATGTTATTAACCAAGAATTATATGTTCCAAAACTTCTGTAATTTGCAGCAAAAGAAATAATTCCACCATGACCAGCAAGTTTTTGAGTTGTTCCTGGTTGTTCTATTGGTCCATTTCCATTCCCGAATAATTCACCTGCATCAAAAGGCATTGTAGGTATTTCTAAAGGTGCAGATATTGTAGAATTTCCTATTGTTCCCCAATCAATGTCCATTTCCCATACTTTTAAATGGTCAAATGAAACTCCACCCCAAGCATCATCTTGAAGATACGTAATATAACCAGGAGTATTTGCTGGAAATGAAGTGCCTAAAAGGTTTGCAGCTTCTGGACTTTTAACTTGGTTAGGATTAACTACAACATTTGGCAATGAGAATATAACTATTTGTGGATTAGCACCACCCGCTAGCATTACATCTCTTTCCATTGCAAAAGCTCTGGTTGTTTGTCCGTTTAAATTTATAGTACCATAATAACCATCTGGCCAAACACCATAATGAGGATAATCTGGAAAACCACTAAATGCAAATTGATATACATTATAAGCACCTGTTGGATCATTTGTGTCGGACACTCCTATAGCTAATGAATTACCACCATTAATACTTCCAAATTCACTAACTACATAACGGTCTGCTAATTGGTCGTATAATACGATAGGATCTCCACTATTTCCTCCAAAACCTAAGAAAGTCCCTAAAGAAGTTGGACCAGCCAATAAGTTTCCGGTTTTATCAAAAATTTTAACCAAGGAATTTACAGAATGTACATAATGATTTGGTCCAACTGCTCCTGTAGGATCTGGAGGTAAAAATCCAGACTCAGAAGAAGATGCTCCAATAAAATTTTGTTCTAAAGGAAGACTCTCAATTCCTCCAATTGTTTTTTGCACATTATTAATAATGGTAGGTGAACCTCCATTTAATTGTAACTCTGTAGTAGAAATGTTAGGAACTATCTTAAGAGTTCTAGGATCCATATTTTGATCATCCACTATTGTTTCGAAATCACGAAGTGGAACTGTCTTGCCAATAAATGTTCCTACAATAACTTCTTCTGGCGGAAACTGTTGTTGCGCAAAAGTGATAGAAATTGCAAAAAAACTTAAAGCAAATAAATAGAAATTTTTTCTCATATTATTTTTTTTATGGATTACAATGTACTATAAATAATTTGATCCAAAAACCTACTACCCTTGTAGAGTAGTGGAAAGTTGATTAAAAACTTGAGGCTTTTAACAAAAAAAAGAGTGGAGAAAACTCCACTCTTTTTTATAAACTATATTGAATTTTTTATTTAACTATAATTTTTCCCGTTTTGGAAGCATTTGAAGTTAAACCTCCTACTTTAATTAAATAAACACCTGTTGCTGCATAAGCCATATCTAAATTTAATCGAAACTCACCATTTACGTTCGATACTGCTTTAACACCCATTTGCTGACCAAGAGTATTATATACTGCGATGTAAGCCGCTCCAGTATAATCAGATTTTAATGAAATTTCGAATTGGTTATTTGGTAATGATGTAATAATTAAATCATTGGTATCTAATCCAAAATCATCAATCCCTAATAAAAGATTTGTAACATCTTTTGTAAAACTATCATTAACAGCCAATTGATCACCTGCTAATACCGTTTTTGCTTCTATAGAATATGTTTGCCCTGGTGTAGATAAATCTAATGTTTGAGTAAACGTATACGTTTCTGCTAAATTAGGATTAATAACTCCTACAAATGTTTCTGAAGCTACTAAATTTCCATCTAAATAAAGTTCTAATGGAATATTGGTTTGAGGGGCTAGACCGAAGTTTCTTATAACAACTTCTACCGTTTCTGAAGCAGTTAATTCTCCATCTTCTGGTGTCGTAATATCATTTACACCTACATCATTTGCAAGATTACTCGATAATGAAAAAGATGCAATTCTTGTTCTCCATGCGTTTATTGAAGAAAAATACTCTGCAGTATGCCAAAAAGTAAGATTATTAGGATCCATCGATAAATGTGAATAATCTCCAAATCTATTACTGAAAGCTTGAACTCCACCACCAGCAACAATTTCAGTTTCTGCTTGAGTCATTACACCTAATGGATCACCATCAAAACGCCCTGTAAATTTAATTCCAACAGGTAGTGTTTCACTTGCAATGTTAAAGCCCATTCCTATATTTCCTAACTCATCCATCGCTGCACTTCCCATAAATCTACTATGTCCATCTGCTGGTGCATACGTCCCTTCTTGAAAAATAGACCAATCATTTGTTAAGTCATTTCTTAACTCAATCCATCTAATACCAGAAGTATTTTGATTATCAATATCTACATTAAAAGTTATTACCCATGAATTATGAGTTGGAAAACTTCTGTAGTTTGCAGCATAAGAAATTACACCACCAATCATATCTATTTTTTGATTAGTTCCTGGTTGTGCAACGTCTCCTTGTCCAAAAGGAGCAAAAGTTGAATTAAATGGTGTTGTAGGAATTTCTAAAGGAGCAGAAATTGTTGAATTTCCAATAGTAACCCAATCAACATCAACTTCCCAAACTTTTAAATGATCTACACTTACTCCACTCCAACCATCGTCTTGTAAAAATGTAATATATCCTGGTACGTTAGCTGGAAAAGTAGTTCCTAGTAAATTTGCAGGCTCAGGGCTTTCAATTGTAGATGGATTTTGTACTAATCCAGGTAATGGAAACCCAACTAATTGTGGACTTGCACCTCCTGCAATAATTACATCTCTTTCCATCACATAAATTCTATTAGGACCACCCCCAATTTTATTTGCAGTTAAATAATAACCATTTGGCCAAACTGTGTAGTGAGGATAATCTGGGAAACCATCAAAAATAAATTCATAAACATTATATGCTCCCGTAGGATCTGGAGAATCTGATACTCCAATTACCAAAGAGTTTGTAGCTGTACCAAATTGGCTAACAAAAAAACGATCTGCTAATTGGTCATACATAACAATTGGATCTCCACTATTAGTTCCGTTTCCTAAAAAAGTTCCTAATGCAATAGGTCCAACTAATAATGAACCTGTTTTATCAAAAATCTTAATTAAAGAATTTACTGCATGAACATAATGGTTTGGTCCAACTGCTCCTGTAGGATCTGGTGGAACAAAACCTGATTCTGATCTAGAAGCTCCAATAAAATTTTGTTCTAATGCAAATCTATACTGATCTCCAAAATTATCTTGTCTTAATGGATCTTGCCCTAATGGCAAAGCATCCATATTTACCTGTTCATTTGTTCTTCTTCCATTTGCTACAATTCTTAATTCTGCAACAGTTCTTGTTGGATCTTCTTGCAAAGTTGCAAAATCTCTTAATGGAATAGTCTTACCTACATAGGTACCTTCTATTATATCTGTAGGACTAGACCCTTCTTGAGCATAAACCCCAAAAACACCCAACATCACTACAGCTAATAGTAATTTTTTAATTTTCATAGTTAATTTTTAAATGATTAAAGTTTTGGCAATATAAGGTATATTTCTCAATTCAAAAACCTACTAATATAATAGGTTAGACTATTAATACACATTAATTTAAGTCTTAAATATTAAGATAGTAAATTTCATCAAAAATGGTTATCTTTGTATCTTTAAAAACCTTCAAATTCATTAAAGAATGATTCACTTTTTTGGAGACGTAAAAAACATTGTTTTTGCTGTCCAAACACACGAGGAAATTACAGCTGTTGACATACAAAAATTAGCGTGGTTATTTGGCAACCAACCTAAAATAGATACTTCCGCAATAGCGGATTTTTTTATTGGTCCAAGAGCTGCAATGATAACTCCTTGGAGTACTAATGCTGTAGAGATTACTCAAAATATGGGTGTTGAAGGGATTATTCGCATTGAGGAATTTAAAAATGTTTCTGAAACATTTTCAGAATATGACCCAATGTTATCTCATAAATATGCAGAATTAAATCAGAATATATATACAATTGCCATTCAGCCAGAAGCAATTAGAGAAATAGACAATATTGGTTTATATAATGAACAAGAGGGATTGGCTTTAAATCCTGAAGAAGTTATTTATTTAGAAAATCTTTCAGAAAAATTAAACCGAAAATTAACAGACAGTGAAGTTTTTGGTTTTAGTCAAGCAAATAGTGAACATTGTCGTCACAAAATTTTTAACGGTACATTTGAAATAGATGGAGAAGAAATGCCTTCTTCTCTTTTCAAATTAATTAGAAAAACTTCAGAAACACGCCCTAATGGTATTGTATCTGCTTATAAAGATAACGTTGCGTTTGTAAAAGGACCTAAAGCAACTCAGTTTGCACCAAAAACACAAGACAAACCAGATTTTTACGAAACAAAAGAGTTTGATAGTGTAATTTCTTTAAAAGCTGAAACACATAATTTCCCAACTACGGTAGAGCCTTTTAATGGGGCTGCTACAGGAAGTGGTGGAGAAATTCGTGATAGATTAGCTGGCGGTAAAGGATCTTTACCTTTGGCTGGTACGGCAGTATATATGACATCTTACTCTCGTCTTGATGAAACCCGCCCTTGGGAAAAAAATATGAAAGAACGTGAATGGTTATACCAAACACCTCTAGATATATTGATAAAAGCAAGTAATGGAGCTTCAGATTTTGGTAATAAATTTGGACAACCCTTAATTACTGGTTCTGTTTTAACGTTTGAACATGAAGAACAAGCTCGCAAATTAGGATTTGATAAGGTAATAATGTTAGCAGGTGGTATTGGATATGGCAAAGCAAATCAAGCTATAAAAGATACGCCTAAAAAAGGTGATAAAGTTGTAATTCTAGGAGGGGACAATTATCGTATTGGTATGGGTGGAGCTGCAGTATCATCTGCAGATACTGGAGAATTTTCTAGCGGTATTGAACTAAATGCCATACAACGTTCTAATCCAGAAATGCAAAAAAGAGCTGCTAATGCCATACGGTCTATGGTAGAAAGTGACCATAATCCCATTGTTTCTATTCACGATCATGGAGCTGGAGGACATCTTAATTGTTTGAGTGAATTGGTTGAGGAAACGGGAGGAAGTATAGATTTAGACAAACTACCTGTTGGAGACCCAACATTATCTGCAAAAGAAATAATAGGAAACGAGTCTCAAGAACGTATGGGCCTTGTAATTGGAGAAAAAGACATTACAAAACTTAAACGTATTGCAGAGAGAGAGCGTTCTCCAATGTATGAAGTGGGTGAAGTAACTGGTGATCACCATTTTATTTTTAAGAGTAAAACTACGGGTGAAAAGCCTATGGATTTTGCATTAGAAGATATGTTTGGAAGCTCTCCAAAAACTATTATGAAAGACACGACTGTAACAAGAAACTATGCAAATGCTAGCTACAATGCTTCAGATATTAAAAAATATGTAACACAGTTATTTCAATTAGAAGCAGTAGCTTGTAAAGACTGGTTAACCAATAAAGTAGACCGTTGTGTTGGAGGTCGTGTGGCAAAACAACAATGTGCTGGACCACTACAATTGCCTTTAAACAATTGCGGTGTAATGGCATTAGATTATAACGGCAAAGAAGGTGTTGCAACATCTATTGGGCACTCCCCTATTTCTGGACTTATTGATCCGGTAGCAGGTTCCCGAAATTCAATCACAGAATCTTTAACCAATATAGTTTGGGCACCTTTAGAAAACGGATTAAAAAGTGTTTCATTATCTGCAAACTGGATGTGGCCTTGTAATAATGAAGGTGAAGATACACGTTTGTATAAGGCTGTAGAAGCTGTGAGCGAATTTTCTATTGATCTGGGAATTAATGTTCCTACTGGAAAAGATTCTCTTTCCATGAAACAGAAATACAAAAACGAAGAAGTAATTTCTCCAGGTACCGTTATTATCTCTGCTGCTGGACACTGTAAAGACATTAAAAAAGTTGTGGAACCAGTCCTTCAAAAAGACGCAGAAAGCATTTATTACATTAATATTTCTCAAGATAATTTTAAATTAGGAGGTTCCTCTTTTGGTCAGATTTTAAATGCAATTGGTACAGATGCCCCAACTGTAAAAAGTGCAGGATATGTAAAAACAGTATTTAATGCACTACAATCTTTAATTTCTGAAGAAAAAATAGCCGCAGGACACGATGTTGCTTCCGGAGGTTTAATTACCACCTTGTTAGAGATGTGTTTTGCTGATATAAATCTAGGAGCAAAATTAGATTTATCTGGACTTGGAGAAGAAGATATAGTGAAAGTTTTGTTTGCTGAAAATTGCGGTGTTGTTTTACAAGCTTCGGAAGATTCTATTATTGAAAAAAGACTTTCAGAAAATAATATTGAATTTGTAAAAATAGGATCTGTTACTACTTCTGAAACGCTTCAGATTAAACATAATACTACCCATTTAGATTTCAATATTCCTGAAACTAGAGATGCTTGGTTTAAAACCTCTTACCTCTTAGACCAAAAACAATCTGCAAATGGAATGGCGGAAGATCGCTTTAAAAATTATAAGAGTATTCCTTTACAATATAGCTTCCCTAAACATTTTACTGGAAAATTACCTTTAATTGGTGAGCGAAAAATTAAAGCCGCTATCATTCGCGAGAAAGGAAGTAATAGTGAACGCGAAATGGCAAATGCTATGTACTTAGCAGGGTTTGATGTAAAAGATGTACACATGACAGATTTAATTTCTGGTCGTGAAACATTAGAAGATATTAGTTTTATTGGTGCTGTAGGAGGTTTTTCTAATAGCGATGTTTTAGGCTCTGCAAAAGGGTGGGCTGGAGCTTTTTTATATAATGAGAAAGCAAATAATGCCTTAAAAAAATTCTTTGCACGAAAAGACACCTTGTCTGTCGGGATTTGTAATGGTTGTCAGTTATTTTTAGAATTAGATCTCATCAATCCAGAACACGAGAAACTTGCTAAGATGAAACATAATGTTTCTCATAAACATGAAAGTGGTTTTACTAGTGTAAAAATAGAAGAAAACAATAGTGTCATGCTTTTTACACTTGCAGGAGCTACACTAGGAGTATGGATTAGTCATGGAGAAGGAAAATTTGATTTACCTATGCCAGAAGATCACTATAATATTGTAGCTAAATATGGGTATGATGCCTATCCTGCAAATCCAAACGGAAGTGACTATAATGTTGCGATGATGTGTGATAAAACAGGTCGTCATCTAGCTATGATGCCACATATAGAACGATCTACTTTTCAATGGAATTGGGCAAACTATCCAGCAGGAAGAAAAGATGAAGTTTCGCCTTGGTTAGAAGGATTTGTAAATGCTAGAAAATGGCTAGAAAATAAATAGTATATTAGCCCTATATGGCAGTTAATTTATGAATCGTGAGATTAAAAAACTCCACTCAATTTGGGAGAACTCACAACAAACAAGCATCATAAATAGTGAAATACCACAGCTTCATTTTGAAGATCTTGTGAACTCCATTATTAGCACCGGTCCCTTTTATTATTACATAGTAGACTTTTTTGATATGTCAATATCAAATGTAAGTCCTTCCATTGCAGATATTCATGGTTTAGATCCAAAAACAGTAACTTTTAATGACATTTTAAATACCATACACCCAGATGATATGGACTTTGTGGCAAAAGCAGAAGCGGCTAATTTGGATTTTTTATATAATACGCTCGGTAAGGAAAAAATATGTGATTATAAATCCAGTTTCTCTTTTAGAAGTAAGATGAAAAATGGAGAGTATGTTATGCTTAACCACCAAGCACTTGTTCTTACTGTAGATAAACATGGTGGATTTGGAAAATCACTAAACATACATACTCGCATTGATCATATAACAAAAACCAACACAAACCAGATTTCATTAATAGGACTTAAAGGATTACCTTCTTTTATGAATATTAATGTGAATTATTTACCCTCTTCTACCATTCAGTTTTCTAAAAGAGAAATTTCTATACTTAAATATATATCTGAAGGCTACAATAGTCAAGAAATTGCAGATGCTTTATTTATTAGCATACTTACAGTAAAGAAACACCGTAACAACATTCTTCAAAAGTCTAATTGCAAAAATACAACTCAATTAATCAAACAATGTGTATTACATGGATTACTATAATTTCAATATAAATATACTCCTAAAGTAGTAGTAGTTTATAATCTTATATTCAAGTTATTTGTTAGCAATCTAAAAATTTAAAAAATGAAATTATTAAAATCCACTATACTTATTTTATTATTTTCTATAACTACTGTTTCTTTCGCTCAAAACAATTTGACCAAAATAGTTGTTAATGATGAAGTTTACTACCTTACTACAGAAATTGGTTACAACCTTGTAGGAGAATATCTAAACGAAAAGGGCGATTTCAACAACAAAACCAATACACGATCCACAGAACCTATTACAGTTTTAAATGCAGATGGCACAGGGCTTTGGCAAAATTACGGCACTTCAAAAGGTAAAATGATATGGGGTATTGAGTGTACCCAAGACGGTTCACCAATAAAAATTGAAACAGATTATGGAGCTGTTTACAGTCTCTGGTATATGAAGAAAGAAAAATTAATTTTTAATGGTAACCCCGAAGGAAGTGTTGATGAATGGGACGCAGTACAGTTATCTATTAAATTTGCTGAAGAAAAGATTTACATTTTGGGTGAACGTGCAAAAAAATTAAATTAACTACCAAGTAAAGGTTTTTAAGTTTTAAAAACCTTTACTCTTACATATAAATTATAAAAAGGAGTACTCTTAAGATTACTCCTTTTTTTATATCTCATCTAATTTACAATTGTTTAGCTCAAATTTCTTCGTAGCTTTTTTTTGAATATTTTTTCCTAATTTGCAGGTTCACAATTATCATATTATGACTATTCCTAAAAGACTATTTGACTTCCCTTATTATCAATTAGAAAAATACCCTCAAGACGCTTCGCTTGTAAGCAAAGTAAATGGAGAATGGATTCCTACATCTACACAAGAATATATAGATAAAGCAAATGCCATAAGTCGAGGTTTAATAAAACTTGGCGTAAGACCAAACGATAAAGTTGCTCTTATTTCTATGACAAATAGAACAGAATGGAATATATGTGATATTGGAATTCTTCAAACAGGTGCGCAAGATGTGCCTATTTATCCAACTGTTTCTGAAGACGATTATGAGTATGTACTTAATCATAGTGAGTCCGTATATTGTTTTGTTTCCTGTAAAGAAGTTTTAGAAAAGATAAATAAAATTAGAGCAAATGTTCCTTCCCTAAAAGAGGTATACTGTTATGATGAAATCGCAGGTTGCCCAAATTGGAATGAAGTATTAAAATTAGGAGAAGACACTAGTAATCAAGAAGAATTAGATAAAAGAAAAGCTGCAATAGATGAAAATGATTTAGCAACTTTAATTTATACTTCAGGAACAACAGGAAGACCTAAAGGAGTTATGTTAACACATAAAAATATTGCTAGTAATGCTATTTTTAGTGCAGAAAGACTCCCTATTGATATGGGTGTATCAAAATCATTGAGTTTTTTACCTGTCTGCCATATTTATGAAAGAATGTTACTTTATATGTATCAATATTGTGGCGTGAGTATTCATTTTGCCGAATCTCTTGAAACTATAAGTGACAATTTAAAAGAAATTAATCCAGAAGTAATGACTGCTGTACCTCGTTTACTTGAAAAAGTATACGATAAAATTTATGCAAAAGGAGCAGATCTTACAGGAATAAAAAAGAAATTATTCTTTTGGGCCATTGAGCTTGGTTTAAAATACGAACCCTATGGTCAAAATGGTTGGTGGTATGAAACTAAATTAAAACTTGCACGTAAATTAATATTCAGTAAATGGCAAGAAGCATTAGGTGGCAACTTAAAAGCAATAGCTTCTGGAAGTGCTGCTTTACAACCTAGATTGGCTAGAGTATTTAATGCTGCAGGAATTCCTGTAATGGAAGGTTATGGACTAACAGAAACTTCTCCTGTTGTATCGGTTAATGATATGCGTAATCACGGTTTTAGAATTGGAACCGTAGGAAAAGCATTAGCACAAACCGAAATAAAAATTGCAGAGGATGGTGAAATTCTAGTAAAAGGCCCACAAGTTATGCTAGGGTATTATAAAGATCAAGAAAAAACAGATGAGGTATTAAAAAATGGATACTTCCATACTGGTGATATTGGTGAAATTGACGAGGATGGCTTTTTAAAAATTACAGACCGTAAAAAAGAGATGTTTAAAACTAGTGGTGGTAAATATGTAGCCCCACAATTAATAGAAAACGCGATGAAACAATCGCGATTTATCGAACAAATTATGGTTGTAGGTGAAGGTGAAAAAATGCCAGCAGCACTAATTCAGCCTAATTGGGAATTTATTGCAGAATGGTCTAAGAAAAAAGGTAAAAATATTAGTGAAGATCCAAAAGTAGCTTGTAATGATGAAACTTTAATTAATAGAATCCAAGAAGAAATTGATGTATACAATGAAAAATTTGGGAAATGGGAAAAAATTAAAAAGTTTGAACTTACACCAGATTTATGGACTATTGAAGGAGGGCATCTTACTCCAACAATGAAAATGAAAAGAAAAGTAATAAAAGCAATGTATATAGATCTTTATAATAAGATATATGAACGAGAGTCTTAATTAATCATAAATAACAATTAATTAGAATCCATAACAATTTAAAACACTGTTATGGATTTTTTCAAAAAAAACATAACATTACAAACTTTTATAAATAAGCTGTTACGCTTCGCCAGATAAGCTACCTATGCAAAAATTATCCATTATTATTCCTGCTTATAACGAAGCTGCAACAATCCATTTAATATTAAATAAAATAAAAGCTGTTAACCTTTTTAATGGAATAACCAAAGAGTTAATTATTGTTAACGATTTTTCTACAGACACTACTTCACAAGCTATATCAAATTATATTTCATCTAATCCAGAACTTGAAATAAAATATGTAGAACATCCAGTAAATAAAGGAAAAGGCGCTGCATTACATACTGGAATAGAAAAAGCTAGTGGTGATTATATCATTATACAAGATGCAGATCTTGAATATGACCCCAACGAATATAATGAACTACTTAAACCCATGTTAGAGGGATATGCAGACGTAGTTTATGGCTCCAGATTTATGGGTGGTAAACCTCATCGCATTTTGTTTTTCTGGCATTCGTTAGGCAATAAATTTCTTACTTTTCTTAGTAATATGGTGACAGATTTAAATTTAACAGATATGGAAACCTGTTATAAACTTTTTAAAGCTGATATTCTTAAAAACCTTAAACTCACAGAAAAAAGATTTGGATTTGAACCTGAAGTAACAGCAAAAATGTCTCGAATTAAAGATGTAAGAGTTTACGAAGTTGGAATTTCATATTATGGTCGCACCTATGCCGAAGGAAAAAAAATAGGGTGGAAAGATGGTATGAGAGCAATTTATTGCATATTAAAATATGGGCTTTTAAGACTTTAAAATGAAGATAAAGATTACGTTGTTGTTTTGCGTTGCAAGCTTTTTCTTGTTACTCTTTCTTACATCGAATTATAATCTTGGAATGACTTCAGATGGTTTTAATTACATTGAAATTTCCAGAAATATTTTAAACGGAAAAGGCATTGTAAATAATAATGGCGAAATTGTTAATCATTGGCCTCCCCTTTATCCAATTAGTCTTGCAATAATATCACAAATCACAAATTTAGATCCTTTTGAAAGTGCAAGATATCTTCAAGCTTTTCTGCTTTTTAGTACTTTTTTTGTTTTTAATTTAATATTAAACCGTTTTAATTTAAAAAAAGTAGAAACTGTTCTTATCAATTGTTTTCTATTATTATCTTTTGCACTAAATGTATACTTTTGGATACAGAGTGAAGGTTTATTTATCCTTTTACTACTTTCTTTACTTTATTTGTTTTTAAAATGGAGTGATACTCAAAAAAATAATCTTCTATTAATTTCAGGAGTCTTTTCTGCTCTTTTATTATTAACTAGGTATGCAGCTGGTGGATTTGTTTTAGGAATAGGAATCTATTTATTGTTTTTTCAGAAAAAAATATTTTTCAACAAACTAAAAAACATTTTTGTTTTTTCCATAGGCTTATTCCCTCTCTTAATACTATGGTTGGTATATGCTCACGATCCAACTAAAGGAAGCGTGAATAGAGAATTTATTTTTCATCTTATCCCTTTTAGAAAAATTATGGGCTTTATAAAAAGTTTACTTTCATGGGGTATTCCTTTTAAAAATGATCTCGTGATTACAATCACTGCTTTAATATTGGTTGCTTTTTTATTAGTATTTCTTCTGAAACTTTCAAATTGGAAGCAGTTTTTTAAACATGTCCTTAATAAATATAGAGAATACTTACTTATTCTTTTTTCTTTAATTATTTGTTATACGTTATTTCTATTCTTTTCCATTTCATTTCTAGATGCACATACACCACTTGATAGTAGAATAGTTGCTCCTTTATATCCTTTAACTTTACTGCTTTTTATACCTTACTTCAAGAATCTTTATGATGAAACTTCTTTCAAAAAACACTTAAAATTATTTTTTGGAGTTATATTAATCTTAATGCTCACAAATTCCATAAAAACCTGGCATTTAAATTATACAATTGGTGAAGGTTTTACCTCAAAAATTTTTAAAGAATCTAATACACTTCAAGCCTTTACAATATACAATGGTAAAAAAATCTATACTAATGCAATAGATTTAATGTTACTTTACCACCCAGAGCTTGCAGACAAACTTTATACGGTTCCAAATTGGATAGATCCTGGTACTAACCAAAAACTTAATAATGTCGAAGAGCAAATTACGCTTTTAAAAAACGACATAGAGACTAATAATGCAATTGTAGTATATTTTACAAACGTCACTTGGCGTTATTATTTAATGGATAAAGAAGAAATATTACATCGTCTTTCTGGATTAAATGTTACTACGTATGATGATGGGTTTATTATCAACAAATAAGGTAAACCAGATTCCTAATCAATATCACCTTCTTTAAAATATATCGAATTTTGTTTTCTATTTACTATGCGTGCATAGTATTTTTTCTTATCTTTGATTTCCTTATATATAAATAAGACTCATTTGAAAGAAAAAACAATAGATTATATACTCCGCTCTACTTGGATGGGAGTGATGAAAATGTACAATGAAGAGGCTGGAAAAAAAGGGAGTACAATGGCAACAGGGTTTGCTTTAATAAGTATAGATCCAGAAGAAGGAACTCCTTCTACGGCCTTAGGTCCTAAAATGGGAATGGAAGCTACTAGCCTTTCAAGAACATTAAAAGGAATGGAAGAAAAAGGACTTATAGAACGCAAGCCAAATCCACAGGATGGTCGAGGTGTTTTAATACATCTTACTCCTTTTGGAAAAGAAATGAGAGATTTCTCTAAACATGTAGTTATTAGATTTGATGAGGCTGTAAAAGAAAATATTTCTGAAGCAGATATAGAAACATTCAAAAATGTTGCTAATACGATGCTAGAGCTTATCAATTCAAAAAAAATATACGATACCGAAAAAAAAGTTTGAAAAAATGTCAAAAAGAAGAATTAATACAGTAGCCGTTATTGGCTCCGGAATTATGGGAAGCGGAATTGCTTGCCATTTTGCAAATATTGGTGTTGAAGTATTATTACTCGACATAATTCCAAGAGAATTAACAGATAAAGAAAAGGCTAATGGTCTTACTTTACAGGATAAAGTAGTACGCAATCGCATAGTAAATGATGCACTTACCGCTTCTATAAAATCAAATCCAGCTCCTTTATATCACAGTAGTTTTGCAAATAGAATTACAACAGGAAATCTGGAAGATGATATTGCAAAAGTAAAAGATGCAGATTGGATTATTGAAGTTGTTGTAGAGCGTCTGGATATTAAAAAACAAGTTTTCGAAAACTTAGAAAAGCATAGAACTCCTGGTACTTTAATTACTTCAAATACTTCTGGAATTCCTATTAAATTTATGAGTGAAGGTAGAAGTGAAGATTTTCAGAAGCATTTCTGCGGAACTCACTTTTTTAACCCACCGCGATACTTAAAGTTATTCGAAATTATACCTGGACCAAAAACAGATACTAATGTTATTGATTTCTTGAATGGATACGGAGAGAAATTTCTTGGTAAAACAACAGTAATTGCAAAAGACACTCCAGCTTTTATAGGAAATCGTATTGGTATTTTTGGGATTCAAAGTCTATTCCACCTTGTAAAAGAAATGGGGTTAACTATTGAAGAAGTAGATAAGTTAACAGGCCCCGTAATTGGTCGTCCAAAGTCGGCAACATTTCGCACAGTAGATGTTGTAGGTCTTGATACTTTAGTGCACGTAGCAAATGGTATTTATGAAAATGTGCCAGATGATGAAGAACATGAAGTTTTTGAACTTCCTAATTTCATCAATAATATGATGGAGAATAAATGGTTAGGAAGTAAAACGGGACAAGGTTTTTATAAGAAAGTAAAAAAAGACGATGGTAGTAGTGAAATTTTAGGAATGGATCTTGACGCTATGGAATATCGCTCTGGAAAAAAAGCCTCTTTTGCTACCTTAGAGTTAACTAAATCTGTAGATAAAGTTGTAGATCGTTTTCCAATTCTTGTTAGCGGTAAAGACAAAGCAGGTGAATTTTACCGAAAAAGCTTCGGAAGTATGTTTGCTTATGTTTCAAAACGTATCCCCGAAATATCAGACGATTTATACAAAATTGATGATGCAATGAAAGCTGGATTTGGCTGGGAACACGGTCCTTATCAAATCTGGGATGCAGTTGGTGTAAAAGCTGGTGTGCAAATGATAAAAGATTTAGGAAAAGAACCTGCTGCTTGGGTAAGTGAAATGTTGGATGCTGGAATAAAATCTTTTTACACCGTAAAAGATGGAGCTACTTATTATTATGATATTCCACAGAAAAAACACGTAAAAGTACCTGGACAAGATTCGTTTATCATCTTAGATAATATTAGAAAATCTTCCGAAGTATTTAAAAACAGTGGCGTTGTAGTAGAAGATCTTGGTGATGGGATTTTAAATGTAGAGTTCCAAAGTAAAATGAACAGTATAGGCGGTGATGTATTAGCTGGATTAAATAAAGCCATTGATATTGCCGAGAAAGATTTTGACGGATTGGTTGTTGGAAATCAAGGAGCTAATTTTTCAGTTGGTGCTAACATTGGTATGATCTTTATGATGGCAGCAGAACAAGAATATGATGAGCTTAATGCTGCTGTAAAATATTTTCAGGATAGCTGTATGAGGCTTCGTTACTCTTCTATTCCAACTGTAGTTGCTCCTCACGGAATGACATTAGGTGGAGGGTGTGAAATGACACTTCACGCAGATAAGGTAGTTGCTGCTGCAGAAAGTTATATTGGTCTAGTAGAATTTGGTGTAGGTGTAATCCCCGGAGGTGGTGGATCTAAAGAAATGGCACTAAGAGCAAGTGATACTTTTCAGAAAAACGATGTAGAATTAAATCGACTTCAAGAATATTTCTTAACAATAGGTATGGCTAAAGTTTCTACTTCTGCATACGAAGCTTATGATACAGGAATACTTCAGAAAGGAAAAGATATTGTTGTTGTAAATAGAGATAGACAAATTGCAACAGCAAAACAAGTTGCAAGAATGATGGCAGATCAAGGATATACAAAACCTGTAAAACGAAAAGACGTAAAAGTACTTGGTAAACAAGCTTTAGGTATGTTTTTAGTAGGAACAGACCAAATGCATGCAGGTAAATATATTAGTGAACACGATAAAAAAATCGCAAATAAACTAGCCTATGTAATGGCTGGAGGTGATCTATCTGAACCTACAATGGTAAGTGAACAATACTTATTAGATCTTGAAAGAGAAGCTTTTTTAAGTCTAACAGGAGAACGTAAGACATTAGAGAGATTACAACACATGATTCAAAAAGGTAAACCATTAAGAAATTAAAATTTCTGCTTTATACCTTAAGCTTCTTGCTTTCGGAAATATATAAAATAATAAAGCTTACAGTTAAAAGAAAAAAATATGAAAACAGCATATATAGTTAAAGCGTACAGAACAGCAGTAGGAAAAGCACCTCGCGGTGTATTCCGTTTTAAAAGACCAGATGAGTTGGCTGCAGAAACCATTCAATATATGATGAATGAGATACCTCAATTAGACAAATTACGCATAGATGATGTTATGGTTGGTAATGCTATGCCAGAAGCTGAACAAGGTTTAAATATGGGGCGATTAATTTCATTAATGGGATTAAAAATAGAAGATGTTCCAGGAGTAACAGTAAATAGATATTGTGCTTCGGGTGTAGAAACTATTGCTATGGCTACAGCAAAAATACAAAGTGGAATGGCTAATTGTATTATAGCAGGTGGTGCAGAAAGTATGAGTTTTATCCCAATGGGAGGTTATAAACCAACTCCAGATTATGAAGTTGCAAAAGCAGGAAATGAAGATTATTACTGGGGGATGGGATTAACAGCAGAAGCTGTAGCAAATCAATTTAATGTCTCTCGAGAGGATCAAGATGAATTTGCCTACAAGTCTCATATGAAGGCTTTAAAAGCACAGGAAGAAAATCGTTTTCAAGAACAAATTGTTCCTATAGAAATTGAAGAAACATTTGTAAATGATGACGGTAAAAAAGAAACAAAAAAATATACCGTAAATAAAGATGAAGGTCCAAGAAAAGGCACCAGTAAAGAAGCTTTAGCCAAATTACGCCCTGTTTTTGCTGCTGGGGGTAGTGTAACAGCAGGAAACTCTTCTCAAATGAGTGATGGTGCTGCATTTGTAATTGTAATGAGTGAAGAAATGGTGAAAGAATTAAACCTTGAACCTATTGCTAGAATGGTAAATTTTGCAGCTGTAGGAGTAGAACCACGCATTATGGGAATAGGTCCAGTAAAAGCAATTCCAAAAGCACTAAAACAAGCAGGTTTAAAACAAGACCAAATAGATTTAATCGAGCTAAACGAAGCCTTTGCTTCTCAATCTTTAGCAGTAATGAGAGAACTAGATCTAAATCAAGAAATTGTTAACGTTAATGGTGGTGCAATTGCATTAGGTCATCCATTGGGATGTACAGGAACAAAACTTTCTGTACAACTGTTTGATGAGATGCGCAAGCGTGATATGAAAGGTAAATACGGAATGGTAACTATGTGTGTTGGAACCGGACAAGGTGCTGCAGGTATTTATGAATTTTTAAATTAATATAGGCAAGAGTATAGAAATATAAAATTATGGAGACTACAGATAAAACAAAAAAAGAAATACTTCGTGGGGGACAATTCTTAGTAAAAGAAACATCTTGTGAAGATATATTTACTCCGGAAGACTTTTCCGAGGAACAAAAAATGATGCGCGATTCGGTTAAAGAATTTGTAGATCGTGAGATTTGGCCTAAAAAAGAACGTTTTGAGCATAAAGACTATGCTTTAACCGAAGAAATAATGAAAAAGGCTGGTGAACTAGGATTATTAGGTATTGCAGTTCCTGAAGAATACGGTGGCTTAGGAATGGGATTTGTAACTACTATGTTAGTTTGTGATTATATTTCTGGAGCAACAGGTTCTATAGCAACAGCTTTTGGGGCACATACAGGTATTGGCACAATGCCAATTACATTATATGGAACAGAAGGACAACTTAAAAAATATGTCCCAAAACTAGCTACAGGCGAATGGTTTGGAGCTTACGCATTAACTGAACCTGGAGCAGGTAGTGATGCAAATAGTGGTAAAACAAAAGCAGTTCTTTCTGAAGATGGTAAAAACTACCTTATTAGCGGACAAAAAATGTGGATCTCTAATGCTGGTTTCTGTAATATGTTTATTGTTTTTGCACGTATTGAAGATGATAAAAACATTACAGGTTTCATTGTAGAAAACGATCCTGCAAATGGAATCTCTATGGGTGAAGAAGAAAAGAAATTAGGAATTCACTCCTCTTCTACCCGTCAAGTATTTTTTAATGAAACAAAAGTACCTGTAGAAAATATGCTGGCTGGTCGCGGTGAAGGTTTTAAAATTGCAATGAATGCTTTAAATATAGGTCGTATTAAATTAGCAGCTGCAAGTCTTGACGCACAACGTCGTGTAATAACAGAGGCTGTAAAATATGCAAATGAACGTATTCAATTTAATGTGCCTATTTCTTCTTTTGGTGCAATTAAATTAAAAATCGCCGAAATAGCAACCAATGCCTATGTTTCAGAAAGTGCTACTTATAGAGCAGGAAAAAATATTGAAGATAGAATTTCAATTAGGCAAGAAGAAGGAAATACTCACCAAGAAGCAGAATTAAAGGGTGTTGAAGAATATGCTATTGAGTGTTCTATTTTAAAGGTTGCCGTATCTGAAGATGTACAGCATTGTACAGACGAAGGAATTCAAATTTTTGGAGGGATGGGTTTTAGTGCAGATACCCCAATGGAATCTGCTTGGAGAGATGCTCGTATTGCAAGAATTTATGAAGGTACAAACGAAATAAACCGTATGCTCGCTGTTGGAATGCTTGTTAAAAAAGCAATGAAAGGTCATGTTGATTTATTAGGACCTGCTCAAGCAGTTGCAAATGAATTAACTGGAATTCCATCTTTTGAAACTCCAGATTTTAGCGAATTACTTTCAGAAGAAAAAGCAATGATTGCTAAACTAAAAAAAGTATTTTTAATGGTTGCAGGTGCGGCGGTTCAAAAATATGGTCCACAACTAGAAGAACACCAACAAATGTTATTGGCAGCTTCAGATATTCTTATTGAAATCTATATGGCTGAAAGTGGTATTCTGCGTGCAGAAAAGAATGCAAAACGTTTTGGAGAGGCTGATCAAAAAGAGCAAATAGCAATGGCAAAATTATATTTATATCACGCCGTTGATATTATAGATACTAGAGCAAAAGAAGCTATTATCTCTTTTGCCGAAGGTGATGAACAACGTATGATGTTAATGGGATTAAAACGTTTCACAAAATATCAAAATATGCCAAACATTGTGCAATTGCGTAAAACCATTGCAGAAAAAGTAACAGCGGAAAATAAATATCCGTTTTAAAAGTTCAATTTTAAAAATTGAAAATTGGTTAGTTAGTTAGTATAAAAACCGTCTTTATAAGGCGGTTTTTTTTGTAGGTATAGTTATTGTTACTTTAGTTATCTTTAAATCAAACAATCTAAATAAATGAAACATTTTTTTGTAAGCATTCTACTACTTAGTTTCTCAACGTTATTTTCTCAAAATAACCCTGAAGTATATCTAATAGACATTAATCCTACTCAAAACGGAATAGAAATAACAGATTTTAGAAATATTTCTAATGATTCTGGTTATGATAGCCAACCATTTTTTAGCGATACCAATACCCTGTTATTTGCGGGTAACAACGAAGGACAAACAGACATTGCTGTTTACAATACTTTAACTCAAAAAAAAACTTGGCTTAACAACCCAACTTCAGGAGGTGAATATTCTCCACAAATAATTCCAGATACAAAAGATGTAGCTGCTGTTAGATTAGACACCAACGGTTTGCAAAGATTATATGCTTATAATTTAACTAGTAAAAATAGTGCAGAATTAATTGCAGATTTACAAGTAGCTTATTATACGTTCTCAAATAATCATACTATTGTTGCTTCGGTGTTGAGTGGCGATAATTTAGATTTGGTTATTGCAGATTTTCAGAAAAAAACAATAGATACTATTTTAGAAAAATCTGGTAGATCCATCCATAAATTAAAAAACAAAGAGGCTGTAAGTTATACCGCAATTAATGAAGAAGGTAATTATGATGTATTTCAACTAGATTTAAAAAGCAACGAAAGTTATTTTATTTGTCAGTTACCCATTGGTATTCAGGATCACGCTTGGTTAGACGAATCTAGACTTATTTTAGGAAGTTTTAATAAACTATTTATCTACGATACTTTTGGGAATCAAAAATGGAATCTTGTTGCAGATCTTTCAGAATTTAAAATAACCAATATTACTAGAATTGCAGTTAGCACAGATGGTAAAAAACTTGCTCTCGTTGCAGAGCCACTGTAATTATATATTCTATATTTTCATTTTAAAATAATAAAGTTAGTAATTAATATAAGTAGGGAAAAACTAAGTGATTTTAAAATGTGGTTCTCATTATATTTAAAAACATCTTATAAAAAATAATCTTTTCTTTATTTTTAAGCAAAACTATGCGCTATGAAAAATGTTCCTATTTTATTCCTCCTATTATTTATATCCGTTTTAGGATATTCACAAACAGATTCACGTATCTATTCAATTATTAATGATGTTTCTTCTGAACGAATTGAGGCAGACATAACTGCGCTTGCTGGATTTGGCACTCGTAATACTTTTAGTGATACTGTAAGTAATACTAGAGGAATTGGAGCAGCAAGAAGATGGATTAAAAAGGAATTTGAAACAATATCAAAAAATTGCGGAAACTGTTTAAATGTTTTCTATCAAAAAGATCTTGTTAAAGCAGATGGTAACCGTCGTGTACCAACAGACACTTGGATTGTAAATGTTGCTGCTGTTCAAAAAGGAACAAAATATCCAAATCGGTATATTATTATGAGTGGCGATATAGATTCACGTAATAGTGATGGAAGCGATTTTACCAAAGATGCACCAGGAGCCAATGATAATGCAAGTGGAATGGCGGGAGCAATAGAAGCTGCACGTGTATTAAGTAAATATAAATTTGAAAGTAGTATTGTATATCTGGGTTTGAGTGGTGAAGAACAAGGACTTTTTGGAGGCAAAGGCTTTGCAGATTACGCCAAAGCTCAAGGATGGGAAATTATTGGTGTTTTAAATAATGATATGATTGGTAATATTAAAGGCGTTGACGGTATAATTAGTAATGTTGATTTCAGAATTTTTTCTGAACCTGTCCCTCCTACCGAAACAGAACAAGAACGCAATTCAAGACGTTTTTATGGTGGTGAAGTAGATGGAATTTCTCGTCAGTTAGCTAGATATGTACATAAAACAACTCAAATGTATATGCCCGAAATGAACCCTATGTTAATTTATCGTTTAGATCGTTTTGGTCGTGGTGGTCACCATCGTCCTTTTAATGATTTAGGATGGCCGGGAATACGAATTATGGAAGCTCACGAAAACTATACACAGCAACATCAAGATATAAGAACAGAAAACGGAATTGAATATGGAGACAAATTAGAGTTCGTAAATTTTGATTATGCAAAAAAACTTACCGCAGTAAACGCAATAAGCATGGCAAATTTAGCTTGGGCGCCACCTGCTCCAAAAAGTGTAGCTATTGGTGGTATTGTAGAACCATCGGCGAAATTAAAATGGGATAAGGTTGAGGGTGCAAAAGGGTATAAAATTTACTGGCGAGATACTACATCCCCTACTTGGGATTATAGTAGATATGTTGGTGATGTTTCAGAATTTACTTTAGAAGGTATTGTTATTGATAATTACTTTTTTGGCGTTGCGGCAATAGGAAAAGATGGTCATGAAAGTGTGGTTGTTTTTCCAAATTCTATATTTAGATAATAATTTTTTTAGTTTATTCAGAATTAAAATATATATGAAAGTTTTAAAATTTGTAGTTGCATTTATATTACTCACAAGTAGTTGTTTTTCACAAGAATTTACAGAAGCAGATAGGCTGCGTGGTTCTATTACTCCAGAACGTGCTTGGTGGGATATTCAATATTACGATTTAAATGTAGAAGTATTTCCAGAACAACAATCTATACAAGGTAGTAATACAATAACGTATCAAGTTTTAGAAAAAGAAAAAGTGATGCAAATAGATTTACAATCTCCAATGCAAATTGATAAAATTATGCAGAATGGAGAAGAACTTTCATTTAAATCTAATGGAGATGCCCATTTTATTAATCTGAAAGAAAAACAAAAAGAAGGTGAAAATTACAAACTTACCATTTACTTTTCGGGGACTCCAAGAGTTGCAAAAAATGCCCCTTGGGATGGAGGATTCTCTTGGAAAAAAGATAATAACGGAAATCATTTTATTGCAACCTCTAACCAAGGAATAGGCGCAAGTGTATGGTGGCCAAATAAAGATCACGCATACGACGAACCAGATAAAGGAATGACCATATCTATTACTGCACCTAAAGATTTAATGAATGTTTCTAACGGAAGGTTGATTGATGAAATAGATAATGGAGCTACAAAAACGTGGGTTTGGAAAGTTGTAAATCCTATTAATAATTATGGCGTAAATATCAATATTGGGGATTATGTACATTTTGGAGAAACTTTTGAAGGACTAAATGGTGATTTAGATATGGATTATTATGTACTTCGTGATAATCTAGAAAAAGCAAAAGAGCAATTTCAACAAGTACCCTTAATGATGCGTGCATTTGAGTATTGGTTTGGCCCTTACCCTTTTTATGAAGACAGTTTTAAATTAGTTGAAGTTCCTTATTTAGGTATGGAACACCAAAGTAGTGTGACTTATGGTAATAAATTTCAAAATGGTTATTTAGGTCGGGATTTGTCTGGTACTGGCTGGGGACTTCGTTTCGATTTTATAATTATTCATGAAGCTGGTCACGAATGGTTTGCAAATAATATAACACACGTAGATGTAGCAGATATGTGGATTCATGAAGGATTTACGGCCTATTCAGAAAATTTATACCTCAACTATCATTTTAGTGATAAAGCGGCCAGTGAATATGTAATAGGTACTCGCAGAAGTATACAAAACGACCGCCCTATTATTGGAACCTACAATGTACATAATGAAGGTAGTAGTGATATGTATTACAAGGGTGCTAATATTTTACATACACTTCGCCAATTGGTAGATGACGATAAAAAATGGCGTGATATCTTGAGAGGTTTAAACAAAGATTTTTACCACCAGACTGTTACTAGCAAACAAGTTGAAGAATATATGAGTGAAAAAAGTGGTATTGATCTTACCTCATTTTGGGATCAATATCTACGCACTATAAAAATTCCTAAAATTGAATATAAAACCAATGGAAAAACACTAAGCTTTCGTTATGTAGATATAGTAGAAAACTTTGATATGCCAGTAATTATAAATGTAAATGGTAAAGATGAATGGATAACTCCTAAAGCAACTTGGCAAGCTAAAGAATTTTCAAATACTATTGAGGAGGTTAATTTTAAAGAAGACTTTTTTATAAAATCTCAAAATGTAAATTAGTTTTATTTATATAAAATGGAAAAACCAGAATTATATTTCCCAAGAGATGTAGAATGGCGTGAGTGGTTACACGACAATCACCAAAACTATCCACAAGGTGTTTATCTCATCTTTTATAAACTTGAGGTTTCTATACCATCTATGCGATGGGAAGAAGCTGTAAAAGTTGCTATTTGCTATGGATGGATAGATAGTACGGTAAAAAGTTTAGGAAATGGTAAACGTCGTCAATATTTTTGCCCAAGAAACCCCAAAAGTACTTGGAGTGCTCTTAATAAATCGTATGTTGAATTATTAAAACCTCAAGGGCTTATTCACGAAAATGGTTGGAAATCTATATCCTTAGCAAAGGAAACTGGCACATGGTCTGCAATGGATGATGTAGAAAATTTAGTAATCCCGATCGCATTAAAAAAAGCATTTAAAGAAAATCCAATAGCCTATTCTAATTATAAAAATTTTAGTCCAGGGTATCAAAAAAGTTATTTGAGTTGGTTATACCAAGCTAAAAGAGAAGAAACTCAAAAAAAAAGAATAGCAGAAATTATTGTATTGTGTGAAAAAAACCAAAAATCTAGACAATAAAAAGTTCGGTTTTTTAATTTCTAATTAAAAATTTCATTTTACAATATGTTATAATTCATTATCATAGGATTTTCTAATAAGTTCTGCCTTACTATTTATTCCTAATGCTTTATAGATATTTTTAATATGTGTACGTATTGTATTAATAGAAACATACAAATCATCTGCAATCATTTTATAACTTTTTCCATCAACTATTCCATTTACAACATCAAGTTCTCTTGGAGATAAATTGCTTTTTTTTAGACTTTTGGGAGCATAGTGATTTACAACTTTTCTAGCAATAGATGGTGACATATAAGAACCACCTTCATGAACTACCTCCACAGCTTCTTGTATTTTTTTTAAAGGAGTTTTTTTAGATAAATAAGAACAAGCTCCCGCACATAAAGCTTTAAAAATACTGTCGTTATCCTCAAAGGTAGTAAGCATTATAATATCCAAGTCTGGTAATTCATTTAAAAGAAGAGGAATGCCATCAATTCCAGAAATACCCAATAAGTTTATATCTAATAGTAAAACATCTGGCGTAATTTCTAACTTTTCAATCTGTTTTAAAAAATCTTCAACAGAGGAGGTCATTAATAAGCAATCAATTTGTGGCAACGAATCAAAAAAAGCCTTTAAGCTCTCTTGAATAACTACCTCATCTTCTATAATTGCTAGTTTTATGGGAATCATATTTTAATATGAATGTAATTTTATAAAGTTAGAGTAATAATATTCTTGCTAATTCACATTTTCGTGTGATATTATATAGTAAAAGGTAAATTTAAAATAACCGTAAAGCCATCTTTTTTATCAAATTCAATTGTCCCTCCTATTGCTTTAGCTCTCATTTTCATATTATCTAACCCAAATCCTGTAGACTTATAACTTTCTTTACTTTTACCATTATCATGGATTATTATACTGCTACCCTTTAGGTTATTAGCAATTATAACATTAAAATAATCTGCATCTGAATGTTTTAAAACATTGGTAATAGCTTCTTTATAAATTAAAAATATATTTTGTTTCACTTGAGAAGAAACCTTCTTATTTCGTTTTTTTAAACTACTACTGTCTATTTTAAAAGAAATATCTCTTGGCAATAATAATTCTTCTGCTAACTCTTGCATACGTTCAATAAGATCTCCCACCGTTTCTCTTCTACTATCTATACTCCAAACTAAATCTCGCATTTGTGAAATAGCTCTTCTGCTTATTCCAGCAATCTTTTGAAGTTTAAATTTATCTTCTTGAGTTGCATTCATCTCCATTAATTCGGTTTGCATTGCTAGACCCGAAAGTAATGAACCAACATCGTCATGCAAATCACTAGAAATTCTTGTACGTAACTGTTCAATAGCCAATAACTGTCGCAATCTCCATTTAAAAATTGCATAAGTAATACCTAGAAAACAAAGTAATATTAAAGTAATAAACCACCAGCTTTTATAAAAAACTTGCTTTACAGTAATTGGAATTGATAAAATAGCATTCGCCTCATTACCTCTTGAGTCTGCTCCTTTTATTTTTAAAATATATTCTCCAGCAGGTAGCTTGTTATATCTAATATATGGAGTATTTCCTTGATAAATCCATTGATCCTCATACCCTTCTAGTATAGTACTATATGTGTTTTTTTCATTATGAAAATAACTTGGCATTGTCCAGTTAACTTGAAAATATTGAACATAAGGAGAAATTTCGATTGTAGAAGAATCCAACTCACTAAGATCTATACTGTAATTCTCTTTTTTATTACTATTGTAACCAGAAATTTTTAAAAGCTTTAGATTAGATGTTTTTATCTTATCTTGAAAATTACCAGGTTCAAATCTATTGACTCCGTTCATCCCCCCAAAATAATAATTGTCTTTGCTATCTTTAAAAAAAGAAGCGTAATTAAATTCATTGTGAGTCAAACCATCTTCTGTAAAATAATTTTGAAAAGTTTCTTTCTTTTTTCTGAAATAGGAAACTCCATTATAGGTGCTTAACCACAAATTATTATTCTGGTCTGTGAGTATTCCTACAATATTGTTATCCGGAAGTCCTTCAGATTTTGTGAATTTTCTAATGGTTGTTTCATCTGCAGATATATGATTAAGTCCGCCACCAAATGTTCCCACCCATATACTTCCATCTATATCCTCTTCAATAACCAGAATGTTATTTTTTGAAAGACTAGGTTTAGAATCAATATGGAATACTTTTTCAATATTTCCATTTAAATTTACCTTTAACAAACCATTATTTTGTGTCCCAATCCAGACTATATTTTTTTCGTTACTTTCTTCTATAAATGTAAGTGGCTCTATATCTGTTAATTCTCTTGTGTTTTTAAAAACTATTTCTGTTGTTTCAGTCTCAGGATTAAACATAACCAATCTAGAAAGTGTGTATCCAAAAAGTAAATTACCATTAGAAAGTTTTATAATTGGATTTGGACCATATATTCTTAAATTTCGTGTAAAAGCATCATATACTTTTGTTTTACCCGAGCTTAAATCAATTTTCAATAACTCTTTCGATGCCGTATAAGCATGTGTTTTAGCGTCATTTAATACAAAGAAACTTGCTGCATATTGAATATTTGGTCGCGTACCATCTACAGTTTCTAATTGTAAAGAATCTATTTTACCATTAGGTGATTTGTAAAAAATTTTATTAGCACTTTCGCAAAGAGAAAATATATTTCCTTTATTATCTTCAAATATTCCTCGCATAGTATTGCCCCAACCTTGCTTTTCAGAATTAAAAAAAGCACTAAATAACTGTTCTCCAATTCTAATTTTAAATAATCCATTATCTGTGGCTACCCATAAAAGATTATTAGAATCTAAAAACAAATCTATTATTGAAGAATAATCTAAACGGTCTTGAAGTAAATGCGTATAATTTATAAATTCTCCTTTAGGATTCATTCGATAAAGAGACTTTGAACCATAAAACCATATATGATTTTGATTGTCTTCTAGAGCATTAATTATTTTATTATTAATATCTAAAACACGCTTAGAATCATTACTATTTTCATTTAGAATTTGAACTCCACCTAGGGAAGTAGGAAAATAATAGTGATTGTTTTTGCTGTCAAAAAAAGATGTTACAAAATGCATGTTTGAACCAAAAAAATCATAACAATCCAAATCGAATTCTTCTATAAAATCACCTTCCCTACTATATTTTCTATTACCATTAGTAGTATTCCACCAAATGAATCCATTTGCATCTGAAAGCAAATGAACAAACCCACGATTGTTACGAGGTATAGATGCAACCACTTGAAATTTCCCATTTTCAAACTTCTGTAAATATTGTTTTGATCCACCGCGTTGGTTTGTCCAAAAATCGTCTGTTATTATCCATAAACCACCATCAATGTTCTTATGGATTGCCAAAACTTTTCCTTTTATATTATGCTTGGTATCATAAGCAATCAAATGGTCTGTGACAATATCAAGTGCAAATAATTTGTCATTACCCAAAAACCAGAAAATGCTTGCTTCTTTGTCTAAAAATGTATTCCCTGTAATTTTATCTTCCTCGATAAAATATGGGTTATTTTTATCACTATTATAAGCTTTAAAATTATACCCATCATACCTATTTAGTCCTTGCGAAGTCGCAAACCACATAAAACCATTTTTATCTTGTTCAATAGAAATAACTTCTCTAAACAACAAACCTTGCTCTGTAGTTAAAACATCAATTTGCGATGGATTTTGAGCATAGAAATATGAGCTTCCAGAAATTTGTATCAAAAATGATAAAAAAAGAAAGCTCTTTTTAATGAATCTTAATTGTGTTTGGTTAGTCAAAAACACTAGTTAATTACCAAATATACAAAATGATACCTCTCAAAATCACATTATCGTGTGATTGATTAAAGTATATGTGAATAGTAACTTACTCTTATATACCATAAGGTTATACACTATACCTTTTTATGGTGTTTCATCATATCCCCAAAAAATATTTAAGTAGTATTTAATAGTTTAACTAACTAACCAATAAATAATATGAAAACTGTAGGGATTATAGGTGGTTCTGGTTTTATAGGAAGCCACATCACGAAAAAATTTTTAGAAAGAGGGTTTAAAACCAAAGTATCTGTAACAGATAGTTTACGAAAAGAAAAATACGAACATTTACTGGATTTGGGTTATAACGATCAAATTGAATTTTGCGAATTACGAGTTGAAAACAAAATCAAATTAAAAAAATTTGTAGAAGGTTGTGATATAGTTATTCATGGAGGAACACCATTTCAATTAGCAGTAAATGATCCACAAACCGAACTTTTTGATCCTACCATTAAAGGGAGTGAAAATTTTTTAGAAGTAATAAAAACAACTTCTGGGATTGAAAAAGTAATATTTATAGCATCTGTAGCCGCTTGGAATACAAACTTTCCCTTTCCTGCAGGAAATAAAAATACAACAGACACTTTTGATGAAAGTGAGGATAGATTTATTAGTGAAGAAAGCCATCCCTACGCTCAGGCAAAATATATAGCAAATCAATCTGTTTTAAAATTCATTTCAGAAAATCCCAATCTTCCATTTGAGATAAGTACTGTATCACCAGTAATGGTAATGGGTAAATCGCTTTCCACAAGAGAAGATTCTACTTCTACTGGACTTCAGTTTTTAATTAAAAACAAGATAGCTCCAGATGATTTTATACAAAGTTTATACGATAATAATGTCTCATTTGCCATTGTTGATGTTGAAGATGTAGCACATGCAATATATAAAGCCGCCACCACTAAAGGATTACATGCAAAAGATTATTTACTAAGCAGTGAAACTTATAAAATTAGTGATATGAGCGCAATGTTAAACAACAACAAACCAAAGGACAAAGCAGCAATTGTTTATAAAAATGATTTAGCGCAAAATGACTTAAAAATCAACTTTAAGCCTGTAAATGAAACCTTGAACAGTTTATAAACTTAAGTTATAAAAATATGAAAGACCTATTTGTTAAAATAGTATTTCTCTTGTTTATATGTGTACCTGCCTTAAGTCAGAATGCAGATCCACATCAAAATGAAGGTTCAGAAATAACTGGTATTAAACAAAATCAAAATGTGTTTTTAATATTAGAAATTACTGTAAATGATTCTATACTTTATAATCAATATCGCATAGAAGTTGAACCTCTAATAAAAATGTATGGGGGTAGTTATTTGGTTCGATCTGGAGGTATGGAATATGGAAATGACCCAAAAAATAAAGTCATTATGGTAGAAGGTAATTGGAATCCAAACAGGTTTATTATCATTCAATGGGACTCTTTAGAAAAACTTCAAAAATTTTCAACATCTCAAGCATACAAATCTATTGAGATGCTTAGAACAAATTCAGCCAAAACAAAATCTATAATTGTAAACCAATATTTTAAAAATTAATCACAATAAAAATCAAATTAAAATGAAAAAAGTAATGGTATTATATGGTCATCCTAAAGATGAAGAAGCTTTTGAAAATTACTACAAAAACACCCACCTTCCAATTGCCTCAAAGATGAATGGAGTTGCCAAATGGGAATTTACAAAAATAGTAGGCACTCCAGATGGAACAGAACCAGCATATTACAGAATTGCAGAAATCTATTTTAAAGATATGGAACAACTGCAAAAAACCATGAGTTCTCCAGAAGGTCAAGCCACTGCTGCAGATCTTGCAAACTTTGCCACTGGTGGCGTAAAAGTTATAATAGGAAATGTTGAAAACACTGAAATCTAAATTAAATCATGAAATCAATAACTTTTAAAGGAAATTCACTTTCAGAAATTAAAACAAAATTAATAGAACAAATCAATCTTGGTTTCAAACCCACATTAGCTTTTGTTTTTCTTTCTATAAAGCATGATGTAACATCGATTTCTAGTGTTTTTGAAGAAGAAGGCATTCATATTTTTGGAGCCACTACTTCTGGAGAATTTATTGGAAGTGAAATTTCTGAAGGAAGTATTGTAGTCATGTTAATGGATTTAAATCCCAACTTTTTCAGAATAAATTTTTTAGAAACAGGCAATCAAAGCACTTACGAAAATGCAAAACAAATGGGTGCTCTTGGTAAAAACACCTTTAAAAATACTGCGTTTATAATCGCATCTGGCTGGTTATCACAAGATGGAGAACAAATTATTGAAGGCATTACTGAAGGTTTTGGAAATAATGTTACCATTTTTGGAGGTATGGCTGGAGATGATTTAGCATTAGAAGGTCCCTTAGTTTTTACGTCTGGAAAAATTAGTAATAAAGGACTTTTAGCACTTATTATAGATGAGGATAAAGTAGATATTAGAGGAATTGCAACATGTGGTTGGAAGGCAATTGGTACTCAAAAAACCATTACAAAAAGCGAAGGTAATGTAGTTTACACAATTGATGATACGCCTGCGTTAGATATGATATTAAAGTATCTGGGTGTTGAAATAGACTTAGATAGCAATAAAGAAGTTGTAACGAATATGAGCTCTTATTACCCGCTACAATTAGAGCGTGAAGGTTTTGCTCCAGTAATTCGTACTGCCATGTTTGCAAATAAAGAAGATCGTTCTATAATATGTGCAGGTAATGTGCCACAGGGTTCAAAAGTTAGGTTCTCTTTACCTCCAGATTTTGATGCAATAGAAACTGTTATAGATGAGTGTGAGGAAATAAAAAATATAGATAAGCCACAAGCAGATGCATTAATTATGTTTTCATGTATTAGTCGTCATTTATCTTTTGGACTTATGATGAGTGACGAACTAGAACGAGTACAAGCAGTATGGAATGCCCCTATGGTTGGATTCTTTAGTTATGGGGAATTCGGAAAATCAAAAACTGGAAAACACGAATTTCATAATAATACATGTTGCATTGTTGCATTAACAGAAAAGGTAAATCAATAATCTAAGCCATGCTAGCAAAATCAATTAAAGGAAATTCAACAGAAGAAATTAGGGCTGCATTTACAGAAAGCCTTTCAGATAATTTTAAACCAACTTTGGTAATAATTTTCCTTTCCATAAAACAAGACCGCGAAGCAATTTGTAACATTTTTGATCAAGAAGGAATTGTAATATTTGGCGCAACAACTGCAGGTGAGTTTATAGATGGTGAAATAGAAGAAGGTAGTATTGTGCTATTATTATTAGATATGAATCCTACTTATTTTAAATTGGAGTTTATTGAAACAACCGAAGAAACCACCTTAAATACTGCAAAAAAAATAGGTGTTATCGCAAAAGAAACGTTTACCAATCCCTCATTAATTATTGCAACTGGGGGAATCTTTATAGATGGTGAACAGATAATAGAAGGCATTACACAAGGATTTGGAAAACCAATCTCGTCTAGTGAAAGAGAAATAACAGTTTTTGGAGGTATGGCAGGAGATAATTTGCTAGCCGAAAAACCACTAGTATTTACCAACCAGAAAAGTAAGGACAATGCAATAATTGCACTTATTATTGATAAAGATAAAATAGATGTTAGAGGTATTGCAAGTTGTGGTTGGAAAGCAATTGGCACTACAAAAACAGTGACTAAAAGCGAAGGAAATATTGTATATACCATTGACGATAAACCAGCCTTGGATACGTTGATGAAATACCTCGGCGTAGAGGTAAAATTGGATGAAAGTCAGGAAATTGTAGCATTCCTAAATTCATGGTATTATCCATTGCAATTGGAACGCGAAAATGGAGATACTGTGATACGGGCTACACGGTTTGCCAATCAAAAAGACCGTTCCTTAATTTGTACAGGAAGTGTCCCCCAGGGGTCACAAATCAAGTTTTCGCTGCCACCAGAATTTGATGCTATCGATGCGGTTGTTGCAGATTGTGAAAGCATTAATGGTGGCTCACAACCTCAAGCCGATGCTTTAATTATGTTTTCCTGTGTGAGCAGACACCTTTCGTTTGGGGTTTTAATGAAAGAAGAGATAGAACAGGTACATAAAATTTGGGATGCACCTATGGCGGGTTTTTTTACGTACGGCGAATACGGAAAATCCAAAATAGGTAAAAATGAATTTCATAACAATGCTTGTTGTATTGTAGTATTAAAAGAAAAGTAATTATGAAAAGTAAATCTATAAGTGGTAAATCCACAGAAGACATTAAAAAAGTCCTTCAAAATAGCTTGACAGACGGTTTTAAACCAACGATTGCAATAGTATTTATTTCTGTAAAACAAAACAGAAAAGAAATTTGCGAATTAATGAATTCAAAAAACATTGAAATTTTTGGAGCTACATCGTGTGGAGAATTTATTAATGGTCACCAGACAGAAGGAGAAATTGCAATTTTACTTTTAGAATTATCAAAAGATCATTACTCGATTCTATTTGAAACAATGGAAGATGGAAATATGAATAATGCCATTTCCAAGTTGGCTAATAATTCACTAAAACAATTTACCAACCCATCACTTATCGTATGTGGTCCAGGCATCAACCAAAAAGGAGAACATTTTGAAGGAGAAAAACTCGTGAAAAGTTTAGAAAAACAACTTGGCGCAGACAAGATATTCTTTGGCGGTATGGCAGGCGACGATTGGGGGCTAAAAGAAACTTTCGTTTTTACCAATACAAATGAATCCAATTATGGAATAGTTGTATTGGTACTAAACGGAGATAAAATTTCACTGAATGGAATGGCCGTTACCGGCTGGAAACCAATGGGAATTACAAGAACTGTTACAAAAAGTGAAGGCAAGTTACTCTACGAAATAGATGGAAAATCCGCTTTAGATCTATACTTAAAATACCTTGGCAAAACAGATAAATTAACCGAAAAAGATTTTAAGATTTTTGAAGACCTATCAATAGAATATCCATTCATCGTAGAACGGGATACCAATGAAACCGTTATAAAAACACCAATGAAAATTGACCGCGAAGCAAATGCGCTGGTTATAGACAATCCCATGCCAGAAGGAACAAAATTTTGGTTCACACAACCACCAGAATTTGATATTGTTGAAGAAGTAATTGAAAAAGCAGCCCAATTAAAAACAGATTTGGATACAGACGTAGATGCGCTTTTAATATTTTCCTGTGGCGGGAGAAAACCAATTCTTGGTCCCATGGTAACCGATGAAAATGAAGGTCTCGCCAAATTGTGGGACACGCCTATGGCAGGATTTTTCACCTATGGTGAGTTTGGCCGGGTTCTGAACGGAAGACAAAATTTTCATGGAGGCGCCTGTTGTTGGGTAACACTTAAAGAAAAAGAATGAACCAAAATCTACAATCCATTCTCGATTTTTTTCAACAGTCCGAAAATCTTTCGGAAGATGAAAAAACAGTCCTTATCAAAGCTGTAAAAGAGGCGGACAAAGCTTTAATTATTTCAGAATTTAAACTTGAACGAACCGAAAAGGTAAAAAGGACAACCGCTATTCTACTTGAAGAAACTATCGAAGAATTAGAACAAAAACGAAAGGCTATTGAAAAAACCAACCAAGCACTTAGCCAATCTCTCATCGATTTAAAATCTACACAATCTCAATTAATTCAAGCAGAAAAAATGGCAAGTCTTGGTGAGCTTACTGCAGGGATTGCACACGAGATTCAAAATCCGTTAAATTTTGTAAATAATTTTAGCGAAGTAAGCATAGAATTATTAGAAGAGTTAATAGAAGAAATTAAAAATGGAAATGTTCAAGAAATAAACGATATAGCTAATGATGTAATAGAAAATCTAAAAAAAATAAACCATCATGGAAAACGTGCAGATGGCATTGTAAAAGGGATGCTTCAACACAGTCGAAAAAGTAAAGGTGAAAAAGAACCAACAGATATTAATAACTTAGTAGATGAATACCTTAGACTTGCTTATCACGGTCTTAGAGCAAAGGATAAAAGCTTTAACGCTACAATTAATACCAAATACGATACAAGTATTAAAAAAATTAATATAATACCTCAAGATATTGGCCGGGTAGTTCTTAATTTAATAACCAATGCTTTTTATGTAATAAATGAAAAAAAAGCGACGATAACAGATCCAGATACCTTTAAACCAACCGTTTCTGTAAAAACAGAAAAAATTAATGAGATAGTTACCGTTTCTATAAAAGATAATGGAAATGGAATTCCAAAAGAGATATTAGATAAAATATTTCAGCCTTTTTTTACTACAAAACCTACTGGACATGGTACCGGTTTAGGGCTGAGTTTAAGTTATGATATAGTAAAAGCACACGGAGGGGAATTACGTGTTTTTACGGAAGTGAAAAAAGGTACAAAATTCGTAATTTCACTACCCATAAATCATTGATTATGAGAGTAGATAAAAAAACAAAGGATGAAGTTTTAAATATCTATGACATATGGATACATAGTTATCTCAATGGTGATGTAGAAACCTATAATTCTTATTTAGATAAATCATTTCACTTTATAGGTTCTACAGCAAATGAAGAATTTCTAAACAAAAAAGACACATCAGATTTCTTTCGGGCCACCTCAGAGCAGCTAGCTGGCAAATCCCAGCTTCGCAACGAAATTAAAATTACAGAAAAGTTTGATGATGTAATTTTTATCACCCACTTATTTGATGCCTGGTTTTTATCTGGTGAAGATTGGTCTTACTATAGCCGTTTCCGTTTTACAAATGCACTTCAGAAAAAAAAAGAAGGCTGGCGATTTATTTACCAACACTACTCTACTCCAGACAGTAAAGCACAAGAAGGAGAAACTATAGGTTACGACAAGATAAGTGCAGAAAACTTACAGTTACGTGAAGCGATACAGCGACGTACTAAAGAGCTAGAATTTAAGAATCGTGCATTAGAGATTGAAGGTGCGTTACAACGAATTCGCGCAGAAGCCGTTGCCATGAAAGAATCTAGTGACTTATTGGATATTGTGGTCACAATGCGTAGAGAGTTTACCAAACTAGGCCACGAAGCCCATTACTTCTGGCATATGATGTGGCTCGAAGATAAATATGAAAAAGCAATGACCTCTGGTGATGGTACCAAAATAGGTTTTGTAATGGAGTTACCAAGGCATATTCATGGAGATATCCCGTTGTTAGCAAATTGGGAGAAAAGTGATGAAGCTCTTGTTATCTATACTATGGATACTACTGCAGCAATAGCGTATGTAGATAAAATGATTACGCTTGGCGATTTTCAGAATATAGATCCTCAAGCCCCAAGTCACGATGATATTCGCCATATTGGAGGGTTAACTTTTATAATGGCGCGCACCTCTCACGGAGAAATTGGTTTTAGCTTACCAGGTGTAGTTAAAAACCCACCTATTGAAGATCTCGAATTATTAAAACAATTTGCTAGTGCTTTCGACCTTGCCCATCGCAGATTTTTAGATCTTAAAAAAGCTGAAAAACAAGCACGAGAAGTACAAATAGAATTGGCGCTAGAAAAAGTAAGAAGTCGCACAATGGCTATGCAACATAGTGATGAGTTGGCAGAAGCTTCTTTTTTATTGGATGCACAGATAAGAGGATTAGGAATTAAAACCTGGGGTTGTGCATTTAATATCTATGGAGAGAAAGAATCTACAGAATGGTTTGGAAATGAAGCTGGAGTTTTACACACCTATACAGTTCCAAGAAAAGGAATATTTGAAGAATATTATCTAAAGGGTCAAAAAGGTGAATCGCTATTTATAAAGGAGTTTTCTGGTGAAGAATGTATAGCTCATTACGAATATATGAGCACACTTCCTGTGATTGGGGATGTATTAAAAACCTTAAAAGAAAGAAACAATGGATTTCCTGTTTACCAAATAGACCACGTTGCTTTTTTTAAATATGGATATCTTTTGTTTATTACTAGAGAACAAGTACCAGATGCACACGAAATATTTAAACGCTTTGCAAATGTTTTTCAGCAGACCTACACTCGTTTTCTAGATCTTCAAAAAGCAGAAGCTCAAGCTCACGAATCTCAAATTGAACTCGCATTAGAAAGAATACGTGCGCAAACAATTGCAATGCAAAAAAGTGAAGAATTAACTAAAATTGGTTCTTTATTATATCAAGAGCTCTCTAAACTGGGAATTCAAAATCTTGCTACTGGGTATACACTTTTTGACGAAACCGCAACAATAGGCTGGAATTATGGCATAAACCCTATAGATGGAAGTATTCGCAACAAACCCGTTGGAATGAAACATACCAAAAATAAGGTAATGAAGGCAATTGCTTCTAGCTGGAAAAAACAAGATCCCCTACTGGTTATACAATTGAACGAGAAAGAAACTATAAAACATCAAACTTTTATTGCCGAAGAAAGTATTAATTTTCCTATTTCAAAAGAAAAATTATTGTCCATTTCACCTAAACGATTGGTGGTGCATACTTTTAATTTTAAACAAGGCTATTTACTTATTGTTGGTGGAAAACTATTAACGGTAGAACAACAAGAAATGATTACGCGTTTTGCGAATGTTTTTCAGCAGACTTACACTCGTTTTCTTGATCTTAAAAAAGCAGAAGCACAAACACGCGAATCTCAAATAGAGCTTGCTCTAGAAAGAGTCCGTGCAAGAACCATGGCAATGCAAAAGAGTGAGGAATTAAAAGATGTAATTCAAACAGTTTATGAGCAGTTTGTTGCTTTAAATATTAATATTGAACACTCAGGTTTTATTATAGATTATAAGAAAAATGACGTGATGCATATTTGGCTGGCAGATAAAAATGCTATTCAAAATGAAATTAAACTACCTTATTTTGATTCCCAACATTGGAACAGTCTTAGGGAAGCTAAGAAAAAAGGAGAAAATTTCTTTGCTAATTATTTACCTTTTAAAGAAAAAAATAAATTTTACAAAGAAGTATTTAAGCATATCCCAAATTTACCCGAAGATGTAAAACAGTTTTATTTTGACCGCCCTGCTTTAACTATTTCAACAGTACTATTGGACAATGTTGGCCTGTACATCGAAAATTTCGACAGCACACCTTATTCAGAAGAAGAGAACGAAATTTTAATGCGTTTTGGAAAAGTATTTCAACAAACATACACACGATTTTTAGATCTTCAAAGAGCAGAAGCTCAAACTCGGGAAGCACAAATAGAAACTGCATTAGAAAAAGTACGTAGTCGAAGTATGGCAATGCAACAAAGTTATGAAATAGGAGAAGTTGCAAAGGTGCTTTATGAACAACTCACAAGTTTAGGTGGAGCTCTTTGGGGCACAGGTTTTGTCTTTTGTGAAAAAAAATCTGATGTAGATGAATTTTGGTTTGTAAATGATAAGGGAGTTATGCCTCATTTAACAATTCCGCATACCAAAGACCCTGTTCATAAAGCAATGTATGAAGGATGGAAGGATAACTTAGAAATTTTATCTATTGTAGGAAAGGATAAAGACTTAGAGAAACATTATAAATACATGCTCACTATTCCAGATGTGCAACCCATTTTTCGAGGAATGTTAGACAGTGGTATTACCTTCCCTACTTGGCAAAAATGGCACGCTGCTTATTTTAAACACGGGTATCTTCTAGTAATTACAACAGAACCCTATGAAGATGAAGAAATATTTAAACGTTTTGCTATTGTATTTGAACAGTCATACATCCGCTTTTTAGATCTTCAAAAAGCAGAAGCGCAGGCCAAGGAAGCACAAATAGAAGTGGCTCTGGAACGAGTAAGAAGCCGTACTATGGCGATGCATCAAAGTGATGAATTGCGCGAGGCTGGAGGCGTATTATACCAAGAGTTGACAAAACTTAAAATTACTAGTCTTACAATAGGTTATGTATTAATGGATACCTCAGAAAAAATAGGTTGGAACTACACTGCCAACCCTGTAGATGGAACCATATGGGAAATTGCCGTGGGTATACCGCACGATGAGACAGATATTATGAGGTCTATAACACGCAGTTGGAAAGCACAACAACCTTTTTCAATGATTCAGTTGGATGCAGAACAAACCATTGCTCACCAAACATTCATTGCAGAACGTGGTATTAATTTTCCATATTCTGTAGCGGAACTCATTTCATTTTCTCCCGAAAAAATAACACTATATAGCTTCAATTTTAAACAAGGATACTTACTTATTGTTGGTGATAAAAAACTTCAACCAGACCAAGAAGATATGATGGTTCGTTTTACCAATGTGTTCCAACAAACCTATACCCGCTTCCTAGACCTTAAAAAAGCAGAAGCGCAAACTCGTGAAGCTAAAATTGAAGCATCACTAGAAAAAATTAGAACTGTTGCTTTAAGCCTCAGAAAATCTAATGAAATGCTAGACATTGCTAAAGTTTTATACGAGCAATTGCAAATTTTAGGTTTCAATGATATTAGAAATGCGCTCATAGACATTAATGACGAAAAGACAGAAACGTTTATGGACTATGATTATTCCGAATTAATGGGCGGAACTATCACCAAGATGGCGTACGATGATGATCCTACCCTAAAAGAACAGCTTCAGGATATTGCTAAAACTACCGATGGATATTCAGAAATGATCCTTGAAGGAAAGCAATTACAAGATTTAATAGATATGCGGAAAAAAAATGGGGAAGCAGATGATCCCCGTTTAAATTCTGCCACAAGTGTTTCTTATATTTTATATGCCTTTGGAAACGGTGCGATTGGTATATCAAACTTTGGAAAATTAAATGAAAACCAAAAAGAAATTTTAGATAGGTTTCGTAATGTATTCACCTTTGCTTATAACCGTTACAATGAACTTGCAAAAGCCGAAGCTCAAATGCGAGAAGTACAGTTGGAAGCATCGCTTGAGAAAGTAAGGTCTGTTGCTTTAACCATGCAAAAGCCAGAAGACATGCTGGATATTGCAAAAGTATTATTTGAACAATTACGCGAACTAGGTTTTAAAGATATTCGCAATGCAATAATTGACGTTCATAATGAAGATAATGAAACTTTTTGGGATTATGATTATTCTGAAGCGATGTCTGGTTCCATTACTTTATTATCCTATAAAAATGATCCAACCTTAGAAGAACAGTATCGAAAAATAGTTTCTACAACCAACGGATTTTATGAAGAAATAATAAAAGGACAAGACCTTAAAGAATATGTAGAAATGCGTATTCGCAATGGAGAAAAAGATGATCCCCGCCTTCGGGAAGTCGATTTGCTTTCGTATTATCTATACTCTTTTGGTAATGGGGTTATTGGTATTTCAAATTTTGACATCCTTAATGAGGATCAAAAAACGATATTAGGACGCTTTAGAAATGTGTTCACATTTGCTTATAAGCGTTACAAAGATCTTGTATATTCTCAAGCACAAGCAAGAGAAGTTCAAATAGAAGCAGCACTTGAAAAAGTACGTTCAAGTTCGTTGGCAATGCAAAAGCCAGATGAATTAAGGGATGTGGTTACTGTAGTTGCAGAAAAACTACAGGAATTAGGCATTATTCTAGATGCAGGAGGAGTGATAATCTGCACATATTTTAAAGATTCTAAAGATGTAATGCATTGGATCTCTTCTCCAGATTTTTCACATTCTCAAAATTATCTATTGCCCTATTTTGACCATCCTATTTTTAGTGAAGCTTGGGAATCTAAAAATAGTGGTGACCTATATTTTTCAAAAAGCTATCCTCCAGATATAAAGAATAGTTTTTTTGAATATGCTTTCTCAAAAACAGACTACAAAAATTTCCCAGATGCTATTAAAGAGATTGTTTTTAAAAATGAGCAGCATGCACTTTCTTTTGCATGGCAAAAAAACTCGGCAATATTAATACCATCTCATACCGGAGTACTCCCCTCTGAAAGTGATGCCGAAATAATGAAACGATTCGCCAAAGTTTTTGAACAGGCCTATATTCGTTTTATGGACCTTCAAAAAGCTGAAGAAAGAGCAAGAGAAAATCAAATAGACATTGCCCTTGAACGTGTTCGAAATAGAACTTTAGCAATGCAATCTAGTGATGAACTTTCAGAAACTGCTGTGGTTGTATTTAAACAATTAATAGATTTAGGTATCGCTCCCAATCGTTTGTACATTGGTATTATTAAAGAAAACAAAAGGCTTATAGAAATGTGGGCGACAGATGAGGATGGTACAAAAATAGGAAGTAAGATAATTTTTAATCCCGATAGAAATAAATCTATAGAGAAAATATTTAATGCTTGGAAAGACGAAAAAAAATCGATCAACCTTGTTATGCAAGGGAAAGAACTTTCCACATATTTAAAATATTTAAATGAAGAGTTAGGTGTAACAGTAACAAAGGGACTTACTCAGAAAAAAAGATTTCAAACTATTGGTTTCTTTTCTAAAGGATTTATTGGTATTGCCGCTCCTGAAGAACAGCCAAAAGAAACCACAAAAATTTTGGAGCGATTTGCAAGTGTTTTCAATCTTACGTATACACGTTTTAGTGATTTAAAAATAGCAGAAGCACAAACCCGAGAAGCTAAAATAGAGACTGCTTTAGAACGAGTGAGAGCTCGAGCCCTGGCAATGCAACAACCAGAAGAATTAAAAGAAGTGGCAAATGTTTTACGTACCGAAATGGGTCAATTGGGTCTCGAAGAGCTGGAAACATGTAGCATATATATTTATGATGAAAAGGCTAACAAAACTGAATGTTGGTATGCATTGAAAGATGTTCGAGATTCGGGCAAAAAACTTGTGAGCGATTATTTTAAATTAAACTTAAAAGAAACTTGGGTAGGTACACAAATGCTAAAATTTTATAATTCCAGCACCCAACAAACTAGTATAAAAATGACCGGGAAGAACCGGATTGATTGGATTCGGTATTGTGAAGCCAATTCTGTACCATTTCAAGGTTATTATGGAGAAGAAATTCCAGATCGAACGTATCATTTGTATAAATTTTCTCACGGTGCTATTGGTGCTGCAGCTCCTCAAGAAATTTCTGAAGAAAATTGGGAGCTATTAAAGAGAGCTGCTTCTGTTTTTTCTTTGGCTTACTCTCGTTTTAAAGATTTAACACAATCTAGAGAAGATCTTCAGCAATTAAAATCTGCAAAACAACGTGCCGAAGAAGCTTTAGCAGAACTGCAACAAACTCAAAAACAACTCATCCAGTCTGAAAAAATGGCGAGTCTTGGAGAACTCACTGCTGGTATTGCACACGAAATACAAAATCCTTTAAACTTCGTTAACAATTTTAGCGAAGTGAGCAATGAGTTAATAGATGAAATGAATGAAGAGATTGATAAAGGAGACCTTAAAGAGGCAAAATTACTTGCTAACGACATAAAACAGAATTTAGAAAAAATTAATCATCATGGAAAAAGAGCAGATGCCATTGTAAAAGGAATGCTGCAACATAGCCGAAAAAGTACTGCAGAAAAAGAAGCTACAGACATTAACAAATTAGCAGATGAATATTTAAGGTTAGCATATCACGGTCTTCGGGCAAAAGATAAAAACTTTAATGCAACATTAGACACAGAGTTTGATCCTACTATTGGTTTAGTGAAATTAATTCCGCAGGATATGGGCAGGGTGATTTTAAATTTAATTACAAATGCTTTTTATGCTTGCAATGAGAAGTCCAAAGCAATAGAAAACAAAAACTTTAAACCCTTAGTTACAGTTAGTACAAAAAAAATGAAGGATGAGGTTTTAGTTTCGGTAGAAGATAACGGAAATGGAATCCCCAAAAAGGTGCTAGATAAAATATTCCAGCCCTTTTTTACCACAAAACCAACGGGTGAAGGAACGGGGTTAGGGCTTTCAATGAGCTATGATATTATAAAAGCACACAATGGTGAATTGAAGGTTAATACTACTGAAGGTAAAGGCACAAAGTTTACAATTCATATTCCAACAAACATATAGAGTTATGAAAATACTAAACAAGTATATAATCTTAATAAAAAAGCGAAAGGCTCGATACTTATACAGTATATTAGTTTTATTGTTTATTTCTTGGAATACTTCATCACAAGAAGAGTTAGACTCTTTACTTGTAGAAACTTCGGAAAAATTGAAAACTCCTATTCAAGATTCCGTACAACTTTTTAAGGATTTACATCGTGCTGTAAGTCTTTCAGAAACAAAAAACAGCCCTGAGCAATTGGCTTCCTCTTATAAAAATCTTGCACTTTGGCATATGGGGAACCCAACTACAGATTCGACTGTATTTTATTTGGACAAAACCGCTAATATATATACTAAACAAGAACTGCCCCTTAAGCTTGCTGAAGTGTACCTTATGTATGAAAATGCATATAAATTAAACACCAAATATGACTTAGCAACTCAGTTTGCTTTTAAAGCGTTAGAAATTTATGAAGCAAAAGAAAACACCTCTGGCATTGCAGAAGTTTTTTTAAGATTAAGTGATCTTTTTAGCTATAAAAATGATTACAAAAAAGGGGTGGAATATGCACAGAAGTCTATTGATTTACTTGATAACACAACAGAGTATGAACAAATTGCAAAATCTTACCAATACTTAGCTGCAAACGAACTTTTTGACTATAAAAACGAGCAAGCTTTACAAAACATAAATACAGCTATCGCAATTTTAGAAAAACACAATTTAAAGGGATTACGCCTCCTCTCTTGCCGTAACACCCGAGGAAATATTTTAAAATACCTTGAACGCTATGATGATGCAATTGCAGATTACACATACAATTTGCAAGAGGCATCCAAAATAAATGATATTGGACTTCAAATAGCATCCAATGGTAATATAGGTCACGTCTATAGTATTAAAAAAGAGTATAAAAATGCTATTCCGTATTTGTTACGGGCAATCGATTTAATTAAAAAATCGGGTAATACTGTAAATCTTTGGGAAAACTATATGCATATCTCATCAGCTTATGAAAACATAGGTGATTATGAAAAAGCACTGGAATATGAACGTTTATTAGCAGAAGAAAATAAAAATTATTACAAAACAATTATTGCAAGACAAGAAGGAGAATTGGAAGTTAAATATGAAACTGCAAAAAAAGAAGAAACCATTTCCAGACAAGGCGATACTATTGACAGACAACGTAAAACACAACTACTTTACATAGGACTAGCAGTTTTATTTGCCGCATTACTATTGTTATCTTTTTTATCACTTAAAAACATTAGGAAAAAAAGAAAAGAACTGGGATTGTTAAATGAAAAGCTAAATGAATCTAACATAAAATTAAATAACACAATTTCTAACTTAAAATCTACGCAAGCTCAACTTATTCAATCTGAAAAAATGGCCAGCCTAGGTGAGTTAACTGCAGGTATTGCTCACGAAATACAAAACCCATTAAACTTCGTTAATAATTTTTCTGAAATTAGTAATGAGCTCTTTACAGAAATGAATGAAGAAATTGAAAAAGGAGATGTTAAAGAAGCAAAACTAATTGCCTTAGATATAAAACAAAATCTTGAAAAAATAAACCATCACGGCAAACGTGCAGATGCTATAGTAAAAGGAATGCTTCAACATTCACGAAGTAGCACAGGCACAAAAGAACTCACAGACATTAACAAACTAGCAGATGAATATTTACGCCTTGCCTATCATGGACTCCGTGCCAAAGACAAATCTTTCAACGCTACATTAGAAACGGAATTTGATGAATCTATAAGCAAAGTAAATATTATCCCACAAGATATGGGAAGAGTGATTTTAAATTTAATTACAAATGCTTTTTATGCTATAAATGAAAAGAAAATAGCAAACGATGATGAAACCTATGCGCCTACCGTTTCAATTTCAACAAAAAAACTAAATGATACTATCGAAATTAGTGTAAAAGATAATGGTTATGGAATACCAAAGGAGATTTTAAAAAAAATATATCAACCCTTTTTTACAACAAAACCAACTGGTCAAGGTACTGGTTTGGGTTTATCAATGAGTTTTGACATTGTTAAATCGCACGGTGGAGAAATTAAAGTAGAAACAAATAAAAATAAGGGTACAGAATTTAAAATAATACTACCAACCACTTAAATTAAATATTATGAAAATACTTGTAGTAGACGATGAGAAAGACGTAAAGGATTTATTTCTACAGCGCTTTCGTAAAGAAATAAAAAAAGGAGAGGTTGTCTTTATGTTCGCATTTTCTGGTGAAGAAGCTCTTAGAACATTAGATAAGATGGAACACGAGGCTATTTTAATCCTCTCAGACATTAATATGCCTGGAATGAGTGGATTAGAATTACTAAAAAAAATAAAGAGCAATTATGTAGCGCCTCCTCCTGTAGTAATGATGGTAACAGCTTATGGTGATGAAGAAAATTTTAATACGGCAAAAAGATTAGGAGCAGATGATTTTTTAACAAAGCCAGTAGATTTTACTTTATTAAAACAAAAGCTTATTAAAGCATAAATAATTTAACTTATAATCTTAAGATTATGGCAAAGATACTTGTAGTAGACGATGAGGCAGATCTCGAAACGCTCATTAAGCAGAAATTTAGAAAACAAATACGTGGGGGGACCTATGAGTTTTTTTTCGCTGAAAATGGTAAAGTTGCCTTAGACCAAATTAAATCTGAACCCGAAATTGATATCGTTCTTAGCGATATTAATATGCCCGAAATGGATGGTCTCACCTTACTTTCAAAATTAAATGAATTAAGTCCGTTAATAAAATCGGTAATCGTATCTGCTTATGGAGATATGGAGAACATCCGTACAGCTATGAACCGAGGAGCTTTCGATTTTATTACCAAGCCCATCAATTTTGAAGACCTTACTCTTACCATGGAAAAAACATTGAAACATGCGCTTCATATTAAAGCTACGCTTCAAGCCATTAAAGAGAATAATATCTTAAAAATGTATGTAGATGAAAACGTATTAAACTTTATGGGTAACAAAGAGTTTGAAAATACAATTATGGCTAATGAAACCATTGAAGCTACTGTAATATTTATTGATATATGTGGATTTACTGCAATTAGTGAATCTGCACCTGCAGATACTGTGGTTAAAATGATTAATACCTATTTTGATGAAATGGTAAAAGAAATTATGGCTCAAGAAGGCTATGTAGATAAATTTATTGGGGATGCTATCATGGCGGTTTTTAGAGGAAATTACCATTTAGACCGAGCTATAGATGCGGCTTTAGCAGTATGTAATAAAATAAACAATCTCCCTCCTGTGGGAGATCAAATGCAGTACAAACCTAAAGTATCGATAGGCATAAAAAGCGGCGAAATGATTTCTGGAAATATTGGTTCATCTAGCCTAAAACGGTTGGATTATACAGTAATTGGTGATACGGTAAATACTGCAGCAAGATTACAAGACGCTGCCAAACAAAATCAGATAATTATAAGTGAAGAATGTTACGAACAGGTAAAAGAGTCTTTTAAATGTGAAAAAGTAGGAAGCATTACACTAAAAAATAAAGCAAAACCAATTACTATTTATCAAGTAATAGAATAATGATTGTGTACTTTTTTAATAAAAAACACACACAAAATCCTAATACATAAATTGTTTAATTATGGATCAAGAAAACAAACCCAAAGTCACAAAAAAGGCAGTGCCTAAAGGAGTAAGAGCCTCCCACGCAGAAGACCTTGTAGATCATTACTGGGGCAGTATAAACTATGTTACCAGTTTAATAAAAGCCTCAGAGCTTAAGGCTGGACTTATTTTATCTTTTTATGGTATTCTATTAAACTTTATTTATCAGAGTACTGGAACATTACTATCTATCGCAACCAATGATACCATTTTGTATATTTTAATTGGCTTGTGGGTAAGTTGTACGGGAGCTTCGGTGTTTTATTGCGTGCGTTGTTTTATCCCAAAAATTGAAGGAAAATTTAGTCCCAATGTATTCTTTTTTGGTGACGTAATTTCAAAGTTTGGAGATGTAAAACAGTTTTCAAAAACATTTTATAGAATAAGTCTCGACGAAAATGAACTCTTTGAGCAATTAGGCGAACAAATTTTTATTATTTCAAAAATTGCAGCGTGGAAATTTAAAAATGTGCGGCGGGCAATTAGATTTCTAGCAATAGGTCTAATACTTCTATTTATAACAGCAGGATATTATATAGTGTTAGTATTCACTTAGCATTTTAAGGCGCATTAAAACGTGTCATATAAGTGGAACATTAAACCAGATAAACTAACTAACAAAGAATACATTATGACAACTACATCAAATAACTGGACCAAAACAGAATTACAAACGTACATACTTCTACTCTGTGCAAATGCAGATAATGAAGAAACTCAAGAAGAAATTACTATGATAAAATCTAAAGTTCCTATAGAGACTTTTGATAAAATGTATAAAGAGTTTTCTGGTGATTCTGAAAAAAAACGCCTTAAAAAAATTGACCAAAATGTACATCTTCATAATTATACTAATATGGAACTTATTGATTTCAGAAGAGAAATATATGAAGTGTTTTTTTCAGACTGTGATTTTAAAATGATGGAACGCAGAATGGATTGGACATTAGATAACATACTTTACTAACATTCAAACTTTGCAAGAACTACAATTAAAAGCAAATATTTTAAATCACTAACTCTAAATAATTAATATTATGAAAAAACTAACCAACCTTATTTTTCAGAAAAGCATTTTATTAATGGTTTTATTAGTAACCTTCTCATTTCAAAGCTGCAATCAATATGAAAAAGAACAAGTAACAGAAACCGAAACTGAAGAAGAAGTTAAAGTTGAAGCTGAAAAACCAGAATATTTTTCACTTAGACCAGAAGTGGAAAAAGCATATGGGTATTCGCATGCAGTTAAAATTGGAAATAATATTAAAATTTCGGGTGCTGTAAGTATGGACGATGAAGGTAATCCTACGGCTGTAGGCGATTTGGGACAACAAATGAAAAACTGTTATGCAGATCTAGAAAAAATATTAAAACATTACGGTTGTACTTTCGATGATGTAATTGTAGAAAATATTTTTACAACCAATATGCCCTTATTTTTAGAGAATGCAGCATATCGTGGTTCTATTTATACAAATCATTTTCCTACAGGTTCTTGGCTTGGAGTTAAAGAATTAGCAGTTCCAGAATTTATGATTGAGATTGAATTGGAAGTTCATAAAACTGAAAAATAAACCATACTACAATTTACTTATCAAGTAAATTAATAAAATGCTAGTACTAAAAACCTATTTCATTTATAGGGTAGTCATTTATTTCATCATTTTAAAATTATAAAATATGATAAAGTTTTTTCGCCAATTTAGACAAAAGTTTGTACTAGAAAATCGTTTTTCAAAATACCTCTTTTACGCGACTGGCGAAATAGTACTCGTGGTAATTGGTATTCTAATTGCCTTAAATATCAATAATTGGAATGAAAATCAAAAAATTAAAAAAGACGAACGTTACATTCTAACAGAAGTATTAAAAAACCTTGAAGAAGACATTGTTTTAGTAGATGAAATTATTACACAACGCCAAAAAGCAAAAGATGCAATTATATCTCTACAAAAACATGTAAACTCTAAAAACAAAAATCATGATTCCCTTCAATTTTACATGGCAAGTCTACTCACTTTTGAGCGGTACTTCCCTATTAACAATGCCTATGAAATTTTAAAATCTAAAGGTTTACAACTATCAAATAATGAACTTACTACTAAAATCTCAAGGTATTACGATTATGAGCAACCAAAGATGAGTAATAGTATTCTGGATATTGAAGTCACCATACTTAAAATCTTTAACGACTCTAACGGGTTAGTTCGATTTTTATCTCATATAGAAAAAGATGAGCTTATGATAGTAAAAAATCCTAATGATCCAATTTTTCAAGAAGAGCTGTCTTTCTTTCTTGTAGCTTTTAAAGACAATAATGGTGGCACTTTAGAAAAATTATTAGTGTTTGGGGATATTAATAAAGATTTACGTAATCAAATAACAAGTGGTTTAAAAGAACTAAAATAATTAGCATTTAAAATGATAAAATTCTTCCGCCATATACGACAACGGCTTGTAATAGAAAATAGATTTTCAAAATACCTCCTCTATGCCGTTGGTGAAATTATATTAGTAGTAATTGGAATTCTCATTGCATTACAGATTAATAATAATAATGAAACAGCCAAAATTAAAGCTAAGGAAATACATTATCTAGAAAATATTAAAACCGATTTACTTCTCAATATAGCCAACATTAATAGTTTTATTGAAACGCGAGAAACTCAAATTAAATCGGCTAATAAAATATTAGAGTATTACGAAGGTAAGCCGTTAAAAGATCTTGATGATTTTAGTAACAATAGTCTCAATGTATATATCTGGAAAAAATTTTACCAGAATAATAATACTTTTTTAGAGCTTATTAATTCTGGAAACCTTGCATTAATCTCCAATGATTCTATTAAAGATTATTTATTAAACATTGAAGCACTCTACAAAGAGTTAAAAGGAGAAGAAGAACATTTCCGGTTTGATTCAGAGTTATTACTGTACGAACCTTCCTTTAGTATTTTAGATATAAACCCTCTTACACAAAAGTATATGTATACCATGAGTAATGGACAAGCGGGTAAAGATATAGCTTTACCTAGAGAAAATTTTGAAGCCATACTACAAGACTTAAAACATAAAAACGGATTTGTAATGGCGGCTTATGAGTTTACTGTTATGAATGCTCAACTAGAAGCAATGAAGGTAATGTCTAACGAACTTATAAAACTTATAGATCTTGAATTAATAAAACAATAGATGATAAAATTCTTCCGTCATATTCGAAAGCGACTTGTAATAGAGAGCAGATTATCAAAATACTTGCTCTATGCTATTGGCGAAATAATTCTGGTAGTGATTGGGATTTTAATTGCGTTGCAGATAAATAATTGGAATGAAGGAAAAAACGAACAAAAAGTCGAAAAAGAATATTTAGAAAATATGCTTGAAGATTTAAAAGATGACGTTGAAATTTATAATAGTTTCCAAACTCATAATAAGGAGATTTACACTTTAGTAGATTCTATCGTCATTGGATTTAAATCTCAAAATAGAAGAGAACGTGTAAGCCAATTATCTTACTGGACTAGAATGGTTACCATAAAATGGTTAATTATTAGCCCTGTAGAACGCACCTATGAGCAGATGAAAAGTTCTGGACATCTGCGCTTAATTAAAAATAAAGAAGTAGCAGATGGGGTTTCAAATTATTATAATTCCTTAAAATCTTTTGATGGTTATAATGAAGCTGCCATGTTGTGGGCAGAAGATTATGTAGAAGTAATGGGTAAAATATTTGATGCCGAATTACTTTTAAAAATATTAAGAGAACAAAAAATGCAAGAAGCAAAGCCTAGTGATATGCTTACAGACGACCCATTAACATTTAACCAATTAATGAATAGTCTCCAATACTTTAATGGAGCACTCAAATTAGGTGAAAAGGTAAGTATTAGTAGAGAAGAATTGGCAGAAAACCTAATTGCTAAAATACAATCTAATTATAAGTTAAACCAATGATAAAATTCTTCCGCCATATTCGCAAACGACTTGTAATTGAGAACAGATTATCAAAATACTTGCTCTATGCTATTGGAGAAATTGCACTTGTAGTAATTGGTATTTTAATTGCTCTTTCAATTAATAATTGGAATGACAATAGAAAAAACAGTATTAGTGAGCGTGAACTTTTAGACAATATCCATAGAGATTTTGTCCAAAATAAAATTCAGTTTGATACTGTTAAAGCCATAAACTATCGAAACCTTGCCACTTTAAACAGCAGAATTGCTTTGTTTCCTATAGAGAGAGACTCTGCGAAAATAGCGGCTTTCCAATCCTACCCGCCAGTACAAGGAATTAGCTATAACCCATATTCCAGTTCTATAAAGTCGGTAATCTATTCTAATTCGCTTGAATTAATACAGGATGAAGAATTACGAAAGTACCTAGTCTCTTGGGAAGATGTTTTATTGGACTACCAAGAGGAAGAAATTGCTTTTTTTAAATTTAATAATGAACAATTAGGGCCTTATTGGTTAGAAAACGCTGATCTTTTGAATAGAGACCAAGAAATTATTAAAGATTTATTGTCTTCAATAAAAACACAAAATATGGTGGTGTCCCGGAGAGATAATGTAAGAGGTATTATCAAAGCGATAGAAGAAGAACCCATAGAAAATCACATCAATGAGATTATTCGATTAACACAACCTACAGACCAATGATAAAATTCTTTAGAAAAATTAGACAAAGACTACTAACTGAAAACAAGTTTAGCAAATATCTCATTTATGCAATGGGAGAAATTATTCTTGTAGTTATTGGAATTTTAATTGCACTACAGATTAATAATTGGAATGAAAACAGGGTTAATAATAATCTTCAAAAACAATTATTAGCTACTTTAAAGATAGAGTTTTCTAAAAACCAAGAGTTACTTACAGAGGCTACTACAAAACATCAATCGGTAGTAAGATTATTAGAAGAATTAAATAATACGATAGCACCAGAACCCCAAGAAATTTCCAATAAACGTCTCGATTCGCTAATGTTTGGATTAGGATGGGTACCTTCATATCAGCCAAACGATGGTGTTTTAAATTCAATTATAAGCTCAGGTAGAATCTCCCTTATTAAAAATAACGAAATAAGTTCAATGATAGCTTCTTGGAATAGTAATTTAAAGGATTATCATATATCTGTGGGGTTTGGCGAAAAACAACTTTTTGAAGAAATACTACCCTATATAAATAATAAATATCCTATAAAAAATATCATCCACTTTTTTTCAGTTGAATATGATGAAATATCCAAGTTTAAGTATTCAAAAAACACATTGCTTTCTGATCTTGGATTTGAAAGTTTAGTTTCCAATAGAATAATAGATGCCAAGAATGCTTTACAACAAGCTGAAACTTTATATAATCTTCAAAATAATATTGTGAAAAGTATAGAGAGTGAATTAAAAAGATAATTAAAACAAACCTGACAGATTCCCAATTTATAGATTAAAATATGATAAAATTCTTCAGAAAAATTCGTCGAAAATTGCTTACTGAAAATAAATTCAGCAAATACTTATTGTACGCCATTGGAGAAATAGTACTTGTGGTTATTGGGATTATCATTGCATTACAGGTTAATAATTGGAACGAAAATAGAAAGGATCGAGCACTCGAGCATGATTATTATTGTAGAATTCTTGATGATTTTAATCTTGAACAAAAACACATAAAAGAATATTACGAAAATACAAATCAAAAGATTGAAGCAGCAAAACAATTGTTACAGGATATGTACCATTCTAACAAAGACAACTACACCATGATGAACAATTGGATAGAAACCCAGAGATTACCTGTGTATGTGCCCAGACGTGTAGCTTTTAATGATTTAACATCCTCAGGGAATTTCAAAATATTAACAGATGTAGAAATTAAAAATAGCCTGGCACTGTATTATGATGAACTTGAAAACATACTAAGGCAAATGAATCAGAATAGAGATTTCCTTGTAAACCGCTCCTATCCAGAAGATCCCGTAGGATTTGGAATTCAAGAACTTGATTACCTAAAAAGCGAATTGGGTGAAGATATATACGCATTATTAGACAAACCAAATTGGCTTCACAATCCCAACCACCCTAATTTCCAAGAGTTTCAGAATGATATAGTAATGACGATCGCTTTGTATGATCGTGCCAAACAACATCTTAGTCTTGTTTCAGAAAACATGAAACTCCCCTACAAATTAGTAAAGAATAAATGCCATGATTAAATTCTTTAGACATATAAGAAAAAACTTAATGGAACAGAATAAAACTGGCAAGTACCTAAAATATGCAATTGGGGAAATTGTTTTGGTTGTTATTGGAATATTGATAGCACTCTCAATAAATAATCAAAATGAAATTAGAAAAGAAAAATACAATGAAAGTGTTTTGCTAAGCAATCTTAAAGAAGAATTTATTTTTAATAAAATTGAATTTCAAGATACAGAAATCAATTTAAACTCTAGAATTAAAACCTTAAGGTCGCTTCTTGAATTATTTGGTAGAAATAAAGAAACGGTCAACATTAGGCAATTGGATAGTCTACTATATAGGAGTTTTTTTGCCCCGCAGGCCGATATAAGTGAAGGTGTTTTTAATAGTATAACCAATTCTGGAAAATTAGAGTTATTAAGCAATACAAAACTCAAGAACCTACTACTTTTATGGGAAAGTAAATTAAAGACTTTTAAATTAGAAGAGGTAAATATGTTTGAAAATTTAAATAAAAATATTGTTCCAAGAATGGAAGAGCGTATAGCATTTCAAAATATAGAAAAATTTGGTAGTATAAAAGGAATTGAAGATTCAAAGCTCATACCAGACAATAGAATTGTGTTAAAGGATGAGGTTGCAGAAAATCTAATCTTTAATCATTTGTGGGAGTTAAACAATGTACTCGAAATTTATCCTTCAATATATAAACTACTTGATGAAATTATTGTAGAGATAAAGAGTGACGAAAGTGCCAATAATTAACAAACAGGAAGCAAAATTTTGCGTGGTGAACCCCTAAGCATCATTATGTAGCATACGATTCTTAAAAAAAAATATGATAAAATTCTTCCGTAAAATCCGCCAACGATTAGTCACTGAAAATAATTTCAGTAAATATCTTTTGTATGCTATTGGGGAAATAGTGCTTGTCGTAATTGGGATTTTAATTGCGTTGCAGATAAATAATTGGAGCGAGGTAAGAAAATTTAAAAATTTAGAAATTGTTACTCTAATAGAAATACAGAAAGGTTTAAAACAAGCAATTAAAGAAAATTTACGCGTTGAAAAAGCTAATATGTCTACAATTGAAAACTATGAGGTTTTGTTGGAACATATTGAAAAAAGATTACCTTATTCAAAATCCTTAAATGCTAATTTTTTCGCTCTATTGAGTTGGCAAGAACCTGATTTTAATTATTCTGGTTTTGAATTATTTAAAAGTCGTGGACCTGATTTAATCTCAAATGATAGCATTAAAATAAATCTTTTAGAAATTTATGAGGAAAAAATACAGTATTTGGTAAACGACCATAATAAGACAGAGTGGAACTACAACAATACGATAATGACACCATTTTTTACCGATAATTTTGAATTTGATTTAACAAACAGAACTGTCATTCCAAACAATTATATAGAATTGATAAATAATCAACAATTCAAGAATAAATTGACATATTTAATCTTCATAAGAAGTTACGGAGTTGATTATAGCAAAAATTTAAGTTTGCATATTAAGAAATTAATAAATGACATCTCTGCAGAAATTGACAGATTAGAGCCTGAAAAATAACCAAAGCATAACAACGTATAAAAATAATGCATATGTTAGTGCTTAAACAAAGGTTAGTGTAGTTTTGATAGCTTCTGACTTTCCTACGGAAAATCCTCACATTCAAAACCGCACTATTCTTATACTAATGAACAATCTGGTGGCGTAAAAGTTAAAATAGAAAGTATTATTTATAATATAGAAAATGAATTAGAAAAATAACCAATGTAAAAAGCACATTTTATTAACTTATATTTGAAATGCTCCTGTTCTTTTAGGGAAGTTGTAAACTAATAAAAAAAGAGATTATACAATAAGAATAAACACCATGGTATTTATACGCATGTTGGCATTCATTTTGAGAAACTAACAAAAATTGAACTTACCATTTATGAAAAACTACTATTTAGTTTTGATTGAGCATTTTATAGGAATTTGGTATCTGATTTTATTTCTATTCGGTTTTTTCACGGACAATCAAAGTTTATATCACATTGGCGGAATTGGAATGCTGATTTTTATGTTTATTATGATTAAGGGACAGCCAAAAAATTTGTTTTCCTTTTTATTCGTGTGCGGAATTGGATGCGTTGTAGCATACTTTATTTCTAAATGGTGGTTGGGACTTTTTTGGGTAAGTGCTTTTTATACCATTGGACAGATATTTGGAATTAGTGCTTTAATAAAAAATAAAGAACAAGTAAAGAATATGAATCTTGCAAATTTTGCAATGTCAGGAATGAAGTCAGACCCGGACAAACTGAGATTAATTGAAATTCTATTTTTTATCGCATTATTAGTTGGACCATATTTGATCGCAAATAATCTAATTGAAAATAATATTGAACACAATACTTATTCGCTCGAGAAAGAAATTAAGGAGCAAGTTATGCATATGGAGAAATCTAAAGAGTATAGCAATCAAGGAATTCAAATAATGAATTTGGGCGACTCGCAAGTTATCAGTCAAAACAAAATAGATTCCTACAAAGAGTTCTTAAAGAAATCAATTGAAGAAGCTAAAAAAGTGGACACTACCGTTCTCAACAAAATCAAAAATGGCTATGGAACAATTTATTACGAAAAATATCTAAAATCCAAAGAATTAGAACTCGAAGGCTATGAAAAAGGAAATGCCTCTTCTCTTACAAAAGGACAACTATTATACGATGAATTTGTGGACTGGATGAATAATAATATGACTAATAAAAACTAAAAAAACGAAATGGCAACAATGGCTATAAGTAATTGCTTGTTCTCGCCTACTTCTGAAAATCCTTACAGATTTTCAGTTTGGTGTATACTTGCAAAGTTAAGTGCTAACCCACGCAACTACTCATAGCCGAGACGTTGTGTGTAATTTGACCAAACCAAATGTATCAAGGAAAACCTACAGGAGGAATAAAGTTCTATAATTTACTTATGGAATCAGAAGAATTCACATCCGAATTAGGAAAAGTTTCTTTAGCTTCGGGAAAACTTGAAGCTGAATTAATAATATATCTAATACAAAATGGAATTAGTGGAAATTATAAAAAAGCAACTCTTGGAACTCTAATTAGAATTGGAGAAGAGAATAATTTATTTGACCAAAATATGATTATCTCTTTAAAGCAAATTGCTAAACAAAGGAATTACATAACTCACAATATTTATGCTCTCTTTACGGATTTAATAGATGAAACCATTTTAGAAAAAAATAACCTTTTAGATTCCGATGTGCATCTGTATGTCGAAAGAGCTTGGCAACTTAAAGAAAATCTAGACGGAATAGCGGATATTTTTAAACGAAAAAATGGGAACTGAAATAAAAAACTACACACAACAATGTATAACCGCAATTACGGCGGATTCGACTACGTCCGAATCCACTCGGAATTGCTAAAGTAAGTGATAAACCGAAAATAATCGCTAATTTACACGCTACGAGCCATATACAAGACCTTTACCTGCAAGCTGTACAAAAAATGGAAAAGATTGAACCACCAATATTGCTTTTTAAAAAATGGTATGAAAAAGAATTAGACCTAACCAACGTTAGAATTCCATCAGCAGTTTGCTTGTCGACTATCGGAATTGATAATTTTCCAAATGCAAGATTTGTGTCTTTTAAAGAAATAATAAATGATTCATTCATTATCACTGGACCATTGAATTCAAGAAAGGGAATTGAAATCGAAAATAGCAATAATGTTTCAATGACGTTTTGGTGGACTGAAACCGAACGGCAAATAAGAGTTCAAGGCATAGCAACTAAAATCGAGGATAAATTAGCAGAAAAATATTTTCAAGAACGAAATATAAATTCAAAAGCTGTGTCATTGATTTGTGAACAAGGGAAAGAGGTCAATGATTTAAAAATACTCGAAGATAAAATATTAGATAAAGTTGCTCAAAATGGGCGGATAGAAAGACCGAAAAACTGGAGTGGATTTTCAATCAAACCTTTACGAATTGAATTTATGGAATTTAAAAAGACAAGATTCCACGACAGAAAACTTTATGAATTTGAAAATGACAAGTGGAATATGAAACAAATACAACCCTGAAACGATAAGCCAGCAGGTAACAATGTATAACCGCAATTACGGCGGATTCGACTACCTACGAATCCACGCGTAATTGCTATGGTAGGTGCTTATCCGAAAAACATTAAATTTAATCCCGTAACTGCGGTTATACTAAACGTTACCAATTAAATTAATCAATATGAAAGTTACAGACGAAAAAAATGAAAAAGTTGCCAATATGATATTTGCTTCTATATATCCACTTTACCTCAATAGATTAGAAAAAAATGGAAGAACAAAAGAAGAACTCAATCAAGTAATTAAATGGTTCACTGGTTTTAATCAAGATACTTTACAAGCGCTTATTGATGAAAAAGCAACCTTTAAAACATTTTTTCAAAAAGCTAAAATAAACCCAAACGCACACTTAATTAAAGGAGTCGTTTGTGGGTATAGAATTGAAGAAATAGAAGATAAGTTTGAAGTGTATAAACAATGTAGACGTATGGAAAAGCTAATTGATGAATTGGCAAAAGGTCGTAAAATGGAGAAAATCCTTAGAGAATAATAGAAAGAACCCGTGCAGCATATAGATTGAAAGTAAATCATGCAATGTGAGAATACTAGAATAGTAATAGAGTAAACCTTATTTATTTTCTTAGGTAATTAATCTTCCTCAAAAAAATTACAAAACACGCTTACAACGCCTACAAACACTCATAATTTTCTAAACAAATCCCATAAAATAATAGTAAATTTATTAGGGGGTTATAGCGTGGTTATAATAAGGTTATAGCATAGTTATTACAAGTATAATACCTGCTAGATATAATAAAATATTATCAACTTCTCCTATCTAAATCAAGTATCCCTTTTAAAATAAGATTACCATACATTTTACTGCTACTATTAAAAGAAAAACAACATATACCCTACTGTTTATTAGTATGTTAATTGAAATACAAATAGTCGTTAACTTCAAATCCCTTTAAGTACCTTTGCTTCCTCAAAAAAAAATCCCTTGCACGAAAAAAACCCCTTTATAAAAGAATATAATTTCGACACTTTAAGTAAACAACATCCACCTCTACAAAGTTTTGTTGCCGAAAATAAATATGGAAATAAAAGCATTCAGTTTTCCAACACAGATGCTGTTAAAGCTTTAAATACTGCATTATTAAAAGTTGATTTTGGTCTTACCTATTGGGAAATTCCAGAAAACAATTTATGTCCCGCAGTTCCCGGTCGTCTAGATTATTTATTATATGTGTCAGACTTAGTTAAAAAAGATAATATTAATTTACTGGATATTGGTACAGGAGCCAACCTCATCTACCCTATTTTAGCAACTACTCATTTTAACTGGAAATGCACTGCTAGTGAAGTAGACCAAGATGCCCTTAAAAATGCACAAGAAATTATAGACAAAAATGAAAGCCTTAAAACTATAGATTTAAGACAACAAAAATTTAAAAATAGCATTTTAGAAAATATAATAACCCCAACAGATTTGTTTGATGTAATAGTTTGTAATCCCCCATTCTATAAAAATCGTTTTGATGCAGAACAGAATAACAAGCGTAAAGTAAAAAACCTTCAACTAGAAGCGGATGACTCAAAAAACTTTGGAGGACTTTCTAATGAGTTGTGGTACAAAGGCGGTGAAGAAGCTTTTGTAAAAAAAATGGCTTCTGAAAGTGTTCAGTTCAAAAGCCAAGTAACTTGGTTTACTGCTTTGGTTTCTCAAAAAGAAAATTTAAAAAATATAAAAAGAGCCATAAACAAAACACTTCCTACAGAGGTAAAAGTTATCGATATGGAACAAGGAAACAAGAAAAGTAGATTTGTAGCTTGGACGTTTCAATAAAAACAACTTTTTGGCGATTATTAACCTAAAATAAGAAATGTTAAAAGTGGGCTATTAAAATGTACCTTTGCAAAACTCTTACAAGCGCTGGTTATAACAATTAAAACCCCAGTGATAAAAAAAATCCTATGGATAAGAATGAATACTTAGAAAAGAAAATATTTGTAGGTCTTGAAAATTTGAATGAAGATTCTAATGTAGAATATCATTTTTCAGAAACACATTTTAATACGGTTCTAGACCGTTGTAAATACTTTGGCATTGGAATTTTTAAAATTGAAGCCATGTCTAATGGTGAATTATTTGAAACAAAAGGACACGAAGGATATAGAAAAAAAGCGACAGACCCCCGATGGTTTAAAAATGCTTTTATTGAATTAAAAAAAATGAATCCAGATATGCAGTATACCGCTTCATATAAGGTATCACCAAAATTATTGTCTTAATAATTAGATTGGGTATTCTTTTATATTTCTTCTCAAACCCATTATAAATAATCACAGAATTTTAAAGAAATTAAAAATATGAAAATAGGAGCCTTTTCAATAAGTTTAAGTGTAAAGGATATTAATAAATCTAAGGATTTCTATGAAAATTTAGGTTTTAAAGTCTTTGCCGGTGGACTTGAAAAAAATTATCTAATAATGAAAAATGAAGATTCACTTATTGGGTTGTTTCAAGGAATGTTTAAAAATAATATTCTAACCTTCAATCCTGGCTGGGATACAAATGCTAACAATCTGGAAGATTTTAATGATATAAGAGATATTCAAAAAGAGTTAAAACAAAAAGGTATAAAGTTTGAAACTGAGGCAGATGAAAATACTACTGGACCAGCTAGTTTTATGATTCTGGATCCCGACGGAAATACAATTTTATTAGATCAACATATTTAAAGCTTCCTTCATTCAAAGACTTTTTAACCTGAATATTAACAGTCTTTTTTTTAAATATAGTATAGAAAAGTACAAGCCTAATAGCTTGTACTTTTTTTTTAAATAGGGTTTTCACTATGTATTATATTTCATTTAAATAATACATTGAGTAAAATTTTCTATTAATTCCATATCTTTAATGTTCTTAATAAAATTAAAGATGCGAATATTACCAACCCTTCTCCTTATTGTTTTCACCGTAACACTTAACGCACAAAAAAGTAAAAATAAGAAGAAAGAAGAACCCGCAAAATGGGACGTTGCAAATCCAGGAAAAGAATTTAATTACAAAACACACAGTTTTACAACCACCGAAGGCACTTGGATGAACTTAGATGTGAGTCCAAATGGGCAAACCATTGTTTTTGATATGTTGGGAGATATTTATTCAGTCCCTATTAATGGTGGAAAAGCAAAAGTTTTACGCTCAGGCATTCCTTTTGAAGTGCAACCACGTTTTAGTCCAGACGGCACAAAAATTTCATTTACCAGTGATGCAGGAGGTGGAGACAATATTTGGGTAATGAATGCAGATGGTACCGATGCAAAACAAATAACCAAAGAAGATTTTAGACTTTTAAACAATGCAGTTTGGACTCCAGATGGAAACTATCTTGTTGCAAGAAAGCATTTTACATCTGGCAGAAGTTTAGGTGCAGGAGAGTTATGGCAATACCATATTATAGGAGGAAGTGGGATACAATTAACCACTCGTAAAAATGACCAACAAGACGTTAACGAACCTTTTATTTCTAACGACGGTACATATCTTTACTACAGTGAAGATATGTACCCTGGCGGCTTTTTTCAATACAATAAAAATCCCAATAGTCAGATTTATGTTATAAAACGATACAGTTTTGAAGATGGAAAGACAATCACTATTACTGGTGGTCCAGGAGGTGCTGCACGCCCTACCCTATCTCGAGATGCCAAAAAATTAGCATTTGTAAAAAGAGTAAGAGAAAAATCTGTTTTATACATTCATGACCTTGAAACTGGCGAGGAATGGCCTATTTACGATCAATTAAATAAAGATCAACAGGAAGCTTGGGCAATCTTTGGAGTCTATCCAAATTTTAATTGGATGCCAAATAATAACGAAATTGTATTTTGGAGTGGTGGTAAAATTCATAAAATCGATATAAACTCTCTTGCTATTACCAACATTCCTTTTACTGCAGATGTTGCAATAGATATTGCTGAAACTGTACATTTTAATACTCCTATTGAAACTGAAAGCTTCACTTCAAAAATGATACGTCACGCAGTGACATCTCCAGATGGTAATACTATAGTATTTCAAGCATTAGGGTATTTATGGAAAAAAGAATTGCCTAATGGAACTCCCGTTAGATTAACAATAGGCACCGATTTTGAGTTCGAACCGCGATTCTCCCCAAACGGAAATGAAATTGTTTTCGTTATTTGGAACGACCTTGAAAAAGGTGCCATTTTTAAAGTTCCTTCCACGGGAGGTACTCCAGTAAAATTAACATCAAGTAAAGCAATTTATCGAACTCCTTCTTATTCTCCAGATGGACGCTCTATCGTTTTTAGAAAAGAAAGTGGAAATGGTGACCAAGGGTTTACACATACTAAAGAACCAGGTATTTATACAATGGATGCAAGTGGTGCAAATGAAAAGAAAATTACAGATAACGGTGAAAACCCAATGTATAGCGCAGATGGAAAGCGAATATTCTTGCAAAAAGGGGGAACATTTTTTGGAGATAATACAAAAAGTCTAATGAGTGTAAATCTTGAAGGTGCCGACGAGAAAACACATATAAATTCTAAATACGCAAACTTCTTGGTGCCAAGTCCAGACAATAAATGGATTGCATTTACAAATTTGCATAAAGTATATCTGGCACCTTTGGTAATGAATGGTCAAACCATTGATCTAGATAATAACAGCAAGTCTGTTCCAGTGTCCCAAATTGCAAAAGATGCAGGTATAAATTTACATTGGTCTCCAGATAGTAAAAAGATAATGTGGACTTTAGGAGATGAATATTTTAGTAACGAAATTAAAAATAGATTTACTTTTTTACCAGACTCTCCAGAGAAAGTTCCAGAAATGTCATCACAAGGAATAAAAATAGGTCTAAGAGTTCCTGTAGATAAACCAACTGGAAGAATTGCATTTACTAATGCACGAATTATTTCTATGAATGGTAATGAAGTTATTGAAAATGGAACCATTGTAATTAATAATAATAAAATTGAAAAAGTTGGACCAGCTTCAGAAGTAACTGTTCCTTCAGACGCAAAAATATATCCGGCTTTAGGCAAAACAATTATGCCAGGGATGGTAGATGCTCATGCACATATTGGTGCTTTCCGAAGTGGTTTAACCATGCAACAAAATTGGAAATTTATGGCAAATCTAGCGTTTGGAGTTACTACTTCTCATGATCCTTCTGCCAATACTGAAACAGTTTTTTCACTTTCAGAATTACAAAAAAGCGGAGGCTTAACGGGTCCTCGATTATACTCTACAGGCTTTATATTATACGGAGCAGATGGTGATTTTAAGGCAGTGATTAATAATCTAGACGATGCCAGAAGTAGTATTACCAGAACAAAAGCTTTTGGAGCTAAAAGTGTTAAAAGTTACAATCAGCCACGTAGAGACCAACGTCAGCAAGTTATGCAAGCAGCTCGCGAACAAGGCATAAATGTAGTGCCAGAAGGTGGATCTACATTTTACCATAACATGACAATGGTAGTAGATGGCCATACCGGAGTTGAACATAATATCCCTGTAGCTCCTGTATACAAAGATGTTTTAGAACTTTGGGGAACAAGCAATACTGGCTATACTCCTACGCTTATTGTAAATTATGGCGGCCTTAATGGTGAATATTATTTTTACCAACGTGATAATGTTTGGGAAAATGAAAAACTACTAACCTTTACACCACGAGCTATTTTAGACAGTCGCTCTAGACACCGCACAATGGTGCCAAACAAAGAATATGATAATGGCCATATTTTAGTTTCACAAACTGCAAAAGCACTCGCAGATGCTGGAGTAAAAGTAAATATGGGTGCTCATGGGCAGCTACAAGGTCTTGGAGCGCATTGGGAAACGTGGATGCTTGCCCAAGGTGGTTTAAGTAATCATGATGCCTTAAAAGCAGCCACAATTAATGCAGCACAATATATAGGTGCAGGAAGTGATATTGGCTCTTTAGAAGAAGGAAAACTGGCAGATTTAATAATTTTATCTCAAAACCCATTAGAAAATATAGAAAACACTCAAACTATAGAAAAAGTAATGGCTAATGGTAGATTGTTTGATGCAAACACAATGAACGAAATTGGCAACCATCCTAAAGAGCGTTTACCATTTTATTGGGAACTTAATAAGAGTAATGAAGCATTTCCTTGGCATGAGGAAACACAGGGTTTTATGGATGGTGGTTGTGGATGTCATTTTGGACATAATTAAAAAATAAAGAATGCCCACAAGAGCCTATTGGCAATTTTATAAAGAAATTATTCCATTTATATTGATTTTCACTGTAATCTGTAAAATTATTTTTGGAGCAGTTACAGGAGTATTTGTTTTTTTAACCTTCGGAATCTTTATAGGTTTTTTAGCATTTTGGTTGCTTAAAAAAGACGAGTTCTATTTTTATTATAACATTGGATTGACAAAATGGAAACTTTTTAAGGGAGTCTTTCTTATTAATTTAGTGGTAGGAACTCCTATTATAGTTCTAGTTTTAATTATAATCTCACTTCTATTTGGCGATTCTTCAATTATATAATGCTTCAAAATCTTTTGGTAACAAACAAGTTATTAAAGAAGTTTCACTATCGTGTGAGACGGGTGAAATAATTGGTTTATTTGGAAGAAATGGCAGCGGAAAATCTACATTGTTAAAAATGCTTTTTGGAACTGTAAAATCAGATTTCATAAAAATGAGTATTAATGGTGAACTTATAAATCCTTCTGAAGTCATTTCAGAAAAAAGAATCGCTTATTTACCACAACAACCTTTTGTGCCTAAAAACACTAAAATTAGAGACATCATTCCAATGTATTTTTATAATGAAAAACAACAAGATGCTGTTTTTTACAATCCTGGTGTTGCCAAAATAACACACAAAAAACCAAAAGAATTATCACTTGGAGAGTTGCGTTATTTTGAAGTGATCTTAATAGGAAATTTAATGCACGATTTTATTTTACTAGATGAGCCATTTTCTATGATTGAACCACTTTATAAAGACGCAATCAAAGAATTTTTACTGACTTTACAACCCAAAAAAGGAATTATCATCACAGATCATTATTATGATGATGTACTACAAACCACAACAAAAAACATTATCATTTCTGAAGGGAAAACTACAGAAATACTATCAAAAAAAGATTTGGTGAAAATGGAATACCTTTCAAAAAATAGTTAATATCATGCAACTTGCTCAACTTAATATCGCAGAAGCTATAGACACGATGGAAAGTGATACTATGGCAGATTTTGTAAATAATACAGATAGGATTAATGCTTTAGCAGAAGATAGTCCAGGTTTTATTTGGCGTTTGGTGGGAGAAGATAGTAATGACTCTTACAGTATTAATGCTTTTGGCTCAGTGTTTATCTTGACCAATATGTCCGTTTGGAGAGACAAGCAAAGCTTGTTTGATTTTGTTTATAATTCTTCTCACATTGAAATCTTTAAACGTAAAAAAGAATGGTTTAAAAAAATGCCGAAGATGCATATGGTATTATGGTATATAGAAGATGATCACATTCCTACTATTAAAGAGGGTAAAGAAAGATTAGATTACTTGCATAAACACGGTGAATCTAAATACGCTTTTACCTTTAAAAGTAATTATTAAAAATGGCATTTTACGATTTAACTAAAGAGAAACGCACAAAAAAGGTTGCCGATATTCAGTTTGAATTACAGGAAAGCTTAAAAAGTAAAAATCCAAAACCTGTTTTTTTACACTATTTTTCTAACGAAGATACTTATATAAGAAAAGCAGCTTACCTTGGTGTTGGTAGAATTTATAACGGGACTTCTAATCTTAGAGAAACAATATTAAAAACACTTAGAATATTAGAAAAAAACAAAGATGCTTTAATACGACAAACTGTTATTAATGCAGCAGGAGAAATTGGGATGTTTCAATTTGAAAAAGTTGTTGCTTTTTTTGACAATGCCTTGTTCGATGAGCATCATAAAGTTAGAAATGCTGTGATTGGTTCGGTTAAAAAAATGAGTCAGAAAAATCCTGAACCGGTACTTTCTTGGGCAAAACAATACACAAAACATCCAGAAAAAGAAATTCGTAGAGAAATTTGCCACGGTATTGAATTAAGAGGGAGAACCCATCCTGCTGATATTTTACCAATTTTGAAGGAATTTCAGTTTGATGAAACCAAACGAGTAAAAGATACCCTTATACACGTTTTAGGACAGATAAGTTATAAAAAAGGATGCCTTCCAATTGTGATTTCGGCATTAAAAACTTGGGAGAACAAACAGCTTATTCTGGAAGTGATTGATGAAATAATTGATGTTCATAGCGAAAAACGCTATGCAAAGTTTTCTGCATTAACACAACAGCAAGTAATTGATTATATTAGTATTCATTTAAATATTCGCTTATGAAACTATACTATCTAATTCTTTCAGTATTTATAATGTTTTCTTCTTGCACATCATCTTCCAATGAAAAAAAGGAAGAAAGTAAAGAAAATATTGAAAACACAACAGACTATCTCTCGTTTCAAGGAAGAGACGATCAATTTACTGGTGGTATAAAAATGATCCCAATTGAAACCCCAAAGGGTACTTTTAATGTATATACAAAACGTGTAGGAAATAATCCCAAAATTAAAGTATTACTTCTACATGGAGGACCAGGTATGACCCATGAGATATACGAATGTTTTGATGGTTATTTTCCTCAAGAAGGTATTGAATATTACTATTACGATCAATTAGGTAGTTATTATAGTGATCAACCAGATGATTTAAGCTTATGGAATACTGAAAGATTTGTAGAAGAGGTTGAGCAAGTAAGAAAAGCGCTAGGTTTAAATCAAGATAATTTTTACTTATTTGGACAGTCATGGGGAGGAATTCTTGCAATGGAATATGCTTTAAAGTATCAAGAAAACTTAAAAGGCTTAATTATATCTAATATGGTTCCATCTATTCCAGACTATATTGAATATAGCGATAAGGTTTTAGCGCCAAAAATGAATCCTGAAGTTCTAAAAGAAATTATGAAATTTGAAGATGCAGAAGATTACAGTAATGAGCGTTATTTAGAATTAATTGTAAATAACTATTATACAGAGCATGTAATAAGAATGCCTGTAGAAAAGTGGCCCAATTCTTTACAACGTGGTTTTAATCATCTTAATCCAAAAGTGTACGTTACTATGCAAGGTCCTAGTGAGTTTGGTATAAAAGGAGATGCAGTTTTAAAAAACTGGGATATAAAAGACCAATTAAAAAATATTACTGTTCCTACATTGTCTATTGGAGCTACTTATGATACAATGGATCCCAAACAAATGGAATGGTTGGCAAATGAAGTTCAAAATGGAAAATTTTTACTTTGCCCTAATGGAAGTCATTTATCACAATACGATGACCAAAAGAACTTCTTTACTGGGCTTATTTCATTTATAAAGGATGTTGATAATAAAAAGATATAACAAAAAAAAGACCCCAAACGGTGTCTTTTCTCTTTTTTAATTGAAATGTAAAAACTTAGTTTTTAGGCATCACAACTTTGTCGATAGCGTGTATAACTCCATTTGAAGCATCTACATCTGCCATTACAACAGTAGCAGTTCCACCTTTAGCATCTTTAATCATTACTTTGTCTCCATTAAGAGATAAAACAATGTTTTCACCTTGTAAAGTAGTTACATTATACTTGTTGTTGTTGTCTTTAATAGCTTTAATTACATCTTCAGCTTTCCATTCACCAGATACCACGTGGTATTTAAGTAAATTTTGTAAAGCAGCTTTGTTTTCTGGCTTCATTAAGTTATCTAAAGTAGCTTTAGGAACTTTTGCAAAAGCATCGTTAGTTGGAGCGAATACAGTATATTCACCTTCTTCTAAAAATGTTTGAGCTAAATCTGCAGATTTTAATGCTGAAACAAGAGTTGAGAAGTTTTCATTACCCATTGCGATTGCAGCGATAGTGTTTTTCTCAAATTCTGCTTTTTTCATAGCAGCTTCTTCTTCCATTTTCATTTTTTCAGCAGCTTCCTGCTCCATTTTCATTTGCTCTTGTTTTGCTGTTTCTTCAGCTTCCTTCTTTTTTGAGTCATCACAAGAAGCAAATAACATCGCTACTACAGCTAATGATAATACAATTGATTTAAATTTCATAACGTTGATTGTTTTTTAATTTTGTTTACATCAAATGTACGTATAGAAGTGTGAAATTTTTATTAAAACCAATTAATTTTTAGTTAAATATTCATTTGAACTAACTAATTGTGTTTCACAACGAAAACCATAGTATTTGCTAAGTAAAAAGCATATAATTTTACATAGTGAAATCAAAAATTTGTATCTTTAAAACATCAATTATTTAAAAGTAATATAAAATGGTTAAAGCAAAATATCAAAGTGTACTAGATCTTGGTGAAAAAATGAAGATTCAAAAAGGAGATGTACAGGTAGATGGTAATGTATTAAAAGTAAAAGGCATTACTCAAACACAATATGAAAAAGATCAATTGTGGGACGAAATTAAAAAAGTAGGCGGTGAAAATCCTTCAGATATAGTGGCAGATATTAATGTTGCAGATACTACTGTGTATGCAAGACATACTGTAAAAAGTGGTGAGTCATTAAGCAAAATAGCTAAACATTATTATAAAGACCCGATGAAATATAATACAATTTTTGAAGCAAATAGAGATCAATTAAAAAATCCAGATATGATACATCCGGGCCAAGAACTTATTATCCCTAACTTATAGCAACTCCCTAATTCTTATTGAAAGCTGCCCTTCCAGGCAGCTTTTTTTATTCAGATTATTATTTATTTTATAATCCACTAATATAACTGCCGTACACATCTTTAAAGTGGAGACCGTCGCCAAGATAATGTTTGCTCAATTTATTAAATTCGGCCAAAGACCATAAAATAAACTCTTTATATAAATATTTGTCTTTCTTATTTACCTCTGGCAAATATTTATTAATTAAATCTTCTAATGGAACTATTCTGTCAAGCTCCTTTTCATACTCTTTATTAGTTAATGAATCTAATAACTCAAAACCACTTTCTTCAAAAAACCAAGCTACTACCTCTGCGTAGGGGTCTATATCACTAGCCTTTTGAAGCTTCTCAATTTTAGGGAAATATTCTAAAAATTGATTTTTAACAGCATCTGCAATAAGTTGTTGAGCAACTTGAGTAGCTCCTTCCTGTTCTCCTTCATAAACAAGTTCTACTTTTCCAGTAATTGCAGGAATAATACCCATAAAATCTCCTAATCGCACGGTAGTTTTTTTATCACCATTTTGTAATGATCTACGTTCTGCAGTACTTAATAAATTTTGAAAAGCAGTAATACTTAACCGTGCGCTTACACCACTTTTGGCATCTATAAATTCACTTTCACGAGCTTCAAAACTTATTTGTTCTAAAATATCTTTTGCTAATTCTGGAACATATACATTCGATTTTTCGTCACTCGCTTGTTTTGTTTCCTGCTCTGTAATAGTTCTGGCAGTTTTTATATCTTCAGGATAATGAGTTAAAATCTGTGAACCAATCCTGTCTTTTAAAGGAGTCACTATACTTCCCCTATTTGTATAATCTTCTGGGTTTGCTGTAAATACAAATTGAATATCCAATGGTAATCGTAACTTAAAACCTCTTATTTGAACATCCCCTTCTTGTAAAATATTAAACAATGCTACTTGAATTCGTGCTTGTAAATCTGGTAATTCATTAATCACAAAAATACATCTGTTAGCACGCGGTATCATTCCAAAATGTATCACTCTGTCATCTGCATAAGTTAATTTTAGATTTGCAGCTTTTATAGGATCTACATCTCCTACCAAATCTGCAACCGTAACATCTGGAGTTGCTAGTTTTTCTGAAAACCTACTGTCTCGATGCAACCATTCTATAGGAGTAGCTTTGCCTTTTTCCTGTAATAGTTCTTTAGCATATCGAGAAATTGGTTTAAAAGGATCGTCATTAATCTCACTTCCAGAAATAACAGGAACATATTCATCTAGCAATTGTACCATTTGTCTTGCAAGTCGTGTTTTTGCCTGGCCTCTTAATCCTAATAAATTTATATTATGTTTTGACAGGATTGCTCTTTCTAATTCTGGAATTACAGTATATTCATATCCATGTATACCTTCAAAAGTAACTTCTTTCTTCATTAACTTCTGAAGCAAATTTCTACGCAACTCTGTTTTTATATCTTTGTATTCGTATCCGGCTTTTTTTAATTCCCCGAAAGTCTTAATATCTTCAATATTCATAAAATATTTTTTCTTTTTAAATCTATTATCGCAATCTTTTTCTTCTGTTTGTTTCGTAATCTGTAAATATCATTTCTCCCAAACCTTTAAGCCCAGTGTAAAAAGCTTTTCCTTGATTTGCTGCAGTAAAATGATCCACAAACTGTTGTAAGTAAGGATCGTCTGCAATCATAAATGTTGTAATAGGAATATGTAATTTTCTAGCTTGTGCAGCCATTGAATAACATTTATTTACAATATATGGATCCAAGCCATTACTATTTTTATAATACTGTCCGTCGGGAAGTTGCAAACAACTGGGTTTCCCATCTGTAATCATAAAAATTTGTTTATTGGTATTTCGTTTTCTTCGCAACATATCCATTGCTAATTGTAACCCAGCTACTGTATTAGTGTGATATGGACCTACATTAAGATATGGTAAATCTTTAATTTTTATTGGCCAGGCATCGTTGCCAAAAACTAAAATATCCAACGTGTCTTTTGGGTATCGGGTTGTTATTAACTCAGACAAAGCCATTGCCACTTTTTTTGCAGGAGTTATTCTATCTTCTCCATACAATATCATACTGTGACTAATGTCTATCATAAGTACAGTACTCATTTGTGCGTTATAAGTAGTTTGCTCTACAACTAAATCATTTTCTGAAAGTGAAAACTCATCCAACCCGTGGTTAATTTGGGCATTCTTAAAGCTTTCTGTCATAGATATTTGCTCTAATCTATCCCCAAATTGATAATCTCTATATTCTCCAGCATGTTCATCTCCTCTACCTACATATTTAGTTTTATGATTACCAGATCCGCTTCTTTTTAAATTGCCAAATATTTGTTCTAAAGCCCTTTTTCTTAAGGATCGTTCAAGCTTTTCAGTAATGGAAGTTTTACCATCTCCTTTCCCTTTTCCAGAACCATTAGGTTTAAATTCTTCGCGTATATATCCTTTTTTCTTAAGGTCCTCAATAAAGTCGTCAATGGTATACGCTTCGGTAGTGAGTTTATATTCTTTATCTAATTGTTTTAACCAGTCTATAGCTTCATCAAAATCACCAGAAGTGTGTGTGATTAATTCTTGAAAAACTTCAAAAAGCCGTTCAAAAGGAGACTGCTCTTTCGGAGTATGTTTTGTAAAAACAAAACCACTTCGATTCATATTCTTTTTCATATCCTTAAAAATACTACATTTAGTATGAAATAGTTTCTTATTAACACCTATTTAAGAATTGACTCCTAACATTTTGTTAACTTTAGAAACTCAAAATAAATTATTCAACTTTTCAGTCCAAAAAATGATGAAAAAATTACTCTTTTTAGCTGTATTAAGTATAGCTTCTCTAGTTTCTGCTCAAGAACTATCCATGGAAATTTTAAAAGATATGAAACCCAGAAATATTGGTCCTGGGGGAATGTCTGGTCGTGTAACCGCTATAGATGTAGTTATTAACGATCCCGACGTTATGTTTGTTGGAACGGCTTCTGGTGGATTATGGAAATCTACTAGTGGTGGAATAAAATGGGCTCCTGTTTTTGACAATCAACCAACAGCTTCTATTGGTGCGGTAGCTATACAGCAATCTAATCCTTCGGTAATATGGGTTGGAACAGGAGAAGGAAATCCACGAAATAGCTTAAACGGTGGTTATGGAGTATATAAATCATTAGATGGAGGTAAAACTTGGAGTTCAATGGGTCTAGAAAAAACACGTCATATACATCGTGTCATTATCGATCCCACAGATCCCAATACTGTATATGTTGGAGCCATAGGCTCTCCTTGGGGAGAACATCCAGAACGTGGTGTTTTTAAAACTACAGATGGAGGTAAAACTTGGAATAAAATACTTTTTGCAAACAACAAAACTGGTGTTGCAGATATGGTTATGGATCCTTCAAATCCTAATAAATTAATAGTTGCAATGTGGGAACATAAACGTGATCCATGGTTTTTTAAATCTGGTGGTGAAGGTTCGGGATTATTTATTACATACGATGGTGGTGTTACTTGGGAAGAAAAAACAGATAAAGACGGTTTACCAAAAGGGGAACTTGGTAGGATAGGGATCGCTATTGCACGTAATAAACCAAATATAGTATATGCACTAGTGGAAGCAAAAAAGAACGCTCTTTACAAATCTGAAGATGGCGGATTTTCATGGAAAAAAATTAACGACAAAAACGATATTGGAAATCGTCCTTTTTATTATTCTGAAATATATGTAGACCCACAAAATGAAAACAGAGTTTATAGTGTGTTTACATACATTAATGTATCTGAAGATGGCGGAAAAAACTTTGATGAATTAATGCCTGCTTATGGTGTAGATAATGGAGTACATCCAGATCACCACGCTTGGTGGATTCATCCCACAGACGGTAGTTTTATGATAGATGGAAATGATGGTGGCATGAATATTACAAGAGATGGTGGAAAATCTTGGCGATTTGTTGGTAATTTACCTGTTGCTCAATTTTATCATATTAATGTAGATAATGAGTTTCCTTATAACGTTTATGGAGGTATGCAGGACAATGGTAGTTGGAGAGGCCCTGCTTATGTATGGAAAGATCAAGGAATACGTAATGACTATTGGCAAGAAATCTCTTTTGGAGATGGTTTTGATGTAGTGCCAGATAGAGACGATAGTCGTTATGGCTGGAGCATGAGCCAGCAAGGTTTTGTTAGTAGATACGATTATATTACAGGTAATAATTACACAGTAAGACCAACGCATTCAGACCCTAATGTAGAGTTACGTTTTAACTGGAACTCTGCAATAAATATAGATCCATTTAATAATAGCACTATTTATTTTGGAAGTCAGTTTGTACATAAAAGCACAGATAAAGGACTTACATGGGAAGTAATTTCACCAGATTTAACCACAAACGATCCTGAAAAACAAAAACAAGGCGAAAGTGGTGGATTAACTATGGATGCTACTGGAGCAGAAAACCACACTACAATTTTAGTAATTGAGCCTTCTCCTGTAGAACAAAATATGATTTGGGCTGGAAGCGATGATGGACGGGTACATTATACTCAAAATGGCGGGCAAAATTGGGTTGATGTTTCAAAAAACATTAAAGGTTTACCTGCAGGTAGTTGGATTGTTCAAATAAAAGCTTCCAATAAAAATAAAGGTGAAGCACTATTAGTCGCTAACGATTATCGAAGATTTAATTATACCCCTTATGCCTATCGTACTACAAATTACGGTAAAACTTGGGATCGTATTGTAGATGAAAACGATGTAGAAAGCTATGCGCTTAGTATTATAGAAGATCCTATTGAAAAGAATTTGCTTTTTTTAGGAACAGATGATGGTTTGTATGTTTCATTAAACGCAGGAAATAGTTGGAAAAAATGGACGCATGGTTTTCCTACAGTTTCAGTAAAAGATTTAGTAATTCATCCTCGTGAGTATGATTTAGTTATAGGAACTTTTGGCCGTGCTGCATGGGTACTTGACGATATTAGACCTTTACGCGCTCTTGCAAAAGACAATTCTATTTTAGCTTCAGATATTAAAGTATTTACCCCTCCAACAGCTTATCAAGCTGCTTATCAACAACCAACAGGAAGTCGTTTTGGTGCAGATGCAATTTACAACGGTGAAAATAGAGGTTATGGCGCAAAAATTAGATATTACTTTCAGAAAAAAGAAGAAGAAAAGAAAGAAGATAAAAAAGAAGATGACGATGAAACTGAAGAAGATGATGCTGCTAAAAAAGATGTTTCCGAAGCAGAAAAAGGAGCGAGTAAAGATTCAATTTATATGAAAATATACAACGGAGCTGAACTTATTAGAACCCTAAAAAGAAAAATTCCAGATAGTACTGGTATCTATGATTGGACGTGGTATATGGAAGAAGCTGGTGTTGACAGACCTTCTAGAAGTATGAGAGAACGTAAAAATGAACCAGGAGGAACTACTGTAAAACCAGGAACATATAAAATTGACATGGAGTATAATGGACAAACTTCTACTACATCAATAAATGTTGAAAGTGACCCAAGACTAGACATTTCTCAAAAAAGTATTGACGAAAGCTATGCTACATCAAAAAAACTGGAAACAATGACCCAAACAGCAGCAGATGCTGTAAAACAATTGGTAGAGAGCAAAAATATAGCATCAGATTTTTCAAAGGATCTTAAAAAAGAAGATGATGAAAAATATAAAGAGGAAATAAAAGCTAGTAAAGAAATAATTAAAAAAATTGACTCTATTATAGCAATATATCTAGGTAAAGAAGATGAAAGACAAGGAATTACTCGTAATCCAGAAGTTACAGTAATGCAACGAATGGGAACTGCCGGGTATTATAGCGGTACTAGACCCAACGGTATTACAAGTACCGAGAAAACTCTTTTAAAACACGCCGAAGATGCTCTTAATGATGCATTAAAACAAACTAATTCATTTTTTGAAACCGAATGGCCAGAATATAGAGCCAAAGTTGAAAAAATAGAAGTTTCCCCATTTAAAGAGATTAAAAAATTTAGTACTAACTAAACAACCAACCTCATGAAAAAATTAATCATAATTAGTATAGGTCTTTTCCTTTTCTATTCTTGTAAAAACGAGACAAAAAAAGAAGAAACCCAAGCCAGAGAAGTTGAACAATATACTATTGCGCAATTTATGGATAATGAAAATGCCTTTGCCAATAGCTATTCTGCAGATAAAACTAAGGTTTTAATGACAAGTAATAGGTCTGGTATATATAATATGTACACTGTAAGCGCATTGGGAGGAGAGTTTACACCTGTAACTCAGTCTGATAGTGCATCTATATTTGGTATTTCCTTTTTTCCTGATGATGATCGTATTCTTTTTAGAATGGATGGAAATGGCGATGAAATTTATAAAATTTTCATGAAAGATAGTGCTGGAATTAAACGTCTCACACCCGAAAAAAATGTGAGAGCACTTTTTAGAGGATGGGCTAAAGATGGAAAAAGCTTTTTCTACGGAAGTAATGAAAGAGACTCCAAATTTATGGATCATTATGAAATGAATATAGAAAATTTTACTTCAAAAATCATTTATAAAAATGAAGATGGGATGGACTTTGGAGGTATGAGTAACGATAGAAAATTTATTGCGCTTATTAAACCTGTTAATACTAATGATACAGATCTATTTATCTTAAATACCCAAACTGGATTTAAAACTAAAATTAATGATACGCTAAGTGGTAATACAGCTCAAGATTTTTCTCCAGATGGTAAAACCTTTTATTACACCACAGATCATGACTCAGAGTTTAGTTATTTAATGGCATACAATCTGGAAGATGGCACAAAAATGAAAGCGATGCAAAAGCCATGGGATATTAGTAGTTTCTATTTTACAGATAGTGGAAAATATCAATTATTATTTACTAATGAAGATGCAGAAACCGTTATGGAGGTTGTAGAAGTAGCAAGTGGAGACCGTGTTGAATTTCCAAAATTTGATAACCAGAATATATCTGGAGCAGATTTTTCGAGAGATGAAACGATGGCTTTATTAAGTGTGGGAGGTTCTCACGTTCCAACAAATACGTATAGTTATAATTTAAAAACTAAAGAATATCAACAACTCACAAATGTATTAAACAACGAAATTAATGCAGAAGATTTAGTGTCTGCAGAGGTAGTTCGTTTTAAATCTTTTGACGGATTAGAGATTCCTGCTATCTACTATCAACCAAAACAAACATCAAAAGAAAATAAAGTACCTGCATTGGTTTGGGTACATGGAGGTCCTGGAGGACAAAGTAGACAAGGTTTTAACTCAACAATTCAATATCTGGTCAATCATGGTTATGCGGTTTTGGCTGTAAATAATCGAGGTAGTAGTGGTTACGGAAAGTCTTTTTATAAAATGGATGATCAAAATCATGGAGATAAGGACTTAAAAGATTGTATTGCAGGAAAAGATTGGTTAGCAAGTCAAGATTATATAGATGCAAATAAAATAGGCATTATTGGTGGTTCTTATGGTGGTTATATGACGATGGCTGCATTAACATACGCTCCAGATGAATTTAAAGTTGGAGTAAATATTTTTGGGGTTACCAATTGGTTAAGAACTTTAAAGAGTATTCCGCCTTGGTGGGAATCTTTTAAGGAAGCCTTGTATACAGAAATGGGAGACCCAAATACAGCAGACTCCGTAAGATTAAGAGCTATTTCTCCGCTATTTCATACAGAAAAAGTAACAAAACCACTTATTGTTCTTCAGGGAGCACAAGATCCTAGGGTATTAAAAGTAGAATCTGATGAGATTGTTGAAGGTGTTAAAAAGAATGGTGTTCCAGTAGAATATGTTCTGTTTGAAGACGAAGGTCACGGGTTTGTAAAAAAAGAAAATCAAATAGAGGCCTACGGAAGAATATTATCTTTCTTAGACACATACTTAAAAGGAGAAGGTCAAAACCAAATGGATAGTGGAAAAACTGAACCTGTGGACATAGATTAATTTTTATTTACTTCAGTTATCATCAAAAATTAGAATTTATAAAATTTAATAAGATATGAACCTTCAAAAAGTATCCTTTCAAAATAATGAAAACCAAACTCTTGCAGGAAGATTAGAACTTCCTGCAAATCAACATCCTCATAATTTTGCGATTTTTGCACATTGTTTTACTTGCTCAAAAAATCTAATAGCTGTAAAAAATGTGAGTAGAGCATTAACCTCAGCGGGATTTGGAGTATTACGTTTTGATTTTACTGGTTTGGGAGAAAGTGAAGGTGATTTTGAAAATACAAATTTTTCTGGAAATGAAGAAGATCTTATCGCTGCTGCACAGTACCTAAAAAAAGAATACAAAGCTCCATCTTTATTAATTGGACATTCCTTAGGAGGTGCTGCGGCTATATTTGCTGCGGCTCAATTACCAGAAATTAAAGCTGTAGCAACTATTAATTCTCCCAGTGATCCTAAACATGTTCGCCATTTAATTAAAAATAGTGTTTCAGAAATTACTGAAACAGGGAAAGCAACTGTTGAACTAAGCGGGAGACCTTTTACTATTAAAAAACATTTTTTAGATGATTTAGAAAAACAACAACTTAATGCTGTAGTAAATAAATTTAATAAAGCAATTTTAATACTTCATTCCCCACAAGATAAATTGGTGGGTATTAATAACGCAGAAGAAATTTATATGGCTGCGCATCATCCTAAAAGTTTTATTTCGTTAGATGGAGCAGATCATTTATTGGGAAAAAAAGAAGACTCAATTTATGTAGGTCAAGTAATAGCCGGTTGGGCGACTAGATATGTAGAAATTCCTAAAGAAGTAGAGATTAGCTCAAAACATGATGTGGTAGCTAGTTTAAATCAAGATCAAATATTTACTACAGATATTAAAGCCGGTTCTCATTATTTTGTTGCAGATGAGCCAGAAAGTTATGGTGGTAATAATTTTGGTCCTTCTCCTTACGAGTTAGTATCTGCAGGACTTTCTGCTTGTACTGCAATGACTATACAAATGTACGCTCGTCGTAAAAAATGGGATGTGCAACATGTTACAGTTCATACAAGTTATGATAAAAAACATGCTATAGATTGTGAAAATTGTGAAGATAGTACTGCTAAAATAGATACCTTTTCCAGAGAAATAAAATTTGAAGGTAATCTAGATGAAAAGCAAATAGCACGTTTATTACAAATAGCAGATAAATGTCCTGTTCATAAAACACTCCACACAGCAACTCAAATAATTACTACAGTTATAAAATAAAGTGTTTATGAAATTGCTTACTTCGGAAAGATTTGAAGTTACATTACATGGTACTCACGGTCTTATTATCCCACATAAAATTGCTGAAAAGTTTGTGTTAGCTGGACATACCAGAGTACAATACAAAGCATTTTTTAAGGACAATGAAATTGAATTTCACGGAGCTTTACAAATTTACAAAGACAGATATATGGTAAGTTTTGGAAAACGTTACCAGAAGCAGTTGGGTGTTTTTATAAATGATTATTTTGAATTACAACTTATTGAAAACACGACAAAATATGGTGTCGAAATGCCCGAAGAACTTTCAGCCGTATTAGAAAGTGATCCCGAAGCTTCAAAGATTTTTGAAAATTTTACAGATGGTAAAAAACGATCTTTAATTTACTATTTACTTCGAATAAAAAATTCGCAAACTCGAATAGACAAAGCTCTAATAATTTCAGAAAATATGAAAATGGGTATTACAGATCAAAAACAATTAATAAAAAAAATCTAGCTGCAATTATCTTGTTATTATTCTTATTTTCGAGTATTGTATTTAATAAAATAATATATGATGAAAATTAAATTACTTGCTATTCTTCTCATCGCAATAACCAGTTTACAAAGTTGTTGCTTTTATGGAGATTGTAATGATGATGATGATGGTGGTATTGATATTATAGAGCCCACTTCAAATTATACTGCAGTTATTATGGAACGAACCCAATTTGAAGAAAGTGTTACACTCTTACCTCCAAAACCAATTGTAAATTCGGGAAAAATATATGTAATAGGAAATTTACTATTTGTAAATGAAAAAAATGAAGGATTTCACGTATTCTCAAACGAAGACCCATCAAACCCCATTGCATTAAACTTTATAAATACGCCTGGAGCAACAGATATATCTATACGCGATGGTGTATATTATATAAATCAAGCTGTAGATTTAATTGCTATAACCTACGCTAGAAGTAGCGAGTTGTATGTTTCTAAACGCATTAGAGATGTATTTCCATCATTAAGATCACCAGATGGATTTTATTTTTACGAATTAGGCGAAAATGAAGTAGTTGTGAATTGGATTTTAAATACCGGAAACTAATGAAAAAAATAATATATCTAATATCTTTTGTATTTATTGCCATAAGTTGTAGTAGTGATGGTAATAATGCTACCTCTGTAGAAAGTAATTTTCCTGGCGGACAAGGAGGTTCGTTGGCAAAGTTTATTATTAGTGGTGATTATTTATACGCAGTAGATGAAAATGACTTAAATGTTTTTAATATTTCAACATCTTCAGATCCAGTTCAAGTAAATACAATAACAATTGGTTTTGGGATAGAGACTTTATTTGGTTATAATGACTATCTATATATAGGTTCTCAAAATGGAATGTTTATTTATAGTATCGAAAATCCTGAGTTTCCAGTTTATCTTTCCGAAGTGCAACATTTTACCTCTTGTGATCCTGTAGTAGCAAATGAAACACATGCCTTTGTAACACTTTGGTCTGATTTAGGTTGTGGAAACAATATAAATAGACTTGAAATTTATGATATTACAAATATTCTTGAACCTAACTTAATAAGTGTTCGTGATTTAATTGCACCTAAAGGATTAGGTCTTTATGGAAATTATTTATTTGTATGTGATGATGAGATTAAAGTTTTTGATATTTCAGATCCCGCAAATTCAGTTTTAGTGCATAATATTGATAAAGAAGCTTTTGATATTATTATACGAGATAACATACTTATTGCAGTAGGGACACAAGGAATTTATCAATATCAATTAGATCCAAATAACATAGAAAACACAGTAGCACTAAGCACTATAAACATTTAAAGATTTCTTAATTTCTTGAGCAAAGCATAAAACAATTGTATATTAGTGTAACTATTTAACAATCAACAATTATAAAAATTTAATGTTATGAAAAAAATAAGTATATCGATTCTTGCAATCGCACTTGTAGTGTTTATAGGTTGTAAAGACGAGAAAAAAGACATGGAAAACGAAACCGAAAATATGGAAGAGACCATGAATGAAGAGCCTCAAGAAATAGAAATGAAAGAAGTTAATTTTGTTTTAGAATCTAAAAGCGATAGCAAAGCAACAGGTAAAGTTTCTTTTACTGAAGAAAGTGGAATGGTACGTCTTAATGCAAATTTTATGGGATTAGCACCTGGTACTCACGCTATACATATTCATGAAAAAGCAGATTGCTCTGCTGCAGATGCAAGTTCAAGTGGTGGACACTGGAATCCTACATTTAAAGATCATGGAAAATGGGGAGATGAAAAAGGATACCATAGAGGTGATATAGGAAATTTTGAGGCAGATGATGCAGGAAATGGAAGTATTTCTATGCAAACAAGTGAATGGTGTTTAGGTTGTGATGATGATACCAAAAATATACTAGGTAAAGCAATTATAGTTCACCAAGGTGCAGATGATTTTGTTTCTCAACCATCTGGTGATGCTGGAGCAAGAGTTAGTTGTGGTGGTATTATTCAATAATACTACATCTTAATATTAAAAAAGCCTGATAGTTTCCTATCAGGCTTTTTTAATATACACTATGATAATGTGTTTCTTTTTAGGGAAATCAAGGGGCTATTTGAAATTTACTTTATGTTTCACCTTAAATAGTGCATCCTTCTTTACTTATTTAATACAAATATAGTACCAAAACAATAAAACCCTCTGTTTACAATACAACAGAGGGTTTTTATATTTATTAATTTAATTATTATTTCTTAATAATTCTTTTAACAAGACTTGAATTTTCAGAGTTAATTTTAAAAAAGTACATTCCAGCAGCTAAACTTTCTACAGAAAAACCTGATTCAGTTCCAACATTATTAACATCTAATGTTTGAACGATTCTACCATTAACATCTGTAATTATAGCACTAGTAATTGCTTCTGTACTATTATTAATTAACATAAGTATTCCTTGAGTAGGATTAGGGAATAACATAATTCCATTTTCAAAACTCATTTCACCTATACCTAAAAGCTCTATAACTGTTACATTAAATGTACAAGTACTTTCATTTCCAGCTTCGTCTGTAGCTGTAATTGTAACAACAGTTACTCCTGCTCCAACTTCGGTTCCTGCTATAGGATCTTGAATAAGTGCTGGTGCTGCAGTACAATTATCTGTTACTGTTGCTAAAACTGTATAATCTGGAATAGTAAACATCTCTCCAGCATTAACTTCTTCTGTCATATCTGCAGGGCATTCTAAAACTGGTGCTTCAGTTTCCTCAGAAACTTCGGTAGCAGTACGCTCACCAAGACATCCGGCAAAACCAAGTCCTATATCTGCGTTGGCAACTCCATAATCTGCAGTTTCACAAGTTCCAGACCAATCTGAAGCACTATCTGAGTCTCCTACTCTTCTAAATGATCCTGAACAGTTTGCAGATAAATCTGCTCCATCACCTGTCCAATCTAAATCTGCTGCTGTAACCGCAAAACCATTTATAGTAACATTAAGACCTGCAATTTGTGCTGCAGTAAAATTCCAGAAAACAGAATCTACAACATTACCAGCCGCATCTATTATAATTATCCAGCCAGTACCATCGTTATCCCAGAATATATTATTTCCCCAATAACCTGCACCACCATCATCATTAAAATCGACTACTGAGTCTGCTCCCATTGCTCCTAATGTTTGTGTGATAGTATTCATTGCATTAATATCTGGATATGGATCTGCGCTTAATGCTACTGTATATCCTGTGTAATCTGCTGCAATTCCTGAGTTTTGAATTTCTAATCTATCTGGAGTTTCTAAAGTAATTTCAGAAATAACCAATTGCGATAAAGGTCCAGGAGGGTTTTCTTGTGCATAAACAGTTTGAGTTCCTGATGGGGTAAACGTATATGATGTACCTTCAAATAAGAAGTTTCCATCTGTAGCCGCATCATACCATCTTATTACATTTCCAGGGTCGTTTGGAGTTGCTGTTACAGTAACAGGAACGCCTGTACAATAACCATCAACACCTGTAACAACAGGTCCAGCTGGCACTGCTAATACTTCAATTGTATCTGTCGCTGTAGAAGCAACAGAACATGCTCCTGCAGAAACTTCATAAGTAATGGTATGTAAACCTACACCTGCTGTTGCAGGATCAAAAGTAAAAGTTAATCCATTTCCGTCGTCTGTAACTCCAGGTCCACTATATATACCACCGTTTGGTGATCCACCACTTAATCCAGTTACTACACCAGAAGAAGCACATAGGTCCTCAATAGTTGTTAATGAAGCTGTAGCAGAAGGAGTATCAAAAGCTTCAATTCCATCACTTCTACTTCCAGAAGATCCTTGATCTGCACTTACTCCCAATCCTCTTTTTGCAAAAGCATCCCAAAGAAGACATTCATTTGCGCCTCCGTAAATAGCAACATCTGCAGCAAATATTGCATCTCTTCCATCAATAAATCCTGGACTACAAGGTTGTAGTTTCATTCCTTCGGTAATTAAAGCAAAAGCCATTACATTACCTGCATCTTGATTTATATCACCAGTAAAATTGTAGATATTAGGATCAAATCCATATTCATCAATTAGAGCCCAAGCTACTTCCCAAACAGTTGTTGCCCATACAGAACCAACTCCGTGAGGTACTGCGGCAGTTTTTATGTCGTCGTAAGTTTGCGGGTTTATACCCAAATCTGTACTATAAGGAAAAGGACGAATTCCGTTTCCTCCAGGACCTTGACCAAATAAGTAAGTACCTACTGCTCTAGAATCTGTTCCCATATCACCTGGTTCTACAGTCATTAAAGCACCTAGGAAATCACTCCATCCTTCACCCATCTGTTCTTGATTCCCTAAACAACCAGCTGAACCAGGACCACCTGTAAGTCTATTTGAAACACCATGTCCATATTCGTGTATTACAACTAGGTTATCAAAATCTCCATCTTTATCACCACAAATATACATTTGCATTGTAGGGTTACCACCGTCTGCTGGAGTACCAAAATTTGCATTACAAGTACCAGATCCATCTTGTGCTTCTGCATTTACAGAATCACTTCCTGCTCCACCATTCCCATAATTATTTTCTTGAAAATTTCCACTTGCTTCATCAAAACCATATTGATACAATATATCATGAATTGTATTATTCATGTAAAACAGGTTGGTAATCGCAGCATCTTCATATTGATTTGCATTGGTATAGGTTTGAGAAAAAGGATGACCTATAAAAGATAATGAAGGTCCCCCATTTGGTTGATACCCTGAATTATCTCCATCTTCGTAAGCATTTACATTGTTACCTCTAGTTACTGTAAATTCTGCACCTGCAACTCCATTTGTATCATGCCATCCAAATGGTGATGCTACAGAATTAGCTGGTGTGTTTTCTACTGTTCTAGGTCCATAATATGGACTTTCAAGTGGTAATGCTATAACTTCATAACATTCATTACAACCAATTTCTGAAGATTTTGCAAGTTGTTTATAGTTTGGTATATCAAATAAATTACTGTTGTAATCTAATTCTTGTTTGTCATCGCTATGGTCATGTTCAAACGAACAACTTACCATCCAATTAATTTTATCTACAATTACTCCTGTAGTTGCATCCACTCTCATACTCCACCAATCTTGTTGGCTTTTCTCTTGAATAGAAATATCCCAAGTTAAAACCAACTCATTATTTTCGTTAAGTTGATACATTAATTTGGCAGGAATAGGACTTAAAGAAATTCCACCATCACTTAAAAGCGATTCTTGACTAATCCCCTGTTTTCTTTCTAAAACTGAAATACTTTCAGAAATTGAATAATTAAGTTGTCCTGCAGCAGCTTGTACAGCTTGAATTGCACTTAATGAAGGTAATGAATTAGTAGAAGCTTTGCTTGTAATGTTTGAAACAAAACGGTTGTCTGCAGAAAGTACTTTTCCATTAGAAAGAATATGAATACCAGATTCAGTACCATAAATTTCATAACCATTTAATACTTGTCGGTAATAAACGTGATGAACGCCACTAGTACGACTTACATGTTGGCTTGTAATGCTCCATTGAACATCTTGAACTTTTAGCACATTATTTTCTTGTAACTGTTTAAGATGTGTATCAATCTTCTGCTCGAAAGATTGAGCAGATACTTGAGCTGAAAACAAACAAAACAGTCCAAGTACAATACTTAGTGTAATTTTTTTCATTGGTAATTTAATTTAGGATTATATTAATTTGGGTAACACTTATGTAAAACTATTAAAAATTAAGAATTTAGCAAGAAAATATATTAAAACACATCATTTTTAACATATTTTCAATGATAGAGTAAATGTATTATCAATTATAAAAATTAATGAAACGTTTATTAAAATTTCTCTTTCTATGTAATTGCCATAAACACATATTCTAAATTTCGCTATATTAGCGCAAAACACTACAAAAAAGAATATGGAGCAACCAAACTCATTAATTCTTGAAATGCAATCTGGCAATGAAAAAGCATTTTCAAGATTATACTCAATGTACTCTGAGGCTATTTACGGTATAATTTATAGTATAGTTTTAGATAAAGATATTGCTGAAGAAGTATTACAAGATGTATTCATAAAAATATGGAATAGCTCAAAATCTTATGACATAAATAAAGGTAGGTTTTTTACATGGATTTTAAATATTGCAAGAAACACCGCGATAGATGAAACCCGTTCAAAATCATTTAAAAACTCTAAGAAAAACCTTTCTACTACAAATTTCGTAGATATATTATCTGGTACCGATAACCTAAACAGAAAAACAAATGCCATAGGTATTAAAAGTTTTGTAAATGCGTTAAAGCCTGTTTGTATTAAAATAATTGAACTCCTGTATTTTCAGGGTTTTACACAAGCAGATGCATCAAAAGAACTTGATATGCCTTTGGGAACCTTAAAAACTCGAAACCGAAATTGTATAAACGAATTAAGAACAAGAGTATTAGGATAATAAAAATATGAGCGCTGAAGAAATAATAGAATCAGGAAAATTAGAATTATATGTTTGTGGTGCATTACCGCAAGATGAGTCTATAGAAGTTGAACAAGCAATTTCAAAATATCCTGAAGTAAAAAGAGAAGTAGAAAGTATTGAAGCTTCTCTTATCAATCTTGCAGAAGCAGTTGCACCAACACTTTCTGCAATGGTTTGGTCTTATATTCTTGCATCCATTCAAAATGTAAGGTCTATAGGAGATACTAAACAAAGCACTAATTGGGGCGCAATTACAGGATGGGCTGCTGCTATACTATGTATAGGTGGAATTTTCTGGATGCTAAACCAGCATAATGATTTACAAGATAATATAGAATTAACTACTACTGAAAATGAATTATTAAAAGGAAAATTACAAAACACTGAAACCACTCTAGCTGAAACAGGTGAAATTCTTGAAATATTACGTTCTAAAGATTATAATACAATAACATTACCTGGAAATCCAGCAGTTGCCCCTGAAGCTTTTGCTAAGGTTTATTTTAACAAACAAGATAAAGTAGCTTATATTGATGCTAAAGGTTTACCTACTCCTCCCAAAGGAAAAGTATATCAAGTATGGTCATTAATAATGGAACCACTAACACCAAGTAGTATAGGTTTAATTGGAGCAACAATAGATCATGAAACTGGAATCTATAAATTTGAGAATGTTCCAGACCCTCAAGCCTTTGGAATCACATTAGAACCTGAGGGTGGTAGTGAAACACCTAGTTTAGATCAATTATACACCATAGGAATGGTTTCTAGCACACCTTAAATTAAAAATTAAAACACACATAAACCCCTTAATTATATAATGTTATAATTAAGGGGTTTTACTTTTTTTTAAAAGCTAAGATAAAAGATAATACTATAAAAAAAGCACCCTTTTTCAAGGGTGCTCAACTAACAAAAAAACTCTGAAAAAACCAGCTAAGCTGGTTTATGAATACCTATCACTAAAGATAGATAACCAACCTTTCTATATACATATACGAAATATATGCTTGGTTGGTTTTCAAAGGTTTATAGTTTTTCTATTTTTTTAATAAGTACGGGTCCTAATTCAAAAGAGGCCTGTAAAAGCTCTTCTTTAATAGGTGTTACCTTCTCATCTAATCCATTTGCTTTATATACTAATGCAGAATGATAAAGTGCCATTGGCTCAAAAGTTTTACCTTCTACATGGTTTTTAATAGTTGTTAAAGCTTCATCTTTTTGATTAGCTTGTAATTGTGCAAGAGCAAGTAATTGATATGTTTCTGGAGTAGCACGATTACCTACCTCTTCTTTTGCCAATGCTAAAGCTTTTTCAGGATTTTTTTCAGAATAAATTTCTATTAAATACGTATTGTACATACCTCCATAATTTGCACCCTCTACAGCATTTATAAAATTATTAATTTGTTTATCTGCTTCAGCTTTATTGTTTTCAAATTCAGCCATTTCAGCTTTCAATAAATAATAATCTGGCACTTTATGATTTACCATAATAGAGTCTAAAATCCTGTTTGCTTCTTTTGTATTTTTTTCTTTTGAATATAAAATCCAAGCAATCCCTTTTTTTGCATAAGCATTATCTGGTTCTATTTCAAGTGTTTTTAAATAGTGATTGTATGATTCTTCTATTCTACCTGCATGTCCATAATAATCTGCAATGTTAGAATATGTCCAAACTCTTAATCCACTAGTATTTCCAGCATCTGCAATATCTTTGGCTTTTTCCATGTGACGGATTGCCGCGTCGAGATCTCCTTTGTAGTCACTCCATTTTGACAAACGGATTAAATAGTTATAGTCTGAAGCGTTTTTTAATTTCCCTAATAAAGAATCTGCTTTTGAGTACTCCCCTAATTCCATATAAACATCAAACAACATTAACTCGGTTTGGCGCTTATTATCTGGATACAAGTTTGCACTATCTAAGACTGTTTTTGCTTCTTTAAAGCGGTGCTGGGAGATGTAATTATGTGCTAAAGAACGAAGGTATGTATCTTTATCTCTAGCAGAAACATTGTAGGCTTTCTTTAACAACTCTTCAGACTTATGTAGATTAGTTACATCGCCTGTAGCGCTAAATAAGCTATTGTAAACCCCAGAAAGTTTACTCATTTCAATAATACCAATAGAGTCTTGGCTTAGTCTTGAATTCCAAAAGTCTAGTTCATCTAAGCTATTTTCTTTAGAAGGTGTAGTATTAGTCGCTAAATAACGATCATAATCTATTGTAGCGGTAATGGTTTCTTTTTTGTTCGATTCGCAACTATATAGTATAACTACAAATGTTAGTAATAATATCCTTTTCATACTTATATAAATCTAATTTAAAAAAAAAGAGAACAATAAATTGTTCTCTTTTTTATATAACTCATTTTTAATTAAAATGCATTTTTAACATAAGGGAAACTAGTAGAAAAAGTTACATCATTACTGTTTACAAAATCTGTAGTTAATGTTGGATTTTCTGTTCCATCTGGTCCACCAAAAATTAATAACAATGAAACATCAATAACATCATCTGCTAAAGTTCTTCCTGTTAAAATTTGTGTTCCATTAAAATATGTAGTTACTCCTGTTCCAGCTACCCAAAGTACATCATTAGAAAGTACTGTAGTAAATGTAGCAGCATCAAGTCCTAATGCATTAGTTGTGTAAGCTCCGTTTAAAGCTAATAATTTTGCTTGAAAATTAGCTTGGAAATTAGCTTGCATTTGTGAAGGGATAGTTACGTTAAATGAATCTTTCATTCCTGTAGATCCAAAAACAGTGTTTATACCTGGACGACCCATTTGGTCTTCTTGTACATAAGTACCGCTAAAGTCTATAGCTTCGGTACAAGGTTGACAAGCAGATCCACCACAATCTATTCCTTCTTCATCTTGATTTTGAATTCCGTCATCACAAGTTTCTAATACAATAACATTTCCGTTATCATCATCATCGTTACACTGTACAAACAAAAGCGAAGTACAAATAGCAACAAATAGTATTCTTAATTTATATGTTTTCATCTTTTTAATATTTTCTAGTTACTAATTATTGTTGTTTTCTTTTTGCTTCTACCCATACATTATAAATTGGAGTATCTGGTGCAAAAGGATTTACTCCAGTTACAGCAGTTCCCAACATAGCTTTTGGCACCTCAACTACTACTGAAAGTACATTTGTACCTGCAAAAGTATCTGTTCCAGGATTATTAAAACCACCTGGAGCATTTCCTGCTAAAATTTCATTGTATTGAGTGAAATCGAAGAAAAAAGGATCTTCTCTAGGACCTGCAAAAAAGCTCATCCCACCATTAGTACTAGTTTGTACATCTGCTTTTGTAGAAATCTTTACACTGTTTTGAGTTGCAAATGTAGCAACTTCACTGTTTAAACCTGTTTGACCAGGAACAGCCGGTCCAAAGAAATACATAGAGTCTCCTCTTTTAATAGCTTGAATTACTAAATCTTCTACTAAATCGTTGTTACGATCAATATTTATTTCTAATAAAACGTTTTCATCAAATTCTGCTTGATCTGTAGGTGTTCCTGGAGCTAAAAGCCCTTGAACGTTTGCTACAAATACTAAATTGTCTGAACTTGCTCCTTGAAAAGCATAAAAGTCGGTAATGTCTGTGGATGTTCCGGCAACTGCGGGAGCATCAATGTGATCTGCAGCAATCATAAATATTGAAAGCACGGCTAATCCCAGACCTCCAATAACTGCAAAAATTTTTGTTTTTTTCATAATTGAATTTGTTTTTTAATTAATTATTTTTACTTGTTGGTATTATTTACGGTAAATGTACCTGCATGGTTTTTTAACACTCGTTAATCTTTTGTTAATCTAAATTTGGTTCTAGTTAAGCTTCTGTTAATCCAGTTAATTTGCCTCTTATTAGCAACATAAATATTTATGAACCCTTCTAGTCAAGATTGGATCCCAAAATTTTTAAATCGTTTTAAGAAAGAAAATCTTATAAACACATTTAATAATGAATCTGAATTCTATCACCAATTAAAGACTACAGGCTTTTTATATGGTTTCTCTTCTCGCGCTATATTAAATGAATCTGTAAGTAACCTAAGTTTAACAAAAGAGGAATATACAAAAGTGAATCTTTTTCACTCCTTATTATATACCTACTTTACATTTAATACTACAGGTACTTTTGAAGATGCAATTAACAATATTGTTTTATTTTATAAAAATTTGGAAAAAGGGAAATCAAGTTTTTTTAAAAAACTCACACTTTCTCAAAGTAAAACTTTACAATTAGAAAATATTTTATCTGGTAGATTACAAGAAACCAATACACTTATTAAAAAAGATAGTGTTTCATTATTTACATATGCACTTTTATATATTGATGTTTTAGCATTTAAAAAATGGTTAGAAAATCCTAAAACTATAAAAACATATTCAAGTGAGTTTGAAAGTTTGGTGGTTACTTCTTGCTTTTTAACATTAAAATCAAAACAGAAAAAAAATAAATACGACACATTATTAATAGATCTTTTTGAATCATCTTCAGATTATTTGCTCGATAAAAATCAGCAAACTGAAATTACTGCTCTTGAAAGTTTATCGTATTTAAGTGAAAATGATTTTTTTGAAAAAAAATATATTTTAGATATATGTAGTTTGGCTGTATGGGAAGATTTAAAGATGGATGCATCTGAATATCAATTTTTACAACAACTTACCCTATTGCTTAACTTTAATGAAGATCATTTAAATAATAGCCTTAAAGATCTTGAAGCATTTTCGGAAAAATTTGCTACAAAAATTAAACTTTTTGAATATTCAAGCCCTATAAAATTATTTTACAAACAGTCCTCTGCAACTGTAAAGCTGCTCATACTTCGTAACAAAAATAGATTAATAAAAGAACTCACAGAAAGTGGAGAGCTTATGGTTTTATTGGGTCAATCGACAATGAGAGAGTTGGATGAAGATGAAAAAAACAAAGTAAAAGAACAATTATTGGATGTGTGTAAAACAATACCATCGCTTACTATATTTTTACTTCCTGGCGGTACAATTTTACTTCCTTTATTAGTTAAGTTTATTCCAAAACTGCTACCTTCTGCTTTTGCAGATAACAGAATTGAAGTAAAAAAAATAAAAAACAAATAGCTGGAAGAAGCTATTTATTCTAACCATAATTTAAAATCTTTTACTCGTTCTCTTGCTACTATTATTTCTTGATCTTTATAAGTATTAAGCTTTAATTGAAGACGTGAATTTGTATATGAAATAATGTCTTTTATAGCATTAACGTTGATATAAAATTTTCTACTTATTCTAAAAAACGTTTTCGGCGAAAGCTCTTCTTCTAGCAACTCCAATGTTGTGTCTAAAAGATAATCCCTCCCGTCTATTGTATGTGCATAAGTTCCTTTATTTTCAGAATAAAAACATTCTATCTCATCTACTGAAATCATTTTAATATGTTGCCCAATTTTGGTTGTAAATCGTTTTTTGTATTCTCTTTCTAAAGGGTTTTCTAACAATTTTTTTATATCATCAAAATTTAACTGAACGTTTTCTGTTTTCGGTTTTAATGCTTTGTATTTTAAAACAGCTGTTTCAAGCTCTTCTTCGTCTATTGGTTTTAATAAATAATCGATACTGTTTAACTTAAAGGCTTTTAAAGCATATTCATCAAAGGCAGTAGTAAATATCACAGCACTTTTTACCTCAATAGAGTCAAAAATTTCGAAAGAAAGACCGTCACTTAATTGGATGTCCAAAAAAATTAATTCTGGATGATTGTTATTCGAAAACCACTCTATAGACTCCTCTACGCTATGTAGCATTGTATTAACCATCACTCCTTGTTTTTCTAACATTCGTTGCAAGCGTCTTGCAGATGGTTTTTCGTCTTCAATAATAAGTACGTTCATTTTTAAAATTAAGTATTAATTATACTATTTCCATTTATTGATGTGCATTTCATCTTCTTCTTGAGATTTTAATATCTCTTTAATCTTTTTTTCTTCCCAGTTTTTCATAAAACTACTATTAAAATTATAAAATACCAGAACGTAAAGAATATGAAAAAACAGGCCAATTCCCCACATTATAGTTGTAAAATAGTTACCCCAATCTGTAAAATCTATTGGGTCATTATCAAATACATTCGCATTAATAAGAATTACTATTGTATTTAATATTACATATACTGAAATGTGACCATATAGCCCTTTAAGCACTTCTACTTTCTTTTTAGCTTTTAAATATTTTAAACTTTTTTTAGATTCCATGACTCATTAATATTTAAGTGGTGTTGTGTCATCGTTATCCTTGTCCATAAACTCTTTGATTTTACGTTCTTCCCAATCTTTACCATAAAATGGATTCCATTGAAACGCCTTAATACCTTGAAAGAACAAACCAATTCCCCAACCAAAAGCAGCCCATAAAAACCAAGCATAACGCCACTGGTTAGTATAATAATTAAGTGCTGCTAACGCCGAAATAAAAATTACGTACATCATTAAACCAGTGTAGAATTTTTTAATTTCTGCTACCTTTTGCTTTGCTTTTATATACTTATTATCTTTTCTAGAAGGTTCCATACTATTTGTTTTAAGTTTCTTACTTCAAAGGTAAGTTCATAATCTAGGGGTTAAAAAAGCGCATTACTCAATTGTAGTTTTTAATAGCTGAAATGTAATTAATCATCTTTATCCATAAACTCCTTAATTTTACGCTCTTCCCAGTTTTTACCAAAAAATGGATTGTAATTAAAAACTTCTGCTGCGTGACCCATTACTCCAAATCCCCAACCTCCTATTGGGAAAATCGCCCAAGGAAAACCTGCATTTGAAATATAATTAAGGTAAATAAAAACGGGTATAAAAATAAGGTAGATGGTAAAATGGATATAAAACCCCTTAATTTTTTCTACTTGCTCTTTAGCTAAGCTATATTTTTTCTCTGAAATATAATTATCCTGTGTATTCATTGTCATTGTTTCTTTTGTTAGTATAGGAATCGCTATACTAAACTGTGATTTATCTTCATTTATAACAACAGGTCTGTCTGTAAGTAACTGGTAACGCTGTCTAATATTTCTTAAACCAACGCCACTACTCTCTCTCATAACCTGTTTTGGTTGTAAATTATTTGTAATTATTAAGTTTCCATCTTGTTCTACAATAGAAATATGTAGCTTTTTTGAAGGAGTAACTTGATTATGTTTTACCGCATTTTCTAATAATAATTGGAGAGATAAAGGCACGACCCTAGCCTCTGGATTTATTATAAGATCTGGTATTGTAAATACTATACTGTCTTCAAATCTCATTTTAATTAAAGACATATATAATTTCGCAAAATTAAGCTCCTCCTCTACTGTCACTAAATCTTTATTTTTTTGTTCTAAAACATATCTATAAACTTTAGATAGTGCAGTAGTAAACTTTGTTGCAGCCTCTGGGTTTTCTTCAATAAGACTTGTTAATACGTTTAAACTATTAAATAAAAAGTGTGGATCTAATTGATTTTTTAGAGCATCATATTTGGCCGAGGCAGTACCCGCAATTATTTTTTGTTCTTTTACCTTACTTTCTTGCTTATACCTATAATAATAAACAGCATAAAAGATACCTGTAACGACTAAAGAGATTAAAAATGAAATCTGATAATACTGTATTTTTTCTGAAGTAATAAATGAATCAAAAGTTTTACCATCTATAACTATTTCTGAAAACATTCTTAAAAAGAAAATACTTACAACAGTAATTATTACAGCTCCTACTACACCTTTTATTAAGCCATTTATATGAAATAATTTTCTTTCATATCGCTTAAGCAAATAACTAAAGTAGAACATGTTGGTTGTATAGAGTACTACAGAATACAACTGGTTATACCAGAATCTATACCAAAAATTACTGCTTTTTAATACATTGTAACCATTTGCATATTCTATAAGAGATACTACAATAAATACCAGTATTCCTATAAAAAAAGCTTTCCCTATTTCTTTAAGCAGCTTTGTCATTATTATTTTTTACAAGTTCTTTCTAAAACACCCATAGCATATTCTTTTCCTCCTTGAGGGTAAAATTCTCCTACTGGTTTAAAAGTATCAAATAATGCTACTGCCTTATTTAAATCTATACAATATTTATCTACTGGTTGCCCAAAAAATTGAGCAGAACCAATATCCCATTCTGCTTTACCTAAAACCACTCTTGGATTTTCTGGTGCTAGTTGCAATGCTTTCTGGTATAATTCGGCAATTTTTGGAGAATATTTCATTCCGTATTGTTGACCATCAAAAACAACCCAAGCTGTGTACCATTGTGCTTCCAAAACCATAATTTCTGGGTTATCTTTAGAAATTGCCATTGCATCATTAATAAAGTCTCTAGCCTTATTAAGCTGAGCTGTAACTTTTGATTTATCCTTTTCAGTAAAGCTATTAAAAATATTGATTTGTGCTACATAAAATGGAGGCAACCAATTGTCTTGTTCTACAGTTGCAATACGTTCAAACATATTTGCAGCCTCCCAAGATTGCTCACTGTCCCATAATTGAAAAGCTTTAGACATTCCTTTTTGATATTTTGTTTCAACACTTTCACCACTGGTTTGAGCCAGAGCAGAGAAAGAAATTACTGCTATAAGTATTATGAGTATATTTTTCATGTTTTATTGTTTTTTAAAGTTTAATAATTTGTTTTATGACAGTTCCATTTTTTACTTCAAATTTTGCGTCTTCCCATTTTGGAGGTCCAAATCTTGCAGGAGCATTATTAGAATTTCCAAAACTTTCTAATGGGATAAACCCCATTAACATATTAAATTCATTGTTGGCATCTTCGTCGTGATAGGCACAAATAGCATATATCCCGTCTGGTATATTTGTAAAACTCACATAAGCTTTTTGGTTTTTAATTGTAGCTTCAGAAGTTTTAAATTCACGCTCTAGAAAATTGCTTTCAGAATTATACAAACCTACTTTTACAGTTCCATTATTATTTTCAAATCCTATCATGGATATTTCAATCTTATTTTGTGCGGTTAATACTAAACTGGAGATTAACATCATTAGGTAAAGGATTACAGTCTGCATAGTTTTTTAATTTAAAATTATACGTCAAATATCTTTCATAAAAAGCCTCATAAAAAAAGCTGATTACTCAATTGTTGTTTTTTGGGGATGAATTGTATGCTACAAATTATCCAACTGGTTATCACTTCCGTCTTCACTTAAAGTCCAGAAAAAACCTATAAAAAAGAATTGATCTGCAGCAGGTAATAATGATCTTCTATTAAAATTTCCATTAGCATCTGGAGTATTGGCATATTGATATCCATTTACATTACTAAATCCAAATGCATTATTTATAGAGAAATAAAGAATTTTTTGTTGTGAAAGTAAATATGCCCAATTTAAACTTACACTATTATATTCTTTAGTCTTATCTTGAAGAAATCCAAGTCTATTTAAGTCTGTATAACTACGTCCACTACCATATTGATAACTAAAACCAATTTGGCTTTTCCAGTCATTAATCCAATATTTGGCTACTACAGAAAAATTATGAGTATTGGCAAAAGAAGGAGTAGCAGCAACAGGATAATTTTTATATGTACGTTCTGTATCCAACAATGAATAACTAATCCAGTAATCTATATTTTTTATACTTTGATCATCTCTCCAAAAAAGATCAATTCCTTGGGCATATCCATCTCCATTATTAGCATAATCACTTTCAAATAAAGGCAAACTGGTATTATAAGTAATTAAATTTTTATATTCTTTACGATATGCTTCAGCCCTAAATATTCTATTATTTGCAGCGTATTGATAATTGAGGATAAAATGCTGCGTTTTCTGAGCTTCTAGATTAGTATTAAATTTTAAAATTTCACTGTCAGGCTGTTGATAAAAGTCCCCATATGCTAATGACAACTGACTACTTTTTCCGGTTTTATATGCTACAGATGCCCTAGGAGAAAATGTAAATTGATTAAAAAGTTCACTATATTCTCCCCTTAGTCCTATTTTTAAAGCTAATTTTCTTGAAAAAATAATATCACTTTCAGAAAAAACTCCAGTTATGTTATTATTATACCCATAAAAGCTATTAAAAGAATTATTACTATAATCTTCATTAAATTTTGTTAGAAACTGCTCTATACCAAAACTTAATTTTAGTCTACTGCTAAATCGTTTTTTCAATTTTACTTTAAAATGAGCAGAATTCTCTTTGTTTATTATATCGTCTGTTTCAATTCCAATTTTATTTTTTGATAAAGTATAACTTGCCCCACCAAAAATGGTTAAACTAGATGATAGATCGCCACTGTAACTGGCATTACTATAAAAATTGTTATTTTTTAATTTATAGTTTATTCCTTCAGGAGAATTAATATCGTCTAGAGTTAATTGAAAATTTGTAGTATCGAACGCTCCATAAACTTTTAATATTCCATTTTTAAAATGATGACGATAGACGGTTTCTCCAGAGATACTTTCAAAAGGTTTCTGCCAGTTATTTCTGTCTGGAAATAAAGCAATGTAAGGTGCAAGGTTTATATAAGAAGTATTTAAGCTTAGCGAATTATTTCCCCACTTTTGTGTGTTTCCTACTCCACCGCCCACTGTCATAACAGCGATTTCAGTTTTTTCTTGATCTGGCTCGTTTATTGTGTTTAATAATAAAACTGAAGAGAGTGCCTGTCCATATTCGGCAGAATAACCACCTGTTGAAAAAGTTATTCCATCGAACAAAAAAGGACTATATCGACCTCTTGTAGGTATATTATTTGTAGTAGGAGAATAAGGGGTGAAAACACGAATTCCATCAATAAATATTTGTGTTTCCACTGCATCTCCACCTCTAACAAATAGCCTACCGTCCTCGGCAACAGTAGTTGTTCCTGGAAGTGTTTGTAATGCTCCAACAAAATCTCCTAACGCGCTTGCTGTTGTTACAACATCCAATGGTTTTAATACAGAAACTTTACTATTATCACTAGCCTCAAATGTACCTGCAGAAATTACAACAGTATCTAACGAGTTAACATCCTCTTTTAACGTAATAGTAATATTTGACATTTGAGAAACATTTGCCGCCATTATAAATGTCTCGAATGAAATAAAAGAAACAGTTAACGTTTGTATATCTTTTTCACTAGTTATAAATGAGAAAACCCCCAACTCATTTGTAGTAGTTCCATCGTAAGTACCATCAAGATAAACATTCGCTCCTTCTATAGGGTTGCCATTATTTTGTAAAACTTTACCAGAAATAATAGTTTGACTATAAGAAACAAATGATGTAATACTAAAAATAATTATAAAAACGGGAAGTATAGAAAAGTGTAATTTTAAAGTACTCATTGTAGTTGGTTTTATTTAACACTTCAAAAATGAAAAGACTTAGAATGTTTTCAGAATAAATAAAACCGAACTGTAAATTATAGTACCCCAATTGTAATTTCTTGTAATAAGATTAAAAATTTACTGTAAAATTAGAGTTGCAATTATAACGTTTCTTTATAAGTACTATTTTCTATAATTTGTATCTTCGGAATAAAATAAACATACAATGACCGATTCTCAAAAAGTCGACAATTATATAAATAAGCATACTAAATGGAGTGAAGAGTTAAACACCATTAGAAAAATTTTTATTGAAACTGAACTTAAAGAAGAAATAAAATGGGGAAGTCCCACATACACTTTAAAGGGAAAATTGGTTGCTGGAATGGCAGCTTTTAAAAATCATTATGCAATTTGGTTTCACCAAGGTGTTTTTTTAAAAGACAAAAATAAATTACTAGTAAATGCTCAAGAAGGAATAACTAAAGCTTTGCGACAATGGCGTTTTGAGAAAGATGACAAAATTGATACTAAAATTGTAGCAGCCTATATTAATGAAGCGATACAAAACTCAATAGATGGAAAAGAATTGAAGCCTGTAAAAGCAAAAGAAGTCCCAATTCCTCCAATATTAAAAGAAAGACTGAAGAATGATTCATCTCTTAATACAGCATTTAAAAAATTAACTCCCGGAAAACAGAGGGAATATTCTGAGCATATAGGGAGCGCTAAACGAGAAATTACACAACAATCTAGATTGGAGAAATGCATCCCAATGATAATAAAAGGAGTAGGTTTACATGATAAATATAAAAACTGTTAAGGAGTAACTATTAATGAGACCACATTTTAAACGTTACACCTATCGCCAGATATGGTTTTACACTAGAAGGGCTTTTTGGATTTTATTTTCCTGGGTCTTAATTTCTAATCTTTTATTTTTTTACGAATATTTTACGCTTATTAGCAATGGAGTATTAAGTTCTGCTTTCGACTTTAAACAAGCTTTTACAGCCAACTTAATTGTTGGCATACTAGCTGGTATTATAGGCGGTGTATTTACCGTGAATTTAATGGAATTTTGGTTGCGAAAACACGCATTCTGGAAAGCACTGTTATATATTGTTGTTGCATATATTTTTGCTGCTTTATTAATAAGCACGATAGGTGCCCTCTATTTTTATAGTGAAGATTTAGACCTTCCATTTTATGATGCCGACGTATTATATAATGTAGAAATATTTTTTACTACATGGTTATTCTTAAAAAACTTTATTGTTTGGCTTTTTATCGTAATTGTAACACTTATTGTTTTAATGGTAAACGATAAATATGGGCCGGGAGTTTTCCCAGATTATTTAATGGGGCGCTATTTTATGCCTAAACACGAAAGAAGAATTTTCATGTTTGCAGATATTAAAAATGCGACAGGGATTGCTGAAAGTCTTGGGGAAGAAAAATATTTTAATTTTTTAAAAGACTTTTTTAGAGACATCGCTCCAGCTATAGTTCAAACTCGAGGAGAAGTTTACCAATATGTTGGTGACGAAATCGTGGTTTCATGGAAAATGAAATGGGGTTTAAAAAATGCAAATGCATTACAATGCTTTTATAGCATGAAAAAAATTATAAAATATAAGTCTTCCAGATATTTAAAAAAATATGGTGTGGTACCAGAGTTTAAAGTAGGGTATCATTTTGGACCAATTATGGTTGGAGAAATTGGACAAATAAAAAGAGATATTGCTTTTTCTGGAGATGTATTAAACACTACTTCTAGAATTCAATCTTTGTGTAATGAATTAGGTGTTGAAATATTAGCTTCAAAAGAATTTGCGAATGTTGCATATAAATTACCAAAAGGTATAGAAAAGCACGAATTAGGCAGTGAAGAACTTAGAGGTAAAGCAGAGAAAATGGAACTTGTTACATACAGGAATAGTATTTGATAGTATTTCTTTAAACTATTAAATATTTACAATTATGAAAACAGATTTTTACACCAAAGCCATTCTCACAGTAATTGCTATTTGCCTTACTATTAATGTAATTAAAGAGTTTGAAATAATCCCATCTGCTTATGCTACCGAAAGCGAAGTAAATTCTTTAAAAAATTCAGAATATATGCTTGTCCCTGTTTCTGAAACCAACACTATTGACGTTCGTATTGTTGACATAAATACATACGACGAATTAAATGTAAATTTAAAGAGTGTAGATACCTACGACGAAGTAAAAGTGAATATTAAAAGCATAGAAACTACAGATGAGCTAGATGTAAATATTGATGAAATAGGTGGTGGTTGGGTATCTAATGGAGGTCCTATTAAAGTTAAAGTTGAATAATTAATTATTGCTTTTTAAAAGGTCTAATTATTAAACGTGCTGCTCTATCGTAGTTAATATAATTATACGTCCAATTAAAAAAGGTAATCACTCTATTTCTAAAACCTACCAAAAACCATAAGTGAACAAACATCCATAAAAACCAAGCTATTGCTCCACCAAGGTGCCAGTTTTTAAAATCCAAAACTGCTTTATTTCTGCCCACAGTAGCCATAGTTCCTTTATCAAAATAGCTAAAAGGAATCAATTCTTTTCCTGCAAACATTTTTATAAGGTTTTTGCCTAAGTTTTTTCCTTGTTGTATGGCAGGTTGGGCTACTTGAGGATGCCCATTTGGGAACTTTTCGGTTTCCATAAGTGCAATGTCCCCTAAAGCAAATATTCCTTTATAGCCTTCTACTTCATTAAATAAATTAACTTTATATCTATTTGCTTTTGCTACTAATGCAGATGCATTTAGTCCATTAATAGGAGCTCCTGTTACTCCTGCAGCCCAAATAAAAGTAGCAGTATCAAATGTTTTATTATCTTCTGTGATAACTGTTTTACCATCATAATCTTTAATAGACGTGTTTAAATGGACTTTAACTCCAAGATTTTTTAAAAAATTCTCTGCCTTTTCTGAAGCAGTTTTACTCATTGGCGGTAACACTCTATCTGCACCTTCAATAAGATGAACCTCCATATCTTCTTCTTCTAGTTCTGGATAATCATTAACCAAAATCCCCTTTCTAAATTCTGCAAGAGCTCCAGCAAGCTCTACTCCTGTAGGTCCTGCACCTGCAATTACAAAATTAAGTAAGCGCTTTCTTTCTTTTTTATCTGAAGAAATATCTGCCTTTTCAATGTTTTGCAACACCAAACTTCTTATATCTAATGCCTGAGGAACGGTTTTCATAGGCATACTATTAGCTTCAATATTTTTATTTCCGAAGAAATTAGTGCGTGTTCCTGTTGCAATTATTAGATAATCGTATGTCAAGTTACCTATAGAAGTTTCAATAACTTTTTGATGAGGGTCTATGTTTTTTACTTCTGCCAATCTAAAATGAAAATCTTTATATTTTCTGAAAACTTTCCTCAGTGGATATGCAATAGAATCTGGCTCTAACCCTGCTGTAGAAACTTGATAGAGTAACGGTTGAAAAGTATGGTAATTATGACGGTCAAAAAGTACAATTTGAACGTTCTCATTTTTTAATTGTTTTATGCAAGAAATACCAGCAAACCCACCGCCAATAATTAGTATGCGAGGTTTGGTAGTTTCGGGAATATTCATAGTAATGCTTTATTGTATAAAGTTACTATTTGAAGTAATAAGAACATAAATTTCATCTATTTTTTATCACTTTTGTAACAAACGTTTCTATTATTCTACTAATGGAACAGCTAACAATCAATAATTGACAAAAGAACTCGAACATAGTTTTGTAAGCCAGCTGGAAGAAAACCAAAACATTGTACATAAGATCTGTAGGTTATATACTAACGACAGTGATTCTCACAATGATTTGTTTCAGGAAATAACCATTCAATTATGGAAGGCATTTCCTAAGTTTCGTGGCGATTCAAAATTTAGTACTTGGATGTACCGTGTTGCATTAAATACTGCTATCACGTTATATAGAAAATCAAAAAGATCTATAAACACTCAAGATTTTGAAGGAGTAAGTTTTAAAATAAAGGCAGAAGATTATGATAGTACGATTGAAGATCAATTAAAACTTATGTATAGTGCAGTAAAAAACTTAAATGATATTGATAAAGCTCTTGTGTTTTTATACCTAGAAGACAAATCGTATCGAGAAATTGCCGAAACACTAGGTATTACTGAAGTTAATGCAAGAGTAAAAATGAACAGAATTAAAGAAAAGCTGAGAACAGTTTTAAATCCGTAATCGCATGGATCAATTAGAATTATTAAAAAAACAATGGCAAAACCAGGAGCAAGAACTCCCTAAGTTGTCTTATAACGATATTTACAAAATGATTTTAAAGAAATCTTCTTCTATCGTGAAGTGGATATTTTTAATAAGTATTGGAGAAATTCTTTTTTGGACTTTCCTTGCATTTTTAATTCCAGAATCAAGTAAAGAGTTAAACAATACAATGGGGTTAAAAACAACTCTTTTAATAGCAAACATTATTAATTATAGTGTTTTTGCAGTTTTTATATATTTATTTTATAAAAACTTTTTAGCGATTAAAGTAACAGATACTATTAAAGAGTTAATGAGAAATATTTTAAAAACAAGAGCTACTGTAAAGTATTTTGTAATATATAATGTAGGCTCTGCTATACTACTTTTTATAGGTATAAATTTAATTTACTATTCTAGAAAAGAACAACTCTACGACCTAATGGTCGAAAACTATAAAGGATATGGTGCAATTCCAGCAGATAGTTTTACCTCTATATTTTTTATAAGTCAACTTGTGGGAGGTATTGTGTTTATAGGAATCTTACTCGTATTTTACCGAATAGTGTATGGTATTTTATTAAGAAAACTTAAAAAGAACTATAATGAGTTGGAGAAAATAGAAATGTAACTTCTATTTTTATTAATAGCGCCATTGTCTTTCTTTATTTAACTCTTCTTCTTTTTGTATTACTTCAGCAGGAATTACTTTAAGAAAGGAAGGATGTTGCTCAATAGCATACTCTAACTTTTCAACTATTTGTTGTACTGTTTCATTTTCATAATCAATCACTAATGGTTCTTTTATTTCCATGGATTGAAGAATTCCTTTTTTCTTTGTTCGTAATCCTTTTTTATCAAAAGATCTTCTAAAACCATCAATTACAATTGGCACAACAATAGGTTTATTCTTTTTAATAAGATGAGCAGTGCCACGCCTTATTGGTTTCCAAGGTTTTGTAGTTCCTTGAGGAAAAGTAATAACCCAGCCATCGTTTAAGGCTTTTGTTATACTACTTACATCACTCATTTTTACCTGTCTATTTACATCTTTACCCTCGGCACGCCAAGTTCTTTCTATACTTACAGATCCTGCATACGCTAAAATCTTGGGTAATAATCCAGATTGCATTGTTTCTTTCGCAGCAACAAAATATAAATTTAATTTTGGCCTCCAGAGGTATCCAATATTTTTTATATTGTCTTGTCTACCGCTTAAACTTGCATTAAATACATGAAACATCGCTACAACATCGGCAAAATAGGTCTGGTGATTTGAAACAAAAAGCACATTGGTTTCTGGAAGGTTCTTAAGTATTTCACTTCCATCAATTTCTAAAGTGTTAAAACCTTTAAACCTGCGATGCGTTAAAGCTCCAAGAATTCTAATAAGCCAAAGCTTTAAAAATAATATATGCCCAAATGGATTTCTTTTAAAAAGCCCCATAAATAAATCTCCTCAATATTTAATTACTTACTGGTTTTATGTAAAAACAGCAGAACTACAAAGATACAAAAATAGCCTCACTACAATACTTGTTTAAGTAATTCTCGTACTTCACTCAACATCATAGCAGTAGCACCCCAAACTACATGCCCATTAAGTAAAAAAGCTGGAACCTCTATATTAGTTGCGTATGATGTTGATAATGATTTAGTGACTAAAATTTTATCATCCATAAAATGGTTTAATTTAACCTCAATAAGTGCTTCTACCTCATCTTCTTGGGCAATAAATTTTGGGGTTGCAGTAGTAATACCTAAATAAGGTTGCACAAAAAAATCACTTGGAGGAATATAAATTTCTGTCAATTCTTTAATTACAGAAACACTATTTCTAGATACTCCAACTTCTTCTTCTGTTTCTCGTAATGCGGTATCTTTAAGAGAAGCATCTTCCATTTCAAATTTACCCCCTGGAAATCCTACTTGAGCAGAGTGTACCCCTTTATAAGTTTTACGAAGTATAAGTATTAAGTTTGTTTCTAGATTTTGAGAAGGATAAAACAAAGCCATAACTCCAGCCTTACGAGCTGTTTGTTTTTCTATTGCGATTCGTTTTAATTCTTGAATACGCTCAATAGGTGCCATTTTATGCTGAACAGCTTCGCCGGGAAGTTCCAAATTTGTTACTTTTACAATCCGTTTTTCAAACTCTAGAAATGTCATTAAAAACCTATTTTATTATTGTATTGTTTGCTTCCATTTTTGGAATTGCAAGTTGTGAAGATAAGAAAAAGACAACTGTAGTTAAAACTGAAACTACACCAATTGTAGAGAAGGATACTGTAATGGAAAAAAAACCTTCAGAAAAAAAATACCCCTTAATTACAAATAAAAATGTTGAATCATTTTTAACAGAATATGGGGAAAGCAATCCTGAAACAAAAGTTCGTATAACCACGCAGCATGGGGAGATTGATATAGAACTTTTTAAAGAAACTCCATTACACCGAGCAAATTTTATTTATTTGGTAAAACAAAAGTATTTTAATGGTACTTTTTTTCATCGCATTGTACCTAATTTCATAATACAGGGAGGAAATAGTGATAATGTAGCAACTCCAAAAAAAAGAGCTAAAATTGGAAATGATTATTTAATTCCCGCAGAAATAAACCCAAATAGAGATCACAGTTATGGTACTATCTCTGGAGCTAAAGAGTATAGAGAAAATCCAGATAAACAAACAGCTCCATTCGAGTTCTTTATCTTTTTAGGGCCCAAAACATCTACAAGTCACCTTAATGGAAATTACACCATTTTTGGAAAAGTCACTAAAGGAATGGACATCGTTGAAAAAATTGCCAATTTACCTTCAGACGATGGGGAATGGCCTCAACAAAATGTGTATATAGAAGCTACAGTTCTTCAGTAAGTTCCTTTTTTGTATAAATGTTTGGTAATGAAAGCTTAAAAATAACAGCTAAAATTCTAACAAGAATTATAAGTGATCCAGAAATAACTACAATCCAATCTTGTGTAAGAGTGGTTTTCAATAATAAAAAATACGTTACACCTCCTAAAATACACGCAGTAGCATATATTTCTTTTCTAAAAATTACCGGAATTTCATTGCATAATATATCCCGAATTACTCCACCAAAACAAGCAGACATTGTACCCAATGCAATACAAATTATGGGCGGAAAATCTGCAGAAAGTCCTTTCTCCACTCCTACTATAGTGTATAATGCAATTCCAATTGTGTCGAATAAAAATAAAGATCTACGAATGTAACCAAGACGTTTTCTAAAAATTACAGCAAAAATTGCCGCTCCCATAATAACATAAACGAAAGTTAAATTTCGCATCCAAGTAATTGGGAAATCAATTAAAACATCTCTAAGTGTACCTCCTCCAACAGCAGTTACAAAAGCAATAATTAAAATACCAAAAGGATCCATTCGCTTTTTTAAAGCCGTTAATACTCCCGAAATTGAGAATGAAATGGTTCCTAAAATATCAATGATTAAAAATAAACTCACATGTTCTGGGTATAATAGTTATAATCTTTTATAACAATGTCTAAAAATTGTATTGGTGTTCCTGTAAAAGTAATATCCATAACCTTAGAAACTCTGTTTGAAAGCTTTAAAATTACATTGTGGTTCCCTTTTCTTTTAGCTTCAATAAATAAATTTTTAATTGTTTGCATTTCTGAATCGCTAAAAACAGTAACCTGAGAGTACGTTGGTGTATAATTTACTGGAATTTCTGTGTGTAGCATTTCAGAAAAATCTACTGTTTTATTTTCAGAAATAACTGTAGTAGTTGCTGCAATATCTCCTAACCGTTGGCCTTTCCCATTTAGCAAAATGGTGAATAATGCTATGGCACCACTAGTGGTACTAATATCGATAATACGTAGAATCCATCGCAAAAGATAATTTGAAAATGAAGGTTTTGTACCATCTAGTTTAACAACACGTAAATTTAAAACCGCTTTACCTGGACTGCGTCCATTCCAAAACTGTTCCCAAACTAAATGATATAAAAAAAGTGGAAGACCAATCGTGGCTCCAACAATTATTGTAAAATCATCTAGCATATTAAAAGATGAAAATAAAATAGAAACTATAATAGCATACGCTGCCATTATTAGAAAATCTATGAGATATGCTAAAATTCTGTCACCAATACCAGCAACATTTTGATGTATGTTAACATTTTGAGCGGTTTCTATTTGAAATTTATCCATTAAAACTGTTACTTTGAAACAAAACAACTGCTACGATGCGCGAAGCCGCCTTTGCGAAACAAAATAAAGACAAATGGTTAAAATTTGAAAGCGTTCTACGGAATAATATTCAAATTAATCCAGATGAGCTAAGTGCTTTGTATGTAGAAGTCACAGACCACTTAAGTTATGCCCAAACTTTTTACCCTAATAGCAATACCCTAAAGTACTTAAACGGACTCTCTGCCTTAGCACATCAAAAAATATATAAAACCAAAAGAGAGTCGCGTTCTCGTTTTATTACATTTTACACTAAAGAGTTTCCATTATTTTTTGCGCAGTACCATAAACAACTACTTATTGCATTTATAACTTTTTTACTTTTTTCTATTGTTGGCAGCTTTTCTGCTGCTACAGATGGTGATTTTGTAAGACTCATTATGGGAGATAACTATGTAAATATGACGTTAGAAAACATAGAAAAAAATGATCCTATGGCAGTTTACAAACAAGCTAGTGAAATGAGTATGTTTTTAGGCATAACTATTAATAATATTTCTGTGGCTTTGTATGCTTTTTTATATGGTATTTTTTTAAGCCTAGGAACGCTTTTTATTTTAATGCGTAATGCAATTATGCTAGGGTCTTTTCAGTATTTTTTTTATGAGCATGGACTCCTATGGGAATCGGTTAGAACAATTTGGATTCACGGTACCATAGAAATATCTGTAATTATAATTGCCGGTAGTGCAGGTTTGGTGCTTGGAAACGGAATATTATTTCCAGGAACATATACAAGACTTCAATCTTTTATTAAAGGAGCGAAAGATGGGCTTAAAATTATGCTAAGTACAGTTCCCTTTTTTATTGTAGCTGGTTTTTTAGAAGGATTTGTAACTAGACATACAGAAATGCCAGATTGGTTAGCGATATTAATTATTGCAAGCTCTTTATACCTTATATTATTCTATTATGTATTATATCCATTAAAACTTAAAAAGAGAAATGAACGAGATTATTCAGTTTAAAAAGCAACGAGATTTAGGAGAAATTCTTACCGATACTTTTAAATTTATCCGAATTAATTGGAAGCCTTTATTTGGATTAATACTTAAAAACACAGGGCCAGCACTTTTAATAGTGTTACTTGCTTTTATATATTATACACAATCTACAATAATGAGTATAGGGGATTTAAGTAGTATTTATGGCCCAGCAGAAATGTTTACTGGTGGAGTAATTATTTCTCTATTAGTATTGCTTTTTGCCGCTATATCTTTTTATTCTTTATTATATGGCACTATACTATATTATATAAAATCGTATATAAAAAATGAAGGAATAGTAGATAAAGAGGAAGTTAATATTAGAGTAAAAAACAGCTTTTGGAATCTTATTGGTTTAAGTTTTTTAGTTGCTTTAATTACTGGAGCAGGATTAATATTTTGTGTTATTCCAGGTTTATATCTAGGTACAGTATTAGCTACTACTTTTGCAATACATATAATGGAAAAAAGAGATATTACAGATGCTATAAGTTATAGTTTTGAGCTAATTAAAGGAGAATGGTGGATGACATTTGCAACTCTATTTGTAGTATTTATTCTATATTATATTTTAATGTTTGTATTTCAATTACCTCAGTATATATACTTTTTTATCAAGGGTTTTACTATGTTACAGGAAATATCTGCAGACCCAACTAGTATGTTCGATTGGACGTATATTGCATTAAATGTAATCGCAATGATTGCTCAATATTTAACTTACACTTTTATAGTAATTGCCACCGTATTTATTTATTACAATTTAAACGAAAAGAAAAATTTTACAGGAACTATGGAAGCCATAGAAACTATAGGTAAAGAGGATTAAGACCAATGCACAAACTTTTTTTAATTTTTTGTTTATTCCTTTTTATTACTGAAGTTTCTTCACAGGATAGTAGTATGGTAAAAAAAGAAAATACCATTAAATATGATGAAGAAAGCAAACAAAATCCTGTAATTTTTAATAAAGAAGAAATCGATAACTTAAAACAAGATGACACATTAAATTATAATCAAGAAGCAAAAGAAGATACTTGGTTTGATGCAGTAAAAAAGTGGCTAAGTGAACTTTGGCATCGCTTCTGGGATTGGTTAATTGGGGATTATCAGGCTACTGGCTTTTTGGCTTCCATTATAAAACTAATCCCATATATTATTATTGCAGGCATATTAGCTTTTGTAGTATGGTTATTTTTTAGATTAAATCCTGGCGCTTCCTTTTTAAAATCAGCCGAATCTCCATCTGTTTTTTTTACTGAAGAAGAAGAAATTATTAAATCTAAAGACATTCAGAAATTAATAAAAAAAGCATTAGACGAGCAAAACTATCGTCTTGCAGTACGATATTACTATTTACTAATATTGAAAAATCTGGTCGAAAAAAATATAATTAGATACGAGTTCGATAAAACAAACACAGATTATATTAAAGAAATTAAACAAGAAGCTATCCACATTAACTTTAAAAAAGCAACTTTAATTTACGATTATATATGGTATGGAAACTTTGAAGTAACACACATAGATTTTAAAAAAGCGCAACACACCTTTATAAATCTAGAACATCAAATAATGAAAACCGTTGAGTAAACTTCAAAAAATATTATTTACAGTGTTCCTGTTTTTAATAGGTATTCTTGTTTATATGGAAGCTACAAAGCCGCAACCATTAAACTGGTTTCCTAGTTATCATAAAGCAGATAAAATTCCTTTAGGCACTTATGCATTGCATACTTTATTAAAAAATAATTTTAAAGACAATTTTAAAGAACAGGATCGCCCTCCTTTTGAAGTATTAAAAGATTCTACTATAAAAGGAACTTATATTTTTATTAATGATAAAATAGATTTTGACAAGTCTGAACTTGAAAAAATGATGACTTGGGTTTCAAAAGGGAATACTGTTTTTATCTCTGCAAACTTTTTGGGTTATACAATAAAAGATACTTTTAACCTAGAGACACAAACTACTTGGCTCTCTTCAACTATTGGCACAAAACCACTTCTAAATCTGGTAAATAAGAATCTAAAATCAGAGAAGCCATATTTAATTGAAAGAGATTTAAATGTGCGACATTTCGAAAAAATAGATACTCTTTCGCAAATAGTTTTAGGGGTTTCTCAAATTTACAATGATACATTAGCAATAAAAAAACCAAATGTTAATTACATAAAAATTCCACTAGACAAAGGTTTTTTTTATATCCATACACAACCTGAAATTTTTTCGAATTATTTTATACTTACAGAAAATAATGCCTTGCATACCCAAAATGTACTATCCTATATAAACGATACTAAAACAGTAATGTGGGATAATCATTATAAATCTGGTAAACCTATACATATATCTCCGCTCTATATTTTATTAAATAATAAATACCTAAAATGGGCATATTATTTTGTTCTTATAGGAGTCTTGCTTTTTGTTCTTTTTGAAGGAAAACGTAAGCAACGTAGCATACCTATAGTGCAACCATTAACAAATAAGACGTATCAATACACACAAGTTATTGCAGGAATGTATCTCGATAAAAACGAATATCACGAAATTGCACTAAAACAAATTTCATTATTTATGGAGTATATAAGAACTCGTTTAAGAGTTCAAACAAACAAAATAGACTCTCACTTTATTAATACAATTTCAGCTAGAAGTGGTAATACTTTTGAAGAAACAAAAACGCTCTTCACTTTTATTGAAAAAATACAAAACCAAACAAATACCAGTAAATTAGAATTACTTAAACTTCACAAAGAAATTACAGAATATAAAAAGAAAACAGATGGAAAATCCTGAAACACAAAATGAAGAATTGCATTTCAATAATCGTATCCCATTAGAAGATTTAAAAACTTCAGTCGAAGTCATAAAAAGTCAATTATCAAGAATTATAATTGGTCAAGAAGATTTTATAGAACTATTAATTGTAAGTCTTTTAGCTAATGGTCATGTTTTAATTGAAGGTGTTCCAGGAATTGCTAAAACAATTACAGCTAAATTATTTGCAAAAACATTAAAAACAAACTTTAGTCGTATTCAATTTACTCCAGACTTAATGCCAAGCGATGTTCTGGGAACTTCCGTTTTAAATATGAAAGCGTCTGAATTTGAATTTAAAAAAGGACCTATTTTTTCGAATATCATACTTATAGACGAGATTAATAGAGCTCCAGCAAAAACACAATCTGCCTTGTTTGAAGTAATGGAAGAAAGGCAGATCACAATGGACGGTGAAAGATATATTATGGATTATCCATTTATGGTACTTGCAACGCAAAACCCCGTAGAACAAGAAGGTACGTATGCATTACCAGAAGCACAGTTAGATCGTTTTCTCTTTAAAATAAAAGTAGGATATCCAAACTTGGAGGAAGAAGTTACTATTTTAAAAACACATCATAGCAGGAAACAAGTAATGCCTCAAGATCAAATAGAAGGAGTATTAACACCGGAAGATCTTCTTAGATTTAGAGCTCAAGTTCAAGATATACTTATTGAGGATAAAATTTTTACTTACATCGCTCAAATTGTAGATAAAACCAGAAATCATCCTCATTTATATTTAGGTGGTTCTCCAAGAGCTTCATTAGCAATTATGAATGCTGCTAAAGCTTTTGCTGCTATAAACGGTAGAGATTTTGTAACGCCAGATGATGCAAAAAGAGCCTTAGCACCAGTCCTTAGACATCGCATAATTTTATCTCCAGAAAGAGAAATGGAAGGAATGACGCCCGAAACTGTAATTGATATGATTGCTCACTCTGTAGAAATTCCTAGATAGTGATAGCATTTTTAAAATCCATATATCTTACACAGCGTTTTTTTTATGTGATGACTGTCTTTGCGTTGCTATTTTTAGTTTCGTTTTGGCAACAATCAATCTATGGTATTATTTGGATTTTGGTGCTATTATTTATTGTACTTATTTTATTTGAAATAAGTATGCTTTATTCAAAATCTGGATTAAAAGGCGAACGATTGCTACCTGAAAAATTTTCTAATAGTGACAACAACCCTGTTTCTATACAATTATTTAATTCTTATTCATTTTCTATAGTTGTTGGTATTATAGACGAGTTGCCAATCCAATTTCAGAAAAGAGATTTTTTCCGAAGCATAAAAATTTCAGGAAATAATAAAAACACTTTTAAATATAAAGTTAGACCTGTAGATCGTGGTGAATATGTTTTTGGCAACTTAAACTGTTTTGTCACTTCGCTTTTTGGACTTATAAAACGAAGATATACTTTTAACAAATCGCAAATGGTTAAGGTGTATCCATCATTTATACAAATGAAACAATACGATTTTCTTGCTATAGATAACCGTTTGTCGCATATAGGTTTAAAAAAAATACGCCGTATTGGTCATACATTAGAGTTTGAACAAATAAAAGAATATGTTGTTGGAGATGATATACGTACTGTAAATTGGAAAGCAACGGGTAAGCATGCACGCTTAATGGTGAATCAATATCAAGATGAAAAAATGCAACCCATTTACTCAATTATAGACACTAGTAGAGTGATGAAAATGCCCTTTAATGGATTAAAATTGGTAGATTATGCAATTAACAGCACACTTGCCTTTTCAAACATAGCCCTTAAGAAAAAAGACAAGGTTGGCTTAATAGACTTTTCAAATCGACTAGGCAGCTTTCTTCCTGCTCAAGCAAAAAAAACTTATCTCAATACTATATTGGAAACATTATACAATGTGGATACCAAATTTTTGGATGCAGATTATGGCATATTACAATTATTAGTAAAACGACAAATTAACCATCGAAGTTTGCTGTTACTCTATACAAACTTTGAGCATATATCTTCTTTAAAAAGACAGCTCCCTTATTTACAGGCAATTGCAAAAAAACACGTTTTAGTCGTCATCTTTTTTGAAAACACGGAGTTAAAAAAACTAAGTGAAGCAGAAGGAAATACCTTACCAGAAATTGTAGATCAAACCATTGCACAACAATTTGAATTTGATAAAAAATTAATGGTCCGCGAATTACAACAACGCGGTATTCAGACGGTATTAACGGCTCCAGAGGATTTAACTGTAAATACCATCAATAAATATTTGGAGATTAAAGCTAGAGGGTTGTTATAATGCTTCTATTTACAATTCAGTAGCTAGTTATTACAATTCGGTTTTATTATTTATTTCTGAAAGCACATAGTTTGCATTTTTGTTTCAGATAATAATAACAATTAAAACTAAATAGTATGAAAACAAGTATTCTATTCATCACTTTATTAATTAGCTCATTTGTATTGCAAGCTCAATCTGAAACTTATAGTACAACTACAGGAACTTATATAACCGTTACAATTCCTGTAAACACAGACGAAGGAAAAATTATATTAGGTCTTTATACCGAAGATAATTTTAGACAAACACCAGTAGTTGGATTAGAAGTTGAAATTGTAGAGGGAAAAGCAACTGCAATTTTTAACAATATCACACCAGGAGAGTATGCAATTGTACTTTTTCATGATAAAAACGAAAATAAACAAATGGATTTCCACCTTAATGGGATGCCTAAAGAAATGTATGGAACCTCAAATAATGTAATGAATTTTGGACCACCACAATGGAGCGATGCAAAATTTGAAGTTGCAAATACACCAATATCATTAGAAATTAGAATGTAATTCTATAAAACTTAACCTTTAGATATAGCTGTCATTAGATACAACTTTGATGATTTGTCATAAGCAAAAACTTATTTAAGAAGTCTTAAAATAGATTTTATTGATGAAAATAGGTATCTTTGTTAAAATTTATTGAAGATGACAATTACACAACTTAAATACGTTTTAGCGGTTGCAGAGCATCAAAATTTTACAAAGGCAGCCCAAAAAACATTTGTAACTCAGCCCACATTGAGTATGCAAATCCAAAAGCTTGAAGAAGAACTTGACATTTTAATTTTTGATCGCAGTAAAAAACCAATAGAGCTTACTTCTATTGGTAAAAAGATTGTAAGTCAAGCTCATAATATAGTTAACGAGGCTGACAGGATGCAAGATGTTGTAGATCAAGAAAAAGGATTTATTGGTGGTGAATTTAAATTAGGGATTATACCTACCGTTATGCCTACCCTATTACCCATGTTCTTGAAAAATTTTGGAAATAAATATCCAAAAGTTCAACTTAAAATTGAAGAGCTTACCACAGACGATATAATATCTAAACTTAATGATGGCCATTTGGATGCAGCTATAGCTGCCACACCACTAGAAAACGATAAGGTTAAAGAAAGAGTTTTATATTATGAGCCCTTTGTGGGGTATGTTCCCCAAAACCATAGATTACATTCAAAAACAAAAATAGATAGTAGTGATTTAGATATAGAAGACATTCTTTTATTAGAAGATGGGCATTGTTTTAGAGATGGAGTTATTAATCTTTGCAAATCTTCAAAATTAAATAAAAGTGATGCTTTTCAGTTACAAAGTGGAAGTTTTGAAACATTAATAAAATTATCTAATGAAGGGTTAGGGATGACTCTACTTCCCTATTTACATACACTTGATATCCCTAACGAGCAAATAAAAAATTTAAGATACTTTAATGAGCCTTCTCCTGCAAGGGAGGTTAGTATTATATATTCTAAAAGTGAGTTAAAAATGCAGATAATTAATTCATTATACGATGTTATAGCAGGAGTAATTCGTGGTGCCATCGCATTTCAAGATGTAAAAATTATAAGCCCCAAAAAATAAAAACCAATACAATAAAAAAAGCCTCTCAACTAAGTTGAGAGGCTTTTTTTATGGGTTTAAATAAATTAGACATTGATTTAATTGGGGATTCTGCTTAATTAAAGAATCAACCCAGATTTTTAATTCCTCTATTTCGTAAGGTAATAATCTGGTCATTGCTTTCTTTAGCTCTTTACAGAATAATGTTACATCAAAACTTACTTTGGAAAGTACGGCTTTGGTGTAATCAAACATAGCTCTAGCCATAGTCTAAATTGGATTTAATGATAGGTTAAGTAGTTGTTTGGCAATAGGCGTAATTTTTTAAATTTAAACTATTTTAAAGATACTAAAAAAACTATAAAATTGCTCAAATATTTAAAAATTAACAGTGTTAAAATCTATTATCTCCGTCTAATAGATCTCCTAAACCGCCAAGAATGCTACCTTCTCCTTTATCTTTTCCTCCACCTTGAGGAGCAGCTGCCCAAACTCTTTTTGCTAAACGACTAAAAGGCAAAGATTGTATATATACAGTACCTGGACCTGTTAAATTGGCAAAAAACAGCCCTTCACCGCCAAACAAAGTATTTTTTATACCTCCTACAAACTCAACGTCATAATCTACACTACTATCAAAACCTATAATACAACCTGTATCAATTTTTAACTTTTCACCCGGTCCTAATTCTTTTGTAGCAGTTGTTCCACCTGCATGTACAAAAGCCATCCCATCTCCTTCAAGCTTTTGCATTATAAAACCTTCTCCTCCAAACAAACCTCTGCCTAATTTTTTTGAAAACTCAATTCCTATAGAAACTCCTTTTGCTGCACATAAAAAAGCATCTTTCTGACAAATAAATTTTCCTCCAAATTTTTCTAAATCAATAGCAATTATTTTTCCTGGATAAGGAGAAGCGAAACTTACTCGTTTTTTTCCAGGTAGCGTATTGTAAAAAGCTGTCATAAATAAACTTTCGCCTGTAAGTAGTCTTTTTCCAGCTCCAAATATTTTACCCATTACGGTAGTGTCTTTTGCAGACCCGTCTCCAAAAATAGTTTCCATTTTTATCCCGTCATCCATCATCATAAAGCTTCCAGCTTCTGCCACTACCCCTTCGTTTGGATCTAGCTCAATTTCCACATATTGCATTTCTTCTCCATATATGGTATAGTCTATTTCGTGTGCTCTCATTTATTTTTTATTTAAAGTTATGTATTACAATGAGTGGAAAGAATAATAATTTTGTTACAAATTGAACTGTTATAATTTACTTTTATACTTATAATGCAAAAACCATTGTACAGCAATGAGTGTCTTGGCATCGTTAATTTTATTTTCTGAAAGTATTTTTTCGATAGTAGCAATAGGATGTTTAATTAATTGAATGTCTTCTTTTTCTGAAACTACTCCTCCCCCTTCTGTAATTTTATCCTTGGAAGAAACTTCAGAAAAATATAAAAAATACGCTCGGAAGTTCCTCCTGGTGAAACGTAAAAAGAATGTATCAATTTTAAATCATCTACTTTATACCCTATTTCTTCTTCCAATTCAATTTTAGCTCGTTTAATAGGAGTATCATCTTTTTCTATAGAACCTGCAGGAACCTCAACAATCCACCCTATGTCATTTTTTATGGTTGGGTATCTAAATTGTTTTGTAAATAACAAAGAATCTGTATCCTTCTCATAAAGTAATACCGCTACAGAATCTCCTCGCTCAAAAGATTTACGTCGTACTGTAATAGTATCACCTTTAAAAGTTTCATGTTCAATTAAAGCTTCTTTTATGGTAAAAAAGTCGTTATAAACAGTTTGCTCTTCTTTAATAGTAAACTTCATAGTAAGTCTGTATTATACCATTAAACTATATTTCAATAATAAAGTATTACTTCTTTACCTTGACTGTCCATTCAAATTCAAAAGAAGATACAATATCTCCGGCAGCATCTACTCCACTAGATTTCATCCAGCAAGTTTGTCCTTCGCCTGTAGCTATTGCTTTTTCAATGGCATTCCGTATTAAATTTCCATCTGAACAAGTAAATTTAATTCTTCCTGTTGCTTTTTTTGAAAAAGAAGCTTTGTTATTAGCTACTAACATAGAAATACGTTGATCACTTTCTTTAATAATAGACATTACCATTGCACCTGTACTTAGCTCTGCAGCCATTCCTTGAACCGCCCAAAACATAGAATTAAAAGGATTTTGATTAATCCATCTATGCTTAACAGAGGTAATACAAGTGTTATTATTAATAGATTTTAATCTTACTCCACATAAAAAAGCCGCAGGTAACTTAAAAAATAAAAAAGTATTGATTTTGCTTGGATTTACTTGCATTAGCTCAATTTTAGGCTAATATATTCAAATAAAACTACACTTCAAAAATGTTAATTTTTTGTTAAATTTTAGTACTATGCGTAACACAATACCTTCTTTTAGACATATATTTGTATAAGAATCTAATGAGCCATGCAAAACACTGTATCAGAAAATCAAAAAAACATAGGTGCTTTTATCCACCTGTCAACATTTTTAAAATTCTTTTTTCCTTTTGCAAACTTTTTTGCACCATTACTATTATGGACAGTAAATAAAGATAAACCATTTGTTGACGAACATGGAAGACAAGCAATTAATTTCCAACTAAGTATTTTATTATATACTTTATTCATTGGTATATTATGCATCCCCTTCTTTTTGTTTTTTGCAATAGATTTTATTTCTTTAATAGATTCTATAGAGAACACAGTACATGAAGCCAGCTTTCAGGATATAAAAAATTTATCTGGTTTTATAGTTTTATTTTCAATTGTAGCATTATTACTCTTCGGCATTTTTGTTTTCGAGTTGTATGCTGTAATTACAGCAACTATGCATGCTGCAAAAGGTGAATTATATAAATATCCATTAAGTATACAATTTATTAAATCTAACCCCCAGCCAATTTTGGGACAAAATCAATCAGAAAATGAGCACGTTAGTTAGTTTATTAATAGCCGCGATCTTAAATTTTGTGGGTGTAAATATCCATCCAGAAGCTTTAGAGGCTACAAATATTGAAGTAATAGAGTGTATTAATAACGACCAAATGCTTGCTTCAAATTGCATCATCATCAAAAACGAACAGTTATTTAAAGTAAAAGGAATCAAATGAAAATCGAAAACACTAAAGCGCAAATGCGTAAAGGAGTCTTAGAGTATTGCATACTATCTATTTTAAGAGATGGTGAGGCGTATACTTCAGACATTCTAGACACGCTAAAAGACGCAAAAATGGTTGTTGTGGAAGGAACGGTATATCCGCTGCTTACTAGACTAAAAAATGCAGGATTACTTTCATATAGATGGGAAGAATCTACTAGTGGGCCGCCAAGAAAATACTACGACCTTACCGAAACCGGAAAATTATTTTTAAAAGAATTAAACAGCACCTGGGATGAACTACACCAGGCTGTAAACAGAGTAACCAGCGAAAACACAAAAAAATGAAAAAGACAGTAAATGTAAACTTAGCAGGCACATTTTTCCACATCGACGAAGATGCTTTTGGAAAATTATCACGCTATCTAGATGCCATTAAAAGATCTTTAAGTGATCCACAAGGAAGCGATGAAATTATTCGTGATATAGAGGCTCGTATTGCTGAACTTTTTTCTGAAAAAATAAAAAGTAGTTCGCAAGTAATTTCTATAAAAGAACTAGACGAGGTTATCGCAGTTATGGGACAACCCGAAGACTATATGGTAGATGAAGAAATTTTTGATGATGTTCCTCCTGCGGCTGCAAAAGCACGTTCGAGAGCTTCTCACAAACAACTTTTTCGCGATATAGATAATAAATTTATCTCTGGAGTATCTTCTGGGTTATCTCATTATCTTGGTATAGATGCCATTTGGGTGCGATTACTTTGGATTCTATTAACCTTAGGCTCTAGTGGCTTCTTTATCTTAGTATATATCTTATTCTGGATTTTAGTTCCAGCAGCAGAAAGTACTTCAGATAAATTAAAAATGACAGGAGAAGCCATCAATATATCCAATATTGAAAAAAAGTTTAAAGAAGGATACGATACTGTCGCGGATAAATTAAAAAACGCAGACTATGACAAATACGGGCAAAAAGTAAAAAGCGGAGCTTCTGGTTTTTTCGAAACGCTTGGTAGTATCTTTCTTACTCTTTTCAAAATATTTGTCAAGTTCATAGGGGTATTAGTAATTATAATCTCTCTTTCAACCTTAATAGGTTTAATTGTAGGGCTATTTACATTTGGCTCTATAGATTTCTGGGGCAATGGCGAGATGATAGATTATATTTCACTTGTAGACACAACTAACGTGCCTATGTGGCTATTATCTTTACTTGTTTTGTTTGCAGTAGGAATTCCATTTTTTGTACTATTTATTTTAGGCCTTAAAATGCTTATTAGCAACTTAAAATCTATTGGTACTACAGCTAAAATAACATTATTTGTACTTTGGGTTTTAGCTATTATAGGAATTACAATCTTAGGTATTAAACAAGCAACAGAACAAGCTTATGATGGTGATTATGTAACTGAAAATATATTGCCTGTTAGAACAGGAGATACACTTCGTATCGCAATGAAAGCAGACAATCATTACAGCTACGACGTAAACAGGCACGGCGGTTTAAAAATTGAGTATAATCAAAATAATGAAAAAGTTATTTACTCAAATGATATTCGGTTAATCGTACGTCACACTAGAGATAGTGTTGGTAAAATTATTTTAAGAAAGAAGGCTGAAGGTAGTAGCTTTATAAATGCTAAAAAGAGAGCCGAAGCTATTAACTACAAGTATACTTTAGAGAATAATAAGCTTTTATTAGATGGATTCTTTATTACAGATATTGCCAACAAATATCGTGACCAAGAAGTTGAAATTATGCTTTACCTTCCTGTAGGTACTATTATTTATGCAGAGGATAATACGTATTCTTTCCATAGAAATGATTCTCACTTTAATGACATTTTAAATAATGGAGATGAAGAACATTATCTTAGAATTCTTGAAAATAAAACCGAATGTCTTGACTGTCCAACAAGGACTGAAAAAAATTGGGAATCTAATGATGAAGAGACAGATTGGGAAAAAGAACTTGATGAGGAATTTGGTGGCAAAGAAACCAACGAATCACATCACGTAATAATTGATAAAAACGGAATAGATATTAATGTTACCGATAAAGAAGACACGTTAAAAATAAAAATAGGAAACTAGATTTATCACTTTCATTTTTATAAAATAAAAACTAAACAACATGAAAACAATAAAACTAATAGCACTAGTAATGATAGCTACAACACTTGGCTCTTGTGATTTTGATATTAATATTGGTCAAAAAAACGGGAATGGTAATGTAGTTACACAAGAACGAAATGTATCATCAAACTTTGACAAAGTAAGAGGAAGCGCAGGATTGGATGTTTATTTAACCGAAGGAAGTGAAAACAAAATTGTTGTTGAAGCAGATGAAAATCTATTAGAAATTATCGAAACTGAAATAGATAATGGAAAATTAAAAATTAGAACTACCGAAAATATTGGTAGAGCAAAAGCAAAAAAAGTGTACGTGACATATACTTCTCTTAATACAGTAGAAGCAAGTAGCGGTGCAGATGTTATTGTGAATTCTATTTTAAAAAGCGAAAATATTACATTAGATGCTAGTAGTGGTGCAGATCTGGAAGTTGAAGTTTTCGCAAAAGAAGTTTTTGCTGAAACCAGTAGTGGAGCCGAAATTAAAGTTTCAGGTAAAGCAACTTCATTAAAGGCAAATGCATCTAGTGGAAGCGAGCTTAATGCAAGAACATTATTAGTAGTTAATTGTAATGCAGATGCATCTAGTGGCGCAGACATAACAGTAAATGTGAAAGATCAATTAGACACAGAAACCTCAAGTGGTGGAGACATAAAGTATTATGGAAATCCTGCAGCTGTTTCACAAAACAATAGTAGTACAGGAAGTGTACGCAAAATGTAACCAATTAAATAATTAACCAATCTTAAAATCCGTTTTTGAACCTAAATTGCTATCGAAGGTTTGAGAGCGGATTTTTTAATTAAAAAATATTATGAAATATAGTATACTTTTCTTTTTATGTACCCTGACTGCTTTTGCCCAAGTTAAAAAAGAATCAGAATTATTTATCGAGTTAAAGAAGATGGATAGTTTATTATTTACTGAAGCATTTAATAAATGTAATCTGCCTTTAATGGAGAGTCTTGTAACTAACGACTTAGAATTTTATCATGACATTGGGGGTTTTCAGAATAAAAAAGAATTTCTAGAAGCTACTCAAAAAAACATCTGTTCTAATCCAGAAAATAAAATCTTAAGAAAATTAGTCGAAGGAAGTTTGGAAGTTTTTCCTTTAAAAAACAATGGTAAAATATATGGAGTAATACAAAACGGGATTCATCAATTTTATAGTAAACAAAATAATGAGGAAGCCATTTTAACTGGGGATGCGAAATTTATTTCTTTCTGGTTTCTCGACGAAAATCAATGGAAATTAAAACGTGTATTTAGTTATAATCATCAAGGATTATAAGAATAGTAAAGCAATAAAAAAAGCCCTTTCCATTAATAATGAAAAGGGCTTTTTTTAAATATTAAATTTTAATTACGCTGTAATTTCAGTTTCAATAGTGGCCAAATATCTTTCAGCATCTAATGCAGCCATACATCCTGTTCCTGCAGCAGTAACTGCCTGGCGGTATTCTTTATCTTGAACATCACCACTTGCAAAAACACCCGGCTTGTTTGTTTTGGTAGATTTCCCTTTTGTAATTAAGTAACCAGTATCGTCCATCTCTAATTGCCCTTTAAAAATATCTGTATTTGGTTTATGTCCTATAGCAATAAACAATCCAGTAATAGCAATTTCTTCTTTTTTACCCGTTACATTATTTACCATACGTAAACCTTCAACAACCATATCCCCAAGAACTTCATCCACTTCTGTATTATAAAGAACTTCTAAGTTTTTTGTGTTGTTTACTCTATGTTGCATTGCTTTACTGGCTTTCATGTAATCTTTACGTACAAGCATTGTAACTTTTTTGCAAATGTTCGCTAAATAAGTAGCTTCTTCTGCTGCTGTATCACCTGCTCCCACTATAGCAACATCTTGTCTTTTGTAAAAAAATCCATCACAAACTGCACATGCAGAAACTCCACCACCGCGAAGTTTTTGCTCACTTGGCAATCCTAGATATTTTGCAGTAGCTCCAGTAGAAATAATGACTGTTTCTGCTTCAATTTGGGTTGAATTATCAACAGTAATTTTATGAATTCCTCCAACTTGATCGTTAAAATCCACCGCAGTCACCATACCAATACGAACATCGGTGCCAAAACGTTCTGCTTGTTGTTGTAATTGGATCATCATTGTAGGTCCATCTATACCTTCAGGATAACCTGGGAAATTATCTACTTCTGTGGTAGTTGTTAATTGACCTCCTGGTTCCATTCCTGTATACATTACAGGTTTTAAATCTGCTCTCGCCGCATAAATTGCAGCTGTGTAGCCAGCAGGACCAGACCCAATTATAAGGCATTTAATTCTTTCAATAGTTTCAGACATAATATTCTTTTCTTCAGTAAATTTTCAAGATTGTAAAAGTAGTAACTTTATTAAAAACCTCTCACTAAAAGTTATTAAGAAAACTTATTTGTTTATTAAGACTTACTATTATTGAATTTAGGGAAAAATCGTCCTGTTTTCTCTTTGTACTTTTTATAGTCCGAATTACTTTTAACCAATAATTTTTCTTCGTGACTAGATTTAAAATAAAATATAATCCCTAAAAGTAAGGTTATAAAAAGTTTAATTAAAGATTGAGAGTAAAAAGCGAAAGAAAGCATTAACACTCCTATTCCAAGGTAAATTGGATGTCTTATATAATTATAGATGCCAACAAATACAAACTCTTTAATTTCCTCAGATTTGTCAAAAGGATTAATATTATTATTAAGATTTAAAATTCCAAAAACAATAATTAATATCCCTACTGCAACAATAGAAAAAACAACAAAATTTAACCAAGTAGGATAAGAAAACTCAAGAGCATCATCCCACTCTATAAAAAATAAAGTAAATAATATGAATTGAATAATTAGATAGGTAATTTCTTTTTTCACTTAGTAAATTATAAGTTCTTAAAATTTTGGGAAGGCCAAAAATAGTGTAATTTTTATGTATGTTCAAATTATGGGTGGAAACAATTTCAAAAAAAAATATTCGTAAATTATTCTCGTAAAACTTTAGCTATATATAAACTATGAGTAATTATCATATTAAAAATCTAGAAGAATATTTTCAAGTTTACAGAAAATCTGTAAGAGATCCAGAAGTTTTTTGGGAAGAAATTGCAGAAGAAAATTTTATGTGGCAAAAAAGATGGGATAAAGTATTAGATTATGATTTAAGTATACCAGAAATAAAATGGTTTGAAGGTGCAAAGCTAAATATTACCGAAAACTGTATTGATCGGCATCTATATATTCGTGGAGATAAAACTGCTATTTTATTTGAGCCTAATGACCCTTTAGAAAAGACTGAGCACATCACATACAAACAATTACACGAACGTGTTTGCAAGTTTGCCAATGTATTAAAAAATCAAGGGATTAAAAAAGGTGATAGAGTTTGTATTTATCTACCAATGATACCAGAACTCGCAGTATCATTATTAGCCTGTGCTAGAATTGGCGCTATTCATTCGGTCGTTTTTGCAGGATTTTCATCAACCGCTTTAGCTACTCGTATTAATGACTGTGATTGTAAATTGATAATTACAAGTGATGGGGCTTTTAGAGGAAATAAAACCATAGACCTTAAAGGTATTGTAGATGATGCATTAAAATCTTGTGATGGCGTTACTAAGGTTTTAGTTGTAAAAAGAATTGATTCTGAAATTAATATGAAGGAAAATCGTGATGTATGGCTTCAGCCCTTATTAGACAGTGCTACTACAGAATGTAGTCCAGAAGTTATGGATGCAGAAGATCCTTTATTTATTTTATATACATCTGGGTCAACAGGTAAACCTAAAGGCATGGTCCATACTACTGCAGGATATATGGTATATACAGCCTATACTTTTAAAAATGTTTTTCAGTATCGAGAAGAGGATATATATTGGTGTACTGCAGATATAGGATGGATAACTGGGCATAGTTATATAGTATATGGTCCTTTATTAAATGGTGCTACAACTGTAATGTTTGAAGGTGTTCCTACCTATCCAGATTGGGGTCGTTTTTGGGAAATAGTAGAAAAACATAAAATCAATCAGTTTTATACAGCTCCAACAGCCATAAGAGCTTTGGCAAAAGAGAGTCTTTCTTTTGTAGAAAAACACAATCTATCGTCTCTCAAAATTTTAGGAACTGTAGGAGAACCTATTAATGAAGAAGCATGGCATTGGTATAATGACAATATTGGTAAAAAAAGTTGCCCAGTGGTAGATACTTGGTGGCAAACCGAAACAGGAGGCATAATGATCTCCCCTATTCCATTTTCTACACCTACTATCCCTACCTATGCAACTTTACCATTACCTGGTATACAACCTGCTTTAATGGATGAAACAGGAAATGAATTAAAAGGAAACTTAGTCGATGGAAAACTATGTATTAAATTTCCTTGGCCCTCTATGGCACGTACAATATGGGGAAATCATCAACGCTATAAAGAAACTTATTTTTCAGCTTTTAAAAACATTTATTTTACTGGAGATGGGGCTTTAAGAAATAGTACAGGATATTATCGAATTACAGGGCGGGTAGACGATGTAATAATTGTATCTGGTCATAATTTAGGAACTGCCCCTATCGAGGATGCGGTAAATGAACATCCAGCAGTTGCAGAAAGTGCAATTGTAGGTTTCCCTCACGATGTTAAAGGAAATGCATTGTATGGATATGTAATATTAAAAGAAGTTGGAGAAACTAGAGATCACGATAATGTTCGCAAAGAAATAAATCAAATAATAACAGAACATATTGGACCAATAGCCAAACTTGATAAAATACAATTTGTAATAGGATTACCAAAAACACGAAGTGGTAAAATTATGAGAAGAATTCTTCGGAAAATTGCTGAAAAAGACACCTCAAATTTGGGCGATATTTCTACTCTTTTAAATCCAGAAGTAGTTGAAGATATTATTGAAAATTCATTTTAATATTTTAAAAACTAAAATAGTTAAAGATTGTTAATCAATTTCTTCGGTTTTAAGATTCATTTATCTTTATGAAGATATAAACACTAACAATTTAAAATATGAAAGATTTAGTTTGGTTAATTGTCGTAATACTTCTTATTGGATGGCTTGTAGGCTTTTTTGCTTTTCCAAATATTGGAGGAATCATCCACCTGCTTTTAGTAATTGTTGTAATAATGATTATTTACAAACTACTAACTGGACGAAGACTATAAAAGGTTTTCAAAATTATTTTAGTTAATACAATCTTCATCAATGAAGATTGTATTAACTTAGCTTTCAATAATTTATCATACAATTTAATAACTTTAAATGCTACCTATTTTATCTCGCACGAATTTATTTTTATCATTTTGCACTATTATTTTTATTAGTAGTATTTCTTCTGCACAAGATCTACCAATTAACGATATAAAATCGAAAATTGAAACTTTCAAGAATAACCCAAGAGGACCGTATAAAGGGATTAATTGGTTTTGTGAAGATGGAACTATAAGAGAAGCTAGAGATCCTTGTCCAGATAAGCTAGAAGGCGTTCAACACGCTAGCTACAGAGATGACACTAAAGAGTTAGCAAAAAAACACCATTTATTTTTTGGCGAGATTTTAGCAGGTACAGATCGAACTGCTTTTTGGGATGAGGCAAATAATCATAGTCGTATAAAACAATACCAACTTAATAGATATTTAGAAAGTATAGATGATGGTTGGATACAAAGAAAGTCGCAATTTTATCGCGGTGCTCTTCAAATTGAAGACGAACAAGAATGGGGAGTAGAATTTTATCAAAAATTTTTACCAAGAGATGAAAGAATTACTAATAAATATTTTTTATTACGTCAATCGTTAAGAGATATTCCTCACGATGGCGATAGTAATTTGGCGCAACTAATGCGAAGCCAATCTAAAACAGTTGCAGATGTATTTCCAAAATTTATGGATGCCCGTATAAAAATACATGGTAATCCAACTATTGAAGATATTAATATGGTTAAAAATTTTCAAGATAAATATGAAAATGACCTTCCAGAAAAAATAAAAGAAGAATTAGTTCAACTTCAAAAAACAATGGCTCAAGTATATGCGCCATTAAATGTAGAAAGTCTAAAATCTCAGGTTATTAAAATTTCAAAAAACAATACTACCAGAGCACGATTATTACTATTTCTAGAAACCTACAATACTTTAGATACTTCAGAAAAAAAGGTAGCATCCTTAGCAGATATATTATGTGTTATTAGAACTAATATAACAGATAAAACTACAGGTAATGACCGTCTGCTTTTACTCGATCTCTCCAATGCTTTTGAAGACGTTTTACTAAAAGAAACACAACAATGGCAGCCTGAGGAACTAGCGGGACTTATGGAAAAAATAAGGCATTTAAGTATTGCAGCAGCCGGAACGGGTTTAATTGAACTATGGGAATGGAATAAAGTTGAACCTCAACTAGAAGTACACCTTGGTAACACAGAGCTAACAATTGACCAACTTAATAATTTTTTACAAACTTCTAGAGGAATTGTAGAATGGAGTGCAGCAATGGTTAAAGCAAATTATCAAACTATTGTTGATACATACACACAATTTGAACCACTTGCATATGGTTTTATAGATGATAGAATTAGATCTACTGTGGCATTAGACCTAGGAGACAGCGTAAGTAAATTAGGTGGTATAATTGCCGAAACCTCATCAATCTCAAACGAGGTATTAGATATTAAATCTCAAAGCAGTATTCGTGGACTAAATCCTGGTTATGCTTTTGGAGAATTAGTAGTAGTTGAAGGCCCGCCAGAAGGCGTAGAAATAGATTCAGATAAAATATACATATTTCAAAAACCTCCAAGTGATTTAAAACCCGTTTCGGGAATTATGACTGTTTCTGAAGGTAATCTCGTTTCTCATGTTCAGTTATTAGCGAGAAATTTAGGGATTCCTAATGCAGCATTATCTGGAGATAATTTAAAAGCATTGGTAAAGTATAATGGTAAAAAGATATTTTATGCTGTTTCTGAAAAAGGAAATGTGATTTTAAAAACTGAAGATGATATGACCAAGACTGAAAAAGAACTTTTCAGTAAAAACGAAAGAAGCACCGAAAAAATAGCTGTACCTGTTGCTCAAATTAGGTTAGATGTATGTGAAGTTTTAAATATGCGTAATGTAAATGCAAAAGATTCGGGTAAACTTTGTGGGCCAAAAGCAGCTAATCTTGGAGAGTTAAAGTCTATGTTTCCAGAGAATGTAGTAGAAGGCATTATTATTCCTTTTGGAATTTTCAGAAAACATATGGATCAATTTATGCCAGGAGAAAATATGAGTTATTGGACCTATTTAAGCAATACATTTTCTGAGGCTGATAAAATGAGAACCAACAATAGGGATGAAAAAGAAGTAGAAAGGTATCAATTAGAACGATTAGATAAACTACGTCTTGCCATACAAATAATGCCCTTAGAAGATAAATTTGTTATTGAGCTTCAATCACAATTTAAAAAAGCCTTTGGTGATAATATTGGTAATGTTCCTGTTTTTTTAAGGAGTGATACTAATATGGAAGATCTTAAAGAATTTACAGGAGCTGGACTTAACTTAACACTTTTCAATATATTATCTAAAGAAAATATAATTGAAGGAATTAAAAAAGTATGGGCTTCTCCTTATACAGAACGAAGTTTTAAATGGAGACAAAAATATTTGTCTAACCCAGAAAATGTATTTCCTTCAATATTAATAATACCAAGTGTAGATGTAGCTTATAGTGGCGTAATGATAACAAAAGGTATTAACAGCGGAAATGAAGAAGATTTAACCATTGCCTTTAGCCGTGGAGCTGGTGGAGCTGTAGATGGTCAAATTGCCGAAACAAGGTTAGTAACTTCTAACACTAACATATTATTAGCTCCTGCAAGAGAAGCAAGTTACTTACGTTTACCAAAAACAGGAGGTACCACAAAAAATATAACCACTTTTGAAGCACCTATTTTAAATGAAAAAAACATTGAAGATATTCGTGAAATAGCCAAAAAAGTTAGAACAACTTTGTCTAAAGAAGGTGAATCTGAATATAATGGAGCTTGGGATGTAGAGCTAGGTTTTGAAAATGATAAATTATGGCTTTTTCAAATTAGACCATTTGTTGAAAATAAGAAAGCTAAAAGTTCAGAATATTTAGCTTCAATAACACCAAAAATAGACTATACAAAGTCAGTATCTTTATTTACAAAAATATAAAATAATGAAAAAATTTATTGCAGTAATACTCATTATATCTACCTTTTTATCTTTTGGCTTTTATCCAATAGATGGATATGAGAGATCAAAAATTGTGCGTTTACTTGATATTCAAAACACCTTAAAAAAAGGTGAAGATTATAAACGTATTCCTTTTGGTGGATTTGCTAAAATGGAAGATATTAAATTAAATCTTGTTGATATTAATCAAAAAAGCATTGATGATCTATTAGTTGAAGATCCAGAATTCGCAAAAAAGTTTAATGGCTTTTTTCCTGGAAGTGGATATTCTGCTGCAATAATGGATATTACAGATCCTAATGACTTAAAGTATGCAGCATTTAGAGAAAATATAGGATATCAACCAGGGAGCGTTGGGAAAATTGCAGTTTTAAATGCACTATTTAATGAAATGGCTAAAATATATCCTAATGATTTTGATGCTAGAATTTCCTTACTATGTAATAAAAGAGTAAAATCTGGAATTTGGGGAGTTGGTGATCATCATACTATTCCTATTTACGATTCTATTAAAGATAAATTGACTAAAAGACAAGTAATTGCTAGTGACGAATTTACTTTATTTGAATGGGCAGATCATATGGTTTCTGTTAGTAATAATGGAGCTGCTAGTGTGGTATATAGAGAAGCTATGTTAATGTCTGCTTTTGGAAACAAATATCCAAGATTAAGTGAAGAAGATGCTTTAAAATATTTTGAGGATACTCCAAGAGATTCACTTACAAACTTGGCTAATGAGGTTGTTAATAATCCTTTACGTACAATTGGAATTACAGAAGATGATTGGAGATTAGGAGGAGTTTTTACAAATGGACCAGACAAATATGTAGGAAGAAAAGGTGGAAGTATTGGAACTCCAAAAGGGCTCATGAAATATTTAATACAATTAGAACAAGGTAAAGTTGTAGACTCTCTTTCTAGCTTAGAGATGAAACGAATTCTATATCTTACAGACCGTAGAATTAGATATGCAAGATCATCTAGGTTAGATAGCGCCAGAGTATTTTTTAAATCTGGAAGCTTTTATAGTTGCGATCGTTCTAAACCTACTTATTGTGGAGAATATGCTGGAAACAAGTTTAATTATATGAATTCGGTTATTACAGTAGAACATCCTAATGGGAAAAAATATATTGTCTGCTTAATGACAAATGTTTTAAGTAAAAATTCTGCAGGAGCACATATGTATTTAGCGTCGTCAATTGACAAAGCAATTACGCAGAAGTAGAAACATTTGTTAATGCTGTAATCGTGTTTTGAGCAAACAAACGTACTTTTTTGTTTTTGTGATTAATTAAAGGTTTTACAGCTTTTAAATAGCTTGTATCTTCTGTTTCTTTTATAACATTAAGTACTGCAAGTTTCATCTTAGACCCTCTATTTTTTAATAAGTGTAGCAGCGTTTGTTTTTCAGTAGAAACTTTAATATCAAAAGAAGAAAGACCGTAAGAATCATTATCAATAATATGATATTCAATTAAAGGAAGCATTCTGCTTTTAAGTCTAGCTTGTAATAGGTTGTCCAAAAATTCTACAGCATTTATTTTAGTATCTCTCACTTCACTTCTAAGTCCAAAATAAGCTGTATCTATATCGGTTTGATCATATTTTAAACTTAATAATTTAAAAATACACTCTAAACCTTGATCTAATTGAAAATTTAAAATTTCTAATAAACTCTCTCTAGCAATACGCAATTCTGTATCAATATCACTTTTTAAATCTTCAACCTTCGAATCTTTATCAATAAGTTTTTTTATAGAAGCACTAGCATTTATGGTATTACGATAATACAGGCTTTCTTTTAAAATAATTTTGGTAAGTTGTCTTTGGTCAATTGATATTGAACCCGAATTAAATTTTATGGTATTGAGTGATTTTGCAGCTTCAAGGCGGATAATAAAATCTTTACTTTTTAATAATCGCATTAAAACTTTAATAGATTCTCTACTTTTAAATGATTCAATTACTCTAGGGATATAGGGCTTTACCTCTTCCTTAAGATCTTCTGAAACTTCAAGTTCTAAAATAGTTTTTGTAATCTCAGCTCCATAATTTCTTAAAGCTCTTCTCGCCCCCCTACGGAATTGTTTTTCAGCTAAAAAATCAATCAAATTCATAATAAAAGGCGCGTGTGCAGAAATACCTGCAGCCTTTATAGCATGACCAATTACATAAGGGTCTTTGTTATTAAAATTGGCTGAAATAAAGCTATAATACTTAGGCTCTTTAGCGTATGCAATTGCTATTAAAAGCTCCCCTATTTCTTGTTTTCTTAAATCATTATCTGCAGAAGATAGCTCTCTTATTTTGGACTCAATTTTTTCATTAAGATTAAATTTTACAGCTAATTTTTTATTTTCTGAAGATTCTCTAGCTAAACATAATACTGCAGCATTCGAAATATAATCTGTGGGATGATTTAAATAAGTTTGAAAAATAGTAATATCATTTAAGTCTGTATGGTTTAATAAATAATCCATTGCTTTATAAACCACGATATCATCCTTAATATGAATTAATTCTCTCATTTTAGTAATAGCAGTGCCCTTTCTATAAAAAAACAATTGATTTATAGCAGCAACTTTTACTTTTGAAGAAGGATGGTCTAACAATCTAACAATATAAGGTTCGAATGCCTTTATGCTAAAATCTCTTAAACGATCTAGCATATTAATAATTTCATGTTCGCTACCACTAGAAAGAATATTTATAGTAGACTTTGCTGTAGTTTCTTTTTTAATTTTCTTACTTAATTCTGCACTTGCAGTTAACGAACTTTGAATATTAGTTCTAAAAGACTCAAAATAAGCTTCTCGTAATTTATAAATGAGAACAATCCAAATAAATAAAAACAGAATAATTATTACTGTTATATAAGAAGTGCTTAATTCTAATCTTCTAACAATAAAAATTAACATTAAACCCGCCAATCCAGTAGCAATACTATCTACTACGACATCTATAAAAGATTTGGCTTCATTTTTTATATGATATGGAATAGGTAAAATTGAAAGTTCTATTCCTGCTTTATTTATGGATTGTTTAAAGCTACCATCCATTCCTTTTATTATAATTAACACCCATAATTCGGGGAATGTTAAAAACAATAAACAGCCCATAGCAATCCCTAAAGGCAGTATTAACAAGTTTGTTGTTACACCAAGCCAGGCCAACATTCTGTTAGTTAAAAAAAGTTGTATTAGTAATGCTATTACATTAAAAGTAGAAAACCAAAAACCAAAAAAAGATGCTAACGAATCACTATCTGGAATTGCTCGGTTGGCAAAATCACTAAACTGAAAATCTACCAATTTTGCCATTATTACACCTACGCCAACAATAGCTGCTAAATAAGTTAAGTGCTTAGATTTTATTATGAGTTTATAGGGTGAACTATATGTTTGTTTTTCAGATAATTTACGCTGATTCCGTATATATGTATTTAGCTTTCTCACCCGCAATTTCCAAACAGATTGCAAAATTGGAATACAACATAAAATTAGTATAGCAGCTACAATAATAACTATTCTATTTCCAAAGGCTGGGGCAATTATAGAGGTTAGATAACCTCCAAAAATTCCACCAGCTATAGCTCCTGCACCAATAAATCCAAACAACCGTTTTGCTTCTCTTGCATTATAAACCATATTCGCAATAATCCAAAATTGGGATGTGACCAATACTGCAAACAATGCAACACTTAAATAGTATATATAAAGAATCCAGTTATTGAGGATTCCATAAGTCATTAAAAAACCAAGTAATAAAAAAATTAGACTGAAAAAAATTAATGTACTTATGGTAATAATACGTAAGGAGTATCTTTTCACACCTTTGTTGTAGAAAATCATAGTAACCATTGCTACAACGGCAACTAAAACATACCCATAAGGTAGATGTTCTGCTCCTAATTTTGATAAAAAAAGTGCATTAATTGTGGGCTTAACCATTAATAAGACCGTGATAAGCAGAAAAATATATAACTGCATAAAAAAAGAGATGCGGATTTCCCCATCTCTTATATCAAATGTCTTTTTAAAAAGATTTCTAAGCATTACAAAACATTAGTAAATGTTTTATAAAGAACGTGAATTTTTCATTACTTTTTCTAAAGGAATTACTAAATCTCTTATGATTTGCTCACCTAAACTATCATCGATTAGTGCAACCATAATATATTTGCGATCTGGACCCCATACTAAAACTGAATCTGAATGGAAGTTTTTCCAAGAACCAGATTTTCTAAATAATCTTGCATTAGGTGCAACTCTATCTAACGTATTTACAAACTTATGGTGTAATGCAGGATTTTCCATAATACTAAGCATTTGCTTAGAGCGTTTTTCGTTTACAAGATGTCCCATAGCCAATTGGTAATAAAAACTACATACTTGTTTTGTAGTAGCGGCGTGGCTTAAACCTTTTAAAGGCTCTGGGTAACGTCTACCACCAGCTGCGTATCTTTTACCAACCCATAAACCACCACCTAATTTTTCGTTATAAAGGTTGTGTTTAGGCGTTCTTAAAACTTCTTCAATTTTTTCATAGCCAACACGGTCAATCATACGTGTTGTTGCTTGATTATTAGACCTGCTAATCATAGCGCGCATATCATTTTGAATCTCTTTAGAATCTTTTAGCTCCCCTTTATCTAAAGCGTCCATAGCAGCAAGTAATACAGCAATTTTTGGTAAACTAGCAGCATACATCATATGCTTATCATTTACTCCTGCGTATTGTATATCATTTAAGTCACTTAAATCTACAATAGCTACAGACATCATTTTTTTATCTACAAGTCTCTTCCAAGTTTTATTTTTAAAAATTTCAGTCTCTAAAGTTGCTTGAAGATCTTCACAATACAAATCATCTATTTGATTAATTTCAGCATCAGTTTTAATAGGTAAACTTTGTGAATTAGCTGAGAAGGTAAGTAGGAAAATAAGTAAAAATGTGGAGCAAAAATTAATTTTTAATTTCATAAAGGGAGTCAAATATTTAAGATTAATAAAAAAATGTTTTGCCGCAAAGCGGGGCAAATGTAAATTAAAAAGTTTCTAGTTTAATCAACTAAACGTTAAATTGTTACAAATATTTCACAATAAAAAAAATAATTAAAAAAAAGTACTTTTCAGGTATCTAAATTACACATCTTCTTAATCTGTTTTAACGAAAAAGTGGTTCACGAATTGAACCACTAATTGAAGTCGGGATGACAGGATTTGAACCTGCGACCACACGGCCCCCAGCCGTGTACGCTACCGGACTGCGCCACATCCCGATTGTAAAATGCGAAAATAATTAATTAAGTGATTTTTTTCAATTTAAATATTAAAACTTCCTTAAAAAGCATAAAGTATTCCTAAATGAGAAATAAAATTTATTTCCCTTACTTACTTTTAACATAAATTAAAACTAAAAGATTTTTATAACTACGTTTATATGATAAACATTACTTTAAAAAAAAGAAGCTTTCAAATCCTTTCAATACTTTCAGTTTTTATATTAAGTGCTTGTGCTACTTATAAACCCCAAGCTAATATAAATACAAACTCTAAGCTTAATTCTAATAAAGTTGTACATACTTTTTATATTGCTGGAGGACTGGGAACTGCTGGCAATGATGGAAATCCTACAACTCAAAATCTTCTTAAATCATATTTAGACAAAGCAGACAAAGAAAGTACACTATTGTATACTGGTAACTATACTATTAAAAATGGTAATAAAGAAGAAAATAGAGCTTTGGTTGAAAGTCATGTAAATATGGCAAAAGACTTTAAAGGAAAAACTATTTTTATCCCGGGACATCACGAATGGAGTAGTAAAAACACTAAAGATATTGAATGGGTTGAAGATTATCTTAAAGACAATAAGATAAAAAACATGAAGGTTGAACCAAATAATGTATGTCCATTAGAATATGTGGAACTCACAGATGATCTAGATGTTCTATACGTAGATTCTAACTGGTTTGATACTAACTGGGACCATATTGAAGGTATTAATAAAAAATGTACAGATATTAATACAAAACGCCGTTTTGTTGAAGAATTAGAAGGATATATTAAAGATTCTAGAGGTAAAAACCTAGTAATTGTAATGCACCATCCTATTTATAGTAATGGAAAATATGCGGGTAAAGAAACTTTTTTAGAAAGTGCAACTCCTTTACCTATTGTAGGAAATATTTTAAATGAAGTGGTTGATTTAGGTAGCTTTTCTTCACAACGCTTAAATTCTTACAGATATAATTATTTAAGAACTACAGTTAGTGCCTTGGCTCAAGAAAATGATAGAGTAACTATTGTTTCTGGACACGAAGAAAGTTTACAATATTTAACTGGAGGCAACATTAGGCAAATAATTAGTGGTTCTATGGGAACTCAAACAGGTACAAGATTATCTCCTGGAACTATTACAAATATTGGTGGAATTCTTAATTATGAAGGTAATTTCACTTACGGAAAAGAAGGATTCGCAATATTAAAATATTACGAAGACGGTTCTTCTCAAGTTAGTTTCATTACCCCAGATAACGAAAACACGTTTACTGTAAATGAAAAATTTCCAGAAGAAAAACCCGAATTTTCTATTCCAACCTTTTCAGAAAAAACAAAAACAGTACCTATTACTACCGAAGAAAATAAATTAAATAAATCTGGATTCTACAAATTTATCTGGGGGAAAAGATACCGCGAATATTTTGGTATTCCAGTAACTGCAGATATAGCAATATTAGATACCCTGTATTCAGGATTAAAAATAACAAAACAAGGTGGTGGTCACCAATCATTTTCAGCAAGATTAGAAGATAATGAAGGGCGTGAATATGCAATGCGTGGATTGGAAAAAAATGCTTTAAAATTTTTAAAATATAAAGTAAAAGGTATCTCATATAACGAAGATGAATATAAAGGCTCTTTTGCCGAAGAAGCCGTATATGACTTTTTTAGTACCACTCACCCATTTATGCAATTAGTTATTAACCCTTTGGCAAAATCTGTCGAAGTAAATCACGCCAATACACAATTATATTATTTACCAAAACAAAAAGGATTTAGATTATTAGGCGATGACTATGGAGATCAACTTTATTTCATAGAAGAACGTCCTAATGATCCTCAAAAAGTGTACGAAGGATACAATAGAGCAAACCCAGAAATAGCAGGTAAAATTGTAAACTTTGAAAGTACTACAGACGTATTAGAAAAATTAAATGAAGATGAAAAATATACAATAGATCAACGTGCATATATAAGAGCTAGACTTTTTGATATGCTTATTGGTGATTGGGATCGTCATGAAGATCAATGGCGATGGGTAGAGTATGAAGTAAATGAAGATGATATTCGTTTTATTCCTATTCCAAGAGATAGAGATGCAGCATTTTCTAAATTTGACGGTATTGCAATTCCCTTAATTAAATTAATTCTACCAGACGTTCGTTTTTGGCAATCTTATGGACCAGATATTAAAGATGTAAAATGGTTTAATGGTGAAGGAAATAATTTAGACAGAGCTTTATTAAATAAATATGATGAAACCGTTTGGGTTGAAGAAGCAAAATTTATTCAAGAACAAATGACAGACGATGTTATTGATGAAGCTTTTAAAAGATTACCAAAAGAAGTACAAGACGATGCTTCTTTAGATATAAAAAACAACCTTAAAGCTAGACTGCAAAATATCGACAAAATAGCAAAAAGATATGGAGAACGTATTAATGAAACTGTAGTTATTCACGGTACTCATAAAGATGATAAAGTTGAAATTACCAGACTTCCTGAAGGAAAAACTAGAGTTGTTTTAAAAAGATTATTAAGTGACGAAAAAAATAAAGTGTTTTTTGATAGAACTTTCGATAGAGATTTAACCAATGAAATTTGGATATATGGTTTAAACGATGACGATAAGTTTGAAATATCTGGTGATGGAGATCGTGAAATTATGATTAGATTAATTGGAGGTTATGGAGATGACAAGTTTGACATTAGTAACCGTCAAAAATTAAAAGTATACGATTGGAAACATGAAAAAGCAGAGTTTGAAAATAAGACTCCAGCTAAGCAGTTTACAAATTTATACGAGACCAATACTTTTTTCTGGAGAAATTTTAATGAAAATAATAATATTCTATTACCAAACGGAGGTTTTAGAACAGATGATGGTTTGTTTTTAGGAGCAAAAGACACTTACACTAACAAAGGATTTAATGGGGAAGATTTTAGATATAAACATTCATTATCTGCAAATTATTTTTTCGATTTTAAAGCTGTAGAATTAGAATATAAAGGGGTTTTTGCTAATATATTTCCTAATTGGAATCTTGAAGCAGATGCGTATTATACTAGTGACACATTTGCAAATAACTTTTTTGGCTTCGGAAATGAGACTCTTTATGATGAAGATATTGTAGATATGGAATTTAATCGTGCACGTATGCAACAAATTAGAGGGAAAATAGGTATAGCGTATAGATCTATTAAATTTAAAGCTTTATTCGAAAATTATAAAGTGGCAAATACCCCAGATAGATTTTTTACGACCTCTAATTTCTCACAAGAAATTTTTGAAAATCAAAATTATGTAGGTGGTGAAGCTACATTAGATTATAGTAACCAAGATGCAGGAGACTTTCCTACAAGAGGATTGTATTTTGACTTTACTTTAGGGTACAAAAGTAATCTTGAGTTAGAAAATAACAATTTTGGATATGCTGCTTTTAAATTAGGATTTGACAGAAAATTAATTCCATCTGGTAATTTAGTATTAGGCTCAAAAGCTGCTGTAAGAACTAACTTCGGAAATGATTATTTCTTTTATCACGCTCCATCTATTGGAGGAAATAATGGCTTAAGAGGATATCGTAATGAAAGATTTACTGGAGACACTTCATTTTACCAAAGTACAGACTTAAAATTAAGAGTTGCTAGAATTGTAACCGCTGTAGTGCCTATCACTTTTGGAGTATATGGTGGTTTTGATTATGGAAGAGTTTGGGTAGAAAATGATACTTCAAATAAATGGCACACTTCTCAAGGTGGGGGTATTTGGATAGGAGCACTTAATACTTTAGCATTAAATGCAGGTTATTTTGTTTCAGAAGAAGATGCTATAATACAAGTAGGGTTTAACTTTGCCTTTTAATTAATAAAAAAAATAAATTAAATAAGCATAAAGATAGTTGCAGAGCTGTATAATTTGGTTATTTTTGCACTTCAATTTTCGGGGTGTAGCGTAGCCCGGTCATCGCGCCTGCTTTGGGAGCAGGAGGTCGCAGGTTCGAATCCTGCCACCCCGACTAATTATAGTATCAATCTATAACAAAAACCTGTTAATCGTATGATTTACAGGTTTTTCTGTTTTTAAGAATATCATAAGAATTGATATGTTTTGATTAAAAACGTCAACAAATCGGATAACAAATTAAAAAATCAAAAAGTGTTGACCAGATTTATAGCCAACGGTCTATGAATCAATAAATAAATGTATCTTTATAAGTGATTTGACTTTCGTCTGATAACAAAGAATTATTGTTAACTAAAAGACGAAATAATGAAAACATCTACCACCTTCAGTATTTTGTTCTGGGCGGACTTCTCCAGGGCAAAAAATGACCAAGCATCTATTTACGCAAGAATTACGGTAAATGGCAAGCGAGCTACCATCAGTCTAAAACGAAAAGTTTTAGTGTCTGATTGGGATGTCCATAAAAACAGAGCTCGGGGAACAAATCAGAAATCAAGAATTCTAAACAGTTATTTAGATGAAACTTACAATCATCTGTTTAAATGTTATCGTGATTTAATGAATGAGCATAAATTGATTACCGCACAGGTCGTTAAGGCTCGATATTTCGGTAATGACGAAAATAATCGTTCCATTACAGATATTATCAATTACCATAATGAAGATATGGTAAACAAATTAAAGTGGGGAACACAAAAAAATTATTACACTACTCAAAATTATATCTCAAAATTTTTATTGAAACTCTACAAGACCACAGACCTTTATTTACGGGAACTTGATTATCACTTTATCATAAAGTTCGAGAAATATCTTCGAGACTATGTGCCAGAAGACCATCAAAAGCCTATGGGCAATAATACCGTGATGAAGCATATTGAGCGTTTTAGAAAGATAATAAATTTATCGCTTAAATTGGGTTGGATTGAACGCGACCCTTTTATCAATTTCCAAGCTAAATTTGTTAAAAACGAAAGAGGTTTTTTAAGCCTTGAAGAGCTTCAAGAGATAGAAAACAAACAATTCGGTATTAATAGATTGGAACTGGTAAAGGATTTATTCGTTTTTAGTTGCTATACCAGTTTAAGTTATATCGATGTTATCCATTTGACTGCGGATAATATCTGCATAGGAATCGATGGCGAACTTTGGATTTATTACAAACGAGAAAAGACGACAAAGCCCATACGAATACCTTTGTTACCAAAGGCAATGCAAATTGTTGAAAAATACAAGAGCAACCGTAAATCCATTTCACAAGGAAGTATTTTTCCTAAAATATCAAATCAAAAACTAAACTCTTATTTAAAGGAAATTGCGGATGTCTGTGGTATTAAAAAGAACCTTACTTTCCACATTGCCAGACATACGTTTGCTACAACGGTAACATTGAGTAATGGGATGCCCATAGAGACGGTTTCAAAACTGTTGGGCCACTCCCGAATATCTACAACCCAAATTTATGCAAAGGTCATTGAACGTAAAGTGAGTGATGATATGCAAAAATTAAGGGCTCAATTCAACGAGATTGAAAACGGACCAATCTCAAAAGTAGCATCTCAAGATTCATAATACCCTTAAATAAAAAGACAATGGAACTATCAATAATAAAAACCAAAATACACAATATACAAGGCAATAAAGTAATCCTTGATTTTGACCTCGCCGAACTCTATGAAGTAGAAACCAGAGTGCTTAAGCAGGCCGTTAGACGTAACCTAAAACGTTTTCCTGACGATTTTATGTTTCAGCTTTCAAAGGACGAGTGGAAAGAGGTTATCACAAATTGTGATAACCTTCCAGAAAACATTAAATTTAGTCCTGCCACTCCTTTTGCCTTTACGGAACAAGGTGTAGCAATGCTTTCCAGCGTACTTAATAGCGACAAGGCCATTGACGTAAATATATCTATTATGCGTGCATTTGTAGCGTTACGGCAACATCTTACAGATTATAGCAACCTTAAAGAACATATTGCCCAACTTGAAAAAGAAATGAACATAAAATTTAAGGACATTCATCAGGCAATGAATTACTTATTGCAAAAGGACAAAGTGCAGATTGAACAGCAGAACAGGGGGCGAATTGGTTTTAAAACGGGAAAGAAAAATTAGTATAGTACTGTTTTCTTGTGCTATCGCTCTTTTACCTTTACTTAATTCGGGGAATGCAAACCGAGTTTATTTCCTTCCGAGTCAAGAAATAGTGCATAATAACCACTTTCATCTGCGTGAATTGATTTTGGAACAATTATTTCTCCACCATTATTCTCGACTTTATCAAGAATAATTTGAAGATTATCTCCGCCATTAAGGTATATTGTTACTCCGTTAGCAGAAGGTTTGTATTCTTCTCCTTTCATAATAACTCCTGTTACCATTTGTTCTTCGTATGGGAATATTCCCATTTCCATTCCTGGCATTTCCATTTTCTCAATGTTAACGCCTAAAATTGCTTGATAAAAATTTACTGCTCGTGAAATATCAGTTGCTGGAATTTCAAAAATTGAAATATGACTTTTCATTTCTTTTGTTTTTTGATTAATGTTAGTTTCAACCGAGATAGTTTCGGTTTTTGATTTGTTTCGGCTATTACAGGCTATAAAACTAAAGGAAAGAATTATGGCTGTACAAAGTATCGATTTTTTCATTTTGCCCTGTTTGATTTGACAAGACAAATTTAGATTACGTGGAAATATCAAAATTGTAAAAATGCGACACGTTGTCTATTTGTAGAAAAGTATAGAAAGAGTCATATTTTCGTTTCCTAAAAAATCTTTCGGGTTTATTCCGGTAAACTCCTTAAAGTCTTTGATGAAATGTGCTTGGTCGAAATATTCACTTTCGTATGCAATGTTAGTTAAGGTGTCAGTCTTTTTGTTCAGCAACATTTTTAATGCAGTTTGAAGTCGGATTACTTTGCCTAATTGTTTTGGGCTAACACCAATTTGCTTTACAAAATTTCGTTCAAGTTGTCTCCGTTTTGATAAATCTTCTTTAAGAATTGTATTTATCGATGCACTTCCATTCGTTGCTAAAAGTGTATCAATTGTAGTTTTTACGATATTGTCAATTGTAGTTTTTTCATTTAACTTATTTAAAAGGAAATTTTCTATAATTTCTATTCTTTCACTACTATTGGTTGCCTTAATTATTTTTTGTTCCAATTTGCTTGTTGTTTTTTTTCCAAACAACAATTCCATTGGCGTTTCTTTATTTGCCAAGTCCTTTAAAGGCATTGTAACGAAGTTCGCAAAACCGTATGGGTAAAATCGAATTGCAAACGTATTCACATAGCCGGTCGGCTCTATATAAAAGGGTTCAATTGTCTGTCCGAGAACCATCGCACGAGGTTGTATAATGAATTCATTTTCAAAAGTGTATCGTTTAATGTCGTCTCCAAGTATAAAAGCCATTTCAATTGTTCCGTCTGGAATTATCCGCTGTCTTTGTGCATTAGATTCAGCAGGAACTTCTAAAGTCCAATAGCAACTGACAAGAGATTTCAAATCAGAATTTGGTTGAAATGTTTGGTAATTCATTTATTGATTGGTGTTTTTTTGAATGACGCACAAAATTGTATAAGCAAAATGCATTTATATACAGTATAACTTCAAGTTTGTTATATTTCTAACAAAGATACTTTTTTAATCACAAAAAAAAGAGGTGATAAACACCTCTTAAATTTTGGTTTCCAAAATCATTTTTCTGCTCCCTTTTACCTCCTTAAGCTCCAGCATCAACTTTTCATTATCCCCTAAAACAAACTTTGGAATTACGTACACAAAGCATTGACTTTCTCCATCAGTAATGGAATATGGCATTTTGTGTTTGTATATCACGTCTTGTTTCAATCTTTGATAGGAAGCTTTTCGCTTCTTGTTTCCATTGGTTCTATATACATTAAGATAGTCGATTTCAAAATCGATTCCAGACTTGTTCTTGACCTCTATAACAAAATACACTTCAGAAGCATCATAAGCCATTTTTTGCAATTGTACTTTGATACCTTTTTTACGTTTGGTTTCAAGATGTTCAAAGTTGGATTTTAATAAGTATTCGCTGAATTTTTGAAAATGTGTTATTCTGTTGGAATATTCATTTACTGGTTTGGCAATGGGTTCGTCATTTATTTTTTCAGGAAGTTCACTACCAATGCTTTCATTTTCATTGATAAAATAATTCAGTTCTGGAAGTTTTTCAGAATACTTCAGAATATAAGAATACACGCTACCATCACTTGTAACGGTCAATAGGTTGCTTTCCGTTCCAGGCTTTGCCTGTAACAACCCAAAGTACTGTTCTTTCTCACGATTGTAAGTGAATACGAAATGGGAAGCTCCCGTAATCCCTTGTCGTATTGGGTTGGGAAAAAATAAGGCAACGTTCTTTTGGTCGTTGGCGTAAATGGTATCCAGCGGTTGCTGTGCTGAAATTGACATTGAAAAAATCAACGATAAAGATGTGATTAAAATTTTCATAAGAGTACGTTTTAATTAATTGCCCTTTAAGGGCTTTTCATAATAATAGTAAGTTTAGTAATTGCCCATTAAAGGCTTTCCTTGGTATTTTGTTTTAGGAAGCCTTAAAATGAGTTTGTAATTATCGGTTATCGTAACCTTTACGTTTTTATGGTTACGTTGGAATATTTTCTTGAAACCGCTTACTTGCGGAACACCAGTAATATTAATGTCGTCCACCATATCGCCAACAATTTCATTGGTAACTTCTGCTCTAAAACTGTTTTCAACATAAATGCCTTCGCTACCATCCTGAAAATCATAGGCTTTCAATTTTACTGGTTGATGATTGATATTCTCAATATCTATGATTGTGCGATTGGGTTTAAAATTGACAAATCCATAAACAGGCGTATTCTTGGAATAGCGTTGTCCATAAATGGTAGCATCTTTTATCAACCGCATTTGTAAGCGATAATTGGTTTTAACGGTCTGTGTGCCATCTACTCGTACATAGATGAAATCATCTGTATTTTTTGAATTCAAATCATCATTTTCAATGGGATGCGAGACAAAAAAAAGTTGATGCTCCAAAGCACGTTCTTTGGCTTCCACGTTCGTTTCTTGCTCTTCAATAGCATCCGTTGTGTCTTTTTCCTTCTTAACAGGTGGTTTTGGTGTATAGTATCTTGGATTGATATTTTCAAACGTTCTATCTGAATATCGAATCTGCCCTTGTTGGTAAATGCTATCTACCATCTGCATTTTTTTCTTGTCCAATAAATCAGGGTCATATACGTCTGTGGAATCCAACAGCCGTTCATCATAAATGCTGGGTGCGTTGGTTTCCCTAACTTCCTTTAAGTCGTTTAGGGCATCCAATTTGGAATCGTATTCCTTTTGGTCGTCTTCAAGTTCCGGTACAGGAATCTGGTTGTTCTCAATGGTCGGTTCTTCGTCCTCGCCCAATACAAGCATTGCATAGCCACCTATAAAAAGTAGGATGCATACCAACACGATGGCAAAGACTATTTTATTTTTTTCTACTTTCATAATTTTCTAATTTTCGTAATGTGCTTTCAAAAAAGTTGGTAATTAGCAGTCCGTGGGTATTGTTTGGAAAGTTTCTATCTACGTGAATCAAATTTCCAGTAGTGGTCAACTCATAAGTATCTGTGATAGTACCTCTATTGATTTCAAAAATGGTTTTCGTTTCAAACTTGTAGGGTTCGTTTTGAATATCAACTTTGGATTCGATATTCAATACTTTTTGAACCAACGAGTATTGCAACAAACGGTTATAAACTCCATCGGCTTTTTTCTGTCGATACAGAGCATCTACAGAACTATTACCCAACCACAGGGCTTTCTCCAAGTTCTTTTCGTAATTACTGGCATCTATGTTATAGAAATAAGTGTGAAACAACTCCAATTGTGCCAAGACTTCTACTTTTAAATTTTCTTGTTGAGATACCAGTTTCAAGGGAATAACACTTCCGTCCGAATTGACTACAAAAGCATTATTAACTGTTTCTTTATGCAGCTTTATGACCATCAATACGGAAATAATGCACGTTAGCACAGCTCCAATAACGACGGTCAATACTATAAAGCGATTGAGCTTTAAGATGTTGTAAATATTCTTATATGGTGTCTTCATTTAATTGATTATTGATTTATGTGTACTTAATTAGCCTGCAAATAGCCTGAAAGTGAAGGAAGTTGCCCTACTATATAGTTTGAACTTTAGAAATACAATAAACCCGATGGATCCCAATTGTAAAAGCGGTGCGAAAAAATTGCTTCCCCAATCGGTACCGAATAGGTCGCTCCAGAAATTGGTGTTGATTTCGGTATAAAGATTATTCACGAAAACATTGACCAGAAAGAAGGCTGGCACTAACATATAAACACCTGCATACAACTTGAAAAAATTGTAGGCCAATGACCTGAACTTTTCAAAAACCGCCAAGCTGATGACCAATGGAAAAAAAGCTTGCATTATGCCCAACAAAAAGAATCGCTCTGCAAGGAACAAGGGGTAGATGAACAAATCCAATAGCCAGAGAAATATTCCGGCAATAAAGGATAGTATTTTTAAGCCGTATAAAGGTGTAACCAAAGCTTCATAAAGCATTGCCATTGCTTTTTTGGCGGCATCCCAAGCACTTACATCCTGTTCGATGTCAATATCTTGCATCTGTAAAGGAAGAAGTGCGGGTGCCGTGTCCCGATATTGGTTTTCAATGGCCACCAAAATGGTATCGAAAACACTTAATACCTGTGTGGAAAAAATGACCAAAATCACTATTGCAAAGTTTTTGGCCAGTTCCGCAGGGGTCAGTCCCCACGTATAGCCCTCATTATTGGCTACACCTTCATTGTACTTTTTTAGGATGTTGATGAGAAAGAACAATAGGGCGAGTGTCTTCATTCCCACAATAGTGTATTGTGAGAACTCACTATTTTTTATCGTTTGAAAAATAGTGTCCACAAACTCTAACCCTATGCCTAAAAAAATACCTGACATTAGTAATCGGTTTCTCGGTTATTGATTTTATGTTGCATTTCTCGGAATTGAATAATCTCTCGATAACGTCTGGTTTTTGCTTCAATTTCCGCTACCATTTCCTTGGATTCAAGTTCCTTTTCTTTTAGAACTTCGGCACGTTCAGCATCGGTCATTTTCAAGTTGTCGCTGGACAGTATTTGGTCGATATATTCCATACCTGCCATAGAGTTTTGAAGAATGGCATCAAAGGAATCTGAAATGCGGGTAACTTCGCCAGGTTTAATAAAAGGTGAATTGAGGATTTCTCTCAAATCATCTTGTACAACATCATACAATCGTTGGTTGTTTCTTGCCAGTTCCCTGACTGCTTGAAGTTGTTTAATCACATCATTTACTTTATCGATATTCTCTTTTTGGGTTTTAAGAAATTTTACCGTCTTCATTAAATTGGCGGTCTGTTTACCAGATTCCAATAATGATTTTACAAAAGAGATAAAGTTTGTGTTGTCATAAACTGGCATCCCCTGGGCCGAAGCGTTACTTCCAATTAGCACTACAAATAGTGCGGATAAAATTAATTTTCTGATAGTGTGTTTCATAATTTTTGTTTTTAAGAATTAATAAATATTTTAATGGCTTTCTCCATATTGTTATGTTTTTCATAGAGCTTCATTATTTCTTCACTCTCTCGTCCGTCAGTTAGGTAAGCAGAAAAGACTTCTGGTGGCACTTCCAATCGGAAAATGTTGCTTTCCTTTCCGATTTTGATGAACATTTCGGTATATTTTCGTGCTCCTGTAAGATTGTTACGAATGGATTTTAATTGGTTCAAATCGTGACTGGAAAGGTTGAGCCTGTTTTTTAATTCGGCATAGCCCTTTTCATTACGAAGGCTGTAAATGACTTGTGTGTTTTCCAGAATGCTTGCCGATGTGGAATTATTGGGCAACTGGTTAATGGATTGCAGGATAATTCCAATTGCTCCATTTTGTTTTCTAATGGCTTGGTAATAGAATTCAACACTTTCCAGTACATTCCCGAATTTGAGTTGCTTTGCGAACTCGTCAAATAGGATAATACCTTTTTCGGCCTTGTTTCTCCATATTGTTCTTTGTATGGCCGACTTAATCAACTTCTGCATTACCGAAAGGATTTCCTTATTGTCCTTGACTTCATCAAGCTCAAAAACAATCAACCTTTTATCCTCAATTTTGTAGGTCTGGTCTTCGCTTACATTGAATAGAAAACTATACAAACCATCATCTACATATTCGGAAAGAATATGCAGAAAATCATAGATATTGAAATGCTGTTCCTGAATATGCAATTCTTTTAAAAGGGTGTCCTTTTTAACATCCACAAACTGATACAAATTTTCAAGGGAATGTGTTCTATCCACATTCTGTAAATAGTAGTATCGAAGGACTTTTTTGACCGCAACTTCTTCAGCTTTTGTAGTTTCCTTGCCCGAAGCCAAAAGCTCTAAAAGGAAGATTGCCAAATCCTCTAACCGCTCTGGTGTCAAATCATTGACATCAGAGATATAAAATGGATTGATACCCAAATTTTTTTCCTGCTCGTAACGAAGTATGATATGGTCATTGGGATAGAGTTTGGCGAATTTTGAATATGACCCACCCAAATCAATGATGACCAAGCGAACATTTTGCTCAAAATATTGGCGTAAGATATTGTTAGCCAAAAATGATTTTCCTTCTCCAGTAGGTGCGAAAATGGCAAAGTTCCGGGCCTTGATGCGTTTCTTCTTTTCATCCCAGACATCCTTTAATACCGGAATGTTGTGTTGCCTGTCATTAAAGATGACGCCTGTGGCATCCGTCTGATAATTTGTGTTGTTGATATACAGGCAAAGGGCGTGTTTTAAATCCGTTACAAATAAATCTTCATTTGAAAAGTTGGAAGTAAAACAGCAGTATGAGTTTAAGAAATATTGCTTTCTTTCTTCGCCTTTTGGGTAATAAGGCACTATGTCCAGTTCCTTGAACTCGGTTTTTATCTTTGAAGCAATTCTTTCTAATTGTGCTTCATCTTTATCCCAAAATACAATGTTCAGATGTCCTCGAATAATTCTTGAACTGTCATCCTCATTGATTTTGTCAACAATTTCTTCAATCTTCTTTAAGATGACTTTGTTTTGTGTTCCAAAATTGGAACTCTTTTTAAGTTCCTCGATTTTCTTATCCAACAACTTTCGCCATTTATGTTTGTCATCCAGATAGATGATTTGGTTGACGATATGGTTTTCGTTTAGATTCAGTCCTAAACCATCAATAAACCCTTGGTGGAATACAAAATCGTCGGAAGTAAATTTATCATTGGTCTTGCTACTCTGAACCACATCGCCATAACACAATTCGCTATTGATGGCCAGCACATCAAAATGATGGTCGCCAATTTCAATATTCGCTTTTTTCAATTGAATGTCGGTATCAAATCCTTCGTTGAATCCATTAAAATAAGCATTGGTCAATGACAGGACTTTATCGATACCCAAAGGCATCAATGACACTTTCCGGCTGTTATTTACAAAGGAAACGGCATCGTTAACAGAAGCAATAAATTCCTGAACGTTATGGTCCATTTGCTTATGAATACCCTTTTCGACCTTGCGGAATGGGTTGGTAAACTTCGGTGCGTTCAAAGCTTTATTGTGCGGAAGTATAAAGAATAGGTAAGAAGAATGTTTAATGAATTCCCGACCTTTAAAATAATCGTGTGTGGCACGTTGCAAAAAGCTTTTGTTCGGAAGTTCTTCCGCCAAATATTCAGCTTTCTGATAGATGTCCTGTTTGTGGATAACCGTGGCAATAGGCAATGATTTAAACGCTTGAAACCACGAACCGTGGATATCCTCAAAATCTTTTTCCGCGAGGGAATAGATTTCAGGATTGTCCACTTGATAGCCCAATACCACATTGCCGTTATTAGCGAACACGATATGGTCTTGAATATCCAAAATAGGATGATATGCCGATAGGTTAATTTTCTTCATAGTACAGACGACTTCCTTTTTTGTTACTAATTGTTTGTGGGAATACCTTTTTGATGTGCATCAATGCAGGGTTTTTGGTAATGTGAGTCAATACGATATACAGTACACCGTTCAATAGAAATACTGAAATGATAACAGTAAAGCTGAACGAAAAGATGATGAACAGCAATGAACCGATAACAACGGTCATCATTAAAGCGAACAATGATATGGGCAGACCCATTATCACGGCTCGCTTGCGTATGTTTTTATAGACCTCGAATCGTTTCATTACACTACGATGCTAATGAGATACGTAAAGATGCCCACGACTGCTCCTGCAATCAATACAAAGACCAATACGCGGGTAATCCCTTTCTTTAAATCGGCATTTTCGCCAAAGAAATGTCCAGCATTAAATAGGAAGCCAATTAAAAAGATAACACCCAGAATAATGGGGAAAATGGTTCGGATAGTATCAGAAACATCGTTTACGGAATCTTCGATACCACCGATTTGTGCAAAAGTTGTACTTGAAATAAGCAATGATAAGATGGTTACATAATGTGATTTTTTCATAATCAAAGTGATTTAGATTTTACGTCAATTTTGATATTTGAAAAATAGTGTATATTGCAATACAAATAACTGATAATCAGTAAATTGTGAATAAAATAAGTTTTGATATCAATTGTTTTTATTTGATGCGAATTGGTATCAAATTTTATGAAAATTGAAAAGTGCTATGTTGATAACTCTAAAATTTTGGAAGTGGGTAAAGCCTAAAAACGTCAGTTTTGCGATTTTGATGCTACAATTCTGTGTGATTTTCGGTCAACAAAAAGTGATTATTATAGACCCTGGGCACGGTGGAAAAGATACTGGTGCAATTGGGGCAAATACTATTCAAGAAAAGGATGTAGCGTTAAGCATAGCCAAAGAGATTATAAGGCTAAATAAAACCCTTTTAAATGACAAGTTTGATATGTATTCGACCAGATATAAGGACACTTTAATTTCTTTATCCGATAGAAGTCGATTGGCTGAAAGCTTAAAGGCTGATGTGTTTGTATCGTTACATTGCAATGCCTCTAACACATTGGCAAAAGGAATGGACATTTACGTGCATAATACCAACGATGAAGAAGTACTTATAAAGAAATCTATCGGAATGGGATTGTCCATTTTGGAAGAAAGCACTCTGAAATTGGGCTTTAAAAAACGAGCAGTTCGATTCGCAAATTTTCAAGTGCTACGTGAAAATATCGAAATTCGCCCTGCTATACTCATCGAAATGGGCTTTATTTCGAGCACCGATGAAGCGGACTATTTTTTAAAGATTAAAAATATAAGAGCAATGGCCTTGGCTATTTTAATGGGATTGTATAACTATTTAAATGTTGGATTATGAAGGAAATATTTATTGAGATTGTAAAGAGTTTGAGGGAAATAATTTTCTCTATTTTTAGGGAAGCTGTTATTGTTTTTAAATCATTTGCTAAAAAATAACCTATGCCTTTTTGTGTTTAAGACTTAAATTTTTTCAAGTATTTTTCGTAAATTTAATGTCCTAATTACGTCAATAATTGGCAAGTTGAAAAAATGAAAGCCATAGCAATTTTCTTTTTGAACGTTATCCAAAACATCTTGGGAATGACCTTTGGTTGGTTATTTCGACCTAAAAACAAACGAAATTCATATAAGGCTTTATCTGATGTTGACAAGGTAAAATACCTTGAAAAAAGAAGGCAATATAAAGGCTATAAAAAACAATGGCTTTATTATAGATGCAGAGAGGAAGGTTTGTTGGAAACGTACTACAAATTATTTAAAACTGAAGCTGAAGGACAAGATTCAGGAACGAAATTTAGCTTTGGTAAATACCGAGGGGAATTTGTTGAAGATATTTGGGAATCTGATAAAGAGTATGTCAATTGGCTTTCCCAACAAGATTGGTTAGCTCAATATTTGGATGAAAGCGATATGATTCACGAATTGCTTCATTTAGAGGAAGAAAACCAAAACCAGATTTAATCTCTTTTATCACGACTACTCTTATCGAAAGCAACCAAATTAAATAACTGTCGCATTCTTGAACGAACCCTATTCCCGTAACGTTCCTCCAATTCTTTGGCATTTAGGTTTGTAGTCGCGTGGGTCTTAATTTTGTGGCTTAAAAATAAATCATAGCGAGAAAGTATGATTTCGCCCATTACATTACAGTCCTTACCAAAATGCCTTCCGGTTGGTTCTACGCCCAAATCATCAAAACAATAAAATCTCTTATCGCCATAATTTTCAATGATGGTGTAGCCAATATTGTTAAATGCAAAGGCAATGTTTCGTGTGGGTATAACCTCATACGATTTCTGATGTGGCACAATATGACGTAACAATTTCATCAAACTGGTTTTTCCGCATCCAACAGGACCAGAAAGTAAAATGCCTTTATTGATGTCGATATTTAATTTTCTACAATTAGCTTCATCCTTGATAAAATAATTACAGAGCTTGAACAGAATATCACGGTCTTCTTCAAAAATTTTAAATTTCTTGCCAAATAGCAATTTTCCTTTGGCATTGAGGTAAGTGAGCATTTTATCAAAATCATAAAGCATTTGATTGTCTTTCAGTTCTCCCAATGAATATTGAACGCTACCCTCGATAATGATATGTGGTTTGTGGGGATTCATAAGGGTTCATTGTAGTTTTTGTTGGAACTTGTCTTTAGGTTGTCCGTATTTTGGCTAACTGCGACCATTGTTTTTTCTTCTTTTATCTCGTCCGCTTTTAACATCCAGTTGCGAGCTGTGGCGTGCCAATCGACAATTTTTGTTTTGCCACCTACTTTCCAGCCGATACCTTGGTAGTGGTTGTAAAATTTTTTGGCTTCCAATTCTGGCCAATTTTCTTTTTCAAAAAAATCAATCACTTCATTTTCATTTTTTGGCTTGTCAAGTTTAGTATCATTTGTATTGTTTTTTCCTGTTTGTATATGTTTGTTTATAGATACCACCGCTTGTCCATCGCTTGTCCCGATATTGGTATCGTTTGGGTACAGAGCTTGTCCATCACTTGTCCCAAAATTGAACATCTTGATTCGGCTACCTTTAAATGGATTGTGTGAGGGTTCGTACAATAGGTATTTCCAATGGTGCATTTCTTTGATGCAACGATGGTAAGTAGTTTTTGAACCAATCTTGGAAAACCGCATCGCTTCTTCTCGATTGATATAGAATTCCATAGGAAAGTGATAATTGTTCCACAACTGAAATAATGCCACGTATAAACTGATGTGCGTGGGATTTAAACGGCCGTCTTTTGAGAATTGTAAGAATACGGCGTTCAAGTGCTTGATGTAGTTGACCTGCTCCAAAACGATTTTAAAATTTATTATGAATTTTGTTATTTTCCATTACGCTCATTATTTCTTCATAATCGTAATAGAGTACACCGCCAACTTTGGTATAGGGCAATGTGCCATTGATTCTTAAATTCTGTAAAGTGCCGGAAGAGATTCCCAAAAGTTTTTTTATTTCAGGGGATTTTAACCACCTTTTGGTAATATGGCCAGATTGGTTGTTGAGTAGTTCCTTGATATCATCGAGCAGTTCCAGTTTGAACTCCCGAAGGTCGTCTGTGGTAATAATACTTGTAGGCATAATAGAACGGATTAAAAGAAAGGGACTACCGTTTTAATTTCATCTAAAATGATAGCCCCTGACCTGATTTGACTTTCGTTCTACAAAATTGGGGTAGTTTGATGGATTTTATTCACAAGTTAGGCCTACTTGGGTGTTTTTTTTCTCTCATTTTCAATGTAATACAATAGTGGGTTTTGGTACTTTCCAAAAAAAATGCCCTATCCAAAAACCACCAAATAAAATGAGATTTTCCTCAAAATGAAAAACACCCAAGTTGAAGCATCTTGGGTGTTTTATTTTACGTTGTCAGTATCATCCATCCTTTTGGTCAACTGCTTTTTCAGTATATCCAAAAATTTGGTTCTGCCATTTTTACGCATACGTATTTCCAGAAAAGCTCTGTAATAATCGCCCAAGTCCACTTTAAACGTTTTTTCAACAAAATAGGCAATATCTTTAATGTCAACAGTACCATTATTTATGACATCTGTACTGTGCAAAGCGTAAATCAGTTCAATTAAATATATCTTATGGGCTGTCCAAGTAATTTTGGTTTTACTTTGTAAAATCTTAAACTTGCATAATTTCCATTATTTTCCAATTTATCAATTTCCCGTTTTAAGTGCACAATCAAAAGGTCGTAGGCTAAAATTGTGGCTACGGTACTATCGTGGCTTGTTGCAAATTGTTCATCTACAAAAAAATGAAATGTATCTGGGAATAACCGAATATCTGCCTTGCCTCTCAAAAAATATTGTTCATCAAATACCGTGGCTTCCCTGCGGTAATAATGGTAAAAATCGAGATTGTCGTTAAAATAAGTTTGAAGTTTTTCGATATAATTGTTCAAATATTTTACTTGAGATTTATTACTTCCCCTCGGTCTTTTACCTTCAATATTAAATAGTTTTACATAATAGATGAGTTTGCTATAAATTTTTGGTTTAGTACATTTAAAGAAATGTATTTCCTCTGATTTGGTTTTAAATTCATAGTCAACTATGATACTTCTAACTTTCTTAAGGGTTTGCTTTGCAAGTTTAATCCCTTTTTCAGCTCTCACTAAAATATCTTCTTCTTCTATTTCAAGAACATTTAATTCAGAGTCTAATTTTTTTAATATGTCGTCGTAATTTGTTGTCATTTATTTTCGGTATCATTATTACCGTTTCATATTTTGCAAAAACGTTGCATTCAAAATTATAAGTAACGTTAAATTGGGAAAGTTAAAACCAGTCAATTTATCCTTCACAACTCTTGCATATTTTATAGCTATGCTAAATATTTTCTTTAATTTTTATTAATCACTTAAACAGATATAAAATACTTTAGGAACTGCAAGAACAGTACAAAGCAGATTAACAGGATAACAACGATTATAATACCAATCCAAATTATTTTATCTTTTTTAGTAATGCTATTTTTTACAGATGGTACTTTATTGTTTTTTTTATTTCGTCTATCTCGTCTATTATCTAACATAGAATATCATTTTTGCTATGAACCAACGAATCACTTTCACTTCATCTGCTGTAACTCCAAAGACCACTTGGAACATTATATTCTAGCACTTAATCAATGCTTATGAATATTCCCTTTTAGTACAAAATAGTATAATAGTAATGCAGCTATTACCACAAAGATTATTGCAAGAATCCCATTGAACTTATCTTTTTTTGTGATTTTGTTATTCGATGATTTTTTAACTTTCTTATTTCTTTTATTTCTCTGTTTTTGATACATCGTTTTTGATTATTTCCATTTCATCTTCTGCAATCTTACAGCGTTTAAAATAGCCAACAAAGCCACTCCCACATCCGCAAATACAGCTTCCCACATAGTTGCCAGACCGCCTGCACCCAAAACAAGTACAATAGCTTTTACTCCAAAAGCAAGCGCAATATTTTGATATACAATACGTCTGGTTGAACGACCTATTTTAATAGCTTTTGCAATTTTGCTCGGTTGGTCTGTTTGGATGATAACATCTGCGGTCTCAATGGCGACATCGCTACCTAAACCACCCATTGCAATACCTACATCACTTGCTGCCAAAACTGGCGCATCGTTTATGCCATCGCCAATGAACGCAACTTTGTTATCGTTTTCGGACATTAGTTTTTCGACTTCCTTCAATTTATCTTCTGGAAGCAATCCACCTTTTGCCCAATCTACACCCATTTCTTTGGCAACTTGTTGAGTAATGGAATCCTTATCGCCCGAAAGCATTATGATTTTTGAAATACCAGATTCCCGAATTTGATTAATGGCTTCGTGGGCATCATCCTTCAACTCATCTGCAATAATTGCATAGCCTGCAAATTTGCCTTCAATAGAAATCATTACGATAGATTCTACAATATTGTCGGTTTCATATGGAACTTCGATATTGTTTGAAATCATTAATGCTTTATTCCCAACTAATACGGTTTTGCCGTTTACTGTTCCTTTTAAGCCTTTTCCTGCTATTTCAGTTACTTCAGAAGCTTGAAAATCTTCGCCATCGTCTTTATATTCCATAATAGCTTTGGCAATGGGATGGGTAGATTGTTCTTCCATCGCCATTAGGTATTTCATAAATTCAGGTTCTTTCCAGCCAATGGCTTTTATTTCTTTGATTTTAAAAACACCTTTGGTTACAGTTCCTGTTTTGTCCATAACAACGGTATTAACCTTTGTCATTTCATCCAAATACGATGCTCCTTTAAACAGAATGCCATTTTTTGAAGCTGCTCCCAATCCCCCGAAATAACCCAACGGAATTGAAATGACTAAAGCACACGGACAGGAAATGACCAAGAAAATCAATGCTCTGTACAACCAATCGCTAAAGACATAATCGTCCACAAAAAAGTAGGGTATAAACGTTAATCCAATCGCGAGAAAGACAACTATTGGTGTATAGATTCTTGCGAACTTTCTAATGAACAATTCGGTTTTTGATTTCCGTGCGGTGGCGTTTTGCACCATATCGAGAATACGTGCAATGGAACTATCCTTAAATTCTTTGGTCGTTTCAATTTCAATAACGCCATCCAGATTGATGCTTCCTGCAAATACTTTTTCTCCTTTTGCAATGGTGTCAGGTTTGCTTTCGCCCGTTAATGCTGCGGTATTGAACGAGCCTTTTTCGGACAATAAAATACCATCCAAAGGAATTTTTTCGCCCACACGGACTTGCACTTTTTCGCCAATAGCAACGATTTCTGGATTTACAGAAACATAATTGTTGTTCCTATAGACCAAGGCTTCATTAGGTCTTACATCCAGTAATGCCTTGATGCTTCTCTTGGCTCTTTTAACGGCGGCACTTTGGAACAATTCGCCTACCGCATAAAACAACATTACTGCCACACCTTCGGGATATTCGCCAATGGCGAATGCACCTATGGTTGCGATGGACATCAATAAAAACTCGGTAAAAAAATCGCCATTTTTGATGCTTTTCCAACCTTCCTTTATCACAGGAAAACCTACTGGAAGATATGCGACTGCATACCAGACAATACGTATCCAATCTTTAAAAAAAGCTACGTCAAAATAATCCATCGCAATACCAATAATCAGCATTACAAAGCTGAAAATTGCTGGTACATAAATTTTAAATTTCCCTATACTTTCCGGACTGCTATGGTTGTGGCCATCATTGCGCTTGTGATTATCGGATGAAGTTTTATTTAAATCTCTTAAATTCAGTTTCTTTTTTTTCATTTATATCAATTATAATTTTATTTAAATTCACAGTCATTCCAATCTCAACACCAATTGGGCAAACTGCACCTCTATGGTATCATCGATACCCTCTATTAAGGAATCCAAACCAGTATTTGAAACCAATAATTGTCCGGTTGCACTTATCAGGCAGGACATACTTACTCCTTGTTCTATATGGGTAATGGTTGCTTTAAATTGTGATTTAAAGGATTTCCCTTGATAAGTAACATCTATCAGCCAATTAAAGTTGATAGGGTCGTGCCGTTTTGATAAAAAATCTTGTGATGGAATTGTGCCAGTAAACCGCAGTATTAAAGGGTTTTCCCGCTGTTGTAAAATGGTATTGATTTTAGGACTATCTGTTGATAAAGTCTTAAGGTCGAGTACACCGTTAACCACTTTGGAATCATAATCAAGATATAAGGCCAATTTATGGCTTTCTGCCTTGACGGCTTTATCATCAACCAAAGTCATCATCATAATATGACCTTCTTCAGTTGTATAAATTTTTTGGGCGTTTACTTTATAATAACTAACCAACAAGATTATTAAAATACAATGTTTAACATTCATAATATCCATCTTTAATTTTATAACTAAAAAAAAAAGCAGCTTCTACTTTTGCTTTTAATGCTATTAATCATTTTGCTTTAAGAAGCATCATAAAAGCTGCCTGCTATTAATTAAGTTTTCACTTAACTTATTTAAATAAAAAATTTCACTCTTTCACATAACGATTTACCCCTACTTGTTATCTATATCCTTTTCTCTGTTACCGAAATAATACATCAGCGCAACACTGGCACCTAATAATCCAAACAGAATATTCTCAAAAATTTGATTCCCATTGACATTCAAAATTTCAATGAAATTATTTATTAAATATTGCCACCAATTAATTTCATAATTCTGTCTGCTAAACGTGAAAATTGTTATTCCCAAAGGTTGAAGGATAAAAACACCTACTGCAAACCCAATTAGAATGGTAATAAAAATATTTTTTTTATTCATCGTCTATTTTTTACGGAAATAAGCTTACTGGCTCTCAATCCAATTTTTGGCATCTTCCTTTTGGTCTATATTGAAATACTTAATTTCGGCGTTCGTAAAAGGCTTCATAAATTGGGTTATCCATTCCTGCCATTTTTTATCTCCTACCATTGCTATTTTTTCATAGTCCTTGGCGTGGGCCGTATCCATTTTGAGGTCTTCCCATAAACCAGGTAAATCCCAACCCGTAAAGTTGTCCATCTCAAAATACCAGCGGACTTTCATTCCCTTGTCCAGAATAGCGTGGATAAGTGGATGGATTTTTTCTATGTCTTCTTTTCTCAATTTGCCCGAAGCTTTTGTTGCAACAATATTTTTTTCTTTTAACTCGATTATTTGTAACATTTTATATGGTTTTTAATTAATAATCATCCTTCTAAATCGTAAAACCATTCTTCAGCCATTACAACTGCTTTTTTGATGGCCTTTTCTCTTGAAAAGCCTTCCTTTTCGATTAATTCTTTCGCAATTTCGATTGCCTTTTTTCTTACCGATGGATTAAGGGTGTCAAGCTCTGCTCTAAATTCTTCAAATGTCCAGTCCATAAAAAATGTATTAGTGATTAAATAATTCGTTTTCTTCTTTGCCATCTACCTCTTTTCTTGGTCTTTTATCCAAAAAATAATCGAGTATTATTCCCACTATTATCGCTCCTACAAAGGCAGCGTAAACCAATCCATCATACTGAATAATTAGAGTTAGGCTAACCAATATGGCCAAAATGGGCAGTATTGGAACTTTGCCAATAGACAATGGCACTCTGAAAGGTCTGTTCTGTGTTGGTTCTTTAAAACGTAAAACAATGAGTGCAATATTTACAGATACAAACACAAGCAGTGCGCCTAAAGAAGACATACCCGCTACAATTTTAATATCGCCCAATAGCAAAAAACAAGCGACCGCAGCCATAACCACAAATGTGGTTACCCAAGGTACTTTTTGTGCATTTACTTTAGTCATAAATTTTGGAAGTTCGCCCACGCTTGCCATTCCGAACAATAACCTACTTATGGAAATGATACCGCTAAATGCAGCATTAGCCGTGGCAAATAAGGCTGCAACTGCCAAGACAATCGGCAGCCAATCATTAAGGTTGGATGCCGCCAAGGACAATGGCGAATCTACCTTCGAAATAGCTAAAGGATCAGCAATGTTGAGTACCGTAAGTGAAATGAGTAAATAGAAGATGGTTGTAATTACCATTGTCAATAAAAAGGCACGAGGAATCGTCTTTCCTGGATTTTTAACTTCTGAACCCAAAGATGCCATATGCTCAAAACCTGTATAGACAAAAAACAAAGTCGCCGTGGCCGCAAGTGTCCCAGAGAATGAGTTGATTTGAAAAATTTCAGCTTTTGGCAGGCCTGTTTCTTTAAGGCCTATAAAGATAAGAATGAGCAAACCCAACAATTGGATACTGACCATTATAATATTAGCAGTAGATGATTTTTTTATACCTGTAATACTTATCAAAGCAAGCAATAACAATACACCATAGCTTATCAATAATCCCGGCACTTCAAAAAAGGTATTGAAATATCCCGAAAAAGCCAATAGTACAGCGGCAATTGTCGCCGAGCTATGGAAGGCAACGGTCCAACCCGTAAGGAAGGAAGGAATGTCGATTTTTGGAAATGCTTTCCTTACAAATATAAATTCCGCACCAGCATTAGGGTAGGTAGATGATAATTCGGCATAGGACATTGCAGAAATACTGGCCGCAACTGCCGCAAAAATAAAGCTCAACCAAATGTCCGTTCCTGCCTGTCCAGCTGCCGCACCAATCACAGTATAAATACCTGCACCCACAATGGTGCCAACGCCATAAAAAGTGAGTCGAAGGGTGCCTAATGATTTTTTTAATTCTGCCATATCAATGTTGTATAATTATTTTTGGGCTATACGTGCTGTTTTGAGTCTGTATATGAAAGAAGTATAATCCGTCGACAAGCGTACTTGTATCAATTTGAGAAGTATTATCAAAGTAGATATTTCCAACTTGGACTCCAAGCGCGTTATATACATACACTCCTTCAATTTTTTCCGTAGAATCAATATAGATTGTATTTGAAGCCGGATTAGGATAAAGGTTCATCTTTCTTTGTACAGTAGTATTGTTCAATCCTAATGTTGATGAAAATGCACATTCCCCCAAAGTGGCAAATACCAACTTTGCACATTTTTCATAAAATGGGATATTAAACTGTCCAAGGGTATCGTTCGGTGTGTGCCAAAAGGGATTAAAGTCGCCGTCATATTCTTCGTTAATTCCAATAGCACTGAATCCATTGTTCCAAAATGACGCGTGGTCCGTGGCCGAAATCCCTGGATTTACTAAATGTAAACTTAAGCCAATATCATAATCAATATTTGCGACCATTGCCTTATCCGAGAGTGCAAGAGAGGAAGCAACTGGCCTTACGTGAATGTCGGCAACATTGTCGTTGTTGCCGTCCCATCCAAGCATATCCATATTGATGTATCCTAGAATGTTTTCGTTTGAAGCCGCCGCAGAAGATGCATAAGCACCACTACCTATGAGCCCTTGTTCTTCCTCATCCCATAGTGCAAAAATAATGGTATAAGGGAAATCGTATTCAGAAAAGACCCTTGCCGCTTCCAGTACCGCTGCTGTACCACTGGCATTATCATCAGCTCCTGGCACACCCGCAACATTGTCATAATGGGCACCGATAATAAATTTTTCATCGGGATAAAGCATTCCTTCTTTTATTCCAAACAGATTTTTTCCAGTTGAACTGAACTGTAGTGAATCTACCTGAAGCCCATAGGATTGGAACTTTTCCTTAATGAACTGAAAAGCTTTTTCATTGCCAGGATGGTCCTTATGACGTGAAATAATTATGTCTGGGTTTCCCCCAATAATCACAGGTTCTTCTCCAGTGAGTTGCTTTACAAAAAATGTCATTGAATCTATTTTTACATCATTCAAGATATTTTGAACATCTTGATTTTGAGCAAATGAAATCCCATAAGAGAGAAGCAATAACGATAAAGCTGTAAAATTTTTTACATTCGTTTTCATATGTTTATTTTAAATTCGTCCATTAGTGCTTCATTTGTTTATGCGATTCTATATATCTTTCCAAGATTGACTTCAAGCTATCCAAATATTCCACAAACGAGCTGACGGAAATCTTTGGTGTTTCGCAATCAGGGATTGTAATAGGGTTTTCATCAAGATATTGGTATAGTTCGGGGTAGTCCTGTTCAATTCTCAATGTCAGTTCATTAATTTCCTTGGTCAATTGCTGAAGCTTCTTCATTCTTTTTAATTTTATTGTGCCAGTTTTTGTAAAAATTAAATATGCAATGCCCTATCATCGGTAGCGGCCAGACACGCCTCCTTAAAGGTCTCTGAAAAAGTGGGGTGCCCGTGTGACATCCTTGCAATATCTTCGGCAGATGCCCTAAATTCCATCGCTACCACCGCTTCGGTATAACTGTCTGCAATGCGTGGGCCTATCATATGCACCCCCAATATCTCATCGGTCTGCTTATCTGCGATTACCTTGATAAAACCATCGGTATCCATACTAATTTTTGCCCTCGCATTAGCCTTAAATGGGAAAGAGCCTGTTTTTATACTCCTATTGTCCTTCTTTAACTCTTCTTCTGTTAAGCCTACGCCGGCAACCTCTGGCTGGGTGTAAATAATGTTGGGTATCAGCGAATAATTGATATGTGGCTTTTGGCCGACAATAGTTTCGGCTACAAAAACGCCTTCTTCACTTGCTTTATGGGCAAGCATCGCACCCCTGATTACATCCCCAATGGCATATATTCCTTTGACATTGGTTTCGAGATTCTCATCTACGATTATCTGTCCTTTTTCGTTGGTTTCCACTTCTATGTTTTCAAGTCCTAAATTTGCGGTGTACGGTTTTCGGCCAATGGCCATAAGGCAGTAATCGCCATCTAAACTCATTTCTTTTTTATTGGAAAGTTTTTCTGCTTTCAATTCCACTTTGTTGTCTATCGTTGTTGCTTCCGTAACCTTGTGTTCCAAATAAAATTCGACACCCTGTTTTCTTAAGGAACGGTGCAATTGATGTCCCAAAGAGCTATCCATAGTGGCTATGAGACTATCAAAATATTCTACAATAGAAACCTTTGAACCCAAGCGGGCAAATACGGAACCTATCTCAACACCGATAACGCCGCCGCCAACGACCATTAAATGTTTGGGGATTTCTCGTAAGGCAAGGGCTTCGGTAGAAGAGATGATGCGCTTTTTATCGATTTTAATATTGGGCAGTGAAGCGGGTTTGGACCCTGTGGCAATAATGATTTTATCGGTTTCTATGGTTTCCGTTTTATCTTCGCCCTTAATCTCAATCGTGTTTTTGTCCTTGATAGTGCCGTGGCCTTCATAAACGGTAACCTTATTCTTTTTCATCAAATAGTCAACCCCATTGATGATTTCCTTTACCACGTCCTGAACCCTTTGGTTCATTTTTACGATATCGACATTGGTTTCTTTTACATCAATCCCGAAATTTTCAAATTGATGTTTTAGTTTATAATAATGTTCAGAGGCTTCCAGCCAGGCTTTTGATGGGATACAGCCCACATTAAGACAGGTACCGCCCAGGGTGCTATACCTTTCAACAATGGCCACTTTTAAACCTAATTGGGCACAACGTATGGCACTTACATATCCGCCCGGGCCAGACCCTATAATAATTACATCAAATTTTTCCATATTTGCACATTTTTTTTAAGTTAAAGAAGGTGGAAGAAACCTGAACCTGACCATTGGGCGCAAGGGTTCAGAGTTCTGGAACTCCCACCTGTTATTTTTGCCTGCATTTTTCACATATTCCCTTTAATACCAGATTCACATCGTTCACTTCATAATCGTCTGGCAAGCTTTCTTCTGGTATCTTATTCGGTAAACAGATTGTTTTCCTACAATCGGTGCAATGAAAGTGTATATGTAAATCTGTACCATATTTACCTTTGGCATTTTCATCAGAAATCGCATATTTTGCCACTCCGACCCCATCATTAATCTGATGAATCAACCCTTTATCCTCAAAAATCTTGAGGTTGCGATAAAAGGTAGTTCTGTTTGCTGTTTTATTGGTTTCGCTCTTTTGAACAAAGGCCTTTTTCAAATCGGAAAAGGACACGGCACTTTGTTTCCTTTTCAGGAACTTGTATATCTTCGACCTCTTTTGAGTAGGGCGAATCCCTTTAGCCAATAATGTTTTTTCCGTCTTTGTCATTTAATATTCTTTCAAAAAACCAGGTTCTTCTATGTCCCAATTTTTCTAATCTTTTTTATAAGCCAAAAGGCGCAGAGCATTGGCCACGACTACCAAAGTAGACCCCTCGTGAAATGCCACGGCGACCCCTATGTTTGCCCAGCTCAAAATGGTAGCTGGTATTAGCAGTGCCACAACACCAAGGCTTACCCAAAGGTTCTGCTTGATAATGGCTTTTGCTTTCCTACTTAAGCCAATGGCAAAGGGCAGGGTTTCCAATTTATCGGCCATTAGGGCAACATCCGCGGTTTCCAAAGCCACATCGCTTCCAGCCGCTCCCATTGCTATGCCCACGGTACTGTTTGCCATTGCAGGGGCATCGTTCACACCGTCGCCTACCATTGCAACTTTGGATTCCTGTTCTTTCAATTTTTTAATGGCATCAACCTTTTCCTCCGGCAACAGGCTTCCCCAGGCATCGGTCAACCCAATTTCTTTAGCAACGGCATCGGCAACCTTTTGGTTATCACCGGTTAGCATTATCATCCGCTTGATACCGATTTCCTTTAATTTTTTCAGTGTTTCCTTGGCCGCTTCCCGTGGGGTGTCCATCAGGGCGATGATACCGATATATTCTTTGTTCCTTCTTATAAGCATCGTCGTGTTTCCGCCGCTTTCAAGTTCTTTTACTTTATTCGATATTTCTTCGGATGGTTTTGCTTCATCGAGGTCTTCGTACAAGTCAAGGTTTCCAATATAGATTTTATCCTTGCCCAAGGACGCTTTGATACCTTTTCCGAGAACCGCTTCCAAATCGGACGCATCGGTAATATCAGTACCTTCCAGACGCTCTTTCCCATCCCTTACGACGGCTTTGGCCAAAGGGTGGTCGCTCAAATTTTCAACGGCAACGGCTATCTTTAACAGTTCATTTTCTTCAATATCCCCCAATGGTACCACCTCCGTAAGTTTGGGCTTGCCTTCGGTAAGCGTGCCCGTTTTATCAAAAGCCAAAGCGGTAATGACCCCTAAATCCTCAAGCGGTCGCCCACCTTTGATAAGTACACCGCCCCGTGCTGCCCGTGCCACACCGCTTAATACCGCACTTGGTGTTGAAATGGCCAGTGCACAGGGACTGGCGGCGACCAATACGGCCATTGCACGGTAAAAGCTGGCACTAAAAGGCTCGTCAATGACCAGAAAGGCAAAGAGTAGGATACCAACCAGTATCAGTACGGATGGCACAAAGTATTTTTCGAATTTATCTGTCAGCAGTTGCGTGGGAGACTTTTGGGTCTGTGCCTCGTTGACAAGTTTGACCAGTCGGGACAGGGTAGAGTCTTTGGCTTCTTTGATTACCTTAATCTCCAACGTGCTATTACCGTTGATAGTTCCAGCAAACACGCGGTTTTCGTCCTTGATATCATCGTCTGCCGAATAGTCCCTGCTCGTATCTTCCACGGGAATTTTGTCCACGGGTACACTTTCCCCAGTAATAGGTGCCTGGTTGACGCTGCTTTTTCCATTGACCACGACGCCATCTGCGGATATTTTACTATTGGGCTTGACCACTATAATATCGCCTATACTTAATTTTTCAATACCAACTTCTTTGGTCTTCCCATCTTTTTTTAGCAAGGCCGTTTTTGGTGCTAAATCCGCCAAAGCCGCAATAGATTTTCGGGCTTTCTCCATTGCATAATGTTCAAGGGCGTGCCCCAGACTAAAAAGGAACAGTAACAAGGCACCTTCCGCCCAAGCGCCCAAAGCAGCGGCACCAATGGCGGCAACCAACATCAAGAAGTCGATTTCAAAACCACCTTTGGCCACGGTCTGTATGGCCTCTTTCGCCGTAAAGTACCCTCCAAAAAAGTAAGCACCGATGTATAGGGATAAGCTGACCCAATCCGGTATTGATGCTACGTAAGAAAGCCCGAACCCAATACCGAGCAGCGTACCGCAAATAATGGAAAAAATAAGCTCCGTATTTTTACCGAAAACCCCACCGTGGGCGTGCGCTTCTCCTTCCTCGTGGGTCTCGCCTTCTTTGTGCTCGTGTCCCTCTGTGGAAGTTTGCTCTTTAGTCTCTTCCTTCTTTGAACGCTCCTGTTTTTTGGATGCTTTGGTGTAATCATTTTCGTTTGAAGCACTCCTTTGAATCTGAAGGTCTTCTTTTTCAATTTGTTTACTTATTTCATCAAAATTTGTTTGCTTTTTATCAAACTCAAGTCGTACCATTCCAGAGCCTGAAACGGAAGCCTCCAAAACTCCATTAATTGCCAAAAGGCTTTTCTCTATGGAACGAGCCTGCCTTGTGTGTCTGATTCCTTTAACTTCAATGAGCAAATGCCCGTATTTTTCGGTAATCTCGGCACCAGTACTTTCGGCGAGGGATTGAATGCGGTCAATGGAAATGATATCTGGGTCATAATGAAAACAGAGCTGCGGTGTGTCATCTTCCTTTGTATCGGCAACGTGCACTTTTTCGATGCCCTCTTTAGCCTGTAATTCTTTTATAAGCCGCTCAACACAAGTATCTTTTTCGTTTGGAACTTGCGGAAGAATAACCGGAATTTTTAGTTGTAGTTTTTTCATTTTTACTATTTTTTTTTAATCCATTCTTTGGCATCGTCTTTTTCTTCTGGCTTATAAAATTTTATATGAGCCTCTGAAAAAGGTAGCAATGCCTCGGTAAATTGCTCCTGCCATTTAACGCTTCCCACTAAAGCGACACGCTTTAAATGTGTTTCATTCGGAAGATTTAATTCAATTCCCTTCCAATAGGCACTTACCGTCCAGCCTTCAAAATTTTGCATTTCAATGTACCAGGAAACTTCCTGATATGCAGTTATATGTTCTGTTAAGACCGGTATCAAGTTTTCATAATCCTTGGCATCCAGCTTATTCTCTGCCACCATATATACAGTAGCCTCTTTTTTATAGATTGTTATCATTGTTCACTTTTTATAATGATAATTGAATTTAAAAACCAAACGTTTAATCCAGATTCTCACTGCATTTTTCGCAAATGCCCTTTACCACCAAGTTGATATCCTCGGTAATATAGCCATCAGGTAAGCTTATATGCGGGATTTTATGCTCTGTTAAACACACAGTTTCATTACAATTGTTGCAATGAAAGTGTAAATGAAGGTCGTTGCCAACCTCGCACTCACAATTCTCTTCGCAAAGTGCGTATTTTACAACTCCTGTTCCATCCTCGATTTGATGTACAATACCTTTTTCTTCAAACGTTTTTATAGTCCTAAATAGGGTGCTTCTTTCACTGACCTTAAAATCCTTTTCCAAATCGCCAAGACTAATGGCTACCTCTAATTCCGCCAAACGTTTATAAGTCATCAAGCGCATAGCCGTAGGTCGTATACCTTTGCTCTCAAGTAGTTGGACTATTTTTTCCATTTGCAACAAAGTATTTTATAGGTCATACCGTTTTAAGGATTCTCCAGTTTTAATCTGAAAGGCATCCTCAATATTTGCTATATAGATAATACCATCTCCAGGTTCTTCCGTTTTGCCATTTTTTAAAATTATTTCAATTGCCGCTTGGGCTTCCTCATTTTGACAAACCAATTCCAACTTGACCACGGGACTGTCGGTTATACGAAAATCTAACGAAGGTCTTGCACCTTTTGACTTAAAGGCGCCAGTTCCTTCTGCTTGTGAAAGGGTCATACTTTCAAATCCATTATCTGATAGTGCCTCAATGACTCTTTGGATTCGGTTCGGTTTTATAAATGCTTTTATTTCCTTCATATTATGATTTTTTTAAATTGTTAATCGATTTTGAACCGAGCCTGTTTTTTAATTTTTAACTAACTAATTAAGACGATAAACAAACTCGGAATCAAAATCTTTGATTTTTATTGAATTAATGTCCGTGTTCCAGTTCGCCTTTAACCATTTCCGAGGATAGGTTATAAGCTCCGTTTATCACGACTTTGGCATCCTTTGAAACTTCGGCAGGTAGATTGACTTCAACAAAGCCTAAATCAGTAATACCAACCGTTACGGGTATCATTTTAAATTTCATTTTGTTCGCTTCCATTTCTTCATCTTCATCCAAAATAAAAATAAAGGATTGCTCGCCTTCTTTTATAATGGCAGCTTCCGGTACGGCAAAACCCTTTTTCTCGCCTTGCACTATTCGCCCTTCAACGTACATACCCGGCAAAAGATTTTTATCCTTGTTTTCAATATCTGCCAGAACTTCCAAGGCTTTTGGGTCGGTGTTGAAGGTTTTACCCACAGACCGAACGGTTGCTTTAAGCAGTTCATCGGGTCGAGAAGCTGTTGAAAAATATATCTGTTGCCCTTTCTTAATTTGCTTTATATCTTTCTCATATACTTTGAAGTTGACATAAATCTTTGAATTATCGCTTATTGAGAACATTTTGGATTGTTGCGCCACGTAATCGCCAAGGCTAATCATTACTTCATCTACATAGCCACTTATGGGTGTGGTAATGGGAACAGCGGAATATATTTGGCCTTCAGCCACTTTGTCCGGATTAATGCCCAACAATCTCAATTGGGACCGCAAACCATTGACGCTGGATGTTGTGGAACGAAATTTTGACTGCGCCATCTGAAATTCCTTGCCCGAAGAAACACCTTTGTCATAAAGAGTCTGCTTGCGCTCAAAATCCTGTTTCAAAAAGACCAATTCATCATTTTTTTCCTGATAATCTTGTTGCATTGCAATGATATCAGGGTGTTCTATATATGCCAACACCTGTCCTTTGCTTACGTTATCTCCGGGTATTACTTTTATGGAACTCACATTTCCACCAACAAACGGACTGATGTTCGCCTTGTCCTGTGGGAAAAGCTCCAACGTACCTGTTACTTTAATGTTGTTCCCTAAATTCCGTTCCTCCAAAGGTTTCATTTCCAAACCGATGGTTTCGGCCTGTTGTTTTGTAAGTTCGACAACGCCTTCTTCCTCGCTGTGTCCACCTTCTTCCTCTCCTTCATCGTGACCTTCTTCGCCGTGCGCATCCTCTTCGGCTTCATTGGTTTTTGATACGCCTTCAGCTTCGTTATGCCCAAGTTCAGATTTTTGGGCATCGTTACAACTCATAAACATAAGTGCAAATAATACGGTACTTACTAATAGTATATTCTTCATTTCTCTTTTTTTAAGGTTATAAATTGCCCAATTGATATTGCATATCAATGGTTTGTTGGTTATACTGATTGATGTATTGTAAATGGTTTTGTTTAATGCGGATGGCACTGTTGAGAATCGTGATGTAGTTGACATAATCTATTTCGCCTTCCTTGGATGCCAATTGCGCTGTGGTAATTTGTTCTTCTGCCAACAATAGTGCGCCTTCTTCGTAATATTGCAAAATCTTCTTTGTTTTTTCAAGTGATTTGTTCAATTGTGACACACGACTTTCTGTAACCGCTTTTTGCTCCAAATATTGATTCTCTGCGACCATTGCATCTGCCTTGGCTGCCTTGACTCTCGACTTCTGTGGAAAAAACCATAACGGAATACTAATGCCTGCCTGATAGGTATTAAACCCTGAAACATCATCCACAACCTGCCTGCCATACGATAAATTGAATTTTGGCAGGAATTGCGATTTCTCAACGCCAACATTTGCTTTGCTTACTTCGGCATTCTGCAAGGCATATTGCAATATTGGGTTATTTGCCACCGAAGTTGAATCCAACGTTGCTATAAAATCCAATGTTTTATATGATTCATTAATGGTTTCAACGGATTCATCCGTTCCCAAATATTGTTTTAAGGCACGTTTGGCAATTTCAATATCATCATAGGCTTGTTGCCGTAACACCTGAATCTGTTGAAATTCGGAAGAGGCGGAAATAAATTCCAACTTGCCTGTTTCTCCAGTGTCATACCGAAGTTGGGCAGCGGACTTAAAATTGGCATAAATACTGTCCAATTGGTCTGCAAAACGTAACTGTGCCTTGTAATAATTAATTTGGTCATAAGCTTGCATCACATTACGCACCAACTGTTGTTCACTGGCCACATAAAACTTTTCTCCCAAGGCAATACGCTCTTTGTAAAACTTGGATTTTGAAAATCCGGAAAGCAAATCAATGTTGCCCTGTTGCACACCAACGGTTGTCTGTACTCCAGGAAGATTATTGCCATATTCTTCTTTGCCCGTGAAAACTTGTGTGCTACCAAGGTCAAAACTCGTTCCCTTTAGTGCCTTTTCCCGTTCAATAAATGCCTGACTTTCCTTAAGCGATGGATAATTCTGTTTTGCCATAGCAATGGCCTCATCTACAGTCAAGGTTTTTGGAATTGTGCCATCTTGATTGGTGTCTTGGGCAAACGCAGTTCCAGAAGCCATCAAACCGCCAACCATCAATAATACGGTTACAATATTCGTGGATTTGTTGACATAACTTACATCTCCACCGTTATTGTTTCGTTCCTTTCTCGATTCGAGCCAATAATACAATACTGGAATGACCACAAGGGTTAAAAATGTTGCTGTTATCAATCCGCCAATAACCACCGTTGCCAATGGTCGCTGCACTTCTGCACCGCCAGAGGTAGAAATCGCCATTGGGATAAAGCCCATAATGGCCGCCGTTGCAGTAAGCAAAATTGGTCGTAAGCGTTCGTGTGTTGCCTCGTATATTCGTTTTTTTAAGTCTGTCATTCCACTTTCTTTTAGTTCATTGAATTTGTTTATCAGTACCAATCCGTTTAAAACCGCTACTCCAAAGAGCACTATAAAACCGACTCCCGCAGATATACTAAAAGGCATTCCCCTTATCCAAAGGGCAAACACGCCACCAATTGCAGCCAAAGGCACTGCCATATAAATCATTAAGGACTGTGAAAACGAGCTCAAGGCAAAGTAGAGCAATATGAATATTAGGAAAAGTGCAATAGGCACTACAATCATCAATCGGTCTGAAGCACGTTGAAGGTTTTCGAACGAACCTCCGTAGGTTACAAAATAACCTGGTGGTAGTTTCACGTCCGTTTCCAATTTTTGCTGAATTTCCTCGACCATCGATTTTACATCGCGCCCACGAACATTTACACCTACCGAAATACGACGAGAGGTATTGTCCCTTGAAATCTGCATTGGTCCTGGCTTATAGCTGATGTCTGCAACCTCCTTTAAAGGCACTTGCGCTCCGTTTGGTAAATCGATATAAAGATTTTTAAGGTTGTTGATGTCTTGTCTAAATTCCTTTGCCAAACGAATGACCACATCGAACCGTTTTTCGCCTTCAAAAATGACACTTGCCTTTTCGCCTGCAAAGGCAGCACTTACATAATCATTCAACTTATCCACGGTTACACCGTATTGTGCCATTTTTGCGCGGTTATATACCACCGTCATTTGTGGTAAACCACTTGTAGCCTCCACATTAAGGTCAGCCGCTCCGGGAACGGTTCTGATGACTGCTGCGATTTCCTGTACCTTGTCTGCCAACACGCCCAAATCTTCTCCGTACAGTTTGATAGCCACGTCCTCACGAACACCCGTAAGCAATTCGTTAAAACGAAGTTCAACAGGTTGCGTAAACACGAAATTTACACCGGGAACTACTGAAATTTTTTCCTGAATTTTTTCTATGAGTTCTTCTTTACTATCTGCGGAAGTCCATTTACTCTTATCCTTTTCAAGAATAATGTAACTATCGGCAATGTCCATAGGCATTGGGTCTGTTGGTATTTCAGCCACACCAATCCTTGAAACTACCGTTTTTACCTCTGGAAATTCATTGATTAGATTTTGAAGTTTTTTTGAAGCCTCAATAGATTCTGTAAGACTGCTCCCCGGTTTTATCAACGCTTGAAAAGCAATATCGCCCTCATCAAATTTAGGTATGAATTCGCCACCCATATTGCTGAAAATAAATCCTGCAATCAATAGCAAGGCAACCGCTCCTATAACGACACCAGCCCGAAAGCGAAGTGCAAAATTGAGCAATGGTACATAAGCTCTGTTTAAACCAGACATTATTTTATCACTAAACCTATCAATCTTGTTTTCAAATTTGGCAAACCAACTATTCTGATTTTTAGTTGGTTTTAGAAACATTGCTGAAATCATTGGCACGTAAGTAAGACAAAGGATAATCGCTCCTAAAACGGCAAATCCAAAAGTAAACGCCATTGGACGGAACATTTTTCCTTCAACGCCTGTTAGGAAAAGAATCGGTGTAAATACGATAAGAATAATTAGCTGTCCAAAAAATGCGGAATTCATCATCGTACTTGCAGATTCATAGGCAATTTCATCCATTTCAGATTGGCCAATGGCGGTTGTGGTTTTTTTCATCCGTTGATGAATGTGGAATACCATTCCTTCAACTATAATTACCGCACCATCCACGATGATTCCAAAATCGATTGCCCCCAAGGACATTAAATTTGCCCATACCCCGAATTGTTTCATCAATATAAATGCGAAAAGCAATGATAAAGGGATTACAGAAGCTGTAATCAAGCCGCCACGGAAACTTCCCAAAAGCAAGACTAAAACGAAAATCACAATCAATGAACCTTCAATAAGGTTTTTTTCAACGGTGCTTGTGGTTCTTCCTATAAGTTCACTTCGGCTTAAAAACGTATCTATGTAAACGCCTTCCGGTAGGGATTTTTGTATTTCTGCAATGCGCTTCTCCACATTTTCGACTACGTTGCCAGGGCTTTCGCCTTTCAGCATTAAAATTTGTCCACCAACAGTTTCGTGTCCATCTTGGGTAAAAGCACCATAACGGACTTGATTGCCATAGCCCACTTTTTCGGCAACATCCCGTACTAAAACAGGGCTTCCGTTTTGTGTGGTTACCACTGTATTTTCCAAATCTTCAATGCTACGCGCCAAACCTTCGCCACGAATGAAATTTGCTTGGTGGTTTTTTTCAATGTAAGCACCACCAGTATTGGCATTGTTCACTTTAAGGGCTTCAAAAACCTGATTCATTGTAATGCCAAAACTTTTAAGTTTGTCGGGATTTATGGCAACCTCGTACTGCTTTACATAACCACCAAAAGCGTTTACCTCGACGACTCCGGGGACTAATGCCATTTGACGTTTTACAATCCAATCTTGGATGGTACGAAGCTCCATTGCATCGTATTTATCTTCGTAGCCCTCTTTTAATTTTAAGGTGTATTGGTAGATTTCGCCCAAACCTGTAGTAATAGGTGCCATAAATGGCGTGCCGAAGCCTTCAGGGATTTCTCCAGCAACTTCGGTTAATTTCTCTTGCACTAATTGCCGGGGAAGATATGTGCCTGCCTCGTCCTTAAAGACAATGGTAACCACAGAAAGACCAAAACGAGATACGGAACGCAGCTCGATAACATCAGGAAGGTTTGCCATTGCCAATTCTACCGGATAGGTAACAAATTGCTCAATATCTTCAGTACCTAAATTTGGGGCAACTGTAATAACCTGTACTTGGTTGTTGGTAATATCGGGTACAGAACCCAGATTTATAGTGGCCATAGACCAAATGCCCGTACCTACAAGTGCCACTATAAAGAGCCCAATAATAAACTTGTTATTAATGGAAAATGAAATGATTTTGTTAATCATAGAAAAAGTATTAATTCAGTTTAAACCTCGCAATGCAATTAGATGCAATGCGTTTATAATGCGATGCTTACTTTGAAAAGCATCACGTAAGGATATAGCTATCCTTAAAAAACTGAATTAAACTTTAGGGGGTTGGAAAAGAGATTCCAAATATCTGGAAGTGAAGTTTACTTTATGTAAGTTAAACTGTTTTTTCTCTTCAAACTTTAGTCGATTGGTTAAAGCCGAATTGTTGTTCGCAATAATTAATACTAAAGGATGACAACATTGATTATGGGGATGAACTGGTGTATTCTCCTTAACTGGGTTATTATGATGCCCTTCATTTTTTGCATCATTGTCAATGTAATCTTCAACTACATATTCAAGGAAAGAGTCTCCATAAACTTTATGGTCTTGATAATGGGTAATAATACTTGGAATTTCTTTAATTGGCCCACAAAAGTCCATATCTATGCTAATCCCTTGAAAAAAGAATAAAATAGACATTGATATGGAAAAGAATATTTTCATAAAGTTTGACAAAGATACAAATTAATCGATGCACAGGTTGTGCAAAAACTTGAAGCGGGATAAAAAATAAGATTTAACTTATCAAAATATTAGAGCCATCTGCGTATTTTGCTCTAAAATCAACTAATAAGCCCCAATTATCGACGTATTGGTAATTAAAAGTTAAATAAAGGCTACAAAAGTAACTAATATCACACCCATACCTCCCTTAAGAGTACTCGATTAAGTGGTTTATTAAGGGGTAAGTAAGTGAACCTAATCCATACAAAATTTGGCAAGGTTCTATTTTTTAAAAATTGAGTAATTTCTTTTCAAGAATTTAAAATCCGTACGCGACAGAAAAATTAATCCCAAATGGATGTCCAGGACGTAAACCTGCTGGAACCCTCGATACTGCATAGGTTGTATTAAAGAGATTTATAATATTAGATGACAAGGTAAAATTGGCATCAATAAAATAACGGGCAGACAAATCCACTATAAAATTTGAATCTACTTTAAAGTTTTCTGGGATTGTTCCAGCACCTGCTTTTGTTCTGAAAGCGCTTGTGTATCGTGAATTGAGGTTTACTTCAAACTTACTGTGCTGAAACCCCAAAGATGCGTTTAATTGATTTTTTGCAATATAGGGTATCTCGTCCCCTACGGTGACTATGCCGTAAATATCCTCATTACTGTCAAAACTGGTTAAAAATTCAGTATCGGTAAGTGTGTATGAGACAGATAAGGGAAGCTTAAATCTACTACTTTGTTTATACAACAGGTTGTAATTTAGTAAAAACTCGATACCACTTACACGAACTTCGCCTGCGTTAAATTGGTCAAGGCTTCCTGTACCGCCAGTTGCAGCTAAATCACTTCCAAGTAGGTTTTGGTAGTCATTGTAAAAGCCAACAATTTCGCCGTTGAAACCTTTAACGCTAAATCGGGAACCCAATTCATAATTAATGCTTTCTTCAGGATTTTGCCCCGGCGTATTACTTGGTGGCGAAAAACCTTTATGCACACCACCGAATATTGATATGTTGTTACTGAACCTATAATTAACCCCTATTCCAGGAATCCAGACATCCACTTCGTTTTCTCTGATTGATAGGTCTTGACCCGTTCGGGAAGGATCGTTAGTACCATAATCTGTTCGGGTCAAAGTGATGTTTTCATAGCGCAACCCTGGGGTCAAGGTTAAACTTTCAATTTTTACCGTGTATAGTAAATGTGCTGCCAGTGCTTTGGCACTGCTTATACGGTTGGCATCTGTACCTTTTTCACCAACTTTAGTCTGTATTAACTCTTGGTTTTGAAACGCATATCTATCCACCCATTGAAACCTATCCTCGTCATCTTCGTGATAGCGTATTCCTGCTTCTAAGCGCTGTACCCATCGGTTACCCCAATTTAGAGTTGCTACAGATTGAATTCCGTTTGAGGTATAAGCTCTGTTGTTGGCCTTTATACCTAATGCATTTGTTTGGGTGTCTTCGTTGCCCAAGAGGGTTTGATATTCTGAAGGAAAATTTTCTGGTGAAGACAAAATGTTGTTAATACTTACGCGTTCGCCCAAATTCACGTCATCCAATTTATACCAATTTCGTTTAAATCTATTGAGATAGCCTGTTGTCCTTATATCAAGGGATGGTGACAAACGGATAAAATGGGTAAGCTGGTATTGTTGATGTTCGGCGTTCATCACATCCTCTGAAGAAGCTCTGTATCTTCTAAAAGGACTTTCCTCAAAATCTGCATCTGTAAGTCCCAAATAGGTCTCGTTGGCCTCTTCTTCTGAATATTGGATTTTAAACAATAGCGACTGATAGATTTTGGCATCCAAATCTGTATTTACTCTAAATTTGGCCATATAATCTGTCTTGTCAAAACCCGTGTTGCCACCACCGTCTAAATCCTTAAAACCATCAGAACTGTAGTTGAAATAATCAGTCACAAACCCAAAATTCTTAAAACTATTGCCTAAGACCAATTGGGTGTTTCTTGAATCATAGTTTCCGGCAGCAATCGATGCTTTTCCAGAAAATTTTTCCGGTATACGAGAGGATATCATATTTATGGCACCACCTGTGGTGTTGGGGCCGTACTGTATTTGGCTGCTTCCTTTTAACACCTCTATGGCTTCCATTCTGCCAATAGTAGGAAAATAGTAGGCAGCTGGTGCACTGTAAGGGGCAGGCGCAATCAAAACACCATCTTCCATTAAATTAATCTTAGCGCTACGCTCAGGCGAAGTACCCCGTAAACTAATATTTGGGCGTAATCCAAATCCATCCTCTTCGTAGATGTTGATGCCTGGAACCGTGCGTAAAATTCTGTTGATATTGGTGAAAGAGAACTTTTTCAAGTCTTCTTTTGAGATATAAGTTGCAGAACCCGTTTTGTTTTGTGCCTCAAATTTACTTCCCAATAATACATTTCCCGTAACGATGACTTCCTTAAGTTGTTCGGTTTGTTGCTTAATTGAATCTTTTTGTTGTGGGTTGGTCTGTGCCAATCCCGTGATGTAAAATAGCAAGGTAGTTGCTGTGAAGGATAGAATTTTCATTTGCAATTTTATTTAGAATGATTATAAATAGGTCGCAAATATAATATCCTCTTCTGAATCATCCAAGTTATTTAGAATAATTCTTAATAATATTTTTTAATATCTAGTTGTGAGATGATTTTATGTTTTAGCAATAAGCTAAATCCATCATTACGGATTTTTAAATCTTTATTGACTAATTTTAGTTAACCTTAAATATAGATTTTGCCTCTCTATAAATCCGTTCAAAATTGAGCTTTAATTCATCAGTTGTGAAATGTTGATGAGGATTTGGTATTTCTCTTTTAATCGCTTGTAGTTTAAATTGAACTCTTTTATCCTCGCCATCAGCAAAAGTTATAAACTCGCCTTGTTTTAGACGGAAAAACACATCTGCCCTACGTTTAGAAACTTCTTTTTCGCCTGTGGTAATTCTCGTATCAAAATTTAGATTGTGCCCACGATTTATACTTGTGGTTTCCATACGGACAATCTCAAAGAAACGCTCATAGTATTTTGCGGTATCAGGGTCATTGACCTTTCCGAAAAACTGATAGGAAAGATTGCTCAAAATAGCCTTACTCGCTTTGTCTCCATATAGCATATCATTCTGTATTTTATCCTGCATCACGTAAATTGTGGCAATATCATAGCTTCGTAGCGTAGCCGGAATACGGTGCATATTTAGTAGTTTGATGGTTGGGGCTTCTTCCATCATTAAAAATGACGACTGTTGACCTCTCACGCTCATTTGCTTGATGACTGTGTGCATAATTGCAGCGATGATAGGCGAGTAAGCTGATTCATATTTGGGATGGTTCACGATGCAGATAACAGCAGGATTATCCTTGCTGTTAATATTCAATGGCACTTCATCTTTCGATAAAACCATAAACAACTGTTGTGAACCTATCTTTTTAAAGGCATTCGCCAATGTGCTTTTTACACCTGCCGTTTGCTTGTCAGAATCCATTCCGTTGATAAAAGCACTTGCCATACTTCGGGAAGTGATATTTGAGCTCACAAAAGTAACCAACTGTTTGGTAGTCATCGATTGAAAAATAGCAATTAAATGGGGCAGGGTGCAATATTGAGGATAGGACGTTTTTAGTTTCCAAATCATCCCACCCATCAAACCTTCAACAGCATCACTGAAGAATTTTGTGGTACTGTTTGTATTGGATTCGTTGAATTCCAAAAGGTTTTCAATAAGTACCTTGGATAATTCATTCACACTTTCCTCATTGGGTAAATATTTTGGGGCAATTGGGTTTACACGATAATGGATTTGGTCAAAGGCAATGGTATAGAATTTTACATCCTTTTCTTTAAATAATGGGTAGGCAATTTCGGTAAGTTCAAAATCCTTATAATCGTGTATGATGCCACAAAATTGATGCGTACTAAAATGCTGTAAAAAGTTATAGATGACACTTTCTGTTTTGCCACTTCCCGCAGAGCCAATAATCGATGCACCTCGCTTGATATTCTCGATTTTAAATTTTCCGCGTTGAAGTTTAAAGCGTACCTGATATTTCTTATCTCCGTTTTTGGGTTCCTCTTGATGAAGAAACACATATAAAACTGTACTGACAAACAATACCGGAACAACAATAAAAAGGATGATATGTGGTATTGACATACTCATATCCCAATAGAACCCGACTGTATGGCTCGGTCGATTCCCTTTTTAAATTTGTTGATTATCTTCAATGCCAACTGTACTTTGTTTGTTGGAATATTCATTATGGGTACACCAGATTTGGCAAGTATTTTATAGGCAGTTGCCTTTTCATTGGTTGGCAATCCCGAAAGAATTGAGAAATACAACTTTGGATTTTTCAGGAATGTTTTACGTGCCTTATAAGTTTCAACATAGTTTCGTTTGTACTGAAACAAATTGTCGAAAGTCTTTTCGGAAGCCTTAAAGAATTTGTCCCTATCAAAACCACGTTTTACAGGTTTGCCATTAAAAACGGTTTCCGAAGCTTTGTACTTGCTTCCTGGGGACAAACTATATTTATTGGACATATCCTTTCTGCTCACAATAATATGAATATGGTTTTGAGAGCCTTCTTTTGGCATCCCTCTAACAATGCGTTTTCCGTCTTGTTGATGTGGTGCTTCTTTCTCCAATCGGGACATCGTTTGTTGCAGTTTTTTGATGTTTCCCTGTAATTCGCCACTTTCAATTTTTCGGATATCGTTCTTAATTTGAAGTATCTTGGTGGCATAAGGTTGGTTCTCTTGAATTTTCCTATCTGTTCCCTTATATGTCCGTTGATGCTCAATTTTGGCGTAGTACTTTATATCATCTACGGTAACAGCTCTTCCGTTTATTTCACGATTGAAAGATTTAGCATATTCCTTCATCAGTTCTCGGGTGTACCGTTTTAGTTCTTCGGAATGATTTTGTAATCGCTTCAATTCATAAGCACTCGGATTGACCGTAATGGAATAAAATTTAGGTTCGGTCTTTTTGAGTTTAGCGGTATTTCCGTCGATTTCTTTGACTACTTCCTTTCCTGATATTTCTTCGCCATATTGGTCAAAAAAATGTTCAATCTCATCAATGGATTTTCCGTCATTCTCTTTTTCGAGATACGCGACAAAATCGGAAACGCTCTGTGCGTAATTGCCATCTAATGTCTGTTTGGTTACTGTGATATACATTTTATATTTTTTGTTTAATGTTTTCAAATTCATCTTTGCTCAAATCCACTTTTAAATAACCCTTTCCAAAACTGCTTTTTACATAAGTGGTCTTACCGATGATTTTTTCTAAATCATATTTTACCGAATGGAATTGTTGTTGAACTTCTTCGTATCGATTTCGGTAATGGTTCAATTCTTCGTTTTCCGTAATCAGTTCCTGTTGTCCAAATTCAAATAGTTCTTCTTGTGGGGCTGTCTCATTTGGGTTTTCTTGAAAAAGCAATTCCAACATTGCATTGGTGGGCTTAGTCTGGTTTTTTTCAATATCTCTTATAATGGCTACAAGGGCATTGATTCGTTTTTTGAGGCTATTCTCCAAGGTCTGCATATTCGCACCCAAAGATTCATTTGGGGATAGCTCGTTCAAATCAAAAAAGTTCATCATTGTTTCCAGCGCATCGGTGTGCGAACGTGAAATTCTTTTGGAAAATTTCCGAAAACGAGTTGCCACATTAGGTTTAATACTAATGGCAGAAAAACTGTATTTCTTTTGATGATTTGAACTCATTTACTGTAAAAAATTGCCATTTTATAGGGGGTTCAAAAGAATTTACTGTAAAATTTTATTATTTTCTTAAACCCTTTAAACAGTAATTATTTGATTTTCAAATAATTACAACTAAAAATCAATCGTTAACACCGCCTTGGCGTGTTACCCTCTTGCTTCTCCAAATTCGTCCCGCAGGGACAAAATTTTTCAAACAACCTGACTAAAAAGTCAGTTGCTTTTTTTCGGAATAGAAAATTCCGATATGTTTAATTTTTGGTGGGTATCATTATCGGCGAAAGTCAAATCAAAATGGGATAACGATACTTAAATTGATACTGCTTAACAGTCTTTTAAAGATATTCTATTTAGATATAATACTGAAATACAGATTGTTTCCAATTGGTTTGTTTTGATACCAAAAAATAGGATTTTTATGAAAAAGTAAATTTAAGACGTCGAGTTTCAGAATATTGGCTCTTAATATTGTGAAAAAATAAGGCACAAAAAAAGACCTCTGAAAGTTCAAAGGTCTAAATTCTTGTTTTCAATTTAGATGTTAAAAACGTAGGTATATGTATATAGGTTTTTTATCGCTTCTTCGTCCAATATAGTGTTATAATCTATATGATGTTTATTGGCGTAGGCTTTTAGGTCATTCCCAAATTTGCTCTCTATTTCTTCTTTTGAAACGGAAAGCAGATGCTGTTGGGTTTCGTCATCGAGGTTGTTATAATTCAGATAAATCATAGCCTTTCATTTTAATATTCGCTTGTTAGCATCAGCGTATTATCCACAAAATATAAACGCAGTTCATCCAAAGGAAAATCCGTAAAGTTGTATCGATGTGTTTCTAATATATTACCGTTTCCATCGCTGTAAATTATTTCAGCTTCATAGCCTGAATAATCCTGTTTTTCTTCCGATAGCCTTTTAAAATCTATTGTGATAAAATGACTTCGGTTCAACAAACTTTTGGCAATTACGGAAACATCTGTGATGAGCCAAAAGCAGTCCGCTATATTGGCTAAATATTTCAATCCGTTTGTAAATCGCGTGCGTATCAATGGGATTTGATAGAACATTTCAGAACCGTGAAAATGTTGCAATCCTTCTTTTATTTCGTTAACTTGTGCTTTCATTGTAATGTCTTTTTTAGATTTAATGATGAAAAGAAGAGGGCACAAACTAATTGAAAACTGGTATTAGTGCCCTCTTTACTTTTTACTTACTACCTAATAATAGGATTTCATCGGCTACCACTTCGGTAACATAGCGTTGGTTGCCATCGTCCGTGGTATAGGTTCGGGTCTTTAGTTTTCCAACAACTCCGATTTCTTTGCCCTTTTCGGCATACTTTTCGATAATTTCAGCAGTTTTGCCCCAAGCGACAACGGTGTGCCAATTGGTGTCCGTTTGCTTTTCGCCCTTGCCGTTTTTGTAGTATTCATTGGTTGCCAATGATAAACGGGCTACTTTCTTACCGCTTTCAAGGTTCGTAATAGTTGGTTCTTGCCCAACATTTCCAATTAACTGAACGTGATTTTTAATAGTACTCATAATAAAAGATTTAAAAGATTAATATTTCCCTTTTTGATTTAAACTGAATTAAATTTTAAGGGGTGTTTGTATGATTTCTTTCGTGCTCCGCACAATAGATGAAGTGGGTTTTGTCAAGACTTTTAGGGAATAAATCAGGTGTGTTTGCGACGTAGTAAAATCCTTGGATTTTCAAGGAAGTAGAAACCTTATTTTTGCCTAAAACTTGTACAGTCTTGACAAGTTCCATAATGGTATTAGCAATTCTTATAAAGCCATTTGTGGCGAGAGCGTACCGACAGTTAAGCGAACAGAGCAAATGGCATTATTTTAGAATTGGTTATGCCATACCTGTTTTTCGCTGTCCCGAAAAACATTAAAGGCTTCATCTATTATAAACCCCTTAAAATGTGTGAGGCAAAGGTTCGGTTTTTAAGAATTATCGAGCAAAGACCAAAGTAGGCTTTGCCGTTAATTCTGTTAAGAAAATCGAGGCTTTGACTTTCCGATTACAAGCGGACTGGATTCACGGTTTTGGCTTGGAAATGTAGCGTTCCTTCCCAGCGAAGCGGGAAGGGGAAGCGGAATGGAAAGCCAAAAACGGGGATTGGGTCCAAGATTTTTTAGAGAGAAGCTCTTTGCCCGAAATGTAGCTTTTCGCGAAATGTAGCGGTAAAGTGCTGAACGGTTTATAAAACGAATTATTCTTTTGAAGTAGGGTTTTAAAGCGGACTTGACTTTAAAGATGTAGATTGGAATAGAGTTTGACCACTTCCCGACTTTTCTCGGGAATCAGCGGGCAAGTGGAATGGAAAACGGAAGCTTTGAAGTTGTGTCCAAGACTATTGTAGGGAAGCGCTTTTCCCGGAATGAAGCTTTTCGCGGAATGCAGGGGAATGTGCTAAACGGGTTATGAAGCTTTGATTCTACTTTATTTATGCTTTTTATTGCATACATTTTTGTACAACTTACATTTTATAAAATTGATTTCAATTAGCGAGTTTTAATTTTTTATTTCCACCAACCATTATGTTTTCGGATATAAATAATTTGCCCTGTGTGATATGCGGTATGTGCGGTCATATTGGCAATTTCAGTATACCATTCCGCTATTTGTTTATCCGACGCATTTTCGGTTAGTCGTTCCCATTCAGTTTGGATACTATCTAATTTTTTTATCGAATTATCCCAATCTTGCCAGTCGTTCTTTTTGAAGGTTTCTTTATTGTCTCCTTCAAACTCTGATACTCTTTCCCCTTTGAAAGCTTTAAGATTCATTTCGTTCCAGAATATTAAATGGGAAACCAATTCTCCAATTGAGTGATTTCCCGTAGAATCTTTCCAATTTGATTGTTCAGTTGTAATTCCGTTTATTGCTTTTTTTGTCGGAACAAACCATTCCTGATTCGAATGGGTGTTTTTTAATTGTTCGACGAGCAATGATTTCAGATTTGGCTCATTATTTTTCTCCGAACATCCTAAAGTTATAAGTCCTAAACAGACCATCATAAAAATTATTCTCATAGTTTTTTCTCTCATATATTGCACAATTAATTGAATGAGTTATAAATATAAGCTTATCCTACTTCTGTAATAGGGATAGCAAAACCTTTTTTTTGTAAAATTTAAAGCGGACTTAATTCTCAATTTTAGCAAAGGAATGAAGTGTTCCTTCCCAGAGCATCGGGAAGGGTTAACGGAATGGAAAGCTAAAATTGGGGATTGTGTCCAAGATATGTATAGGGAAGCTCTTTTCCCGAAATGTAGCTTTTTGCGGAATGTAGGGGAATGTGCTGAATGGGATTATAAATGTAATGGCATAAAAAAACCTCCCTACCAATGTAAGAAGGTGCTTTTGTTTCCAATTTAAACCGATTATTTATTTAAAATATGTCTTTTAACGATTGTTCCTAAATCTTTCTCCGAAAACCATATATCATCTGGATGAAGGTGCATAACGGGTGCTTGTTCGCACTTGTTGTTGCAGTCCATATCGTCGACTTCTATTTTATCTTTTAGTTTATATTTCTTAATATAATAATCTAAAAGCTTTCCTTTTTTCTTTCGGCATTTTACGCCGTCACACCGATAAATGACGGGTTTTTTATTTTTAGAATCTTCCATAATGCTATTGTTTGAATTGCGTGTTTTTAGGTCTTAAAAAAATAACTACCAATACCAATATTGTTAATGTAATAATGCCTCCATAAAGGAAACTTTGATTGGGGAATGTAGTACCTAAAAATCCTGCCAACGGATATGCAAAAGCCCACCACAAGTGAGAAAAGGCAAAATGAGAACCATAGACTTTACCCTGTTCTTCAATGGGTACTGTTTCTCCGATAAGTGTTTCGGATGGAATTTCCGCAAGGCTTTGACCAAGTCCCGCAATAATCCATACAATGAATAACATTGAAAAATCGAGATAATTGGCAAAACTTATAGCGACCCCTAAAATCAGAGCTCCAATAATGAGAGAGATGCGTCTTGATTTGGATTTATCAATTGCTCCAGAAACAAATGCTGCTACCATTGCGCCAATAGCGAAAGCTGCCATTATGATTCCATAATCTTTATCTGTAGGTTCCAATCCACCTTTGACCAGTACGATGGTATTGACCAAAATAAGTGCGCCAGCAACCGCAGAAACGAATTCAATGAATAATGCAAAGCGCACGTATTGATTGGAAAATAGTAGTCTAATACCCTTTAAAACATCTTGCCAAGTGGTTGGCTTTATCTTACCCTCGATTTCGTCTGGAACAACATCCAACTTACTTTTAGGAAGGCTTAACAATAAAATACCTGCGATAACAAATGTAGCAGCATCGACAAAAAATATTTCCCTTGCACCCAGCCAGATAGCTAAAATTCCTGCCAATCCGGGGCCCAACACACCTAATAGCTGATACGTGGCTGCCGATAAACCTATGGCTTGACGGTATATGGATTTATCTACAATCTGCGGAATGATAGACCGGTAGGTCGGACTAAAAAATGCATTGAAAACATTCATAAAAAAAATAAGGATATAAATTTGCCATTCTTCAGTTACAAACGGCAAACAGCCAACTATGACCATTCTTATAAAATGTGTGGTGTATAGTATTTTCTTTCGGCTAATCCTATCTGCCAATACGCCTGCAAAAGGCGAAAATATAATGAATGCAGTTACTCGTAAAGTAAGAGCTGTTGCCAATATGACCGCAGCCCTTTCTTCGCCGAACTGATATGCCAAAAGAGCCAATCCAACCCACGTAAAGGCATCGCCCAATAAACTTATGGTCTGTGCCAAATAAAGTTTCGCGAATAAACGATTACGTAAAGCTTGGAATGGCTCTAATAGTTTTGACAGTTTCATCGCTTATCTTAATTCGGATTATTTTCTTTCGAATATCTACGATTCTGAATTACCAATTGATACACACAAGGAATTACCACCAAATTCAATATCGTAGCTGAAAACAAACCACCTAAAATAACAACTGCCATTGGGCTTTGTATTTCACTTCCGGGTTCTCCCCCTTTTAAGGCTAATGGGATTAATGCTAATCCTGTTGTAAAGGCTGTCATTAAAATTGGATTTAAACGGTCTAAAGCACCTGTCTTAATCAACTGAAACCCTTGTATTCCTTCCTTTCGTAAATCTTCATATCGTGATACCAATAAAATACCATTACGAGTAGCGATTCCGAAAAGACTTATAAAGCCAATTGTTGCTGCAATACTGATGATTCCTGACGTGAAATAAACTATCAAAATTCCACCAATTAAAGCTAAAGGCAGGTTTATCAATACTACAAACGCCAATTTTACATCCTTAAATTCATAATATAGTAACAGAAAAATGATGGCTATGGCAATAATTGCAGTTACCAAAAGCAATTGTGATGCTTTGGATTCGCTTTCAAACTGCCCGCCATATTGAACGCGGTAGCCTTCTGGCATATTCACATTGTTGGCAACCACTTCCTTTATTTCGTTTACAGCACCTCGTAAGTCCCTTCCTTGGACATTGGCCGCAACTACAATTTTACGTTGCACATCCTCACGATTGATGGTGTTTGGACTGCTTACAGATTGAACGTTTGCCAATTCGCCCAAAGTGGTCTGACCACCATTTGGCAAACTGATTAAGGTGTTCCCGATGGTTTCAATATCATCCCTAAACGGTTTTTCGTAGCGAACCACCAAATCAAAATACTGTTGTCCTTCATAAATCTCGCCTGCTTCTTCGCCTGCAAAAGCAATATCTACTTGTTCCATTAAATTGCCGACGGTCATTCCATAAGCCGATAGAATCTGGCGTTTGGGTTTGATGCGTATTTGTGGCACTTCAATTTGCTGGTCAACCGCAACATCTGCCAATCCATCAATATCCTTGATGTTTTGCTCTACGCTTTTACCTACTTCAAAGAGACGCTGTAAATCTGAACCAAAAATCTTGATTGCAATGTTTGCTCGTGTGCCCGAAAGCATATGGTCGATACGGTGTGCGATTGGTTGACCCAAAGTAATATTTACTCCTGGTGCAATGCTTAATTTGTTTCGGACTTCTTCAAAAAATTCTTCTTTGGTTTTGTCTTTCAGAATAAAAGGCACATCTATTTCAGAAGCATTTACGCCTTGAGCGTGTTCATCTAATTCGGCTCTTCCTTGTCTTCGAGTAACAACGTCCACTTCGGGCATATCCAGTAATATGGTTTCTATTAATTTACCTGTTTTATTACTCTCTTCCAAAGACATTCCTGGTGGACCAACGACACTAATTACCAGAGAACCTTCATTAAATTCAGGTAAAAAACTTCTACCTAATTGCGTTAATACTAAAAGGCTTATGATAAAGGCAATTACTGTAGTTCCAATAATGGTTTTTGGAATATTTGTAGCACGTTCCAAAAGATTACCATAATGTTTCTGTAGCCAACGTTCAACACGTGTACCTTCAGCTTGCTTGTTTAAAAGCTTTTCATTATCCAATAAATAAGAACACAAAATTGGTGTTACAGTTACCGCAACTATCAATGATGTTAAAACCGACGTTACAAAAGCAATTCCCAGCGGTTGCAACAAACGTCCTTCCATTCCGCTTAAAAAGAACAGTGGAATAAAGGATACAATAATAATTAAGGTTGCAATGATAATAGAACTTCTAATTTCTACAGATGCATCACGAACCACCATAATAGTTGATTGTCGATCTGCTTTCGGCTTTTTAATGTTCTCACGTAAGCGTTTATACACATTTTCCACATCAATAATGGCATCATCCACCAATGCACCAATGGCAATGGCCATACCGCCCAAACTCATTGTGTTGATAGTGTAGCCCAACCATTTTAAAATGATGATGGACACCAATAACGAAATAGGAATCGCCAACAAGGAAATTAGCGTCGTTCTCCAATTCATTAAAAAGATGAAGAGGATAATCATTACAAAAAATGCACCTTCTAACAAAGTTTGATTCAAATTACTAATGGAAGCATCAATAAAATCGGACTGTCTAAAGATTTGACTTTTGATGTTGACACCTTTTGGCAAGGTTTTCTCCAAATCTGCAATCGCTTCATCTAATCGGTCTGTCAATTCCAATGTGTTGACATCAGGTTGTTTTGAAATGGTTAAAATAACTGCTGGTTTTGCATTTAATGAACCATCGCCAATTTTATCGGCAGCGCCAATTTGAACCGTGGCTACATCTTTTATTTTGATGGTTTGACCATTCACTTGTTTTAAAACCGCTTCTTGCAAATCTTCCAACGCATAGGCTCTACCGCTTCCTTTTATAATGTATTGATTTCCATATTGATTTATCACACCACCAGGCGCATTTTTGTTGGCCTCCTTCACGTGTTCCACCAATTCAGAAAGGCTCACATCGTAATGCTTCATTTTTTCAGGATTGGCAAATACTTGATATTGCTTATAATCGCCACCAATGACCACCACATTGGCGATACCCCCAATTGCCTTAATTCGTGGTCTGATTGTCCAATCTGATAAGGTTCTTAATTCCATTGGCGATAGACTATCGGACGTTACCCCCAATAGCATTATTTCGCCCATAATGGATGAAATAGGTGCCATTGTTGGTGCTCCAATACCTTCGGGTAAATTTTCCCGTACCATCGGGATGCGTTCACTTACAATTTGGCGCGCGCGATAAATATCGGTTCCCCATTCAAATTCTATCCAAACAATGGAAACTCCAGCTGCTGATGACGAACGGATTCGTCTCACATTTGGCGAACCGTTCAGGGCTGTTTCCAATTGATAAGTCACTAACTTTTCTACTTCTTCAGATTCCATTCCGTGCGCTTCGGTAAGGATTGTTACCGTAGGTGCTGTAAGGTCTGGGAATACATCGACGTTCATTGTACGTGCATAATAAATGCCCAATACACTCAAGGCAACCGCTCCCAATAGAATGAGCAATCTGTTTTGAAGTGAAATTGATAATATTTTGTTTAACATTTCTCTTCGTTTTTAATGTTCGTGACCGTGTGCAGGTGTTGAACCAGACATTGAAGCCATTTTAACTTGATATGCTCCTGTGGTTACCACCACTTCGCCAACTTCCAAGCCCTGTACTATTTCTACATTCTCGCCATTGCGTTTTCCTATTTTCACAGGACGTCTTTCAAAACTTTCGCCTGAAAGTTGCACCATAACGGAATAACTGCCATAATCTTCCAACAAAGCACTTACAGGAATCATTGTGTTTTGGGTTGCATTACCCATTGCTATTTGAACTGGTGTTAGGCTACCTTCTGGCATATTGACTTCTGCATTTACTTGTGCAAAAACCGAAATCAGAGGCTTTTCAAATTCAACGACTTTTCCGATGGAAAGAATTGAACCTTCAGATTCTGTCACGTCTTTCCATTGGCCATCACTCGATTGATACCAAATACCCTGAACATTCTCCATTGTTAGTCCGTAACTGGGTGCTAACTGGGTTTTCAATACTTTGGATTGATGGGTGTCAATTACAACCAATGCCACGCCTTGTTCTACATAATCGCCATTGGAAACGGATATTGATTTAACAAAGCCATCAAATGGTGCTCGAATTTGCTTACTGCCTCCTGAAACGCCTGATACCAATGATTGATAATTGGCTTTAGCTATCTCATAATTGCTCTCTACTTTTTCAAATTCAGATTTTGGGACAATTTTAGAGTCGTATAGCTCTTTCTTTCGGTCATATTCAGATTTGGCCTGTTGAAATTTCGCTTTCGCGGAAGCGATATCCGTACTCAAATTATTGGATGCCAAACCTTGACTGTTCAAACTCATTAAGAGCTGCCCTTTTTTTACCGCTGTACCTTCCGTGAGATTGCTTACTTTGAAATCCACCACACCATTGGATTTTGCCGCCAACGACTTTACAGAACCGGGCGAAGGCATCCAAACACCAGAGGTGTTGATGACGTCGTAAATTTTACCTGATATCACAGGTGCGGTTTGAAAATCGATTTTCCAAGCCTGTTCCTTTAAAAAGGAAATGCTCCCATCATCTTCGGCAACACCCAAAGCTTTTATAGCTTCATCTGCATTAGCATATACAGTAACATCGTCAATCGTTATTTTATCTGAATAGTCTGGCGTTTTTAATTCAAAAACAAGTTGGTAACTACCAGCTTCTTTCGGTTGAATGGTAGGCGAAAATATGCCTGGCGATGAAGGTGCTTCTGCAGTATTACGAATACCATTATCGCCTTTAATCAAACTAACCGTAACCGAACCTTCGCGAACGGGCTGATGCTTGTCCAACACCGTAAAGTGGGCTGCAAACCTGCTTGGACTGCCTACTATTAAAGCAGGGAATTCTACGAACAGTTCAGTTTTGTCTGTCCAAATGGTGTAATCCAAGCGTGGAATTTCTTCTTCGGCGTGGCTACCATCGGCATTATGTGCGTGTGCGTCTTCCGCCTTGTTGTTACAAGACATTGCCAAAAAGGCAAGCACTATGAGTATATATTTCATCTGTTATATCTATTTGTTTTTTAGTGGTCTTGGTGTTCCTTCCCGTCATCGTGGGTATGGCTATCCGTTTTCATTTCCATAGAATCTTTTTCTACTTGAAACTCTTCTTGCTCTATGGTTTCATCGCCCGTATGGTTGCCGTCTGCATCGTGGTCGTGACCGTGTTCTTCAGTGGTTTCTGTTTTTGATTTCGTATCTCTACAAGATGTCATTGTGAAAATTGAAACTGTTAGAATTGCGAATATTATTTTGGAAATCCTCATAATTGTATGTTTAAAATTTATAATTGATGTTTTAATAATTGTGCTTGAAGCAGTTGCAGTTCCTTTTCCATTTGCAACATTTTATCTGAAGCATTTCTGTAAAACTGAAGTTCTACATAGTAATCCATAAACGAATACTCGCCCAACATATAGGCTTTAAAAAGTAAATCCTCACTTTCTAAATTGCCCATTGTTGTTTGATACTCATTATATTTTTTGAGCATCAATTCGTATCGATTATAAGTTTCCTGAAACTGTGTGTAAAGCGAAGTGCTAATTACTTGCGTATTGGACTGCTGATACTCATAATTGGCTTCGGCAGCTTTTACTTTGTTCTTGCTATTCCAAAGGGGAATCGAGACACCGCCATAAAAACCAGAATAATGACTACCGCTAACGCCTTGATAATTGTAGCCAAGTGCTACGTTTGGTAGTACTTTGTTTTTTTCCAGTTTTACTTTTTGAAGTGAAGATGTCTCAATAGCCTTTAATTCTTGCAGTAAAGGGTCATTTGATAATTTTTCCTGCCAAAGACTTTCCTCCGCACCAACTTCAATAGGCAATGCAAGTCCTGTCGAAATGCCACTAATTTCATTACCGCCGTTCAACGTTTTGAGTTTTGACAGCAAAATTTGAATTTCGGTTTCAATCTGTTCCACGGCAAACTGCTCTTGAATCCAAGCAATTTTCGCTTTATTCAAATCTAAAATGCCTACTTGCTCGGTATCAAAAAGTTTTTGGATTTGGTCAAAAACCTGCTTGCTCTGGGTTTTTCTTTCTGCTTCAACAGTTTTTTGCTTTTGCAAGAAAGCAAGTTCCAAAAGCGTGTTCTTTGCTTTCAACAAGACTTCCTGTCTCTTGTTAGCATAGGCTGATGCTACCTGTTGCGATTTAGACTCGTTCCATTTGCCACGAGCAGCATATACCGTTGGGAATTCAAAAGATTGCGATAGTTGATATTCGGTATAATCTCCAGTTGTATTGTCGCCAAATGGCAAATAAAAGCCAGAAAACTGTGGGTCGGGCAAATTATTGTTGCTCCTGTTTTCGAGTTGCTGACTTTCAATGAATGATTGATAGCCTTTTAACTCCGTGTTATTCTGTTCTATTTCATTAAGTAGTTGCTCTATATTTTTATCCTGTGAGAAACCACTAACAAAGAACAGGCATCCGCAAATTGCGGACACGATGTGTTTATTCATTGTGTGAAATTTTAGGTTTAATCTTACCTGTCGGCTGACAGGTCTACATTTATAAAAGGAAACTGTACCGTAGCGATACCATAGTCCTAAACGATTAACCTAAAGATGGTGGGCCTCGTGAGTCGAGGGAAGAGAGGTAGGGGTTAAAGTATTTATTGGGTGGATGATAGACAGGCGATTTACTATTTTGTCTGTAATCAATTAAGAAGATATTTTGGGTTTCAAAAGAACTTTTTGCAACATCCTTTTCAACAACGGTTTGTTTCTCGATTGTATTCCTTTCAAATAAGACTACATCGCCGGACACTGTGGAATGGGTATGCATATCCATAACGAACCCAAAAAACCCGTAAGGGGAATCTTCTTTCTCTTGGGAACTATCATCGTGATGATGGTGTTCGCCGGTATGTGCAATATCTGAATGGGAATGCGAGTCCTCGTGCTGATGGTGCAAATGCGGAAAAACCTGATGCAGCATCATTAGGCTAAACAAGCCTAAAAAGAAAAATGCCGCTATTTTATTTGGTTTTTGCATTAGGTACAAAGATACCATTATTTCTTATTTGTGAAAATTTAGAGTACTTCAATCTCTTTTAGAAAAGGTAAAAATCCAGTTTAAGGTACTGCATGAACCTTTTTATAATGTTTCTTTAAACCATTGCATATATTTCATCAAACAATATCTTATCCAATTTTTCCTGTTGTGAAAAGGTCTTTTTTAAAGTATTGTGAAGCATCCAATTAAAGGCATTATATCCATTCCATAATGTGGGTGTTGTATGGTAATCGTGTCCTTCTTCGGCTATCATATCCAATAATTCCCTGGATTTTTTTGAAGGATTATCGTTTTTGGCGCTACATTCATAGCGGAACAGTTTCGTTTTTTCCAATATTTCCTTTACGAATGCTTTGGTGTCGATAAGTTCAATTTCTTCCATTTCTCTGAATTTTCTTGTGATTTCATAATATTCATTGTTCAGAAATTTATCAAACAACAAATTCAATTTTGGCATTATTAAATCCGTATTATTCTTGCTGTGCTTTATCGAAAATGCTATTTCTGATTGGGCAACGTGCAAACCATTGGTACAAATTTCTCTATAAAAACCAAAATGTCCGGAAGTTTTTTCTCTTCCGTCATAGGAATTCTTGAAACGCAACATCGGTAATATCTTATCCTGTTCATTCTTCAACGAAAACTGATTATCGTCCTCGATTATAAAGTCGGTAATGAAAGACCTGTCATTTCTGTTAATCGTGCGTTTATCATATTTCAGATTGGCATCCAGTAATAGCTGTTCGGCTTTTTTGAAAAACAATTCATTTGGAATATGGCCATAACTGTTCGAGACCACATTCACAATTTTGCCATTGGAAATAATGATATTTTCAAGTCCTCTTCGGGACTCCATATCAGTAATACTTTTTAACGATTTCATTTCGTTTGAAACGAAAATTTCATCTTGTTGTAAACGATTTAAATACATAATATTTGATTTTAGACCTGTCTGATGACAGATGATTAAAAAAAGAAAGCCTACTCTTGCGAGCAGGCTTTTACATTTGAAGACATTCGCTTCTTAAAGTTCAAATTGTACAATCTGTTCTTCAATCTCTGATTTTCGTTGTTCCAAAGTGGACTGTAAATGGGTAGTGACCAACTTTATTAAATTCGTATTGGTCGTCTTGAATTCCAGATTACGTGAGTCCCTAATATGAAAGGAACTTGAATCATCTTGATTGTAATTAAACTTTGTAAGCTCGTTCAATGTTTCCGTCAACCGTTCACGTTGATTGGCCAAACCTCTCAATTTTTCAAACTTTTGAATTCTGTCATCCAAATTAATCTCTGGTTTTTTGGCTACCACAGGCTTTTCTGGTGTAACAGTTTTTCCGATAGCTTCCTCGGTCAACTTCTTTTGAACTTCCTTTTTAACGGTTGCATTTACTTTTTTTGCTGTTCCGTTTGATTTTACTTTTGTTTCCATAATTAAATGATTTTAGATTAAACAATATTTGAGCAAAACCCAAACGGAAGACAAAATTTTAGAGTGGGAAGGAAACGGAATAAATAAGCGAGGGAAGAAGCGATGGCTTTATGCCGTCCCTTTTCCGAAAAATATTTTGCGACGTTTATATTTCGGTAATATTGTATGAATACTCTCTACCTCAAATTTTTCTATAGAAGTAATCACGTAATAGACCCATAATTAAATAGTTAATTAATTCATTTTATAGATATTCTGACTGCGAAACTGACAGATATTCTGTATGAATGATAAGGTTTAATAAACGGAATTTTAAGAACTACTAAATGTCATAAAATAAATGACTTTTTATGTTGTTTTGAAATAATACAAATTATATATTTGCACCATCAGAAAGTAAAGCATTTTACTTTAAGTTCATTTATAATATCGTCAACAAATCGGCTAACAGTTGTGTTTCGGAATCTGTAACTGGTTGATATATATAATATTATGGGGAAAGGGTATAATCCTGCCACCCCGACCACAAAAACCTGAACAAAAAGTGTTCAGGTTTTTTTTATGCATTTAAAACCAAAAATTATTAACTTTCGTAGATATTGTAATATGTCAGAGACCCATTTTTAAAATATGGGTAGACAATTAAATAATCCCCCGCAAAAGCCTTAAGTAATATCTCTTAAGGCTTTTTATTTTTAGATACAATTTTAGTATCTTTTCAATGAAAAGAAAAATTATGAAAAACTACTCATTATTGCTATTTGGATTATTCTTTATTGTTGCTTGCGCCCAAAAAAAGAAAAACGATGTCACATTACAAACAGATGAACGTAACTATACTATAGACACAGTTGTAGATGGACTTTCAAACCCTTGGGGAATGACTTGGCTGCCCGATGGAAGTATTTTAATTACAGAAAAAAGTGGCGAATTAATTCATTTTAAAGATGGAGAAAAAAAAGAAATAAAAAATGTTCCAGAAGTCTATAATAGAGGTCAAGGTGGTTTATTAGATATAGAAATACACCCTAACTATACTACAAATGGGTGGATTTACATTACATACTCATCAACAGAGGGTGAAGGAGATGGTGGAAATACTGCATTAATTAGATGTAAATTAGAAAACGGAGCACTTACTAATATTGAAAAATTGTATAAAGCAGAACCCAACTCAACACGAGGACAGCATTTTGGTTCTCGCATAGAATTTGATGACGAAGGCTATGTTTATTTCACTATTGGGGAACGTGGTGATAGAGATGTAAATCCACAAGACATTACACGTGATGGAGGAAAAGTGTATCGTTTAAACGATGATGGAAGTATCCCAAATGACAATCCTTTTGTTGACCAATCCAATGCAAAAAAAGCAATTTTTACATACGGAAACCGAAACCCTCAAGGTATGGATAAACATCCTACAACAGGCGAGGTTTGGATTCACGAACATGGACCTAAAGGAGGTGATGAAATCAATATTGTAAAAAAAGGTGCTAATTATGGATGGCCAGTCGTTTCTTATGGAATAAATTATAGCGGAACAAAATTTACTGATGAAACTTCACGTCCCAACATGGAAGATCCTATTTATTATTGGGTTCCTTCTATAGCGCCTTGTGGAATGACATTTGTAACGGGAAATTTGTATCCAGACTGGAAAGGGCATTTATTAGTTGGTTCATTAAAGTTTAATTATGTTGAGTTAGTAAAGTTAAATGGAAATAAAGTTATAGGACGTGAAAAAATCGCTGTAGATGTAGGTCGTGTTCGTAATGTAAAACAAGGTCCAGATGGTTATATTTACATAGCTATTGAAGGCAATGGTATTGTTAAAATCAACCCTAAATAAATATGAAAAAAATAATTTATCTTTTTATAGTATCATTAATTATTGCATCGTGTAATTCTTCAGTAAAGAAAAAAGAATCTGTAACCATAGGAGGTGTAAAAGTAACTCAAGAACAGACTCAATTAGAAAAAAGCATGGAACGCGGAAGTGATATTTATGAAAATTTTTGTGTTCAATGTCATTTACCAAATGGTAAAGGAGTCCCTAATAATTTTCCCCCACTAGCTGGTTCAAATTGGCTTACAGAAAAACGTGCCGAAAGCATACATGCGGTTAAATATGGTCAAAAAGGTGAAATTGAAGTAAATGGAATAAAGTATAATGGCATTATGACACCTATGGGTTTAAGTGAAGCCGAAGTAGCAGATGTTTTAAATTATGTAATGAATTCTTGGGGAAATACTCAAGAAAAAATGGTGACAGAAGCAGAGGTTACAGCTGTTAAAAAGTAATGTAGAAGACCAAAGCTAAAACAATAAAACTCCTTACCTTTGTCAAAACCCTTTATGTATGCTCATTATTGGCATTGCCGGCGGTACCGGAAGTGGAAAAACCACTGTTGTTCAACAAATTGTAACAGAACTTCCTAAAGATGAAGTTTGTATTATATCTCAAGATTCTTATTATAAAGACACGAGTCATTTAACATACGAAGAAAGAGTTAAAATAAATTTTGACCACCCCAACTCTATTGATTTTGATTTATTAGTAAGTCATTTAGAAACATTGCGTAAGGGGAATTCTTTTGAGCAACCTGTATATTCGTTTATAGATCATAATAGAACTGGAGAAACAGTAACAACACACCCAAAAAAAGTAATTATTGTTGAAGGTATTTTAATACTTACACATCCAAAAATTAGAGAGATGTTTGATATTAAAGTGTATGTACACGCAGATAGTGATGAGCGTCTCATAAGAAGATTAAAAAGGGATATTGCAGAGCGAGGTAGAGACATTAAAGAGGTTTTAAAAAGATACCAAACTACCCTTAAGCCTATGCATCAGCAATTTATAGAACCCACTAAAGAGTTTGCAGATATAATAATTCCTACCAATCGCTATAATACCGTTGCCGTTAATTTAATTAGAACTATTATTAATCAAAAATTAGCATAACTTTAATCGTGAAACTTTCAGAATTAAAACAAAAGAAATGGTTTAAAATTTTAAGCAATAAGTATGTGCTTATACTCATCTTGTTTATAATCTGGATGCTGTTTTTTGACACAAATTCTTATCTTATCCACCATGAACTTGACAATGATATCAATGGTTTAAAAGATAATAAAGAGTTTTACCAAGAAGAGATTAACAAAGACAAAGTCTTTATTAAGAAAATGGAAGATAGTAATGAAATTGAACGGTTTGCAAGAGAAAAATATTACCTCAAAAAAGAAAACGAAGATATATTTATTATAGAGCACGAAGACAGCCTTAAAAAGAAGAAAAAAAATGACTAATTTTTTATTTAATGAATTTAGCCCTGTTTCAGCAAAACAATGGAAGCAAAAAATTCAGGCAGATCTTAAAGGAGCAGATTATAACGAAACACTAGTTTGGCAATCTATTGAAGGGATACACGTAAAACCATTTTATCATCAAGATGATTTTAATAAAGACTTCTCTCCTATCCCAGGACATCCAAAAACATGGAAAATAGCCCAAAACGTATTTATAGATAATGAAATAATAGCAAACAAATTAGCTCTCGATGCTATTAATAGAGGAGCAGAATCAATTATTTTTACTTCGGAATCTGAATTTGATTTCACAGAAGTACTACATAATTTTCCTTTTGAAAGTATTCCAATACATTTCAATTTTTCTTTCCTTTCAGAAGAATTTAATAATAAACTGAAACAATTTTTTTCAGAAAAAAAAGCAACCGTATTTTACAATATAGACTTATTAGGAAACCTTGCTCGAACCGGAAATTGGTTTTATAATTTAAAAAAAGATCACGAAATTTTAGAAAGCATTGTTACTACAAAATTTTCAGAAAATATATTTAGTATAGATGCAACATTATATCAAAATGCGGGTGCAAATATGGTGCAACAACTAGCATATGCTATTGCACAAGCAAACGAATATCTTAACCACTTTTATAATAAGGAAACTATAAAAATAGATGAGAAACAGAGCAGCGTTACTTTTAAAATCGCAATAGGGTCAAACTATTTTTTTGAAATAGCAAAAATAAGAGCTCTAAGAAAGTTATATGCTGCATTAGCAAATGAGTATGGTGCAAAACAAACCTGTCATATTATCGCAATGCCCTCAAAACGCAATAAAACTATTTACGATTATAACGTAAATATGTTACGTACCACTACAGAATGTATGAGTGCAATTTTGGGTGGAGCAGATACAATTTGTAATATGCCTTATGACGCATTGTATCACAAAAGCAATGAATTTGGAGAGCGAATTGCACGAAATCAACTGCTTATTTTAAAATTCGAAAGTTATTTTGAAACAGCAAGTAATCCTGCAGATGGCACCTATTACATAGAAAGTTTAACAGAAGAACTTGCAGAAAAAGCATTATTGCTTTTTAAAGATATAGAAATTGCAGGAGGGTTTCATTCACAGTTAAAAGAAGGAACAATACAAAGAAAGATTAAAGAAAGTGCAGATAAAGAGCAGCAACTTTTTAATGAAGGAAAAATCGTTTTATTAGGAACAAACAAACACCCTAACGCAAATGATAAAATGAAAGAAGACCTCGAATTGTATCCTTTTGTAAAAACCAACATTAGAAAAACGTTACTTATTCCTATTATTGAAAAACGAATTGCTGAAAATGTAGAACAAGAACGATTAAGTCATGAGTAGAAAAAACGTTCAAAATATTACACTAAACAATCTAGAAACTACAATTGAAGAAGATGAGAAATCACTAAACTCTTATTCAACTGCAGAAACTATAGATGTAAAAAAACAATATACAATTAGTGATACAAAAGATTTACAGCATTTAGACTTTGTAGCAGGTTTAGCTCCAAATCTTCGAGGCCCCTATAGTACAATGTTTGTTCGCAGACCTTGGACTATACGACAATATGCGGGTTTCTCTACAGCCGAAGAAAGTAACGCTTTTTACCGTCGCAATCTTGCTGCGGGACAAAAAGGGCTTTCTGTTGCTTTCGATTTGGCTACTCACAGAGGGTATGATAGTGACCACGATAGAGTACAAGGTGATGTAGGTAAGGCAGGTGTTGCAATTGATAGTGTTGAGGACATGAAAATTTTATTTGACCAAATTCCGTTAGATAAAATGAGTGTTTCTATGACAATGAATGGAGCCGTTTTACCAATTATGGCTTTTTATATTGTTGCCGCCGAAGAACAAGGTGTTTCACCAGAGTCCCTTGCTGGAACTATTCAAAACGATATTTTAAAGGAGTTTATGGTACGAAACACCTATATCTACCCACCTACTCCTTCAATGAAAATAATAAGTGACATTTTTGAATTTGCTTCAGAAAAGATGCCGAAATTTAATTCAATTTCAATTTCTGGTTACCATATGCAAGAAGCAGGAGCTACTTGTGATATTGAACTAGCATACACATTGGCAGACGGCTTAGAATACATTCGTACAGGTATAAAAGCAGGTATGGATATCGATACCTTCGCCCCTCGCCTATCTTTCTTTTGGGCAATAGGCATGAACCATTTTATGGAAATTGCAAAAATGCGCGCAGCTCGTATGCTATGGGCAAAAATTGTAAAACAATTTAATCCTAAAAACGAAAAATCTCTTGCTCTACGTACACATTGCCAAACAAGTGGCTGGAGCTTAACAGAGCAAGATCCATTTAACAACGTGGCAAGAACGTGTATTGAAGCAGCGGCAGCTGCTTTTGGAGGAACTCAATCTTTACACACAAATGCATTAGATGAAGCTATTGCACTACCAACAGATTTTTCTGCACGAATAGCTAGAAATACTCAAATTTATATTCAGGAAGAAACTAAAATTACAAAAACTGTAGACCCTTGGGCTGGCAGCTATTATGTGGAAAGTCTTACCCATGAAATTGCTAACAAAGCTTGGGAATTAATAGTAGAAGTTGAAGAACTTGGCGGAATGACAAAAGCAATTGAAGCTGGAATTCCTAAACTTCGTATTGAAGAAGCCGCCGCAAGAAAACAAGCTAGAATAGATAGTGGACAAGATATTATTGTTGGGGTAAATAAATACAGACTTGAAAAGGAAGATCCATTACAAATTTTAGATGTGGATAATGAAAAAGTTCGTTTGTCTCAAATTGAACGATTAAATAGAATAAAATCTGAACGCAATCCCGAAAAAGTAGCACAATCACTTTTAAAATTAACAGAATGTGCCAAAACAGGTGAAGGAAATTTATTAGCTTTAGCTATTGAAGCTGCTCGAGAAAGAGCAACATTAGGCGAAATAAGTGATGCTTTAGAAGAAATTTTTGGGAGATATAAAGCACAAATTAAATCCTTTAGCGGCGTGTATAGTAGAGAAATAAAAAAAGATCCTTCGTTTGCAAAAGCAAGAGAAATGGCAGACCAATTTGCAGAATTAGAAGGTCGTCGTCCTCGAATTATGATTGCAAAAATGGGGCAAGATGGTCACGATAGAGGTGCAAAAGTTGTTGCAACTGGTTATGCAGATGTAGGATTTGATGTAGATATAGGTCCTTTATTTCAAACTCCTACAGAAGCTGCAAAACAAGCCGTAGAAAACGATGTACATATTTTAGGGATTTCTTCTTTAGCCGCAGGTCATAAAACGCTGGTCCCACAAGTAATTGCTGAAATGAAAAAACTGGGTCGTGAAGATATAATGGTGATTGTTGGGGGTGTAATACCTGCACAAGATTATCAGTTTTTATTTGATGCTGGAGCAATAGCAGTTTATGGACCAGGAACAAGAATAAGTGATGCAGCAATAGAAATGCTTCAAATTTTAATAGACTCTGTAGCAGATTAAATGGAGTATATTATTAAAACTGAACGATTAGGATTAAGAAACTGGCAATTATCAGACATAGAACCCTTTGTGGAGATGGGAAAAGATGAAGCTGTAATGCAACACTTTCCGAAGCTACTTTCAGAAAAGGAATCTAAAGAACTTATAGAAAGATTGCAACTCCACTTTATAACTTTTGGCTATTGCTATTTTGCGGTAGATGTTTTAGAAACAGGAGAATTTATTGGGTTTACTGGATTAATGAATCAAACTTGGGAAAGTAAATTTACACCTTGTGTAGATATTGGATGGCGCTTAAAGAAAAGTGCTTGGGGTAAAGGTTATGCTACAGAAGCTGCACAAGCTTGTTTAAATTCCGCTTTAATAAAATTTGGGATAAAAGAAGTTGTTGCATTTGCTACAGACACAAATTTACCTTCGCAAAACGTAATGAAAAAAATAGATATGAATTTTATAGGCACTGTCCAACACCCATTAATAAAAGATGACTCGCGATTTAAGCACTGTGTAGTGTATAAGAGATAAATGCAACAAAAGTATTATGCGTGCATAATATTTAATAAACTTTCCTTATTTTTACAAAACCAACTTAATATAATTAATAAATGGATTTAAAAGCTAAAATGTTGCGTGACGATGCGCTAAAAGGAAAAACAATTGTAGTAACAGGTGGAGGAAGTGGTCTTGGAAAATCCATGACGACTTATTTTTTAGAATTAGGAGCTAACGTTGTAATTACATCCAGAAATATTGAAAAACTGGAAACAGTAAAAAAAGAGTTGGAAGAACAAACAGGCGGAAAAGTATTACCAGTTCAATGTGATGTTCGTAATTATGATGAGGTTGAAGCAATGGTTAAAGCTTCAATAGATGCTTTTGGAAGTGTTGATGTGCTTCTTAACAATGCAGCAGGTAATTTTATTTCACCTACCGAAAGACTTTCAGCAAATGCATTTGATACTATTATTGACATTGTATTAAAAGGAACCAAAAACTGCACATTAGCTTTTGGAAAACATTGGATTGACAAAAAAGAAACAAATAAAGTAGTACTTAACATTGTAACAACTTATGCCTGGACGGGTTCTGCTTATGTAGTTCCTAGTGCTACTGCAAAAGCGGGTGTATTAGCTATGACTAGGTCATTAGCTGTAGAGTGGGCTAAATATGGAATGCGTTTTAATGCAATTGCTCCAGGGCCTTTCCCTACTAAAGGAGCATGGGATAGATTGTTACCAGGTGAATTAAAGGAGAAATTTGATTTAGCCAAAAAAGTACCTTTAAAACGTGTAGGTGATCATCAAGAATTAGCAAATTTAGCTGCTTATTTAGTTTCAGATTTTTCATCCTACTTAAATGGTGAAGTTGTAACTATTGATGGTGGTGAATGGTTAAAAGGCGCAGGACAAATGAATTTACTTGAAGAGGTACCACAAGAAATGTGGGATATGCTTGAAATGATGATCCGTTCAAAGAAGAATAAATAAAATATTTATTCTTCTTTGGAGAATATGGTTCCAAAAAGTTTAATACTTCAACTTTTAATTTAAAGGTCAATTAATAATTATCTTAGGATAACAAATAAGTATCTAAAAATCATAAATTAACTACTTTTTACCCTTTATAACTTTTAAAGAAATAGGCTTCATTCGAAGCCTTTCTCTTTTGTTTACTTTCTGTTAACAAAATTCATTTTCTATCCACATAATTAATCGTATTTTTACCCTTAAATCTTTCGGTAATTAATGGGTAAAATTATTGCAATTGCAAACCAAAAAGGAGGTGTAGGAAAAACCACTACGTCTGTTAATTTAGCGGCCTCATTGGGCGTTCTTGAAAAAAAAGTATTATTAATAGATGCGGATCCCCAAGCAAACGCTACTTCAGGTTTAGGTATTGATGTGGAGAGTATTGAGCTAGGTACTTACCAATTACTTGAGCATACCATTAAAGCAAAAGATGCTATTATAAGCACAAATTCACCTAATTTAGATATTATTCCTGCTCATATTGATCTTGTTGCTATAGAAATAGAACTAGTTGATAAGGAAAATAGAGAATACATGCTTAAACAAGCAATTGAAGGGCTACGAGAAGACTATGATTATATTTTGATTGATTGTGCCCCATCATTAGGTTTATTAACCTTAAATGCATTAACAGCCGCAGACTCTGTAATGATTCCAATTCAATGCGAATATTTTGCACTTGAAGGGCTTGGTAAATTATTAAATACTGTAAAGAGTGTACAAAAAATACACAATCCAGATTTAGATATTGAAGGGTTACTTTTAACCATGTACGACTCAAGATTACGTCTTTCTAATCAAGTTGTAGAAGAAGTTAAAAAACACTTTGATGAAATGGTTTTTGAAACAATCATTCAAAGAAACGTTCGTTTAAGTGAGGCACCTAGTTATGGAGAAAGTATTATTAGTTATGATGCCGGTAGTAAAGGAGCCAATAATTACTTAAGTTTGGCACAAGAATTAATCGAAAAAAACCACTAGAAATAGATGGCTAAAGCAACAAAAAAACAAGCATTAGGAAGAGGACTTTCAGCCTTATTGAAGGATCCTTCAAATAATATACAATCTGTAACAGATAAAAATGCAGATAAAGTGGTAGGTAGTATAGTAGAACTAGAATTAAGTTCTATTGAAGTAAATCCTTTTCAACCACGCACAAGTTTTAACGAAGAATCATTAAGAGAATTAGCATCTTCCATTAAAGAATTAGGCGTAATCCAGCCAATTACTGTTCGTAAAATGGATTTTAATAAATACCAATTAGTAAGTGGGGAACGTCGTTTTCGTGCTTCAAAATTAATTGGTCTAGAAACAATCCCATCTTATATTCGTATTGCTAACGACCAAGAATCGTTAGAAATGGCTCTTGTTGAAAACATACAAAGACAAGACCTAGACCCTATTGAGATTGCTTTATCTTATCAACGTTTAATTGAAGAAATTGATGTTACCCAAGAAGAACTAAGTGATCGTGTAGGAAAAAATAGATCTACAATTGCTAATTATTTGAGACTATTAAAATTAGACCCCATTATTCAAACTGGAATGCGAGATGGTTTTATTTCTATGGGTCATGGTAGAGCATTAATAAATGTAGATGATACTGAAGATCAATTAGAAATTTATGAAAAAATTCTTAGCAGTAAACTTTCAGTAAGAGACACAGAATCATTAGTTAGAAACTATAAATCTCCAGAAAAAAAATCTGCACCCGAGAAGAAAACACTTCCCTCATTTGCAAGTACAGCAAAAAAAGAACTTACAGAACTTTTTGACAGCAAAGTAGATGTAAAAGTTTCAAAATCTGGTAAAGGGCAATTAATTGTTCCATTTAGAGATAAAGAAGAATTTGCCCGAATCTTGAAGCTCATTAAAAGTGAAAAATAGATTTTTATATATCTTATTAATGCTACTGGCAACTCCTTTTTTTGCCCAGACTAGCGATACATTAAAAGTAACAAAAGAAGAAAAAATAATTAAGGTTAAAGACACTATTATAGAACCTTATGATCCATTAGCACCTGCTAGAGCAGCTTTTTATTCTGCAGTTGTACCAGGTTTAGGGCAAGCATATAATAAAAAATATTGGAAAATACCTGTGATTTATGCAGGGATGGCAGCAGGAGTCTATTTTTATCTTGATAATGATAAGGATTATGATAGATTTAGAAATGCTTACAAACGGAGACTCGCAGGTTTTACAGATGACGAATTTTATGGACCAGGAGAAAATCCTATTATATCCAACGATAGATTAATAGACGCCCAACGCACCGCTCAAAAAAACAAGGACGTAAGCATAATTGTATCAATAGCATTTTATTTAATTAATATTATTGATGCAAATGTAGATTCACATTTAAGACAATATGATGTGAGTGAAGATCTGTCTGTTCAACCCAATTTAAATTTTAACCCTATTAATACTCAACCTAATTATGGGTTGTCATTTAAATATAGTTTTAAATGAAAATAGCACTATTAGGATATGGTAAAATGGGTAAAACCATTGAAAAATTAGCTCTGGAAAAAGGACATATTATCGTATATACTTCTTCTAGTGAAAAAGAAAAAGGCACTTTTAGTGATGCCGAAGTTGCTATTGAATTTTCAACTCCAGAAGTCGCAGTTACAAACATAAAAAGATGCTTTGAAGCAGGAATTCCTGTTGTATCTGGAACTACAGGCTGGTTGTCCCATTATACCGAAATATTAAATTTTTGTGAAGAACGTAACGGAAGCTTTATCTATGCGTCCAACTTTAGTGTTGGTGTAAACTTGTTTTTCAATATAAATGAAAAACTCGCAAAATTAATGGAGCCTTGGAAAGAATACGCTGTTTCTATTGAAGAAATACACCATACACAAAAAAAAGATGCACCAAGTGGTACAGCAATTTCAATAGCTGAAGGAATTATAAAAAATTCTGAAAACAACTCTTGGAAGCTTAAAGATTTAGACTCTAATACTATAAATGAAAAAGAAATAGGTATAGAAGCAAAGCGCATAGATGATGTAAAAGGAACCCATATTGTTTCTTATAAATCTAATATTGATACTATTTCTATTTCGCATAAAGCACATAGTAGAGAGGGTTTTGCATTAGGAGCAATTTTAGCTTCAGAATGGATTATTAATAAAAAAGGTGTTTATAGCATGAAAGATGTGCTAAAAATTAAATAGTTAATTGAAGGGAATTACCTTCATATAAAAAATATAAAAAATGACTTGGACTGGCTGGATACTTTTTATACTAATTGTACAAGTAATTCATTTTGCAGGTACTTGGAAATTGTACAAAATTGCTGGTAGAAAAGCTTGGGAAGCTGCTGTACCTGTTTATAATGCAGTAGTTTTAATGAAAATAATAAATCGCCCATGGTGGTGGACGATTTTACTATTTGTACCTATTGTTAACCTTATTATGTTTCCCGTTGTATGGATAGAAACTTTACGTAGTTTTGGTCGTAATAGTACTACAGACACTGTATTAGGAATACTAACATTAGGTCTTTATATCTATTATATAAACTACACCCAAGATGTAAAATACATTCAAGAAAGAAGTTTAAAACCGCGTACATCAACTGGAGAGTGGGTAAGTTCTATATTATTTGCTGTTGTTGCTGCAACAATAGTACACACTTATGTAATGCAACCTTTTACCATACCAACATCATCATTAGAAAAAACATTATTGGTGGGTGACTTTTTGTTTGTAAGTAAGTTTCATTATGGCGCTAGAGCACCTATGACGCCTATTTCATTTCCTATGGTTCATGACACAATTCCTGTCTTAAAAACTAAGTCATATTTATCTGAACCCCAAATTCCTTATTTCAGGTTTCCGGGATTTCAAAAAATTAAAAGGAATGACATTGTAGTTTTTAATTGGCCTATAGATACTGTAAATGCTTTTCAACAATACGGAGATGGTAAATATTACCATAAACCTATTGACAAAAAATCTAATTATGTAAAACGATGTGTTGGTTTACCTGGAGATTCACTTGCAATTAAGGACGGTTATGTTTTTATAAATAATGAAAGATTACAACTTTCTGAAAGAGCTAAGCCACAGTATTCATATTGGATTAAATTTAAGCCTAATACCCAGATTACAAATAACCAATTATACAGCTTGTATGATATAACAGATGGTCTTGTTCAATACGACGAAAGTACACAAGAGTTTAGAATAGCTTCAGTAACCGAAGAAAATGCTGCTCGATTAAAAAACCACCCTAATGTACTTTCAATTAGAAGGCACATAAGCCCAACAAGCGAAATGGAAATACAACAGTCCCAAAACCAAAATGGCAGTATTTCTGTAAACCGAAAAGTAATTTTTCCTAACAGTGGTAATGTAAATTGGAATCGAGATAATATGGGTGCTATTTATATTCCAGAAGCTGGTAAAACTGTAGCTATTAGCCCAGAAAGTATACCTTTTTACAAAAGAATTATTGAAGTATATGAGGGTAGTGAAATGGGCTTGAACAATGCTATTACACAATCTGGCACTCAAGTACTTCTTAATGGTACCCCTATAAACGAATATACTTTTAAACAAGATTATTACTGGATGATGGGTGACAACCGTCATAATAGTGAAGACAGTAGATATTGGGGATATGTACCTTATAATCATGTTGTTGGTAAACCCGTTTTTGTATGGATGAGCTGGGATACAAATGCACAAGGAATTGGCAATAAAATTAGATGGGAACGTATGTTTACTACGGTTGGTGGAGATGGCGAACCTGTTTCTTATTTTAGATATTTTCTAATACTTTTGGCAGGTTGGTTTGTTTTTGATTTCTTCAGAAAAAGAAAAAAGAAGAAAGCATAAACTAGGTTTATGGAAAAAATTCTGCTTCATCCTACTTACTTCCCTTCTATTGCCCAAATGGTTGCGGTAGCTCAAGCAAAAACAGTTGTATTTGAGGTCGAAGACAATTACCAGAAACAAACTTACAGAAACAGAGCGTATATTGCTCATAGTAATGGTGTTTTATTACTTAATGTGCCTATTAAACACACTAAAAGCGGCAAGCGCCAAAAAATGAAAGAAGTTGTAGTGGAAGACAATTTCCCTTGGCAATCACATCACTGGAAATCATTACAAAGTGCGTATCGTACTTCTCCTTTTTTCGAATTTTATGAAGACGAATTACAACCTTTATTTACACAAAAAGTAACTTCTTTATTAGATTATAATCTAATAATATTTCAAGAAATATGTGAAATGCTAGGTTTAGTAATTAGCACTGAAAAAACAACGAGTTATATAGTAGAGCCTAACTTTCATGATTTACGGTTTTTAGCAGATGTAAAAAAAGAAAAAAAATACCCTTTAACTATATATAATCAAGTTTTACAGGCAAATCATGGATTTCTTAATAATCTTTCTGTATTAGATTTATTATTTAATGAAGGTCCAAATGCACTACATTATCTAGAAACTCAAAAGTTAGATTTCAACTAACTAATTCCACCCTACTGTTGCACTTATTGGGTAATGATCTGAAAAAGATTCGTTAATTGTTTCAAATTTAATAATATCGAAACTTTCTGAAGTAAGTATATAATCAATTCTCATAGGATAAGAGTCAAACAAATAAGTGGTTCCAAGTCCATTTCCTCTTTCTAAGAATGCATCTTTCATATTATTATTTAATTTTCTATATACAAAAGAAAAAGGTGTATTGTTAAAGTCTCCACATAATAAAACAGGATATGGTGACAACTTCTTATGGTCAATAATAGCTTTTACCTGCTCTTCTTGAGCTACAAAAGCATTAGATATCCTTTTCATTAATTTCTCAGTATCCCCTTCTTGTAAAGAAGTTACGCTTGGTTTAATTCCTAAAGATTTTAAGTGAAGATTATAAATTCGTACTGTATCACCACCTTTAACAACATCTGCATAAAGGGTATTATTATATGTTTTTTTAAAATCAAAAGCTCCTTTATTAATCAATGGATATTTAGAAAAAATTGCATGTCCTAACTTTGCATCATCATTTTTAAAATGAATGAATTTGTACGGATATTCTGGAAAAGTTAATTTACTTTCTCTATAATATTCTTGTACAAAAAATACATCTGGTTGTTGTGATTCCAGCATTTTATTAACTACAATAGGTATGTCTGCTGAAGGCTTTTCCTCATATGCATTAAACAAACGCACATTGTATGAAAGGACTGAAATAGAATTTCTATATTCTGAAGTATCTCCTTCTGAAGAAAATTCAAAAAAAGAACTAAAATGTAAGTATGCAATTATTAATACTATAAGAGATAAAAATATTTTCTTTTTAAGCCTTATCAACCAATAAAAAACAAACAGGATATTTACCAATATTAATGGTGATACCCCTAAACTAAGTATTGATAAGGTTGGAAAATTTTTAGGCGGTATATAAGGGAGTACAAAAGATATAATTAGCAAAAAAGCCACAATAGCATTCGCCCAAAATATAATTCTTTCAAAAATCCCCAATTTTTTCAAATGTATATTTATTTCTAAAATTTAATCTTCTTTTCCTGCTTTAAAAAGAAAATCTTTCTCAGCCTTTGTTAAGCTATCATATCCGCTTTTTCCAATTTTATCAAGAATAGCATCTACCTTTTTTTGATTTTCAGTTTTGTTTTCTTTAATCTTTGAACGTTGAGAAGTTCCCTGTGTTGTACGATGAACTTTCCTAAAAGGTTTCTTTTTTCTAGGTTTAAAAAAATTTTCTAACCAATCTAATAAGTTTTCAAACCATTTACCCAAATCTTTTCCTTTGGTTAATTGTATTGCATATAGATAACCAAAAAGAGCACCTCCTAAGTGTGCTAATAAACCTCCAGCGTTAGCTGATGTAGGTATCTGTATTAAATCTAATAACACAACAAAAACACCAATATGCCAAAGTTTTATATTAAACGTAAAAATACGCAGTTGTGTATTAGGAGCATAAGCTGCTATAAAAATCATAATAGCTCTTACACCAGCAGAAGCACCTATTAAATAACCTCTTTGACCAGTAAACACAGGAAATAGATTATATGCAAGAATATAAAGTAAGCCACCAAACAATGCTCCAAGTAAGTAAATTGTTAAAAATCGTTTCGCACTAAAAATATTAAGTACAAAAGGTCCAAACCAATATAAAACTATCATATTGAAGAAAAGATGCCAAAAACTAAAATGCAAAAAAGCATATGTAAATAATGACCAAGGTTGTGTAATAATATTACTAAACTCTTCAGGCAAGAAAAACCATTGTGCAAGCTGTTCTTGCGATATATTAAATAAAAATGAAGATAAAGACACCAATAAAAAAATTGCTGTATTTATAACAATAAGTTTTACAACAATATTTGCTGTTTTATATTGATATGTAAGATTATTAACTGCCATACTTAATACCAACGATGTTTATCAAAACTATTTTTTTTCCAATAATAAGCCATAATAAATCCGAATAATGCTCCTCCAATATGCGCCCAATTTGCAATGTTTTGACCAAATAGTGAAAAGCCTGTTAACCCTGAAAATAGATCCAGTAACAGAAGACCAGGTATAAAATATTTTGCCTTAATTGGTATTGGTAAAAAGATAAGCATTAGCTCTGCATTTGGATACATTAATCCAAATGCTACCAAAATTCCATAAATAGCCCCAGAAGCTCCAACAGCTGGGCTGTTATATGCAGAGAACATTCCGTTTATTTTATCTTGAGAAACAACTTCTAGAATACTCGTGCTTCCTCCCGTACCAGTATTAAAAAAGTTAGTAATGTCTGCTTCACTCCAACCACCAGCTAAAAGAGCATCCATACCACTATGAACTTGATAATAACCAACAACATTATGTATTAAGGCGGCTCCTAATCCTGCAGAAAAATAAAAAAATAAAAATTTATTTCTACCCCATTGTGACTCCAAAGGAGAACCAAACATATATAAAGCAAACATATTGAATAAGATATGCATAAAGCTATTGCTATCATGCATAAACATATGTGTGATAGGCTGCCAAATCTGAAAATTAGGATTTTCAAAGTAATAAAGAGAAAATAACTTGTATGCTATTTCTCCAGAAAACATAGAACCAATGTAAACAAGTACATTGATAATGATTAGTATTTTTACTGTCTCTGTTAATCTTCCCATTTACATGAATCTTTTATCAAAATCATTAACATCCATAGTTATAAGTGCAACTTTATTAGACGGTGATATACTTGGCTCTTTACAAGCAAATAATTGATGGACTAAATGTTCTTGTTCTTCTCTATTTAAAGGAGTACCTGTTTTTACCGCCATATTTTTTGCCATACTTTTTGCCAATAAATCATTTTGACTAAAGCCTGCATCTGGCACTTCCTCTTTTATATCTGTAATTAATTGTTCTAATACCGTTATTGCGTAACTCTCCATAACAGTTACTGGAATCCCACTTACCTCTATACTTTCGTCCTTTAACGCAGAAAATACAAATCCCGTGTGCTCTAACTGTTCTTTTATTTTAGCCAGAATCTCCATATCTGGCTTTGAGAAATGTAATTGCAAAGGAAACAATAACTGTTGGCTTACTGCCTCTTGGACTGTAATATTTTTTAGTAATTCTTCATAAAGAATACGTTGATGTGCTAAATTTTGGTGTATAATCATCATACCAGTCTTAATTGGGCTAATGATATACTTATTTTGTAGTTGAAAAGTAGATTGACCTGCACTCTCTGTTGTTGTTTCAAAAAGAGACCCTGTTACCTCGTCACTTTCTACCTCTATTTTACTAAGAAACCCTTCTCTCTCATTTTTATCTTCTTCACTTAACCCAACATATAAGGATTCCCAAGAAGTAGTTTTCTCCCTCTGATAAGGGAACTTAATAGACCCTTGACTAGTTTCTTTTTTAAATGGATTAAAATCTCTATCTACATCTATTGAGGGAGTAATTGGAGCTTTTTTACTATAATCGTAAGGGGTGTCAAAACCAGCATCTCTGTTAAAATCTAAAACAGGAGCAATACTAAACTGACCAAGACTATGTTTTATAGTAGAACGTAACATAGCATACATTGCATGTTCATCATCAAATTTAATTTCAGTTTTTGTTGGATGTATATTTATATCTATAGACTTTGGATCCACATCCATAAAAAGAAAATATCCTGGATGAGTTCCCGTTTTAATTAGTCCTTCAAAAGCTGAAAGTACTGCATGATGTAAATAGGAACTTTTAATAAAACGGTCATTTACAAAAAAGAACTGTTCTCCTCTACTCTTTTTTGCATAGTCTGGTTTTAAAACAAAACCATCTATCTTTAAAATATCTGTTTTTTCAGTTACTGGTACTAATTTTTCATTAGTCTTGCTTCCAAATATATTTACTATGCGTTGTCTTGAATTACTAGATGGTAAATTAAATACATCACTTCCGTTATTTAACATACTAAATGCAACTTGCGGATGTGCTAAAGCAACTCTATGAAATTCGTCTATAATATGACGTAATTCTACAAGATTACTTTTTAAAAAATTTCTTCGTGCAGGAATATTATAAAACAAGTTTTTTACTGAAATAGTTGTCCCCTTTGGAACAACTGCTGCTTCTTGTGCAGTTACTTCACTCCCTTCAATTGTAATTTTTGTACCAATCTCTGCATTTTCAGTTTTTGTCTTTAATTCAACATGTGCAATTGCTGCTATTGAAGCTAATGCTTCTCCTCGAAATCCTTTTGTGTGAAGGTTAAAAAGATCTTCGGCAGATTTTATTTTTGAAGTAGCGTGGCGCTCAAAACACAAACGAGCGTCTGTAGTACTCATTCCAAATCCATTATCAATAACCTGAACAAGCGTTTTACCGGCATCTTTTATTACAAGTGTAATAGAAGTTGCTCCTGCATCTACTGCATTTTCTAATAACTCTTTAACTACAGATGCAGGGCGCTGAACGACCTCCCCAGCAGCAATTTGATTAGCAACATGATCTGGTAAAAGTTGAATGATATCTGTCATTAATTATTTAAAAAAATGGACAAATCAAAATCTATTATGAATAGGAATAACAAGATTAAAACACTAATAATAAGAAACAAAATTTTATTTGTCTTTCTATTTGAAGAATCTTTTAAGTCTTCAAAAGCGTTTCTAAACTTACCTTTAAGGCTAGGGTTGTCTCCAACAGTTTTTCTAAACTTATCAAATTTATGCTCTATTTGAAATGGACTTCCCTCCCCATTATTATTAAAATAACGCGGGGTGTAATCAAACTTTTTGTTTTTACGTGATTTTAATACTCCCATGATTTCTGTAATTTCAAAGTTAAATAAATTGGCAGTTTTTAAGCCAATATGAAGAACTTTATTTTCAACAATTATCGTACCGTTTGTTGATTTAACAGGATGCGCCAAAGCCTCAAAATTAATTAAAGGCTTTAATAATTTTACAAACTAAAAGAATATGAGATAATTAAAACTTAGAATCTTTTCGCAACTGTGCCATTTTTATAGCAGCTATAGCAGCTTCTGTTCCTTTGTTACCATGTTTGCCTCCACTACGATCAATGGCTTGTTGCATTGTATTGTCTGTCAATACACAAAATATAACTGGAATATTGCTTTGCACGTTAAGATCTTTAATTCCTTGTGCTACAGCTTCACAAACGTAATCAAAGTGCTTAGTTTCACCTTGTATTACACTTCCTATAGCAATAATTGCATCCAGCATGTCAAAACTTTGCTGCATTCTTTTACAACCATAAATAAGTTCGAAACTACCAGGAACATCCCATCTTACAATATTTTCATTTATAGCTCCACAATCTTTTAAAGCATCAAAAGCGCCTTGAAACATTCCCTGAGTAATATCATGATTCCATTCAGAAACAACAATCCCAAACCGAAAATCTTTCGCGTTTGGGATTGTTGTTTTATCGTATACAGATAAATTTGTAGTTGAAGTTGCCATTTTATTGGTTCATTGCTTCAGCTTTTCCTTTATAAACCTCAGCTTTTGTAGCTTCTGGTGAAGTAGGATATTCTTCTTTAATTTTAGAAAAATGTTGGATCGCTTTCTCTGTTTTCTCTAAATTTAAAGCTGTAATTCCTGCTTTAAGTAAAAAACGAGGGGTTGTAAATTCGTTAGTACGCATAGTAGCTGCTTCTTCATAATACTTTAAAGCCTCTTCATTTTGTCCCAACTGTACAAAAGCATCTCCTATTGCACCTTTTGCAACTGGTGCTAAATTATCATCATCACTAGAAAACTTATCTAAATATGTAATAGCTTCTTGATATTTGTTAGTGTTTAAGTAAGCTGTTCCTGCAAAATAATGTGCAAGATTGCCAGCTTTAGTACCTCCATAATTATCGATAATATCTAACATACCATACTTTCCTTCACCACCATTAAGTGAAAGATTGTATAAAGAATCTTTTGCTGGTGCAGTTAAAGCTTGTTCCCAATATGCCTGTGCTTGGTACATTTCATTCATTGCTTCTGCTTCTTTTGGTTTTTGAACAAACTCTTGGAATGCCAAATAACCTAAAACACAAATAGCTACAACCGCTACAAAACCTAAAATATATTTTTGGTTTTTCTCTACCCATGCTTCTGTTCTTGAAGCTCCTTCATCCAAGGTATTAAATACTTCTGCTGTTGTACTATTCTCTTCTACTAGAACATCTTTTTCAGCTTTAGTTCTTGGTTTACCACCACGTTTCTTGTACGTTGCCATAATTATCTTTATTGAAGCGCAAAAATAAAATTTTTATTAGAATTTAAAAGGGAAAAGATTTCTTATTTTTTAATAATTTGCATCACGATTTCTACTTTACTTCTGAAAACTATTTCTTTCAGAATAATAAACAGTAACTACTTAATAACTATGGTTTTAGAGAAAATATCGCTTATCAACTACAAAAACTTTGAATCTGAGTCTTTTACTTTCGATCCAAAGATTAACTGTTTTGTGGGGCATAATGGGGTAGGAAAAACAAATGTATTGGATGCTATTTATCATTTATCATTCGGAAAAAGCTATTTTAATCCAATTACTGGCCAGAATATTAAACACGGAGAAGATTTTTTTGTAGTAGATGGTGTTTATGAAAAAGAAGACAGACCAGAAAAAATTTTAGTAAGTGCTAAAAAAGGTCAAAAAAAAATAATAAAGCGTAATGGAAAACCTTACGAGCGTTTTAGTGAACACATAGGTTTTCTACCATTAGTAATCATTTCGCCAGCAGATAGAGATTTAATTATTGAAGGGAGTGAAACAAGAAGAAAATTTATAGATGGTGTAATTTCTCAAGGAGACCCTAATTATTTACAAACTCTAATAAGTTATAATAAAATACTTGCTCAGCGTAATTCTCTGCTAAAATATTTTGCAGTTAATAATACTTTTAATCAAGATACATTAGAGATTTATAATGAACAACTGCATAATTATGGAACAGTTATTTTTGATAAAAGAACTTCATTTTTAGAAGCGTTTTTACCTATCTTTTTAGAAAGATATCAATCTATTACTAGTGGACAAGAAACTGTAGATTTAAATTATAAAAGTCAATTAGACGAAACTGATTTACTCACATTATTAAAACAAAATATCACAAAAGATAAAATTACACAATACACAAATTTTGGAATCCATAAAGATGATCTCAATTTTGAAATTGATGAGCATCCCATTAAAAAATTTGGTTCGCAAGGACAACAAAAATCATATCTTATCGCTTTAAAATTAGCGCAGTTTGATTTTATAAAAAAACAGAGTAAAGTAAATCCTATCTTGTTATTGGATGATATTTTTGACAAACTTGATGAAAAGAGAGTAGAGCACATTATTACATTAGTAGATTCAAATAATTTTGGACAATTATTTATAAGCGACACACACGCAGACCGAACAGAAGCTGTAATAAAAAAAGTTCATCAAACCTATAAAATGTTTCCATTATAGAAATTGGTAATTAATTAAACTAAACTTGATGAAAATTAGAATTATCTCAATCCTATTATTTTGTACCCTAATTTCTTGTGGCAAACAAAATCCTGCCGAAAATAAAGATAAAATTGCCGGTTATTGGGAAATAAACTCTGTAAAAATGCAAGATGGTACTAAAAAATATTTTACAATAAATACAACTATAGACTTTATAGAAATAACAGGAAATAAAGGCATTAGAACAAAAGTGTCACCGCAAATAGATGGTAGCTTTATACACCATGGAACGGCTGAAACTTTTAATATCAAAATTGAAGATGATAGTCTGCGATTGTATTATGAAACTCCTTACGATAGTTGGAAAGAAACAATTATTTCAGTTACAGATGAAGCATTAAAAGTGTTGAATAAAGATGATAAAATTTACAGTTATAAAAAGTTTAAAAAATTTAACATAAATCAATAAACCTTATAATTATGGCAAAGAGAGATGGTGAAAACACAATTAGTGATGTACTTAAAAGTTTTATTGAAAACAATCGTTTAGAAAAAGGCCTAGACAAAGTAAATGTAAAAGAAGCTTGGAACGATGTGATGGGAGTTGCTATTTCAAAATACACAACTAATATTCTATTAGAACGTGATACATTATTTGTTGAATTAAATTCTTCTGTTTTAAGAGAAGAGCTTAGTTATGGAAAAGAAAAAATAATAAAGCTTCTCAATGATGAATTGGGCAAAGAACTTATTACAAAGCTAGTTTTAAGATAAAAAAAAACCACTTAAAATTAAGTGGTTTTTTTTTATCTTATATAGTTCTAAAACTTAAAACATTTCTCTTCCAGAAAAATGGAAAGCACCTTCAATTGCAGCATTTTCATCACTATCACTTCCGTGAACAGCATTTTCTCCAATAGAAGCAGCATATAATTTTCTAATAGTTCCTTCTGCAGCATCTGCTGGGTTTGTAGCACCAATTAAAGTACGGAAATCTTCAACAGCATTTTCTTTTTCTAAAATTGCCGCAACAATAGGACCACGTGTCATATACTCTACCAACTCCCCATAAAAAGGACGCTCGCTATGCACTTCATAAAATGCTTTAGCATCTGCCGTAGTCATTTGCGTTAATTTCATAGCTACGATTCTAAAACCGGAAGCATTTATTTTTTCAAGAATTGCTCCAATGTGTCCTTTTTCAACACTATCGGGCTTTAACATTGTAAACGTTCTGTCTGTTCTCATGAGAATTTTTAAATTTTGTGCAAAAGTAAAGATTTGAAACTCAAAAACAAGTAATTAATAAGAGTTTAATATAAACATCAACCTATCTTTAAGGATGGGGAAAAAAGTTCTAGTTTAAAAAAGCGAATAAATTGTATCTTCGCCGTTATGAATACTGAAACAACTCAACTAATTAAAAAACTTTTAAGTTCCCCTAAAAAAATCGTTGTAGTGGGACATAAAAATCCAGATGGTGATGCGGTAGGTTCATGTTTAGGACTCAATTATTATTTAAACAGGCAAGGGCACAAATCTGAAGTTATTATGCCTAATGATTTTCCAGACTTTTTAAAATGGCTTCCCGATAACGAGAATATAATAATTCATGAAAAAGATACAGACAGAAGCATAAAAGCTATTAATGAAGCAGAAATAATTTTTACTTTAGATTTTAACGCATTAGATAGAGTTGGTGATATGCAAAAATTTCTGGAGGATAGTAATGCAAAATTTGTACTTATAGACCACCACCAAAAACCAGAGGATTATGCTGTTGCAGTATACAGCGATACCAATATGAGTTCAACTTCAGAAATGGTTTATCATTTTATAGATGCTCTTGATGGATTAGGTAGTTTATGCCCAGAAGTATGTACTTTATTATATACTGGTATTATGACAGATACTGGATCTTTTAGATATCCTTCTACCACCGCTACAACCCATAGAGTTATTGCACATTTAATAGAAGTAGGTGCGGATAACGCAGAAATCCATCAATTGGTTTATGATACTAATACACCAGAAAGACTTAGATTATTAGGTGTTGCATTAAAAAATTTAGAAATATTACCCGAATTTAAAACTGCATATATTACACTTACTCAAAAAGAACTTGATGCAAATAATTTTAAAAAAGGTGATACCGAAGGCTTTGTAAATTATGCACTTTCAATAAAGGGCATTCGTTTTGCTGTTATATTTATAGAAAGCAAACAAGAAAATATTGTAAAAATGTCTTTCCGGAGTATTGGAAAATTTTCAGTTAACGAATTTGCAAGAAAACACTATAATGGTGGCGGACATATAAATGCTGCAGGTGGCAGAAGTTCACATTCTCTTAACAAAACGATTACTGAATTTATTAGTATCTTGCCAGACTATAAAAATGCCCTTAACGATGTTACGTAAAATTCTAATTATTGTACTTTGTAGTGTTGCTATTGCTTCATGTAAGAGCCCTGAAGCTCGCAAGCCTATAAAAAATGCTACTGGAACTTTTATTGAAGAATCTGCAGTACGTAACAAAAAATTATACGAGCAAGAAAAAGCTGTTATACAAGAAATAATTGACGCTAATCCTGAAACTACTTATTTATCTTCAGACAGTGGATTTTGGTACTTTTACAATCAAAAAGATTCTATCGCTTCAGATATGCCTGAGTTTGGTGACATTATAACATTTACATATGATGTAAAAGATTTAAATGGAAATACCATTCTTTCAGAAACAGAAATAGGGCTTCAAAATTATAAAGTAGACCAATCTAATCAAGATTTAACTTCTGGACTACGAGATGGCCTTAAATTAATGAAGGTAGGAGAAACAGTTACGTTTTTATTTCCTTCTTATAAAGCTTATGGTTACTACGGAATTGATAACATATTAGGTACTAATGTGCCTATACAAAGCAAAGTAACCTTAAAATCAATTGAACAATCACAAGAAAATTAAATTAAACCCATGAAAAAATTATCATTAGTAATTTTATTGCTTTCATTGGCATTTGCATCATGCCAAAACAAATACCCAGATCTTGAGAAAGGTGTTTATGCAGAATTTGTTACAAATAAAGGAACTTTTATTGCAAAGCTTTATAATGAAGCAACTCCTTTAACAGTAGCTAATTTTGTTGCTTTATCTGAAGGAACCAATGGAATGGTTGATTCTATTTACAAAGGAAAAAGATTTTTTGACGGCCTTAGCTTTCATCGTGTAATTAAAGATTTTATGATTCAAGGTGGTGACCCTAATGGCGACGGAACAGGAAATCCAGGATACCGCTTCCCAGATGAAATAGTTGACACACTTAAACATAATAAAAAGGGAATTCTATCTATGGCAAATTCTGGCCCAGAAACTAATGGGAGTCAGTTTTTTATTACGCTAAAAGAAACGCCTTGGTTAGATGGAAAACACACAGTATTTGGAGAAGTTGTTGAAGGACAAAATATTGTAGATTCTATTGGAAATGTAAAAACTACAAAGCCAGGAGACAAACCAGTAGAACCAATAATTATACAAAAAGTAAATATTATTAATAAAGGTAAAGTAACAGTTCCATACTTCACAGAAGAAATGGAAAAACTTGAACAAACTAAAAAAGAAAAGCAAGAACGTATTGAAAAAATTGGTGCTGAAACCGCTGTAATTTTTGCCGAACAAAAAGAAAAGGCTGAAGAGTTACCTTCTGGGTTAAAAATATATTTTACTCAAAAAGGAAAAGGTCAAAAACCAGCTGAAGGAAGTCAAATTTTAATGAACTATTCGGGTTATTTCACTAATGGTGTTATGTTTACTACAAACAACCTAGAATTAGCTCAAAAATTTGAAAATGTAGATGAAGCTAGAAAGGCTGCAGGACAATATGCTCCAGCTCCTTCTGCTTATAGCAAAGATGCGAATTTAATGCCTGGATTTAAAGAAGGATTATTAATGATGAGTGTTGGTGATAAAGCTACTTTATTTATACCTTCTCATTTAGCATATGCTGAACGTGGTTATCCACCATTAATTCCACCAAATACAGATTTAATTTTCGAGTTAGAATTAGTAGATATTATGGAATAATAATTCTTGAAAAGTAAATATAAAAAAAGCCCTCTTGGAAACGAAGAGGGCTTTTTTGTTTACTAGTCTTATTATTTTTTAGGAATGTTTTTTAGAATCTCTAATACAAACTTCCAATATTTTTGAGCAGAAGATATACTTGCACGTTCATCAGGAGAATGAGCTCCTTTTATTGTAGGACCAAAAGATATCATATCCATTTCTGGATAGTTTTGCCCTAAAATTCCACATTCTAAACCAGCGTGACAAGCAGCTACATTTGCTTTTTTACCATTCATTTTTTCGTATAAGGCATCCATTACTTTTAAAATGTCACTATCCATATTTGGTGCCCAACCTGGATACTGACCAGAGAATGAAACATTAAATCCTGCTAATTCAAATACAGATTGTAAAGTATTGGCCAAATCTTCTTTTGAAGATTCTACAGATGATCTAGTTAAACATTCTATTTTAATTACTCCATTTTCAACTATAATCTTTGCTATATTATTTGAAGTTTCAACAAGATCCTCGATAGCGGGACTCATACGGTATACTCCATTATGAGCCGCATGCACAGCTTTTATAAATTGATCTTGATCTTGTTTGCTCATCACTTTTTCAAAAGATTTAGTGTCATTATCTATAGTGATTGAAAGTTGCGGTTCTAGAATTTTATATTCTTCTTTTATGTTAGCGGTTGCTTTTTTTATTTCAGAAAGAAAAGCTTTTTCATCATCATTTCTAACTGCAAGAAGAGTAACACTCTCTCTAGGTATTGCATTCCGAAGACTTCCTCCCTTTAACTCACTAATATGTATAAACTGCTTTGTAGCAAACAACAATCTATTCATCATTTTATTTGCGTTACCTAGACCTTTAATAATGTCCATTCCGCTATGTCCACCTTGTAAACCTTTTACCGTAATTTTAAAAGTCTTTACATTTTTAGGTACTTCAACTTCTTTATAGTTTTTTACTGCAGTTACATCAACTCCCCCAGCACATCCTACTCCTATCTCATCATCCTCTTCTGTATCCAAATTAAGTAAAATATCACCATTTAGTAATCCTCCTTTTAAACCCATTGCTCCTGTCATGCCTGTTTCTTCATCTATAGTAAATAAAGCTTCTATAGCAGGATGCTCAATAGTTTTACTCTCTAAAACTGCCATTATTGTGGCAACTCCTAGTCCATTATCTGCGCCTAATGTGGTTCCTTTTGCGCGAACCCAATCTCCATCCACATACATTTCTATTCCTTGCGAATCAAAATCAAAATTCGTGTCATTATTTTTTTGATGCACCATATCCAAATGAGATTGCATCACAATAGGTTTACGATTTTCCATCCCCTTAGTAGCAGGTTTTTTTATAATTACATTTCCTACTTCGTCCTCAATGGTTTCTAAACCTAATTTTTTTCCAAAATCTTTCATAAATGCTATTACTCTTTCCTCCTTTTTTGAAGGTCTAGGTACTGCATTTAAATCTGAAAATTTATTCCAAAGTTCTTTCGGTTCAAGGTTTCTTATTGCTTCGTTCATTATAATTTTATTTTGAAACAAAGTTACAAGGATTTATTACTTTTATAAAAGATTTATATATGTACACACCAATAAATCTTTTAATCAGCATGATTATGTTTCGAAATTATTTTTTGCTGTTTTTTTTAGTTTTTTCTCCTTACTTGAGTCAAGGTCAGAATTTAGAAAATGAACTTGAGAACATCGTTTCTAATTTTCAATTAATGGGAATGTCTGTTTGGGTTAATACAAATGATGTTGAGGAGCAATATCATTTTGGTCTTAAAGATTTTAATCGCAATCTAGCAGTAGACACTAACACACATTATAGAATTGCATCCATTTCAAAAACTTTTACAGCTTTAGGTATTATTAAATTATATAATGATGGCTTTTTAAACTTAGACGAAGATATATCTACATATATAGGCTATCAAATAGAAAACCCTCAATTTCCATTTACACCAATCACTACAAGAATGCTTTTATCACATACTTCTAGTCTGCAAGATGGAGATGGCTATACAAATTTTTTAAATGCAACTTATAGCCAAACCCCAATTCCAAATATTTCTGAACTTCTTCTTCCATCCGGCGGGTATTATAGTTCTAATATGTGGCGGGTTGAAGCGCCTGGCACTTTTTTTACATACTCTAATATTAATTTTGGACTCTTAGGCACACTTATAGAAGCAATCTCGGGAGAACGTTTTGATATTTTTATGAAAAATGAAATTTTAGTTCCATTAGGAATTCAAGGAAGTTTCAATATTCAAGATATTATAGACATAAATGATATGGCGGTTTTGTACAGAAACAACAATGGAAATTGGCAACCCCAATATGATAATTATCAAGGGCTAATCCCTACTCCTCCAGATTTAAGCTCTTATATTCCTGGAACCAATGGTATTTATTTTGCTCCACAAGGGGGGCTTCGATCAACAGTTTCAGATATGGGACGGTTATTAAACTTCCTTAAAAGTGATGGTAGTTTGTATAATTTTTCGATTCAAGAAAGTTCACTAAATGAAATGCGTTCAATTCAATGGAATTATAATGGTAGCAACGGAAACAACTATTTTGGATTATTTAATAGATGGGGCTTAGGTCTACATCACGCAAACATAATCTCTGGTGATCAAATATGTGGATTAGGAACCCAAGGAACATTTATTGGTCATCCAGGAGAGGCATACGGACTTATTAGCGATGCTTATTTTATTGAAAATCAAGACATAGCATTTACAATTTTAATTAATGGAATATGGGGTGGGTATCAATCAGGAACAAACTCTAGCTTTTATGCAGTAGAAGAAGCTATTTTTAATGTGTTATGCAATTACTTTGATTCTGTTTTAACTGTAAAAAAAAATGACTTTTTAGATATAAATATCTTTCCAAATCCAGCAAAAAATTCATTTACCATTAAAGTTGAAGAAAATTTTAACGTAATTGAAATTACTCTTTTTAATTTATTAGGTAATACAGTATATAAGAGTAATAATAATGAAAATAATATAATAGAAGTAGATGTTTCAAATTTTTCACGGGGTATTTATTTTTTAACTCTAACTAACCAAAACACTTCTTTTACGAAGAAAATAATTATAGAATAGTAGAGACTATTTCCTACCAATGAATAATAGAAAAACTAAAATTATCCTCGCTTTATTATTGCCTTTTCAAATATTAGTTTTACAAATTTTAAAAAACTTCCCCGAGTTTGTAGAAAAATATTATAGTCTAGGTTTATATAAATTTTTATCAAGTATCTCACGCATCTTATTTGGGTGGATTCCTTTTTCTATAGGAGATATATTTTATCTATTAATTACCATATATGCATTAAGATGGCTTTATAAAAACGTAAGACGGATTCGTTTTGAACCAGTACGTTTTTTTGTAGATATAACTGCAACACTATCTATAGTTTACTTCATGTTTAATATTTTATGGGGGCTCAATTATTATAGAGAACCTTTACACAAGTCATTATCATTAAAGAAAGAGTATACTACAGAGCAATTAATAACAATTACTGAAAGATTTATATCAAAATCAAATCAATTACATCGTGAATTAGGGTATGCAGACAGTGTAAAAATAGACTTGCCTTACACCCAGGAAGAAATGTTTAAAATGACTTTAAATGGCTTTGAGAATCTTGCAGTAAAACACCCCAATTTAAAGCATACCAGTAGGAGTCTAAAAAAAAGTGGATGGAGTTTAGGATTAACCTATATGGGCTATAGTGGCTATTTAAATCCTTTGTCTAATGAGGCACAAGTAAACAACTTAATTAAAACATATAAATTTCCAGTAGTAAGTTGTCACGAACAAGCTCATCAAATTGGGTATGCGGCAGAAAATGAAGCCAATTTTATAGCCACTTTAGCCTCCATACATAATGACGATAAATACATACAGTATTCTGGTTATATATTTACACTTCGTTATTGTGTAAATGAAGTTGCCCGAAGAGATCTTGATAAATATCACGAATTATTAGAAACAATAAATCCGGGTATTTTAGAAAGTTATAAAGAAATGAGAGGTTTCTGGACTTCTTATGAAAATCCTTTTGAGGTTTTTTCAAAATATTTCTATAACGGTTTTTTAAAGGCAAATAACCAATCTAAAGGCATTATGAGTTATAGTTATATGGTTGCATTAGTTGTAAACTATTTTGACGATATACCTCTTTAAAATTTATAAGTGTTAAACCCTGCAACAACTGTTGTTTTAATACTTATCATTCTTATATTTAAAATCTTTTTTAATAAAACTATCTAATGAAAAAAACTAAATTTCTTTTCTTATTACTCCTATGTACTGCATTTGTACAAGCACAGGATTACTTTCCCAAAAATGACGGAGTAAAAGAAAAAAGCAGTAATTACACAGCATTTACAAATGCCACATTGTATGTTACACCTACACAAATGATTAAAAACGGAACATTACTAATCCAAAATGGTAAAGTAGTAGCTTCGGGAAAATCTGTTAAAATTCCAGCAAATACTGTTGTTATAGACTTAGAAGGAAAATATATTTATCCTTCGTTTATAGATCCCTATACAGGATTTGGAGTTGAAAAACCAAAACGTGAAGGTGGACAAGGCAGATCTCCACAATATGAAGCTTCAAGAGAAGGTTTTTATTGGAATGACCATATTATGCCTGAACAGAATGCCATAGAAAAATTTAAATATGATAAAAAAGATGCAGAAGAACTACGTAAAGCTGGATTTGGTGTTGTAAACACCCATATGATGGATGGAATTGCGCGTGGAACAGGTGTATTAGTAGCTCTAAATGACGACGAAGGAGATGCAGAAAGGATTATTGAAGATGCATCTGGACAATATTTTTCATTTTCAAAGAGTGTTACAAGCAGTCAATCTTATCCTGGATCTTTAATGGGGTCAATGGCACTTTTAAGACAAATGTATTATGATGCAGATTGGTATGCAAAAGGAAACGTTTCAACAAAAGATAGATCTCTTGAAGCTTTAATAGCTAACCGAGGAAAAATCTCATTCTTTGAAGCAGGGAGCAAAAGTAATGACTTAAGAGCCGACAAAATTGGAGATCTTTTCAACATAAACTATGTAATTGTCGGTGGTGGAGATGAATATGAAACAATTGCCAATATAAAATCTACCAATGCAAATTATATTATCCCAATAAATTTTCCTGAAGCCTACGATGTAAGTAATCCTTACCAAGCGAGTTATATTTCGTTAGAAGATATGCGTGCCTGGAATCAAGCACCTACCAATCCAAAAGTGCTTTCAGAAAACGGAATTACTTTTTCACTTACAACACATGAACTTAAAAAACCATCAGAGTTTAATGACAACCTGATGAAAGCTATTAAATATGGTTTTGATAAAACAAAAGCACTTGAAGCATTAACAACTGTTCCAGCACAATTATTAGGCAAGAGTGATTTAGTTGGATCTCTACAACCTGGTCGTTATGCAAATTTTTTAATTACCTCAGGTGAGCTTTTTGACAAAGAGACTACCATTTATGAAAATTGGGTGCAAGGAAACAAAAATGTAATAAATAATAAAGATCAAAAAGACATTAGAGGAAGCTATACACTTTCAACAGGAGGAAAAAATTATGATTTAAATATTTCTGGAGAATCTTCTAAACCTAAAGCTGAAGTAAAAGTTGGAGAAGTAAAGTTTCCAGCAAAGCTAGAATATTCAGAAAATTGGGTGTCTCTTTCATTTACAGATGAAGAAACTAAAGAAGTTTTCCGAAGTACAGGAATTATTCCTAAACAAGGACAAACTTTTTCTGGAAGAATATTATTACCTAATGGTACCGAAAGTACTTTTAATGCTATAAGAAAAGGTGATGCAGTAGAAGAAAAAAAGGATGAAAAAGATGACAAAAAAGGAGATGACTCAAAACCAGAGGTTGTGCCTGTCGCCTATCCTAATGTAGGATATGGATTTAAAACTAAGCCAAAACAACAAGATATGTTGTTTAAAAATGCAACTGTATGGACTGGAGAAGATGCGGGTGTTCTTATTGAAACTGATGTTTTAGTGAAAAACGGAAAAATTTCGAAAGTAGGCAAAAACCTTAATGCTAGTGGAGCACAAATTATAGATGCTACCGGAAAACATCTTACCGCTGGTGTTATTGATGAGCATTCTCATATTGCTGCTCTTTCAATAAATGAAGGTGGTCATAACTCCTCTGCAGAGGTTACTATAGAAGATGTGGTGGATCCAGAAGATATAAATATATATAGAAATCTAGCTGGTGGTGTTACATCAATTCAAATATTACATGGTTCTGCAAACCCTATAGGCGGTCGTTCTGCTATAATTAAACTTAAATGGGGAGAAGATGCAGATAATTTAATTTATGATAACAGCCCAAAATTTATAAAGTTTGCTTTAGGTGAAAACGTTAAACAATCTAACTGGGATAGTTATAGTCGTTTTCCACAAACTCGTATGGGTGTTGAGCAATTGTATGTAAACTATTTTAATAGAGCAAAAGAATACGATACTAAAAAGAAAAGTGGACAACCATTTCGATATGATGAAGAGATGGAAGTCTTAGCCGAAATTTTAAATGGAGAACGATTTATTAGTTGTCACTCTTATGTACAAAGTGAAATTAATATGTTGATGAAAGTTGCCGAAAGTTTTGGTTTTAGAGTTAATACATTCACTCACATTCTTGAAGGGTATAAAGTCGCAGACAAAATGGCTGAACATGGTGTTGGAGGTTCAACCTTTAGCGATTGGTGGGCATATAAATTTGAAGTAAACGATGCCATTCCTTATAATGCTGCTATTATGGCAAGTGAAGGTGTTACCGTAGCTATTAATAGTGATGATGGCGAAATGTCTCGCCGTCTTAACCAAGAAGCTGCAAAAAGTGTAAAATATGGTGGTATGAGCGAAGAAGAAGCTTGGAAAATGGTTACCATAAATCCTGCAAAACTATTGCATATAGACAACCGAGTAGGAAGTATAAAAGAAGGAAAAGATGCAGATTTAGTTTTATGGACAGACCATCCAATGTCTGTTTATGCTAAAGCTGAAAAAACTATTATTGAAGGAACTGTTTATTTTGATGTAGAAAAAGACAAACAGCAACGTTCTGCTATTGATGCCGAAAGAAATCAACTTATGAAAATGATGCTTGATGAAAAAAATGGTGGCGGTAAAACACGTACACCAGAAAGAAAAGAAAACAAGAACTTTGATTGTGAAACTATAAACTAAAACGTCATGAAAAATTTAAAAAACATAATTACTATAATTCTAGTAAGTTTGGGCGTAACGGTTATGGCTCAACAAACCCCTGCTCCTGCTCAAACAGAAGCAATAACTATTACTGGAGCAACTGCGCATATAGGTAATGGATCTGTTATTGAGAACAGTGTAATAGTTCTTGAAAATGGAAAAATATCTATAGTGGGTGGTCCATCTACAGCTCTCAAAGGAAAAATAATTAATGCACAAGGTAAACACGTGTATCCAGGCTTTATTGCACCTGCAAAATCGTTAGGATTAGTTGAAGTAGAAGCTGTTCGCGCTAGTAATGATCAAGATGAAATTGGCGATTTAATACCAAACATACGTAGTTTAATTGCGTACAATGCTGAAAGTAAAGTGGTGGAGTCTATGAGACCTAACGGTGTATTATTAAGTCAAGTTGCACCACAAGGAGGAACCATTTCTGGAACTTCATCTATAGTTCAACATGATGCTTGGAACTGGGAAGATGCGGCTGTAAAGGTTGATGATGGAATTCATTTAAACTGGCCAAATAGTTTTCGTAGAGGTCGCTGGTGGATAGGAGAACCTCGCGGTTATCAACCAAATAAAGACTATACTAAAGAAATTGATGACATAAAAGGTTTTGTTGCAAATTCTAAGGCATTTGGTACTGGAGCTGCTGCTTCCTCTTTTAATGAAAGATATAAAGCAATGCAAGGACTATTTGATGGTTCAAAAAAATTATATATCTACGCATCTGGAGAAAAAGAAATTATTGATGCAGTTACAACAGCAAAAGAAAGCGGTATAAAAGAAATTGTGATTGTTGGTGGTTATGAAGCTCATAAAATAATCCCTTTCTTAAAAGAGAATAATATTCCTGTATTGGTGCAGCATACACATAATCTTCCTAATAAGGATGATGATGATTATGATTTACCATATAAGTTGCCTAAATTACTTATGGATGGTGGCTTATTGGTTGCAATAGAAAATAGTGGAACTTCAAATTTTCAAACCCGTAATCTTCCTTTTTATGCAGGACAGTTAGTAGGCCAAGGAATGGAAAAAGAAGAAGCTTTAAAATTAATAACTTCAAATACAGCAAAAATTTTAGGTATCGATTCTAATTATGGAACTTTAGAGAATGGAAAAAGTGCAACTCTGTTTATAAGTGAAGGAGATGCGTTAGATATGAGAACAAATATACTAACACATGCCTTTATAGATGGTCGTGAAATATCATTAGAAACACACCAAACAGAGCTTTGGAAACGTTACATGGAAAAGTATTCAAGAAAATAAAAGGAATAGAATGCTATTTATTAAAATAGTGGCACTATCTTTGACTTATATATACTAATTAATTTAAATTTTTAATAATGAATAAAGGAACAGTAAAATTCTTCAATGATGCCAAAGGATTTGGTTTTATTACAGAAGAAGGTTCAAACAAAGAACATTTTGTACACATCTCTGGATTAGTAGACGAAGTTCGCGAAGGCGACGAAGTTGAATTTGATCTTCAAGAGGGAAAAAAAGGATTAAACGCGGTAAACGTAAGAGTTTTATAATATACGCTTAGATTTTTTAAAAGATAAAGGCTACCCAATGGGTAGCCTTTTTTTTTATTTTTTTTCTCTTAACGTTCAACTATAACTGCATCGTTTGGTTTTTCAAAAACTGATGCTTCTATTACAGTTTCAGTAACAGTAATTTTATCAAATTTTAAATCACTTTTTTCATCTGTAGGCTTTCCCTCTTTTACATTATACCAAGTAAGTTTTTCAGGTATTAATAAACCATTTACTTCTTTCCATTGGTCATATTTTATAAAATGCCAATCTTCACTTTTTTTATTATCATTAAATGTTACAGTATAACCTAACCATTCCATTAAATTGGTTTCAACATTATAATATAATATGTACTCATCTTTTGGAGAATCTCCCACTCCATCATTGTAAGAAATTTTAATTCCATTGTACATTTTACCATCAAGCTTAGTAGGGGCAACATTTGTATACACAATCCCATCGTCACTTAATACAAATGGCATAGCATAAAAATAAAACATCAAATTATGATAAAACCTGGCGTTACCTTTATATGCGTCCTTTTGATTTTCTAAAAGCCAAACGTCTTTTCCATCATATCCAATAGTCCAATCCTTTGTTTCAATTTTACTATGTCTATTTTTTAAAGAAATTGTATGCACTTCTGTTCCATCACGTCCATCCATTTCAAAACATAAATTATTCATTTTATCCCACTTATCAACACCCCCGTGGGCTTTTAAAACCATCGCAATAGTTTGAGGAAACTCTTTAGATTTAACAGGTTTTTCTACTTCAATTGTGTCATTAATTACAATTGTGTCTTCTTTCTTTTCATCTTTACAAGCTGAAAAAACAAAAAACAGTACGAGGATAAAGGCTATTTTTTTCATTGTTAGGTTTTTAGGTTAATGTAAATGTAAAAAAGCTTCCGATATAGTCGGAAGCTTTTTAGAAACCTTTATGATAAAAGCAGTTATTTTATTACAATTTTTTTAGTCACTATATTATTTTCAGTAGTAATTTTAATAATATAAACTCCTTCTTGTAATGCGCTTATATTAATTGCAGCAGTATTATTAACTGGCAATAAATTTTGAGAAGAAATAGTTTGTCCTTGTAAGTTATAGATGTTAATTTTTACATTGGAAATTAAATATCTTGAGGTTACCTCAACTTTATCTATAGCTGGGTTAGGAAAAATAGAAAAACTATTTAAAAAAGATTCCGTTATCTCTAAAACACTATCTGGCACCAATAAAAAACAAGTAATTACAAAACATCCTGTGTTTAAATTTTCCATTCGTACACAAACTTCTTGTGGATTTATTATGTTATTATAACTAGTTGGATTTACAATAGGGTTAATATTGTTTAAAGCATCTGTATATGTCTCAAAATAATTAATACTTAATAAAGTAGGATCTTGAGGGCCCAAAATAATAGGTTCTACTTCTGTCAAGTCAAAAGTTGCAAAACCATCTCCATCTGGATCATCTCCTATTAATTCATTAGGCTCTTCATCAATATATGGAGTTTCGAGAACACTAATTTCCATTGTAGTAATATCCCAACTTCCATTTGCTGTACTTCTTACCCGAACAAAAACATTTTGCGGGTTATATATGTTAACATAACTTGTTGGGTTATTAAAAGGATTGGTCCCGCTTAAAGCGTCCCCAGATGTTTCATGATATGTTACATTTACATTAGACTGTCCATTAATAATTTGAGATTCTCTAATGGTTAAATCAAAAGTTTCCACTCCATCACCTGTATTAGTTATATCACACAACATAATTGGGTCTGGTGGAAAGGCTGTTACTTGTGCATTAGTTACATAAGTAGACACCAATAAAAAAAGGAGTATAATTTTTTTCATCAATTTTATTTTTTTTGGAAAGATAATAATAATTAAAAAACTAATGGTCTTAGTATCTTTGTAGTATGCACAAACAAATTTCAAGTCTACAAAATCCATTAATAAAACAATGTGTTTTACTTTCTGAAAAATCTAGAGAGCGCAAAAACAAGGGGCTATTTATTATAGAAGGACAAAGAGAGATAGAGCTTGCTTTAAAAGGTGGCTATTATATTAAAACAGTTTTATTTTGTGCAGAAATAATTACTGAAGAAGATTTATTTTCAATAAAAGAGCAATCTAATTCAGAAGCAGAGTTTATTGAAATACCTGTTGAGATATATGAAAAAATAGCCTATCGAAAAAGTACAGAAGGTGTAATTGCAATAGCCGAAGCTAAGGAGTTAGCAATTGAAAAGTTAAAATTAAATAAAAAGGATCCATTAATACTTGTTGCCGAAGCTCCAGAAAAACCAGGAAATATTGGAGCGCTTTTACGTACAGCAGATGCTGCAAATCTAGATGCTGTTATTATTGCTAATCCCAGAACAGATATATACAACCCAAATATAATAAGAAGTAGCGTTGGTGGCATATTTACAAATAATATTGCAACTGGAAGTACGCAAGAAATTATAGCGTATTTAAAAGCAAATAATATTGCCATTTATAGCGCAATATTACAAAGATCTGTTCCCTATCACGCTTGTAATTATAAGTTTGCAACTGCTTTAGTAGTGGGTACAGAGGACACAGGATTATCTCAAGATTGGCGAGACAATAGCACACAAAATATTAGTATTCCAATGCAGGGAGAAATTGATTCTATGAATGTTTCTGTAGCAGCAGGAATTCTTATATTTGAAGCCAAAAGACAACGTAATTTTCAATAAAATTTTATGACTCCCCAAACATTATTTTATATTATAATAGGTATTCTTATTCTTAATTTTATTGTTGATAAAATTCTGGATTCTTTAAATGCCAAACACTTTAATGATAAACTGCCAGAAGAATTAAAGGATGTTTTTAATGAAGACGAATACCAAAAATCTCAACAATATAAAAAGGAGAACTATAAATTTAGCTTATTAACAAGTACTATTTCATTAATAGCAACGCTGCTTTTTTTCTTTTTTGATGGTTTTGCTTTTGTAGATGATATCGCAAGGTCATATTCTAATAATTCTATAGTTATTACATTAATTTTCTTCGGAATTATTTTATTAGTTAGCGATATACTAAGCACTCCTTTTAGCTATTATCACACTTTTGTAATTGAAGAAAAATATGGATTTAATAAAACAACTCGTAAAACATATTTCTTGGATAAAATAAAAGGAATTTTAATGATGGGAATAATTGGAGGAATTCTTCTAAGTGCTATTGTATGGTTTTATCAAACTACAGGTTCAAATTTCTGGTTATACGCTTGGGGTTTAATTACGTTTTTTACAATATTTATGAATCTATTTTACGCGCGTCTTATAGTTCCATTATTTAATAAACAAACTCCTCTAACAGAAGGATCACTTCGCACTCAAATAGAAACATACGCAACTAAAGTTGGGTTTACTTTAGATAAAATTTTTGTTATAGATGGATCTAAACGAAGTACAAAAGCTAATGCCTATTTTTCTGGTTTTGGGAGAGAGAAAAGAGTAACTCTCTATGATACTTTAATTAACGATTTAAGCGAAAAAGAAATTGTCGCAGTATTAGCCCATGAAGTAGGTCATTATAAAAAAAATCACATTGTAATCAATCTAATTGCTGCAATTATCACAACAGGTTTTACACTTTGGCTATTGTCTATTTTTGTAGGTAACGAATTACTTTCAGAAGCATTACAGGTTTCACAACCTTCTTTTCATATTGGTCTAATTGCTTTTGGAGTTTTATATACCCCTATTTCAGAAATTACTAGTTTGTTAATGAATTATCTATCAAGAAAGTTTGAATATCAAGCAGATGATTTTGCAAAAAATACTTTTGAAGCAAAACCGCTAATCACAGCATTAAAAAAGCTGTCAAAAAATAGTTTGAGCAACCTTACCCCACATCCAGCTTATGTTTTTGCACATTACTCACACCCAACATTATTACAACGCTTTCAGAATTTAAAAAAACAATAAACAAACCTAATTATAGTAGTAAGATTTTTTTCGATAAACAGATTTCTAACTATCCTTTTTTTCAATAGGCATAAATTTTGTTGTTAGTTACACTGGTAAATTGTACTTTAGATATATGACAGAAGCCGCACTAGAAGAAGAAAAGAAAGAACTTGCCAAGCAATACAAACAACTACTTAAAATTAGTTATCGAACACTTACTGCGGAAGATAAAAAATTAATTCGTAGTGCGTTTGATGTTGCCGTTGATGCCCATAAAGATCAAAGACGCAAATCTGGCGAGGCATATATATTCCACCCCATTGCTGTAGCAAAAATTGTTGCTTCAGAAATTGGACTGGACGCAACTTCTATTGCTGCAGCACTGCTTCATGATGTAGTAGAAGACACCACCTATACATTAGTAGATATTGAACGAATGTTTGGTGAAACTGTTGCTCGAATTGTGGATGGTTTGACCAAAATTTCTAACATGCCATATGATGGGGATGTTTCTTTACAAGCAGAGAATTTTCGTAAAATGCTGCTTACTCTAAATGAGGATATTCGTGTAATCATTATTAAAATTGCAGACCGTTTACATAATATGCAAACAATGGAGTCTATGCCTGCACAAAAACAGGTTAAAATAGCTTCAGAAACATTATATATTTATGCCCCAATGGCTCATCGTATTGGGTTATATAATATTAAAACAGAACTTGAAGACTTAGGCTTAAAATATACAGAACCAGAAGTTTACAATGATATTTTAAGCAAGATAAAGGAGAGCAAAGAAGAACAAGACAATTACATTCAGGCATTCTCTAAAACAATTAAAGACTCTTTAGATTCAGAAAATTTAAACTACACTATAAAAGGTAGACCAAAATCAATATTTTCTATTAGAAGGAAGATGATGGTACAAAATGTAAGCTTTGATGAAGTTTACGATAAATTTGCCGTTAGAATTATCTATAAAAGTGATCGAGAAAATGAAAAGTTTTTAGCTTGGAAAATTTATTCAATTGTAACAGATCATTTTCGCCCCAATCCTATTAGGCTTAGAGATTGGATTTCTTCTCCAAAATCTACTGGTTATGAAGCCCTACATATTACCGTCATGGGACCAAAAGGACGATGGGTTGAAGTGCAAATTCGAAGCGAGAGAATGAATGAAATCGCAGAAAAAGGATTTGCTGCTCATTACAAGTATAAAAACAAAGAAAAAGAAGATGGTGGTTTAGAAAATTGGCTCAATAAGCTTCAAGACACGCTTGAAAATCAAGATATAAGTGCAATAGATTTTGTTGAAGAGTTTAAATTAAACCTGTATGCAAAAGAAATTTTTGTATTCACACCAAAAGGTGATTTATATTCTTTGCCTAAAGGAGCAACTGCATTAGATTTTGCATTCCATGTACACACAGAAATAGGTTCGCATACGAGAGGAACAAAAGTAAATGGTAAATTAGTTCCCCTAAGTCATCAACTTAAAAGTGGTGATCAAGTAGAAATAATAACTTCAGATAAGTCTAAGCCCACAGCAAACTGGTTAGATTATGCAACAACAGGTAGAGCACGTTCAAAAATTAAATCTTCTTTAAAAGACGAGAAAAAACAAATTGCAGAAGATGGAAAAGTTATTTTAGCACGAAAATTAAAATCCCTTAAAATAACTTTGGATGAAAGAACCGTAAACCAACTCGTTGTTTTTTTCAAGGTTAAAACAAGTCTAGATTTATTTTATAGAGTAGGTGCTGGCATAATTGATAATCAAAAGTTAAAAGACTTTGCTGCATCAAGAAGCAATGCCTTTGTAAGTTTCTTTAAAAACCGGATGAGGAAGCCCAATAATCCAGAAGATGTTTATAAAGAAGAAATCACAGAAAAATTCGATCAGCTTGTATTTGGTAAAGAAGAAGAAAAATTAGATTATAAAATGGCCAATTGTTGTAATCCTATCCCAGGAGACGATGTTTTTGGTTTTGTTACTGTAAATGAAGGCATTAAAGTTCACAAACAAAATTGTCCTAATGCTCTTCAGCTTCAAAGTAATTATAGTTATCGTATAATGCCAGCCAAATGGATTGATTCTACTCAACGTGAATTTAAAGCCGAATTGCGAATTTCTGGTATAGATACTATTGGTCTTGTAAATGGAGTTACGAAGGTTATTTCTAACAATCTTCATATTGATATGAAAAGCGTACATTTTGACAGTAATGATGGTGTTTTTACTGGAAAAATAGTTGTGGTTGTTAAAAACAAAAACATTCTTAATAACCTAGTGGAAAACATTAAAAAAATAAACGGAATTGATAAAGTTACAAGAGTATAATTGAGTAACTTTGGCGCTTTGTTATGAGTCTAAAAACAAACACAAATAATCAAGCAGTTGTTAAGAACGTTTTTACGGGTTTTCTTGAAGAAAAGGGACACCGAAAAACGCCTGAACGCTATGCTATTCTTCAAGAAATTTATGATTATAGCGAACATTTTGATATTGAGTCGCTGTATATCAATATGAAAAATAAAAACTATAGAGTAAGTAGAGCTACTTTATATAATACTATCGAGCTTTTACTTGAATGTGGGTTGGTACGAAAACATCAATTTGGACAAAATCAATCTCATTATGAAAAGTCTTATTTCGACAAGCAACATGATCACGTTATACTCTCTAATGGAGAAGTGATCGAGTTTTGTGACCCACGAATACAATCTATAAAAAAAACTATTGAAGAAGTTTTTAATATCGAAATAACCAATCATTCTTTATATTTCTACGGAAATAAAAAAACTCCCGAAACTACTCGGGATAATTCTTAATTACTATGGCAGTAGACTTACTACTTGGATTACAATGGGGCGACGAAGGAAAAGGTAAAATCGTCGATGTTCTAACAAAAAACTATGATATTATAGCACGATTTCAAGGTGGACCAAATGCAGGTCACACTTTAGAATTTGATGGTATTAAACATGTACTTAGAACAATTCCCTCTGGTATTTTTCATGAAAAATCAATAAATGTTATTGGTAATGGTGTAGTTATTGACCCAGTAGTATTTGTTAAAGAATTGGAAGGTCTAGATCAATTTAAGATCGATTATAAAAAAAAGCTTATAATTTCTAGAAAAGCACATCTTATTCTTCCAACACATCGACTGTTGGATGCAGCTTCCGAAGCTTCAAAAGGAAAAGCCAAAATTGGTTCTACCCTTAAAGGGATTGGTCCTACGTATATGGATAAAACCGGAAGAAATGGAATTCGCATAGGTGATTTAGAATTACCTAACTGGAAAGAAAAATATAGAAATCTGGCTAATAAACATGAAGCCATGATTGCTTTCTACAATGTAGATGTTCAATACAACTTAGATGAAATGGAAGTTGAATTTTTTGATGCAATCAAAAAATTAAAAGAACTTACTTTTATCGATAGTGAAGAATATCTAAATCAAGCAATGAAAGCTGGAAAAACTATCCTTGCAGAAGGAGCACAAGGCTCACTACTTGATATAGACTTTGGAACATATCCATTTGTAACTTCATCAAACACAACAGCTGCTGGTGCTTGTACAGGTTTAGGAATTGCTCCAAATAAGGTAAAAGATGTATATGGCATATTTAAAGCTTATACAACAAGAGTTGGATCTGGCCCTTTCCCTACCGAACTTTTTGATGAAGTAGGTGTAGAAATGGCTAAAATTGGAAGAGAATTTGGTGCAGTTACAGGACGTCCAAGACGTTGTGGATGGTTAGACCTAGTTGCTTTAAAATATACTTGCGAAATAAATGGAGTAACCCAATTAATGATGATGAAAGGGGATGTTCTTTCTGGTTTTGATAGTCTTGAGGTTTGTATAGCTTATAAATATAAAGGCGAAACCATAAACCACCTACCCTATAATATTGAGCCAGAAAATGTAACTCCTATTTATAAAAAGTTTAAATGTTGGTCGCAAGATTTAACAAAAATGACAGACTCTAGTCAATTTCCAAAAGAGCTAAATGAATACATAGATTTTCTGGAAAAAGAATTAGAAATCCCTATCAAAATTGTTTCAGTAGGACCAGACAGAAAACAAACAATACACAGATAACAAGTTTATAACAGTAGTTGACGTTATCATTACTTAAATATCATTTTTTGAAAACATCAAACTACATATTTATTATATTTTTTCTTTTCTTCGGAATTACGCTGCAAGCGCAAGACCAAAAAGAGAAACAAAAAGTTGATATTAGATCTGGTTATCTAGAAAAGAAAGCAGAACTACCAGATGCAATTATCTACACAAAAGATACAGATGGTCAAGTATATATTGTCCACGAAGGTGTAGAAATGTGGTGCGATCAAGCATACGTTTACCTTAAAGATAATTTTGTAAAAGCCTACGGAAATGTACGTATACTCCAAGCAGATACTATTACTATGAATAGTAAATATGCAGAGTATAACGGTAATACTCAATTTGCATTTGCCAGTGGCGATGTTGTTTTTAAAGAACCTAAAACCACATTACGAACAGACACACTTTATTTTGATCGTATAAAACAACAAGCTTTTTATAGAAGTGGAGGCACTGTTGTAGATACTGCAAGCACACTGACTAGCAGAATTGGAAGGTATTATGCTGAAACAAAAAAATATCAATTTTTATCTAACGTTAAAATTGTTAATCCTAAATACACAGTAAATTCACAACAGTTAGATTTTTATTCTGAAACTGGTGGCGCTTATTTATATGGAGAATCTACAATAGTTAGTGATGCAAGTACTGTTTATTGTGAGCGTGGTTATTATGACACCCGTGGTGATACTGGTTATTTTGTAAAAAACTCTCGTGTTGATTATGAAAATAGAACACTATATGGTGATAGCATTTATTTTGATAGAAATAAAAGTTTTGCTTCTGCAACAAACAACATAAAAGTTTTAGATACTGCTAATAAAAGTATAATAAGAGGACATTATGCTGAAGTTTTTAGACAAAAAGACTCTGTCTTTATTACCAAAAGAGCTGTTGCAGTTACATTACGTGATAATGATTCTGTCTATGTACACGCAGATACCTTAAGAGTAACAGGAAAACCCGAAAATAGAATTATAAAAGGATTTTACAGAGCCCGTTTATTTAAAGAAGCAAAGCCAGGAGAAGAACCCACAAGTGGAAAATGTGATTCTATATTTGTAGACCAAAAAAAGGGAATTACAAAACTTTTACGAAATCCTGTTTTATGGAGCGGTGAAAACCAAATGACAGGTGATACTATTCATCTTCTTTCAAACACAGTTACAGAAAAACTAGATACTTTAAAAGTATTTAATAATGCCTTTTTAATTCAGAAAGATAGTGCTGGCTATAATCAAGTAAAAGGTGAACATCTAATAGGTTTATTTACAAATAATCAATTAGACACTGTCAATATTAATAAAAATACTGAAGTAATATTCTTTTCTCGAAATGAAGAAGAAGAGTTAATTGGGATAGATAATACTACTTCTAGTTCCATACAAATGTATCTCGAAAATCAACAAATTACAGGGATACGATTTATAAAACAAGCAACTGGAAAAATATATCCTCCTTCTCAGTTTCCTCCCAACGCTAGAATCCTTCCAGGTTTTAATTGGCGAGGTGACGAGAGACTACTTAGTAAAGAAGATTTATTTAAGGGTAAGCCAGCACCAGTTCTTACAAAGATTAAAGGACTCCCTTTACCAGAAGATGAAGGAGAATTTTTTGAAGATATTCCTATAGATGAAATTGAACTTCCTAAAGATTCAAAATTAAAACCTGAAGACCTTCAAAACAGAAAAGATGATCCCAAAGCCCAAACTCGTTCATCTGAAATTGAAAATAGTGCCGTAAAAGCAGATACTATTCCTAAAAATTCTACCCCAAAGAAAAAAGGAAATAATTAGAAACAATTTTTAAAATTGTATGCAGAAAGAGTTTTTTAAATACCAAGCACAAACTACAACACACCCCTTAGCATTAGAAATATCTCATGCAAAAGGCTCTTATATTTACGACACAAATGGAAACAAACACCTAGATTTTGTTGCAGGTGTTTCTGCTTGTAGCCTTGGCCATTGTCATCCTAAAGTAGTAGAAGCAGTAAAAAAACAGCTTGACAAATACCTACACGTGATGGTCTACGGAGAATATATTCAAGAACCAGCTGTAGGATTATCAAAATTATTAGCAGATAATTTACAATCCCCATTAGAAACAACTTATTTAGTAAATAGTGGCACCGAAGCTATTGAAGGCGCTATGAAACTTGCTCGTCGATCTACAGGTAGAAGTCATATTCTATATGCACACAATGCATATCACGGTAATACAATGGGCTCTTTAAGTATTATGGGATTTGAAGAACGTAAAAAAGCTTTTATGCCTTTACTCCCAAATTGTGAAGCTATAACTTTTAACAATATAGATGACCTACAAAAAATAACAAATGAAACTGCTGCAATTGTTCTTGAAACTATTCAAGGAGGTGCAGGTTTCATTTTTCCTGAAAATGATTATTTAAAAAAAGTAAGAGAACGATGTAATGAAACTGGAGCATTGCTAATTCTAGATGAAATTCAACCAGGTTTTGGACGTACAGGAAAATTGTTTGGTTTTCAACATTTTGATATTGTACCAGATATTTTAGCGGTAGGAAAAGGAATGGGAGGAGGATTACCAATTGGTGCTTTTATTGCATCACATACTATGATGGCATTGCTTCAAGACAATCCAAAACTAGGACATATCACTACATTTGGAGGGAATCCTGTAATCGCTGCTGCAGCATTAGCAACACTAAAAGAAATTACCGAAAGCAATTTAATACCTGAAACACTTCAAAAAGAAAGTCTATTCCGGAGACTATTAACTCATAAGTTAATTAAAGAGGTACGAGGAAAAGGCTTAATGTTGACAATTTTAATGGAAACTCCCGAAATTGCTACTAAAGTAATATTGGCCTGTAAAGAAAAAGGTCTTATCCTATTTTGGCTACTTTTTGAAGCACGCGCGATACGAATTACCCCTCCCCTAACAATCACTGAAGCTGAAATTGAAGAAGGATGTGCCATTCTGTCTAGTGTCTTAGACGAAATATAGAAAATTAAACCCCTTAAACTACTTGATTTTCAGTTTTTTAGAGTGTAAAAAATCTGTTAATAACTCCGTTAACAACAATAACGGCATAACTATTGAACTTTATTTTACATTATTATCTTTAAAATAGAAGAAACAGTTAAACCGCTGCGTATGCAATTAAGCCCTAACGAGCATAACAATTTCTCCCTTTCCCGATTTGAATCCATGCTTAAGACAAACAGTGTGCTTTTCTTTGACTCTGAAGAGTTTGAGGAAATAATACACCATTATCTTGAAAATGGTAAAATTGCTTTGGCTAAAAAAGCAACCAAATTAGGACTGGAACAACATCCAACTTCAACCAATTTAAAATTGTTTCAAGTTGAAATGTACATTTTTGAAAATCAACTGGATATCGCAGATGAGCTTCTCGACAAATTATATGTTTTAGAACAATCTAACGAAGAAATTTATATCCAGAAAGCAAACATTTTATCACGTCGAGATAAACATAAAGACGCAATTACACTACTTGAAATAGCACTAAATATTACAGATGACAAATCTGATGTGCTATCATTAATTGGTATGGAATATCTTTTTTTGGAAGACTTTGATAATGCAAAAAACTATTTTATGAAGTGTATAGATGAAGATGATTCAGATTATTCTTCATTATATAATATTATTTATTGTTTTGATTTTTTAAATGAAAATGAAGCAGCAATAGAATATTTAAATGATTTTCTAAACAAAAATCCATATTGTGAAGTTGCATGGCACCAAGTAGGAAAGCAATATTCAACCCTTAAAGATTACAAAAAAGCCCTAGCGGCTTTCGATTTTGCTATAATAAGTGATGATGGCTTTATTGGAGCATATCTTGAAAAAGGAAAAGTACTTGAAAAGTTAAAAAGATTTAATGAAGCAATAGAAAGTTATACCATAACTCTAGGATTAGACGACCCAACATCTTTTGCACTTTTAAGGATTGGTAAATGTTACGAACGTTTAGGTAGCACAGATTTAGCATTACAATTTTATACAAAATGTGTGGAAGAAGATTCTCTTTTAGATAAAGGATGGATCGCAATTACAGATTTCTATATTAAAGCAAAAGACTATAAAAAAGCATTATATTATATAGACAAAGCTTTAAATATCGATGGTGAAAATGTACTGTATTGGAAGCGCTACGCAAAAATTAATAACCGTTTAAACCTTTTTGAAGAAGCCGAAGTTGGATATAGAAAATCTCTAGAATTGGGTAATTATGAACTTGATACTTGGCTATCTCGTTGTGACATATTAATCAATTTAGGGGAATATGAAGCTGCGGTAAACAACTTATTTCAAGCGGCAGAATTTTATCCAGAATGTGCCGAAATTGAATATCGTCTAGCTGGTGTGTATTACTATTTAGCCGAAGAAACAAAAGGTGAATACCATTTAAAGAACGGATTAAAATTTGAACCGGAATTTTCTATGATTATTGAAGAGATTTTTCCTTCGGTTTTTAACATGAAATCCGTTAGGGAAATAATCAAAAAACACAAAAATACTACGCTTTAATTTATGTATTTTTGAGGCATAGACTAACTACATATGCCATCTCGTAATTTATTTCAGTATCTTATTATTACCGCTAAAGGTCTTGCTATGGGCGCAGCAGATGTTGTTCCAGGAGTTTCTGGAGGAACTATTGCTTTTATTTCTGGTATTTATGAGGAGTTAATAGAAACAATACATAAACTAGACTTAGGCTTTTTTAAAACTTGGAAAAAAGAAAGTTTTTTTGCCGCTTGGAAACAATACAACCTTGCGTTCTTAGTTGCACTTTTTCTTGGTGTTGCGATAAGCATATTGTCTTTTGCTAAGCTTATTACTTGGTTATTAATTAATCATCCTATTTTAGTTTGGTCATTTTTCTTTGGGTTAGTTATAGCAAGTATTTTGTATGTAGGCAAACAAATAAAAAAATGGACTCTCGCCATTATTATTTCATTATTAATTGCTGTTGCAATTTCCTACGCAATCACTCTCGCAAAACCAATAGGTGATACAGAAAGCATCTGGTTTCTTTTTCTTGCTGGATTTATAGCAATCATTGCGATGATTTTGCCGGGCATATCTGGCGCATTTATATTATTATTATTAGGAGCATATCAATCCATAATTGGTACAATTACACAATTAAGTGATGGTGTTACAAAATTAAACTGGGAAGTATTTTCTCAAGCTTTTTTAAAATTAATGGTGTTTGGAGTAGGCGCTATTGTAGGTCTTAAAGTTTTTTCTAGAGTTTTAAATTGGATGTTTAAACATCATAAAGATTTAATTTTGGCTGTTTTAACAGGTTTTATGGTAGGGGCATTAAATAAAATTTGGCCTTGGAAAGAAGTTTTAGAATATAGAATAAACCATAATGGTGAAGAGATTCCACTTATAGAACGTAGTATTTTACCATCAAATTATTCTCAGGATCCGCAATTATTATTTGCAATTACATTTATTATTTTAGGCTTTTTAAGCATATTTTTATTAGAACGTATCGCTACAGCTAAAGAAGCAAAATAAATGTTACAAACCCGATCCTTTTCAGATAAAATGTGGTTAATCTTAAAAGGATTAGCAATGGGAGCTGCGAACAAAGTTCCTGGTGTTTCTGGAGGAGTTGTGGCATTTGTAGCAGGTTTTTATGAAGAGTTTATTTATTCTTTACAAAAAATAAATCGCAAAGCATTTGCCTTAATTATAAACGGAAGGTTTAAAAGTTTTTACAGATACATAAATGGTCGTTTTTTAGGACTTCTTATTCTGGGAATGGTAATAAGTTATTTTAGTGTTTCAAAATTACTGGATTATCTTATTTACCATTACGAGTTATATGTTTGGAGTGCTTTTTTTGGGATGATTATTGGATCTATTTATTTTATAGCAAAAGATTTTGGTGAATGGAATAGAAAATATGCAGCCTATTTACTTTGTGGTATTATAGGAGGTGTAGCCATTAGTTTTTTAGAACCTGCCAAAGAAAATAGTAATCTCATTTTTGTTTTTATTTGTGGAATTATTGGAGTTTCTGGGATGACATTGCCAGGGCTTTCAGGCTCCTTTATTTTAATATTATTAGGCAACTACGTGTTATTGTTAGTAGATTCTGTAAATGCCTTGTTTGATACTTTTGCAGATCTTGTACAGGCCGATTTCAGTTTTATAAATAATAAAGAGCGAATAGAATTACTTAAAGTATTAGTAGTATTTTCAATAGGCTCTTTGGTGGGATTAGTATCTCTTTCACACTTATTAGCCTATGTATTAAAAAAATTTAAAAAAGCCACTTATGCAGTAATTATTGGTTTTATAGCAGGATCACTAGGTGTTGTTTGGCCTTGGAAGAAAAAAATATTCGATTTTAACGCGTATGGAGAAATTAAAATTGATGCTAATGGAAGAGAAATTATTAAAGGATATGATCGTTATTGGCCATCGGAATTTTCTTTCGATACTTATCTTGCAATTTTCTTTATTTTTGTAGGAATTGTTATTGTTCTAAGTTTAGACTGGTACCAAAAAAAAAGAAACTCAAATTATGGCTAAATATGGATTGATTGGAAAAAACATTGGTTATTCCTTTTCAAAAACATTCTTCACAACCAAATTTGAACAAGAAAATAGGTCTGACACCTATCACAATTTTGATATAGATTGTATCACCTCACTTCATAACATTATATCAAAATACGAAGATTTAAAAGGCTTAAATGTCACTATACCTTACAAAGAAAATGTAATTCCACATTTAGACAGATTAGATAAAGAAGCTGAAAAAATTGGAGCTGTAAATACAATTAAAATATTAAGAGACGGAAGACTAGCCGGTTATAATACAGACCACTATGGATTTGCAAGAGCATTATCTTCCTTTTTACCATTACAACAAAAAACTGCTTTAATATTAGGTACTGGAGGTGCCTCTAAAGCTGTTGCATATGTACTCGAAGCAATGAATTTTAAATACACCTTTGTTTCTCGTACTAAAACAAGTGATAATCTTACTTATGATGAGCTTAATAGAGAGATTATTTTAAAAAACTTTCTAATTGTAAATTGTACTCCTCTTGGAACTTTTCCAAATATTCACGAATTTCCAAATATTCCTTATGAATATCTCACTAAAGATCATTTGCTTTTTGATTTAATTTACAACCCACGAGAGACTGAATTTTTAAAACGTGGATATGCCAAACGTGCTCGTGTAACTAATGGATTAAAAATGCTAGAATACCAAGCAAAAAAGGCTTGGAGTATCTGGAAATCATAAAATTCACTTTATTCTATTCAAAAAAGCTTTGCCTGCTTTGGTATTTGCACAGTAGTTAGTATCTTGACACTTCAATAAAAATGAACCTTAACATTGAAATAGATGTCAGACGAAAAAACAACCAACGAAGAAAAAGAATTTCTCAACAATACAGTTTCAGAAGATTCTCAAGCTAATGAAAAGGCTTCTGAAAATGAAACAACAAAAGATCAAAATCAAGATACTGAAATTGAATCTAATGTTGAGCATGGAGAAATAGCTTCAGCAATGATTGAAGAAGCAGCTTCTGTAAAAGAAGAAAAAGTTATTCCTAATCTTGAAAGTCCTACCAATAAAGAAGAGGAAAATGAAACAGAAGATGAAGAAGAAATAAGCTCGTCTGATGATGAAGAGGAAGATGAAGAAAAAGAAGAAAAAGCACAAAAAGATTACCACACCTTTTCCAAAAAAGAATTAATTACTGAATTACAATCACTACTTAAAAACAAACCTATTCAGGAAATTAAACACGATGTAGAAGAAATAAAAACAGAATTCAATGCAAAATTTCAAGATGATCTTGAGCATAAAAAAGAAGAGTTTTTAGCAGAAGGCGGCAATATAATTGACTTTCACTATTCTACTCCATTAAAAAAAGAATTTAATTCTCTTTATTTTGATTATAAAGAAAAACGTAATAATCATTACAAAAATCTTAAAAAAGATTTACAGGCAAACCTTAACAGACGTAATGAATTAATAGAAGAACTAAAAGGATTGCTTAATGCTGAAGAGAATATAAATACAACTTACAAACATTTTAAAGACATACAAGAACGTTGGCATGTAGCAGGAGCAATTCCAAGAGACAAGTATAATATTGTGTGGAACACATATCATCATCACGTTGAGAATTTTTATGATTTTCTACACCTTAATCGTGAGTTTAGAGACTTAGATTTTAAACACAATCTTGAGCAAAAATTAAAGTTAATTGATCGTGCTGAAGAATTGTCTCAAGAAAAAGATATTAATAAAGCATTTAGAGAATTACAGATGCTTCATAAAATGTGGAAAGAAGAAATAGGTCCTGTAGCTAAAGAATATAGAGATGATGTTTGGGATAAATTTAGTGCTGCAACAAAAATAATACATGATAAACGACAAGATGATTTAAAAAATCAGGAAAAACAGTTTGAGGTTAATTACGATATTAAAAAAGACCTTATTGAAAAAATAAGAGAAGCAACAAAAGGAGCTAAACCAAGTCATCAAGGATGGCAAAATACTATTAAAAAAGTTCAGGAATTACGAGATACTTTTTTTAATACTGGTAAAGTCCCTCGCTCTCAAAATAAAGAGATTTGGAGTGAATTTAAAGAAGCAACTAGAGTTTTTAATCACGAAAAAAATGCGTTCTATAAAGGACAAAAGAAAGAACAATTTAATAATCTTGAGAAAAAACGTGAGCTTATTAAAATTGCAGATGAGAACAAAGATAGTGAGGATTTTGAGGTAGTCACTCCATTGATGAAAAAAATTCAAAATGACTGGCGAAATATTGGGCACGTTCCTAGAAAAGAAAGCGATAAAGTTTGGAAACAATTTAAAGCAGCCTGTAATCATTATTTCGATAGGCTTCATGCACAGAAAAATGAGGCAAACAAAGAAGAAATAGCTCATTATGAAACCAAAAAGAAATTTCTTGAAACGCTTGAAAGTTTTGAACTCACAGGAGATCACAAAGTTGATTTAAAAACGATTAAAGATAAAATTAACGAATGGAAAGAAATTGGGAGAGTCCCATATAATAAAAGAAATATTGAGCAAAAATTTAATAAAGTATTAGATGGACTTTTTGGAAAATTAGACCTTGGTAAAAAAGAAACAGAACTTATTAAATTTGAAAATAAAGTAAGCTCACTTGTATCTCAGGAAGATGAACGTAAGCTTCAAAATGAACAATTTTTTATCTCTAAAAAGATAGACGAAAGTAAAAGTGAGATTCGCCAATTAGAAAACAATCTTGGATTTTTTCAACATGTGCCAGATGACAACCCTTTGGTTAAAGAAGTACATAACAATATAAATCGACATAAAGAACAGCTTGAAGTTTGGAAAGCAAAACTTTCTAAAATTAAAGAAATGCGAAACGATTAATATAAAAAACTGCCCGTTATCTAATATAAATAACGGGCAGTTTTTATTTTAAGACACATTTCAATATTTACACCTTTTTAGCTTCTTCCCAATAAATATCCATTTCGGCAAGAGTCATGTCTTTCATTGATTTGCCTAACTCTTTGGCTTTATTTTCTAAATACTGAAAACGCTTAATAAACTTTTTATTTGTTCTTTCCAATGCATTTTCTGGATCTACTTTTAGAAAACGTGCATAATTAATCATAGAGAATAAAACATCTCCAAATTCTGCTTCAATTTTTTCTTGATTATTTTCTGAAATTTCATGTTGCAATTCTTCAAGTTCTTCTTTTAATTTTTCGAAAACCTGTTGTGGTTCTTCCCAATCAAACCCTACTCCTGCTACTTTATCTTGAATACGATTAGCTTTAACCAAAGCAGGAAGTGATTTAGGCACTCCTTCTAAAACACTTGTTTTCCCTTCTTTTAATTTTAAATTTTCCCAATTTCTTTTTACTTCTTCTTCATCTTCTACAATAACATTACTGTAAATGTGAGGATGACGTGAGATTAGTTTTTCACATATCTGATTTGCAACATCTGCAATATCAAAATCATGGGTCTCACTTCCTATTTTAGCATAAAAAACAATATGAAGTAACAAATCACCAAGTTCTCCTTTTACTTCATTTAAATCATTTTCAAGAATAGCATCACCAAGCTCATAAGTTTCTTCAATAGTTAAATGACGTAACGTTTCCATGGTTTGCTTTTTATCCCAAGGACATTGTGCACGTAACTCATCCATTATTGTTAAAAGACGATCAAAAGCTTGTAATTGTTCTTTTCTTGAATTCATTCTATATTTCTTCAAAACTGTAAGACAAAGCTAATGGAATTTGATTTCTTTGGAAGCTTGAAAAATTAAATTCCATTAACAAAAGAAAGCTATTTATTAAAAAAGCCCATACTGCTAATGCAGTATGGGCTTTAAATATTACAATAAAGGAAATTATTTTTTTCTAGCTGCTGTACTTTTTGCAGCTCCTCCCTTTTTACTAGAAGATGCCTTTGGCGTTCCTCCTTTAGGGTTTGCAGCTGTTTTAGGTTTTGCAGCAGTCTTAGCTGTTTTTTTAACTTCTTTAGCTTTAACTTCTTTAGTATCACTTTCTTCAGCATTCTCTTCTGAAGATTCTTCACTATCTGAAAAATCTGTCATACCATTTTTTTGAAGTAAGTTATACCATTGTACAACTTTCTTAATGTCACTAGCATACACTCTGTCTTCATCATAATCTGGAAGAACTGCAAAGAAATACTCTTCCAATTCGTCTTTAGTAGATTTATGACCAATTGCAGGACCACCATTTTCTTTTTCAAAAATCTTTTCGAATACCTTTCTAAGAGGTACTTCTTCTGTCAATGTATAAATAGCAATTTCAGAAAGCAAACTAACGTTGTGTCGTCCACTTACACTTACTTTTTTTCCATCAATAAGTGACTCCGCTAAAAAACCACTACGGGTTTGTGTGGTTAATCTATATAATCCCGGTTTTCCGGTTATTGATAATACTTTTTCTAAACTCATAAAATGAATGTCATTTTTTTAGGACTGCAAATATCTTTGGTTTGAATTTAATATACAAGCCTGTTAACGTTTCTTTTTAGCCATTGGAAAACGCATGCGATAATTTGCTTCAGTTTTTCCTTTAGAAATGTTAGCTAACTTTCCTTTTATTAAACGCTTTTTTAATGGAGAAAGTTTGTCTGTAAACAAAATTCCTTCAATATGGTCGTACTCATGTTGAATAATTCGGGCTACAATACCTTCAAAGGTATTGGTATGTTTCTTAAAATTTTCATCAAGGTATTCTATTACCACTTTTGGTTTTCTAAAAACATCTTCATTAACATCTGGAATACTCAAACATCCTTCGTTAAATGCCCATTCATCTCCAGACTCTTCTATAATTTGTGGATTAATAAAGACTTTTTTAAAAGTAGAAACCATTTTTTGTTCCTCTTCTGTTAAATCTTCATCATCTTCAAAAGGAGTTGCATCTACTATAAATACTCTTATTGGCAAACCAATTTGAGGTGCAGCCAAACCAATACCACGCGCTCCATACATAGTATCAAACATATTTTCTAAAAGCTCATCTAGTTTTGGATAATCTTTTGTTATTTGTGTTCCTTTTTTTCTTAAAACGGGATCTCCGTATGCAACTATTGGTAAAATCATCTACTCGTACTATTTATTATACAGGTATTCCTGCAGTATTATTGTTGCACTAATTTCATCAATTAATGCTTTATTCTGTCTTTGCTTCTTTTTTAATCCGCTATCAATCATTGTTTGAAAAGCCATCTTACTGGTATAACGTTCATCTACACGTTTAATTTCTATTGAAGGAATGGCTTTTATAAGCTTTTTTAAAAATTCCTGAATATACTTTTCTACATCAGAATGTGTTCCATCTTTTTGTTTTGGTTCCCCAACAAGTATTAAATCAACTTTTTCTGAAGCAATATATTTTTGCAAGAAAGATAACAACTCATTTGTATTAACAGTAGTCAAGCCAGAAGCAATCATCTGTAATTCATCAGTGATAGCAACGCCTGTCCTTTTTGTTCCGTAATCTAATGCTAAAATTCTTCCCATTTGCGGTGCAAAAATAAGGCTTTACAAAATACTATACTAAAAATGGGCATTTTATTGAATGTGAGGTTTTATATTTGTAAAAAATTAGATTAAAACATGACGCAATTACAAAACACCATAGAAAAAGCTTGGAACGATCGTTCTCTGTTAACTAATCCTGAAACAATTGCAGCTATTCGCGAAGTTGTTCGTCTTTGTGATGAAGGTACTTTACGCTGTGCAGAACCTACTGCTTCTGGTTGGCAAGTCAACGAATGGGTTAAAAAAGGTGTTGTGCTATATTTTCCAATCCAAAAAATGGAAACTCTTGAAGCAGGTATTTTTGAATATCACGATAAAATTCCATTAAAAAGAGGGTACGAAGCTAAAGGAATTAGAGTAGTTCCTCACGCTGTTGCACGTTTTGGGGCATACATCTCTAAAGGAGTAATTTTAATGCCAAGTTATGTAAATATAGGTGCCTATGTAGACGAAGGAACTATGGTAGATACATGGGCAACAGTAGGCAGTTGTGCACAAATAGGCAAAAATGTACATTTAAGTGGTGGCGTAGGTATTGGTGGTGTTTTAGAACCTTTACAAGCAGCTCCAGTAATAATTGAAGATGGTGCTTTTATAGGCTCTCGTTGTATTGTTGTAGAAGGTGTACGTGTTGAAAAAGAAGCAGTTTTAGGTGCAAATGTTGTATTAACTGCTTCTACAAAAATTATAGATGTTACTGGCGATACACCTATAGAAACAAAAGGTGTGGTTCCTGCACGATCTGTTGTAATTCCAGGAAGTTATACTAAAAAATTTCCAGCAGGTGAATTTCAAGTTCCTTGCGCTTTAATTATTGGTAAACGCAAAGAGAGTACAGACAAAAAAACATCTTTAAACGATGCCTTAAGAGAGTATGATGTTGCAGTTTAAATTTAGAAAATCACGATAGTATCATTTTTTAAAGATAAATATGATATTACTTTCTTTTTCTTAATTTCTTAGAATTTACTTTTTTCTGAAAAGCTCGACTATACTTTGTTAGTAAAGCATGAGTTTCCTCAACAGATTTATTATTAAGTTTAGCATATTCTGCTGCCATAATAGTAATCATTGTTTTGGAAAGCCACAAGCGACGCATATTATGCATTCTTTTATCGAAATCCATAACCTCAAAACGCATTCTATTAAGATCAATTAAGTAGAAAGAATACATTCCTTCACCTTTGTTTTTTATTAATGTATTACCAGGAGAATGGTCTAAAAAATTAATTCCATTTTCGTGAAGTTTAAAAGTAAATCTGGTGAATTGTTTTAAAATTTCTTTTCTATGTGGAAATTGTGGATTGTGATTTAAAACTCGAAAATCAAAATCATATTCCACATGTTCACTCACGTAGTAACTATCTTTTAATCCTCCCGAAAAATTTTCAGCATAACAAACAGGAAAAGGTGTGTTTATGCCTAAATCAATTAATCTTGTAGCATACTCAAAAGATCGTTTTGCTTTACTTTTTCTAATATATTGATAGACCAACGATTGAAAAGCATTGGGGGTTTTAAACTTTTTAATATTAAAAACAATCCCATCAATTATTGTCTTTTTTATCACGTTACGTTCACCTTTTGTAACATATTCGCCAGTATTTATAAAATCCCTTATAACTTCTTCAAGTTTGGGTTTTAGTGTTTCATATTTTGGATGTACGACGAAAGTAGATTGCATTTTTAATTTTAATAACTTCAAAAAAAGAGATACTTTGCGAAGGTAATCTTTATGATGAAAATACTCGTAATACAAAACAAAAGAATTGGGGACGTACTAATAAGTTCGGTCATTGCCAATAATATTAAAAAAGTTTACCCAGAGAGTGAAGTTACTTATTTTGTGTACGATTACACGACTGGCGTATTAGAAAATAACCCAAATATTGACAATGTTATTTCCATAAAAGATAAAGAATTAAAAAAACTCACAACGCTAATTAAAACCATATTCAGAATTAGAAAAACGAAATATGATATAATTTTTGATCCTTATGCAAAGTTTCAAAGCAGAATGATGTGTTTATTTAGTAATGCAGAATATCGTATAGGATTAAAGCGCGCTCACAAAACTTTAAAACTTCCATTTTATACGCATGCTATTAGTTTTTTAGAAAAACGTTCTAAAAATTGCGGAAAAGCTATTGAAGATCGTATTAATATGATTGCTTCGGTTTTTCCTTTAAAAGAACCAGATTATGAGCCAAAAATATTTTTAACTCCTTCAGAAAAAGATTACAATCCTGTTTCAAAAATTAAAAAACCTATTATAATGCTAGGTGTTTTGGGAAGTACACCACAAAAATCGATGCCCTATGAGTATGTTGCTGAAATAATAGATTATATAACTGAAACTTATCAAGCAACCATACTTTTTAATTACGCCCCTCACCAAAAACCTGAAGCTCAAAAAATCTATAATCTCTGTAAAAATAAAACACAGATTAATTTAGAAATTTATGAAAACTCTATACGTGGATTTATTAAATTAATGAATCAATGCGATATATTAGTTTCTAATGAGGGAGGGAGTGTACACATTACAAAAGCACTTCATAAACCAACATTTACTATTTATTCTCCCTATGTAAACAAAGAACATTGGTGTAGTTTTGAAGATGGTAACACTCATGATTCTATACATTTATTAGAAGAAAAACCAGATCTTTTTGATAGCTTTACACTAGAAGAACGTAGAAAAATAGAAGAAAATCCAGATGCGTTGTATCATCAACTTACACCTTCAATGATTTTAAATAAATTGAAACCATTTTTAGCTCATCATTTAACTAATGCAAAAAAATAAGAATGAATATCCTAGATAAATTTCATCATTGGCGAAGAAAAATGCGGTGGAATAAGCAGTACAAAAGTGGTCGTTGGGATAGTTTGCAGAGTGAAAAAGAAGCCAAACGATACCAACAAATAATTACATTTATAAAAAAATATGCCCCTGCCAATCCCAGCATTTTAGACATAGGTTGTGGTGATGGAGTTTTAAACCTACGAATGGATGATGTGGAATATTCTTATTTTCTAGGTCTTGATTTTTCTAAAATATCAATTGAAAAAGCAAAAGCTAAAAATATAGCCAAATCTGAATTTATTGCAGCAGACGCAATTTCATATAATCCTACTCGTAATTTTGATGTAATTGTGTTTAATGAGGCTTTCTATTATATTCATGACACAGAAAAAGAAAATGTGCTTAAGAGGATGATAAGCCACCTTACACCTAACGGAATATTAATAACATCTATTTATCGTGAAGGAACCGGTTGCTGGGAATATTTTAATGAAAACCCAAAACTTCAACAATTAGAGTTTAATACAGTTACTACAGAGGAAGATTTACGATATTGGAAAGTTGGAGTTTATAAGAAGACTTAAACCTAAAGTATTATCTTTTAATTACCACTCTTTCTGTTTTTTTCAATTCCATAGGGAGTCCAAATACTTTTAGTTCTCTTAGTTTCTTTTCTAATGTTTTTGTTTTTTAAAAGCATCTCGTCTGTCACATAACCTCTTTCGTGATCCAAATGCAATGTAACAGCACTATACCTAATTTGTATGGAAGAAATTCCCTTGTTAATTAACCGCTCCCCTATTTCTCTGTCTTCTCCACCGTACTGCATACGTTCGTCAAAACCATTTACTGCAATAACATCTGCTTTCCAGCCAGAAACATTATTTCCATCCCAAGTTGCTTTTGTAGGAGTTAGAGTATTTAAAAATTGCTCTTTAAACCCTCTTGATGTAAGTTTATTAATCTTAAAAGTTTTTTTTATACCCTTATTAATTAACCAATTTGCTTTAAAACAATCTTGCGATACAATATCCTCTTTATTAATTTTTAAAGAAATATCCATTGGTAATTTATAATAGCCTCCAGATAGAAAACAGCCAACTTTACGGTGTTTTAAATGTGTAGAGACTAAATCATTTCTTGGAATACAATCCCCATCTGTAAAAATAAGATACGAACCCGTAGAAGCTACAATGGCTTTATTTAATATTTTAGTTTTCTGAAATCCATCATCTTTCTGCCAAACGTGAATTATATGTAATGATGAATTTTCTTGAAAATTTTTAATTACATCTTCTGTTTCTTTTGAAGACCCATCGTCTGCAATAATAATCTCAAAGTTTTTTTCTTTTTGTTGTTCAAACCCCCATAATGCTTTTTCAAGCCACCTAGGATGATTATACGTGCTAACAATTACAGAAACTGGATACATTATTCCTCCTTTTTTATAATTCCGAAGTTGGTTGTTTTCTTTTTTTCGTCACGTGTAATTTTACGTATTGCTCTATTTTTTGCAATAGATTCTTGATTTTTGTAACCTCTAGGATGGTCTAAATGGATAACCACAGCATTATATCTAATCTGTTTACTTTTAATACCCAGATTAAAAAGACGTTCTCCCAATTCTCGATCTTGTCCACCATATTGCATACGTTCATCAAAACCATTTACAGCTATAATATCTTCTTTCCAACCAGAAGCATTGTGTCCATTCCAGCTTGCATTAGTAGGAGTTAAAGCATTTAAAACAAAAGCCTTAAAATTTCCAGAAGAGAGTTTATTGTTTTTAAATGAAGAATTTAGTCCATTCTTTTTTAGCCAAGAAACATCAAAGCAACGTTCTGTATAAATATCATCTTTGGTTATTATTTCAGAAATATTCATAGGCAACATAAAATATCCACCAGATAAAAAATATCCTTCTTCACGAAACTTTACATGTTGTTCCACAAAATCTTTCCGTGGAATACAATCTCCATCACTCATAATTATGTAAGGAGTAGTACACTCAACAATAGCCTTATTAAGTATTTGTGATTTCTGAAAGCCATTATCCTCATGCCAAACATGCACAATTGGATAAAAAACTTCTTTTTTCATCCTTTCTAATAATTGCTTAGTTTCTTCTGTAGATCCATCATCTGCAATTACAATTTCGAACATTCTATAGGTTTGGTTATTATAACCGTATAACACTTTTTCAAGCCACGCAGTAGCATTATATGTGCTTATTATTATTGAAGTATCCAATGCTTTCATTGGCACAAAGATATAGCTATTTGGAGTTTTGTGCCATAGCTTTAAAACTATTAGATTACATTCGTATTCCGCTTCTTAAAAAGTAATTATATAACATACATTTATTAAGTTTGCAGGTATGGCAACTCTTACAGTTATAATTCCTACTTTTAATGAAGCAGCATATATTGAAGATGCTTTAAAATCTGTGGCTTTTGCCGACGAAATAATTGTAATAGACTCTTATAGCACAGACGAAACTGTTCTGCTTTCTACACCTTATGCATCCAAAATTTTAAAACGAAAATTTGACAGCTTTTCAAACCAAAAAAATTTCGCTTTAAAAGAAGCGACCAGTGATTGGATTTTATTTGTAGATGCAGATGAGCGTGTAACCCATTCTATGGAAAAAGAGATTAAAAATATTCTCTCAAAACCAAAACACAACGGATACAAAATAAATTTCCCTCACTTTTACATGAACCGCTTCTTATACAATCATAGTGATGATGTATTACGATTGGTTAAACTTGAAGGAGCTATCTATTCTGGTAGTGTTCACGAAAAATTACAATGTGAAGGAAGTATAGGGAAACTTAAAAATAAAATGCTTCATTATACTTACAAAGGGCTTAATAAGTACATTACAAAAAAAGAATCGTATGCCTGGTTTCAAGCAGAAAAGTTATTTAATAAAGGTAAAAAAGTAACTTGGCTACATCTTTTTTTTAAACCTGTATATCGTTTTTTTAGTTCATTTATACTAAAAGGTGGTTATAGAGATGGTGTGCCAGGTATGACCGTTGCTGCCGTTAATGCTTATGGAGTTTTTGAAAGATATGTAAAGCTTCTCCTGCTGCAAAGAGGAATGAAGTAGCCAAATAAAAAATAAATTGCTTTAAAAAATCTTTCCGAATTTTACTTTTTGAGCAAACTTTTTTAAAGAATATTCACCTTTTACATCAATTCGCTGAATCTCAAATGGATTTCTAAAAGGAAATGTATTAAGCCTGTTACCAATTCGTAATCCGTATGTGAAACCGTTTTTTTGTAACAGACTAATAAAACTTTTTTTGCCAGAAATATCTCGTGGATATTTACCGTAAGGATATGCTAATGCAGCAGTGAATGGTAAGGTTTTTTCTGAAACAATTTTAAAACAGAGATCTGTATCCTGTTGAATTTCTTCTGTAGACAGTTCATGATATTTTTTATGAAAAAACGAATGATATCCTAATTCTACAATTGAAGAATCTATAGATTGTAACTGTTCTACTGTCATAATATCTATAGAATCCGTATTCCATATATCTGTTTTTCCTAAATAGTTTAGAGGAATAAAAAAAGTAGCTTTTAAATTGTATTTTTTTAGTAACGGAATTGCTATTTCTTTCTGACTCACATATCCATCATCAAAAGTTATGATGATATTTTTTTTTGAAGCAAACTTTTTAATATCCGCCAAGTCTTTAAAGTAGTGAGTTTTATATCCTTTTTCGGCTAAATATTTAAACTGTTCTTCTAATTTTTTAGAAGAAATAGTAAGCCCTTCACTTTGCGTAAGTGAAATGTGATGGTACATTAAAACTGGAAGTTTAGCCACGTATGTTATATAAATTTATAGCTGTAAAATTATTACTTTTACGCAAACTACAAGCAACTATTGGAAAACACTGTAAAAATTAGTGCATTAGCTATTACACTTAATGAAGCCAACTCTATCGAAAGCTATATAAAAAGCCTTTGGTTTGCAGATGAAATTATCATTGTAGATTCTTTTAGCACCGATACTACTGTTGCTTTAGCTGAAACTTTTGAAAAAGTAACTGTTTACAAAAGAGCATTCGATAATTTTTCTGCTCAAAAGAATTTTGCGATTTCTAAAGCCAAAAATGATTGGGTTACTTTTTTTGATCTAGACGAAGAAATAACTAACCCCCTTTCTCAAGAAATTATTGCTAGTACAAAAAATCCTGAAGCGATTGCATATTATATAAAACGTGATTTCTTTTTTATGGGCAAACGCATCAAATATAGTGGCTTACAGAATGATTTTGTAATAAGGCTATTTAATAAAAACCACTGCTCGTACAATGCTAATTTAGTACATGAGACCCTTGAAACTACTGGAGAAACGGCAAAATTAAAAAACAGTTTACCACATCATACCTATAAAACTTTTGATGATTACACTGCAAAAATGCATAACTACAGTGCCTTACAAGCAAAAATGCTATACGCTAAAAAGAAAAAACCAACATTGTATCATTTTCTTTTTCGACCGTTTTATCGATTTTGGCATCAATTTGTAATTAGATTAGGTTTTTTAGATGGTAAAGAAGGTTTTATATTGGCGTATGTAAGTGCTTTTTCGGTATTTAAAAGGTACGTAAACTTATGGTTGTTGTATCGCAAAATTGATTAATTAATGAAGAAGGTCTTTTTAGAATCACACAATTTAAAAAATAAATATTCAGGCTTCGGTCAGTTTAATTATCACCTTATAAGTGCCCTTGCAGACAATCCTGTTACTGAACTAAAAATTGTATTACACGCAAAAGATATAAAAGGTTTAAAAGCAGAATTTGGTTCTATTTTTAAATATAAAAAATACCTTTCTATAACTCGTCACAAGCCTTTTCGTATAAAGACAAAATATAATTTATGGCATTGCCTAAATCAAAATATAAAGATTGAACCCTTTTTTAATATTCCTTACTTATTAACTGTTCACGATATTCATTTTATTACAGAAGGTTCTATTGGATTACAAGAAGCATTAAAAGCTAAGTTTAAAGAAAAATTAAAGCGTAGTAATGCCATTGTTTATATTTCTGAATTTGCCAGAAAAGATACACACGCACATTTTGATGTTCCTAATGTGCCAGAATATGTAATTTATAATGGAAATACTATAACAGATATAACATTACCAGAGGATTACAGCCCTTCAATGCCAATAAACAAACCTTATTTATTTTCTATAGGCGATTTTAGTGAACGAAAAAACTTTATAAGTCTAGTAGAAATGTTGCGTTTTTTACCAGATTATAATTTGGTTCTAGCAGGAAATAATACTTCTATTTATGCAGATAAATTAACTGCTTTAGTAAAAACTTATAACTTAGAAAACCGTGTTTTTCAAACAGGTAAAATTGAAGATCTTGACAAACAATACTATCTAAATAATTGTAAAGCATTTGTTTTTCCATCCTTACGAGAGGGATTTGGAATTCCCCCTATTGAAGCAATGCGTTTTGGAAAACCAGTTTTTATTTCAAACAATACTTCACTTCCGGAAATTGGAGGCGAGCATAGTTTTTATTGGAACCACTACGATCCTAAATACATGGCTGAAGTTCTATTAGCTGGCATGGAAAAATATAATAAGGACACAGAGTTCTATAAAAATTGGTATGTCGCCCGTGCAAAAAGTTTTAACTGGGATGAAACTGCAAAACATTATTTAGAAGTCTATCAATCAATTTTGGCGTAAGTTTGTAGCTATGAAAGATGTCGCTATCATTATGATTAATTATAATTCTTCCAAATATACTTTGGAAAGTATTGAAGCGATTTTAGCAAAAACATCTGTAAATATTTCTTATGAAATTATTGTAGTAGATAACAATTCCAAACTTTCAGATTACAAAACTTTAAAAGATAACTTTCCAAAACAAGAACACATTTCACTCCATAGAAGTGTTGTTAATACAGGTTTTGGAGGAGGTAATATGCATGGGGTTCAATTTGCAAATGCAAAATATATTTTGTTTCTCAACAATGATGCAATGCTAATAAATGATTGTCTTTCCATTTTGTATCATTATATGGAACAAAACCCTACTATAGGTGTTTGTACTGCCCAAAATTATAACGAACACAATAAATTAGTTCCATCTTTTGATCATAATAAGGGTTTGAGGAGGTTAATTTTTGGAAGAGGATTTTTAGAAAAAAGTAATCCAAAAGTCTATCCCAAACGCAAAAAAGAATACATACAACCTATTGAAGCAAATTGGGTAAATGGAGCATTTCTTTTTTTTTCTTCGGAAGCTTTTTCAAAAATTGGAGGTTTTGATACAAACATATTTTTATATTGGGAAGAGATGGATATTTGCCATCGTCTTCGTAAATTTAATTACAAAGCAACATTGGTCCCTGAAGCAAAAATACTGCATTATCAAGGTGTTAGCATTGGTGTATCAAAACCTATAAATAAGGAAAGTTATATATCGTATCTGTATGTAATAAGAAAGAATTATGGTTATTTAAAGTACTTAGTAGTTAGAAAATATTTATTATTTGTTATTTTATTTAAACCAAAAAAATGGCATCTACTGCCAGTAATATGTAAGAGTAATTCGCAAGCAGAATCTTTAAAACACAAACAACAAATTACATTTTTTAATGAAAACTGAAATTGAAAACGCCATAGCCGTGCTTAAAAGAGGCGGCATTATTTTATACCCAACTGATACAGTTTGGGGTATTGGTTGCGATGCTACACACCCCGATGCAATAGACAGAATTTATAAATTAAAAAAACGTGCAGATACAAAGTCTATGATATGTCTAGTAAACGACTACAGAATGTTAGAACAGTATGTAGAAGATGTACCTTCTGTAGCTTATGACATTTTAGACTTGTCTACAACACCAACAACAATAATTTATGATGATCCTATTCGTGTTTCAGAAAACATTATAGCAGAAGATAATTCACTTGCCATACGTGTTGTAAAAGACGAATTTTGTTCACAATTATTGCGTAAATTTCGTAGGCCCCTAGTTTCTACTTCAGCTAATATTAGTGGGGAAAGCACTCCTTCTAGTTTTAGTGAGATTTCTAAAGAAATTAAAGAAGGAGTTGATTATATTGTAAATCATAACCAAGATAAAAAATCCGGAAAACCTTCAACAATCATTAAATTGAAAAATGACGGAACAGTAAAAATTATAAGAAGCTAACAATGACTAAAATTCCAGATGGGTTAGATTACGTAAATAAACCGCAAGATTATTACGAAAATTCTCGACCAGAAATGCTTGCTTATTTACCAAATTCTATAAAAACTGTATTAGACATTGGTTGTAGTAGTGGTGATTTTGGGTATGCAATAAAACAAAAAACAAATGCAGAAGTTTGGGGAATAGAACCTTTTGAACGTTTTGGGAAATTAGCAGTAAACAAACTCGACACCGTTTTAATATCTTCTATAGAAGGTGCTTTACATGAGTTGCCAGATAATTATTTTGATGTTATTTATTTTAATGATGTTCTAGAACATTTGTTAGATCCTTATTCAATTTTAGAAAAAATTAAATCCAAATTAAAAGACAATGGGAGTGTTATAAGCTCTATACCTAATATTCGCTATTTTAGGTCATTTTTTAAACTTCTTTTTCATGGAGAGTGGGATTATACAGACGAAGGTATTTTAGATCGTACCCACGTTCGTTTTTTTACAAAAAAGAGTATTTTAAAAATGTATGATAAGGCAGGCTACACTGTTATATCTCATGAAGGTATTAACGGAACTAAGTCTATAAAACCTTTTCTAATTAACATCCCATTATTATTTAATGGCATGGATATGAAATACACTCAGTTTGCAACAGTAGCAAAAAAGAAATAAAATTATAAATTCTGAAAAAAAAATAAATGAAACTATTTGATAAAGTACTTTCTGGATTAGGAAACATTAAAGCAATGGAGCGTTTACACGTTGACACATTTACAGAAGGTTTAATTGAAAATGTAGAAGGAGATAAAATTGCCGAATCTGAAGATGGTGAAATTTGGGCAGGCTTTCAAGAACTTGGTGGCTATTATTTTTTAAACCTCAATGTTATTAGCAAAATAAGTTTAAAGTCAAAAAAAAGAAACATTCTTACCTTTTTAGGAAGTACAGAAAAACTTGTTTTAACATCAGATGCAGATGAATTTGAATCAGATTATTCAAATGTTTCCAAAAGATGGATGACTCATATTACGTACGAAGTTTCAGAAGAGGAAATTAAAACCATACAAAAAGAAGAAGCAACTACTATAACACTTCAGGTAAAAAAGACATTATTATCTTTCAATACCATTAAATTAAAAACAGCGAAATAAATCTTACACAACATTTTGGCACCCCACCCCTATATTGTAAATTTGCACTACAATAAAAACCGATGTTACAATCGGTAACAAAGGGTTAAAGATTACCATGCCAACATACCAAAACGCTTTACAAAATCCTGTATTTAAAACCATTTCAAAGGCAGCTTCAAACCTACATCTTGAAAGTTATGTAATTGGTGGCTTTGTAAGAGATTATATTTTAAAAAGAGGAGAAGCTAAAGATATTGATATTGTTGCCGTAGGTAGTGGTATTGAATTAGCACAAGAAGTATCTACATTGCTTCCTGGTAAACCAAAAGTATCTGTTTTTAAAACCTATGGAACTGCAATGCTTAAAACCGGAGGTATTGAATTGGAATTTGTGGGTGCTCGTAAAGAGTCGTATAACGAAGATAGTCGCAATCCGGCTGTAGAGGATGGAACCTTAAAAGATGATCAAAATAGAAGGGATTTTACAATTAATGCGCTTGCTTTAAGTGTTAATGAAGACAATTTTGGGAAACTTTTAGACCCATTTAATGGTATCCAAGATCTAGAGGATAAAATAATTCGAACGCCATTAGATCCAGATATTACTTACAGTGATGACCCATTAAGAATGTTACGCGCAATAAGATTTGCGACACAATTAGATTTCTATATAGAAGAGAAGTCTTTAAAATCTATCACAAAAAATGCCGAAAGGATAAAAATTATTTCTGAAGAGCGTATTGTTGATGAACTTAATAAAATTTTATTATCTGAAACACCTTCTAAAGGATTTGCATTATTACATAAAACAGGTTTATTACCCTATATATTACCAGAACTAGTAGCACTACAAGGCATTGACGAAAAAGAAGGACAGCGACACAAAGATAATTTTTGGCATACACTAGAAGTTGTAGATAATATATCTGAAGCTACAGACGATTTGTGGTTGCGTTGGGCAGCATTACTTCACGATATAGGAAAAGCACCTACTAAAAGATTTGATAAAAAAATTGGCTGGACATTTCACGGGCACGAATTTGTAGGATCAAAAATGGTATATAAGCTCTTTAAGAGATTAAAAATGCCATTAAATGACAAAATGAAGTTTGTTCAAAAAATGGTGTTAATGAGCTCACGGCCTATAGTATTAGCAAGTGAAGTGACAGATAGTGCAGTACGAAGACTTATTTTTGATGCAGGCGAATATGTAGAAGACCTTATGACGCTTTGTGAAGCAGACATTACTACAAAAAATCCTAAGAAATTTAAAAAATACCATCATAATTTTAAGCTTGTACGGGATAAAATTGTTGAAGTAGAGGAACGAGATCATGTACGTAACTTTCAACCACCAGTTAGTGGTGAAGAAATTATGAACACCTTTGGATTAAAACCTTCTCGTGAGATTGGTATTATTAAAGATGCAATTAAAGAAGCCATTTTAGAAGGTGAAATACCAAATGAATATGAAGCTGCAAAAAAATTCATGTTACAAAAAGGAAATGAACTTGGTTTAAAAGTAGCTAGTTCATAATCAAGATAAATATTTTAGACCTATAAAAAAGCTTGTGCCTACAAAATTTAGAGCATATAAGTTTCAAACATTTATAATGAAAGACAATAAAAAAGTTATCTATTGGCTATTAACGGGATGTACACTCATCTTTGTTATGGTGGTAGTTGGCGGCATTACCCGTCTTACACATTCTGGCTTATCAATTTCAAATTACAAGTTAATATCGGGTACTATTCCGCCAATGAATGAAGTAGAATGGAATGAAGCTTTTGATCTTTATAAGCAATATCCTGAGTACCAAAAACTAAACACCAATTTTACGTTAGAAGATTTTAAGGATATATACTTTTGGGAATGGTTTCATAGAGTAATTGGCAGATTTATTGGTATTGTTTTTATAATACCGTTTTTATATTTCCTTATTAAAAAACAATTAACAAAACCCACTATAAAAAAATGTATACTGCTATTATTTTTAGGAGGCTTTCAAGGATTTTTAGGTTGGTATATGGTTAAAAGCGGACTTGTAGATCGTCCAGATGTTAGTCATTATCGTTTAGCAATGCACTTAACAACTGCTTTTATAACTTTCGCTTATACTTTATGGGTTGCATTAGACTTATGGTATCCTACACAAAAAGAAATAAATAAAAAAGTAAGAAACCTAATTAGAATAGGTCTCATTATTTTATTAATTCAGATAATTTGGGGAGCTTTTGTCGCGGGATTAGATGCTGGTTGGATTCATAATCATTGGCCATTAATGAGCGACGGAAAATTAATTCACGAAACTGTCACTATAGAACAATCTCCTGTTTGGAAAAACTTTGTTGAAGGTAAAAGTGGTGTTCAATTTGTGCATAGATATCTTGCTTACATTGTCGTTGCAATTATATTTTTAATCTGGTACAAAGCTAGAAAGGCAGTACTTACAATACCACAAAAAAATGGAATAAACTTATTACTAGGACTAGTAGTATTACAATTTATATTGGGTGTTTTTACACTTATTTTACAAGTACCTGTATGGTTAGGTGTATTACATCAGGTAGTTGCATTTTTCTTATTAGCTGCAATGACTTTTACTTTACACAGATTCAGTAAATAATGTATAAAAACATATCTTTGCAGTCCAAATTTATTTAGTATGATTTATCGTTTTAGAGTAATATTAGATACCCATGATGATGTTTTTCGTGACATTGAGATTGAAGAAACAGCAACATTAGAGGACTTTCATAATGTTATAACTCAATCTTTTGGTTTTGCTGGTCAAGAAATGGCTTCTTTTTATACCAGTAATGAAATGTGGGAACAGGAAGAAGAAATTGCTTTGTTTGATATGAATGAAGAACAGGGGAATATTCGCGTTATGAGTGAAACATTTTTGGAAGATGTAGTTTCAGAAGAAGAAACAAAACTAATTTATGTGTACGATTTTTTAAATATGTGGACATTTTTAGTAGAATTAGCCGAAATTGCAGAACCTGAAAGTGGAATGACATACCCAAACCTTATGTTTGCACACGGGGAAATTCCAGATGAAGCTCCAGAAAAAGAATTTATTGTTGAAGGAGATGAAGACGAAGATTTTGAAGAAGATCTGGACCTTGACCCTGAAGATTATGATAATTTAGATTTTGACGAAAACTGGAATTAATTTTCAGAAATAAAAATACGCTATGAAAAAAATACAATTATTAGTAGTACTGTTAGTATGCAGTTTTGTGTATGCTCAAGAAGGATCGAATTATACAATCACTATAAATGGTGAAAGTTTTGAGTACAGTCTTGGAGAAACAATTGAGTATGATGCTAAGAAAAAAGGACCTTTAAAAATTTCTGTAAGCCAAAAAGACAATCTTACTTATAACGATGGTATTATTGTTTTTAATCACCCAAAGAGTTTTCCAATTTCTGAAACGCAACTAGATGAAGGGATTAAACAAATTACTGCTATTAACTCTTCAGGGATGGGCTTTATAATACAGGAATACGAAGGTATTAACCCATCTTTAATGGTAGATCTTATGCTTAATGAAGTAACCAAAGAAAGTGTTGAGTATGGCTATAGTGAGACTATTTCTTCGGTTGAATTTAACACAAAAGACAACAAGGTTTTAAAAGGAAAAAAATCTGTTTTAGAATATCAAGGTGTTGTTGACGAATGGGTTGTTGTAACCTATAGCTGGAAAGATGGTGGTGTTTTAATTGCAACTATGGCAGTAGATACTACAGATCCTAATGTAGATGCAAATTTTGCAGACAACTTTTACAAATCTCTTAGAATTATACCTGAAAACTAATAAACCTCAATGATCAATTTATATTCAACTCACATTGCTTCGTTATCTATCCATCGTGTTGGAAACAAAAGTCGTAACGAATCAATTTTATTATCTGCAGAACCATATAAAATGGATGACGAAATCACTCCTTTATTAAAGGAGTATTTCTTAAAACCTTTTAGAGATAAAGAGGAAAGTTATTATCACTTTACTAATGAGGTTGATGTTGAGTTTAATGAGTTATATAAAATAGCTTCAGAGATTTTTACAAACCCAGAAAGTATTCACGAACAAAGTAAAATTATCACCAAACACTTATTCGATCAATCTATGCATCCACACATTAAAAGTGGTGAAGTATATGTTGCTTTTATGGAAGGTGTCCAAATAGATAATGAAAAAGTAAATGCTATAGGTATTTTTAAGTCTGAATTAAAACAAGATTTTCTTCAATTTTCAGAAAGAGAAAACCAATTAGAAGCTTCTTTGCAACAAGGTGTAAATCTTAATAAACTTGACAAAGGATGTCTCATTTTTAATTTTAAAAAAGAAGACGGTTACAAAATCCTTTCAGTAGATAGTAATAGATACGATGCCCGCTATTGGTTAGAGAGTTTTTTAGGAGTTGATGCTTTTGAAGACGAAAACTTTCACACAAAAAAATACTTGAAATTTTGTCAAGATTTTGCAAAAGATGTTGTGCTTCCTGCAGAAGACAAAAAACAAGAAGTGATGTTCATGAATCGTGCAGTGAATCACTTTGCGAAAAATGATGCTTTCGAAGAGTCTCTTTTTATTAATGAAGTAATTGACAATCCAGATTTAATTCCAGAGTTTAAACATTACAAAAGTGAGCAGGCACCAAAATATAAAATTGAAGACCTTACCTCCTTTCCTATTTCAAATACAGCAGTTACAGCTGCTCGTAAAAAAATAAAAAATGTAATTAATTTGGATACAAATATTCAAATAAAGTTAGATTTTATAAATGCCGAAAGCGCAGAACGTTTTGTAGAGAAAGGTTGGGATGAAGAAAAGCAAATGTATTATTACTTAGTTTATTTTAATAAAGAACAAAAATCGTAATCCTTTTTTGTTTTAATAAGACACTAAATTCCAAGTTTTAAAATTAATTTTTTTTAAAACTTGGAATTTTCTTTTACGATCAAAATTTATACTTTGTAACAAATTCTACGATTACTCGTCAAATACATAACTAATCTCCAAAAAATAATTTTCTGTGAATAAAATTCTCACGATTAACAATCTCACAAAGAAATTTGGCCCGCTTACGGCTGTCAAAGATCTTTCTTTCACTATAGAAAAAGGCAATGTTTATGGTATCTTGGGACCTAATGGTAGTGGTAAATCTACAACATTAGGTATTGTGCTTAATGTAGTAAACAAAACTGCTGGTAACTTCCACTGGTTTGATGGAAAAGGAACAACACACGAAGCTTTAAAAAAAGTTGGTGCTATTATTGAGCGACCTAATTTTTATCCTTACATGACGGCAGTTCAAAACTTAGAATTGGTATGTAAAATTAAAGAAGTACCCTTTACAAATATTGAAGAAAAGCTTGAGCTTGTTGGATTGTTAGATAGAAAAAACGATAAATTTTATTCGTACTCATTAGGGATGAAACAGCGTTTGGCAATTGCTTCGGCGTTACTAAACAATCCAGAAATACTAATATTGGATGAACCTACTAATGGGTTAGATCCCCAGGGAATTCATCAAATTAGAGAAATTATAAAAAAAATCGCTTCTGAAGGGACTACAATTTTATTGGCTTCACACCTACTTGATGAAGTTGAAAAAGTATGCTCACACGTAGTAATTTTACGAAAAGGAGAAAGTATTTATATAGGTACTGTAGATGCTATGACAGCTAGTCACGGCTTCTTTATATTACAAAGTAGTGATATGGTTAAGCTACAAGCTGCACTTGAAGGAAATTCTGCTTTTGGAAGTCTAAAAAGAGAAGGAGAAACATTGGTTGCTTTTTTAAATGAACCTATGGATAGTTCTGCATTAAACAAAATGCTATTTGATCAAGGTATTTTACTTTCGCACCTTGTAAAACGCAAAGAAAGTCTGGAAGAAAAATTTCTTGAACTTACCAAAACTCAAAACTAACAGGCTATGCTAAGACTTCTCAATATAGAACTTCATAAATTACGATATAGCAAACCTGCTAAGGTGCTAACAATTGTTTATTTTATATTAATCACCCTTATAACACTCATCGCATCGTATGAGTTTGATTTTGGAAATATCCATATTCGTCTTGCAGATCAAGGCATTTTTAATTTCCCATTTATTTGGCATCTTACTACCTATGTAGCTGGATATTTAAAATTGTTTCTGGCGATTATCATCATTTACATGATGACTAGTGAATACTCATATAGAACTTTAAAACAGAATTTAATTGATGGATTAAGCAAAAAGGAATTTTTGATTTCAAAAATGCTTACAATCCTATTGTTTTCAGTAATATCAACTATTTTCTTAATTATTGTAACACTTATACTTGGGTATGTATTTTCAGATTATACCGAAATTAGTATTGTTCTATCAGACCTTGAGTTTTTATTTGCTTATTTCTTAAAATTAATTGCTTTTTTTGCTTTTTGCTTTTTTATAGGAGTCTTACTTAAAAACTCTGCATTTAGCATAGGTATTTTAGTTTTATGGTGGCTTATAGAAAAGATAATATGGTTGATATTAACTTTTATAGATGCATATTATAAGGTAAGTATAAAAGATTCTATACTTCAATTCTTCCCTCTAGAAGCAATGAGCAATTTAATTGAGTCTCCAATACAAAGATTGGGTTTTATACAAAGTGCTGCTAATCAATTTGACGAACAAATGTTAGGTTATGATTATGCATTGCATTGGTATGAAATTTTAATAGTAATCGTTTGGACTACATTATTTGTTTATTGGTCTTATGCGTTAATTAAAAGAAGAGACTTGTAAGAATATTTCAAAATCGTTAGTAAGATACTATTCAATGGGCTAGTTTATGTATATTTAGCATATAAACAAGTCTTATGGGGGGTGTAAAAAACTACTTTTTATTAATTATTTTACTAATACCTGGTTTTTTAATAGGTCAGGAAGTTGAATTGTTCCAACAGTTTAATGGTCGATTCGACTATCTATCATTTGGAAACACACTTAATACTGGTGAAAATACAGGCGGTATTACTCCTTGTGAAATTTTAACCGAAAGCGCTGCAGATTTTCAATTACAACCAGGACAACAATTGGTTGCTGCATATTTATATTGGGCTGGTATTGGTACTGGTGACTTAGAAGTACAATTTGCAGGTAATCAAATTATTGCAGAACGTGTTTTTGGGTTTGAATTAAATGAATTAAATAAATATTTTGCTGCTTATGCAGATGTCACTGCAATAGTAGCCGCCAATGGTAATGGAAACTATTTACTTTCAGATTTAGACTTAAATGATATTCTATTAGATTACTGCGGAAATACAACAAATTTTGGTGGATGGGCTGTTACAGTAATTTATGAAGACGCTACACTTCCGCTCAATCAAGTAAATATTTTTGATGGTCTAGTAGGTGTTTCAGCACAAAATACAAGTCTTACCATTCAACTTAACAACTTAAATGTATTAGATAATACTGGAGCTAAGATTGGTTTTCTCGCCTGGGAAGGTGATGCCTCTTTAGCAGTAAATGAAACTCTCCGCATTAATGGAAATATTATTAGCAATCCTCCTTTAAACCCTTTAGACAACGCTTTTAACAGTACCAATAGTTTTACAAACTCTTCAGAGTTGTATAATATGGACATTGATTTTTATACCATAGAAAACAATATTCAGCCCGGAGATACTAGCGCTACTATAGATCTTACATCTGGTCAAGATTTGGTTATGATTAACAATGTAATTACGGTATTAAATACCGAATTACCCGATGCTACCATAGAGATTGATAATGTTATTGGTGGTACAGAATGCGGAAACAGAGATATTGAAGTAGATTATACTGTTTATAACCTTAATAGTACAGATGAATTACCTGCAAATACTCCTATCGCATTTTATGCGAATACTCAAATTATAGGTCAAACTCAAACAACTACAATCATTCCTATTGATGGATCCGAAAGTGGTACAATCTCACTAAGTATTCCCCCTAATATTCCAGCAGATTTTACACTTAAAGCTTTTATAGATGATACTGGTTCGGGTACTGGAATTGTAAATGAACTTAATGAAGACAATAATGGTTTTCTGTTAGATTTTCATTTATTAGTATTTCCAAATGTTTCTTCAATTACAGATTTAGAACTATGTGATGTGTTGGGAACAGAAATTTTTGACTTAACAGAGGCAACTGCACAAATAGACCCAATAAATACTATTTCGTATCATCTACTAGAAGATGAAGCTAACAATGACATAAATCCTATTATCAATCCTGAGAACTTTGAGAATACTTCAAATCCACAAATTATATGGGTACGTGTGTCAAATCCAGATTGTTTTGTGGTAGCTTCTTTCAATATTGAAGTTATAGACTGTCCATTACCGGATGCTACCATTACAATTGATAATGATTTAAATGCCTGTCGCCAAAGAGATTTAACCATTCAATATACTGTATATAACACTTTAGCTACAGGTCCTTTACCTGAAGCTACTCCTATTGCATTTTATGTTAATGGAAACCTTGTTGGGCAATCACAAACACAAAATATCATCCCTGTAGGTGGCAGTGAACCTGGTGTTGTAGTTGTTACATTGTCAGAAAACATTCCAAACACTTTTACACTCCTTGCTGTTGTAGATGATGATGGTACAGGAAATGGAATTGTATTTGAGCTAAATGATTTTAATAACACTTTCGAGGTTATTGTAGCGTTTGGAACCATACCTCCTATTGTCCCATTACCAGACCTTTTACTTTGTGATGAAGGTTTTAATATGGCAACTTTTGATCTTACGGTTCAAAACGAACTTATTTCTACAAATGCAGACGATGTTATTACATATTTTACAACATTAGAAAATGCAATATCCAATACCAATCCTATTAGTGATCCTGAGCAATACCAAAATGGTGCCGACCCACAAACAATTTATGTAAGATTAGAAAATGAAATATGTTTTACAACAGCTTCGTTCCTTCTTACTACCGAAAATTGTAAACCTTTTATCCCGCAAGGTTTCTCCCCAAACGGTGATAATATTAATGATGAGTTTGAAATTACAGGGTTATTAAATGTGTTTGAAAACTTCGAATTAAAAATATATAGCCGTGAAGGTAACTTAATACACACAGGACATAATGAAGATGGTTTTTGGGATGGTATTGCTACCGAAGGACTTTTCTTTACAGGTAATTTGGTACCTACTGGAACATATTATTATGTACTTCTATTAAACGATCCAGAATTTCCAGATCCATATATAGGTTTTGTTTATATTAATTACTAAATAAAAAAACGTAACATATTAACTTTTAACTTACTATAAAATTTAATAAGTAATTGTTATTCATAAAATTGCTTTTGGGGTAGTATAAATTGCCATAAACTGTTATACTTACAAAAAAATTAAAGATCAAACCCGATTTCGCATCTATGAAAAAAATATGTACTCTTATCTTGTTATGCAGTTTTATTGTGACTCAAGCCCAAGAAAAAGAATCTAAAGAACAATTTCCTAACTCAAAAAGCTCTTATATAACCTATAATATTTTCTCTCCTTTAAATTTTTTAAGTCCAAGATATCGTGTTGGATATATAAAATCCATAAATGAAAAATGGCGTATTGGTATAGATGTTGGGTATGGTAATAAAGACATAAACTTTAATCTTAACAATAAAGATGATGGTAATGATTATAACCTATTTGAAGTAAGAAGCGAACTATACCACATTTTTAATCCTACAAGAAGAGTAAATCATTATATATCTGGAGAAGTATATTACATTAACCATAATGAAGAATTTACAAGAGATTATTTTTTTGCAGAGGAAGAACTAGAAGGTTTTAATGATATAATACGGTATGATAGTGCCGATTATAATCGCAAAAAATATGGTTTTAATTTAAAATATGGGGTAATGATTCCTTTTGGAGATAAAGTTGGTATAAATATCTATACAGGTTTAGGAATCCGTATTAAAAACAATCAATATTCTAATATAATTAATCCTACTCCAGACCAAGATTTTGATGATGATTGGAGTTTTCTAGAAAATTACTATCGTAAAGAAGGAATAAGTACTGGAGTTAATTTTGTATTAGGAGCTAAGTTCTTCTATCGTTTTTAATATGCAATAACCAAATTTAGCACTTAAAAATAATACAATTTCTTAATGTTAAAGTAAGAGAAAAACTAAATGGTTTTACCTAGTTTCGCGCCGTTCTTTAAAAAACTATTTTTTTAATATAATGAAGTTTTTTACAACCTCTCTTTTTACCTTTTTTTTGGTTTTAGGAATGTTTTCACAAAATGTACAAGTGAATACTACTACTTACACCCCACAAGAGCTTATCGAGGATATTCTTATTAACAGCGGCTGTATAGAGAACATTGTTATTACTAATGTTGTTAGTGGAGCGTTTAATGATGGCGATAAAAGTTTTGGTTATTTTTCAGAAAATAGTGGCACTTTTCCATTTCAAAATGGAATAGTTATGAGTACAGGAAAACTCAATAATGTTCCAGGTCCCAACACTAGTTTAAGTGACGATAATGCGCCTGCTTGGAATGGAGATATAGATCTAGAAAGTGCCTTGGGAATCTCAAACACCACCAATGCTACAATATTAGAATTTGACTTTGTCCCCAATGCAGATAATATAAGATTCCGATATATTTTTGCTTCCGAAGAATACCAAGAAAACAATGCAAATACTTGTATATATTCAGATGCTTTTGCTTTTTTAATAAAACCTATTGGTGGAACTTACACTAACATTGCCGTAGTCCCCAACACAAATATTCCTGTTCAAGTAACTACAGTACATTCGGGAATTCCTGGTGCCTGTCCTCCTACTAACGAAACCTATTTTGATGGCTGGAATAATGCCAATGTACCTATTAATTTTAACGGACAAACGGCTATTTTAACTGCGGAAACTACCGTAATTCCTAATCAAGTTTATCACATTAAGCTTGTTATTGCAGACGAAGAAAACTACCGTTACGATTCGGCTGTATTTCTAGAAGCCGAAAGTTTTAACATTAGTGCTAATTTAGGACCCGATCAAAGCTTTGCAAATAATAACCCTTTGTGCGCTTCAGAAACTTTTCTTTTAGATGCCACTCCTTTGGGAACAAACCCATTAGGATATACTTGGTTTAAAGACAATGTTATTATACTTGGAGAAACCAATGCTCAGTATACCGTTACCGAGATGGGCATTTATAAAGTAGCTATAGATTATGGTTCTGGTTGTATTGCTATTGACGAGGTAGTGGTTGAGTATGCAGATTTTGTACAGGCAAATAATACAGATTTGTATCAATGTACTCCAAACACAAATGGTATTGCAGTATTTAACCTTTTTGAAGCTTCTCAAGCAGTTACTAATGGTGACAGTGCATTACAGATTCAGAATTTTTACACTTCATTTTTTAACGCTGAAAATAACATTGCTCCAATTGAGAGTCCTAATAGCTATACCAATACACTGCCTAACGAGATTGTATTTGCAAAAGTGATTTCTCCTGTTTCTTGTTTTGCTATTGCTCAAGTTCGGTTAAGAACTAGCAATAATATTACATCTCCGTACGATTTGGTAGGATGTTCTACCTCTCCAGAAGCTGCTACTGCAAACTTTAACCTTAACGATGTAACTACACAGATTTTAAACGATTTTGATAACCCAGATCTGGAAGTTAGTTACCATATAAATCTTGCTTCGGCATTAACAAATAGCTATACACTACCCACTAATTACACAAATACCCAAAATGGATTTCAAATAATTTATGCACGAATTTCAGGAACATTAGGATGTGAAGCTATTGCACCTATTCATCTTACCGTAATTCCTGTTCCCCAATTTAGAACTCCAACCCAATTTTATTACTGTTTAAATACGTCTCCAGAAACACTTACAATAGACTCTGGTGTGGTGGGAAATACTTCAAATATGACCTTTTTGTGGTCTACAGGAGCTACTACATCTACAATAGAAGTACAAGAACCTGGTACATTTCAAGTAGCAGTAACTCGCAATAGAAACTTAAACGGAATAGTATTTTCGTGTACAGCAACAAATATGGTAACTGTTTTGTCTTCTGAAGTTGCAACCATAGATTATGAACTTTCAGGCGATTATAACAACCAAACTATAACCATTATTGCTACGGGTACTGGAGATTATGAATACGCATTAGACAATGGTATTGGTCCATACCAAGACAGCCCGGTTTTTGAGAATATAATTGGTGGGATTCATACGGTATATGTAAAAGATAAAAATGGTTGTGGTATTGCAAAAAAGCTAGTGTATGTACTTAACTTTCCTAAATACTTTACACCCAATAATGATGGCTACCACGATACTTGGATAGTTACAGGACAAAATTTTGAAAACTTACAGCTCAACAGAATAGAAATTTACAATCGATATAGTAAGTTACTTTATATAATTAAAGCCGGTTCTGGAGGTTGGGATGGCACCTATAATGGCAAACACTTGCCGTCTTCAGATTATTGGTACACTGCGGTTTTTAAAAATGGTGATTTTTATAAAAGCCACTTTGCTTTAAAGCGCTAACACATTTTAATACATAACATCAATTAAAAAAGTATTCATTTCTTCAAAAAAATGATGTGTATAAATACTCATAAAAAAGCTACTTGCACAATTTTTTGTTAATAGTCAATTTGGTTTGTATTTACTAAATTTAATTAACATCTACATACAATTAAAAAACCCTTCTATGGTAATAAAGTTTCTAAAATAAAACTAAGTAATGTATCTTGTCAACCTATTTAAAAGTGGGATTTATGAATGACAACAAAGTATTAAATTATAGTAAAAATGTTTTAGAAAATATGCCAGCTGATTGGTTATATCTAACTACTCATAGGATTGATATTTATGATGAATCATTGGCGAAAACTCAATTCTTAGAACAATTTGAAATCTTATTTAACAATAATAATTCTGAAACTTCAACATTAAGTAAATTACCCACTGCTTACGATTATATAAGGCTAGGTCATCCACTATCCAGCATCTTAGAATGGGCAATCGCTAAGCTGCAGCATCTTCAACCAGAAAATATAATCAGTTTTTCTTCCCAGACGATTCCGGTTATGGCAATTCTAAGAAAAAACTTATTAGACAATAAAAACACACAAATTATTTATAAGGATAAACTTCCTGATGTTTTTGATACCGATTTACTACAACAGGTTTACGGTTATAATTTTGAAGTAAAAAAACTGGATAAAAATATACCTATTACAAAGTATGACGGGAGTACCATTTTAATTTCAAATCAAGAAGAAATAAAGATAATAAACCTAAACCCTAATGTTGACTTTTATATAAACCTATATGCCAATTTAGGTAGCGTCTTGTTAGTTAATGGGACACACAATAAAAGCTATATTTCAGAAATTCAACACGTAAGGAGAAGAGAAACTATTGCAATGACACCAGCAAATTGTTTTATTGCTTTAAAAGCATTTACAGAACAATCTACTTTTAATTTTAAACAAAGTGATATTGAAGCCAATAAAACAAGTGTCTTAAATTCAATCAAAAAAATCACGGGAACCACAACAAAACCCTTAGTAGGGTCTAGCGGACTATCTATTCAATATGCGATTATGATGGGGCTTATTCATGATGCATTAGAAAATTATAAAGGAAAAGATATAAAATTTATAGTTCCTCCCAATTGTTACGGAGGCACAAATGATCAGGCTAGAAGAGTTGCTGCTTGTATTAATAATGTAGAAATAGTAGACCTTCCAGTAGATGGTGATAATGATATGGTGCAAAGTATAGATATTGTTTTAACAAACATTGCCAATCAAGATGCTATACCATACATTATTGCTGAAATTCCTACAAATCCTAGAGTTGAAGTTCCAAATCTTAATAATCTAAAAGAAGTTTTAAGAAAAAAACGTAAAACCGCAACAGGTAAAATTGCTGTAGATCCAGTTTTTATTTTAGATCAAACTTTTTGTCCTAATGTTCAGTTTTTAGGTGATGGTAAAATATTAGAAACGGTTAGAACCATTTCGTATGTAAGCGGATCGAAATTTCCAAGTGGAGGGAAGAGCACTGCCGGATATTGTGTAGGAAATGAAAAAACGGAAGCATTAATGGATAAAATAGAAAAACATCTAATCCTGTGTGATAATAAAGCTACACAGCTTCAAATGGAGATATTAGCAAAACAATTACCTAGTATGAATGAAAGAATCATGAAGGCCTATAAAAATACTCGTGAGTTTGTAAATTTCATCCACGATATTTTACCCGATGCTAAAATCAATTTTGTTTCAGAAGAATTAGCAAAGCAGGGGTTTACACCATCTGTATTTTCATTAGATCTTCCAACTAAAGGAAATACTGCTGAAGAGAAAGAAAACTATAAAAGGGCATTAAATCATAAATTAATTAATTTAATGATTACAGAAATTCCAAATGAAAGTAAATACTGTGTGAGTTATGGACAATTAAATGGGTGTTATTGGACCATACCCGCAACTTCTACACAAGGAACGACTAAAGAAGGCGACAAAGATTATATTGCCCGTGTAGCACTTTCTCCAAATATGGATCTTGAACGTCACAAAAAAGTCTTTTTAGATTTCGTGAATTCAATTTAAAATAATGAATTAATGATTTGCTGAAAATCTTATTAGCATATCAAAAACATTTAAATTAAACGCAACTATTCTATTCATTAATCATCTATTACAAAAACAAACTAAATGAAATTCAGGGCTTTAGCATTACTTATGATTTTAATTGGGCTTTTATCTAGTTGTAATAACGATGATGATAATTCATTGTCTCAAGAGGGAATTAACGGTTCTTGGAATTTAAAAAATGTTACAGGAGGTTTTATTGGCGTAAATATAGATTATAATCAAGGAGATGTTATATGGACTTTTAATAGTCAAAATAATTCTTTAGTTGTCGAAAATAATATTATTACTACAGGACCAGAAGACATATATGCGGGACTTGACACTGGATCATATAGTTATATAATTGAGCAAAATGGAGATGTAGAAACCTTGTTCATTGATGGGAATGAAAGAGGGAATATTGAACTTCAAAATAATATTTTAAAAATAGATGATGGTATTATAGCCGATGGATTCATAACACTATTTGAAAAATAAAAAATCTTTATAATTCAATTACAAACTTGAAGAAATCCTAGTTTCTGTATTTACAACTTCAATTTTCTGAATATTCTCAATAGGTAGTGGTGCTTTTGTTTCATTAGGATTTTCATAAACCACATTAAATTTTTTCCCTATATAATCTCCATTAATTAAGTCGTAATTATATAATGATGTTTCGTTTTCAGTTTCAAATAAAACTGCTTTGTGATTACTATCACTAAAAATAAAATATCCTCCTTCGTAACCATCAAAAGTTAAAAGCTCTTGAGTATTATTATTTTCCTGTATATAGTTAGTACTTGTAGCTATCATCCCAAAAGATAAAGCTATAAATAATGTCATTGTTATTAAAATCGTTTTCATAATACGGGTTGTTTGTTAATTAAAATTACAAAAGTTGTCCCTCCCCTTAATGCCTTTTGGGGAATGTTTATGATAGAATATTAAAGTTATATTAATAAAAATCACTTTTCTTATATTTACTAAGAGTATCTTAACATGCTCTAATCTAATATGCTTTTCAAAATAGTATGCTGCATTTAAAATCATTTCTTCTAAAAATTGCTATTGTTGTTTTTGTTGGTTTAATAGTTGGGTTCATTGCTTTTAAAAGTCCCCAAGAGGATAATCGTTTTGTAACCTACATTGTCAATCCAAAGATTCAGAATCTAGCGTTGTATTTGGAAAATGATGAACAAGAAAAGCTACATAGTTTTAAAAATCTTAATACGTATCTAGCAACAAAAAATGAAGAGCTTCTATTTGCTATGAATGCTGGCATGTATAAGAAGGATTATTCGCCACAAGGTTTATACATCGAAAACGGAAAAAAATTACATCCAATAGACACGCTTTCTGGAAATGGAAATTTCTATTTACAACCAAATGGAGTATTCTATCTTTCAGAAAATAAAATTCCAAATATTATAGAAACTTCTAGTTTTAAAAGTAGTAAAAACATACATTTTGCAACTCAGTCGGGTCCTATGCTTGTTATTAATGGTGAAATACATCCTGCTTTTAATAATGGGTCCAAAAATCTACACATTAGAAATGGTGTAGGAATACTTCCAGACAACACAATACTATTTGCAATGTCTAAAAAAGAAATAAATTTTTATGATTTTGCTGAATACTTTAAAAGTCTAGGGTGTAAAAATGCTTTATATCTGGATGGTTTTGTATCACGAACCTACCTCCCAGAAAAAGATTGGACACATCAAGATGGAACTTTTGGAGTGCTTATAGGGGTAACAAAAAAGAAATAATTATATCATAAAGACAATAAAAAAGTAAAAAATGAAGCCAGAAAAACATTATGTAAATAGAAGTAGTTGGTTAAGAGCTGCTATTCTTGGAGCCAATGATGGAATTTTATCTACCGCAAGTATTATTATTGGAGTTGCTGTTGCTAGTGAAACTAAAGATCCTATTATTTTGGCAGGAATTGCAGGTCTGGTTGCAGGTGCTTTGTCAATGGCTGCTGGAGAATATGTCTCGGTTAGTTCACAGGAAGATCTTGAAGCAGCAGATTTACAAAGAGAAATAAAAGAACTAAAAGAAACACCAAAAGCAGAATTGCTTGAACTAGCAGCTATTTATCAAGATAGAGGTCTGGATAAAGAACTTTCTATTAAAGTGGCCGAACAATTAACAGAGCACGATGCATTAGGAGCACACGCAAGAGACGAATTAGGAATTAATGAAATTACCCAAGCAAGACCATTACAAGCTGCATTAGCTTCTGGAGCTGCTTTTGTTTTTGGTGGTTCTTTACCTGTTATTGCTACACTTATAGCTCCACTTAATCAAATGGTTATTATTCAATACGTAGCAGCTTTATTGTTTTTAATTACTTTGGGAGCTGTTGCTGCAAAAGCAGGTGGTTCTAATACTACCAAAGCTATTACTAGAATTGCTTTTTGGGGTACCATCGCTATGGGAGTGACTGCTTTTATTGGCTATTTGTTTGATGTTACTATGATTTAAAGTTGAATAGTTTAATTATTCTGAAGAATCTAATTTTCAGAAAAAACTAACATATACTCTTTAATTTGCCTGCTCATTTTTAAGTACTTTTGTAATTGCTATGAAATTTAAAATTGTCTCAGAATATACGCCTACGGGAGACCAGCCTACTGCCATTAATGCATTGGTAGAAGGCTTAAATACAAATGAAAAATATCAAACTCTATTGGGAGTAACTGGTAGTGGTAAAACATTCTCTGTAGCTAATGTTATTGAACGAGTACAAAAACCTACTTTGGTTTTGGCACATAATAAAACTCTAGCAGCACAATTATATACAGAGTTTAAAAATCTATTTCCCGAAAATGCTGTCGAGTATTTTGTTTCCTACTACGATTATTATCAGCCAGAAGCTTTTATTCCTTCAAGTGGAACCTATATAGAGAAAGATCTATCTATTAATGAAGAAATAGAGGTAATGCGATTAAGTACAACCTCTTCGCTACTTTCAGGTAGACGAGATGTTATTGTGGTCGCATCTGTATCTTGTTTGTATGGTATTGGAAACCCAGTTGAATTTCAGAAAAATGTAATTAGTATACAAAGTGGACAATTACTATCTAGAACTAAACTATTACATATGCTGGTTCAAAGTTTGTACTCTAGAACCGAAGCAGAATTTAGTCACGGCCGTTTCAGGATAAAAGGAGATACTGTAGACGTTTTTCCTGGTTATGCCGATAATGCTTTCAGAATTCACTTTTTTGGAGATGAAATTGAAGAAATTGAAGCGTTTAATCCTGAAAATAATGAAGTGATTGAAAAGTACGATCGTCTCAATATTTATCCTGCTAATATGTTTGTTACTTCACCCGATGTTTTACAGGGAGCAATTAGAGCTATCCAAGATGATTTGGTAAAACAGATTGATTATTTTAAAGAAATTGGCAAGCATCTAGAAGCAAAACGATTAGAAGAAAGAACCAATTTTGATTTGGAAATGATTCGTGAGTTAGGATACTGCAGCGGAATTGAAAATTATTCTAGATACTTAGATCAACGATTACCAGGAACACGCCCATTCTGCTTATTAGACTACTTTCCGAAAGATTATTTAATGATTGTGGATGAAAGTCACGTATCGATTCCGCAAGTAGGTGCAATGTATGGAGGAGATCGTTCGCGAAAAGAAAATCTAGTTGATTATGGATTTCGATTACCTGCTGCAATGGACAACCGTCCTTTAAAATTTGAGGAATTCGAAGCTTTACAAAATCAAGTAATTTATGTAAGTGCTACCCCAGCAGATTATGAACTTGAAAAAACTGGAGGTGTTTATGTAGAACAAATTATTAGACCAACAGGATTGTTAGACCCACCTATTGAAGTACGTCCAAGCTTAAATCAAATTGACGATTTACTAGAAGAGATTCATCTTAGAATTGAAAAAGACGAACGTGTTTTAGTTACGACTTTAACAAAAAGAATGGCAGAAGAATTAACTAAATATATGTCGCGTATTAACATACGATGTCGTTATATACATAGTGATGTAGATACTTTAGAACGGGTTGAAATTATGCAAGATTTACGTTTAGGTTTATTTGATGTATTAGTTGGTGTAAATTTATTAAGAGAAGGACTTGACTTACCAGAAGTGTCTTTAGTCGCCATTCTTGATGCAGATAAAGAAGGTTTTTTACGTAGCAATAGGTCTTTAACTCAAACAGTAGGGCGTGCCGCACGTAACCTTAATGGAAAAGCAATTATGTATGCAGATAAGATTACAAAAAGCATGCAAGCAACTATTGATGGAACTGAATATAGAAGAGCGAAACAAATAGATTATAATAAAAAACATAATATTACACCTACCGCAATTAAAAAGTCTTTTGAAAACTCATTAACAAAATCAAAACAAGCAGCTTATACTTTTGAAACCGCAGACACCTTAGCTGCCGCAGAACCAAAAGACGAATACTTAACAAAGGCTCAGATAGAAAAAAAGATTAGAGATACGCGAAAAGCAATGGAAAAATCTGCTAAGGATTTAGATTTTATGATGGCTGCAAAACTCCGTGATAAAATTAAAATGCTCCAAAAAAATCTAGAGAAAGTGCAACAATAAGTAGTTTTTACAATACCCTTAACATCCAGTATAAAAGTGTATTCGTACATTTTGCAATAGGATTAATTCTAAAACTTTATAATGCAATTAACACTGCTCATACTTACATTTTTGTATTTTCCCCTATATATGATTCCTACTGACAGTATACCATTAGATAATAAAACCATTCCAGAAAGCATTAAAGCAGAAGCCTTAACAGCTCTATCTTACTATCCAGAATTAAAAGATGCTGAAATTATCTTTAGGTTTAAAGACCACATAAAAAAATCGACCATGCAGGCTCAACCTACTTGGAGCAGTTTTTTTAAAGGCAAAAAAAACAGAGGTTATATTATTTTAATAAGTAGAAAGATTCAAATTGAACAAGAAGAGTTCTCTATTAACGACATTCCGAGTGATGTACTTATAGGTTGGCTAGGACATGAATTAGGTCATGTAATGGATTACAGAGACCGAAGCACATTGGGGATGTTAATTTTTGGAATAAAATATTTGTATTCTGGCAGCCACATTCAGGAAGTAGAACGTGCTGCAGACACTTATGCTATTGCGCATGGTATGGGTGATTATATTTTAGAAACAAAGAATTTTATTCTAGATCACGCTCACATTTCAGAAAAATACAAAGAACGCTTACGAAGATTATATATGTCCCCAGAAGAAGTTATGCACCTTATCAACGAAGGAAAAATTGCAAATTAAGATTGTTGTTCTTTTACAAATTTTTCCCATTCAGCAAATTTTTCTTCCTTCATTACTCGTTCCATTTTTACCTGTCCACCTTTCTTTTTACTATTTGCATTCCATTCGTAAAAAACATTAGGTGAAATACAAGTCACTTTTACTCCCTTGAGAGCCTTAGACCTTGCAACTCTATAATTTTTATTTGCATCTTTTAAAGCATTATCTAAAGCTTCGGCTAACTTTATATTATCGATTTTTGATTCAGTACCCAAATACCAAGAATGATAAAATTCATCGTTAATTTTTACAGCAGCAAGTGTAAATTCGGGAATTTCAATATCAAATAGTTCTTCCATTTCTCGTAGAGCAACATCCATTTTATTTACAGAAAGTTGAGAGCCTACTACATTTAAAAAGAATTTAGTTCGACCAGTAATCATAATTTCAGCTTTTTCAACATCAGTAAAAGCAATAGTATCGCCAATAATATAACGCCAAGCACCAGATACAGTACTAATTATTAACACATAATCTATATTTGGTTTTACTTCTGAAAGTGTTAAAAATGGTGCACTTTGATCTAAAGATCCGTCTTCAAGTATATAATCTGGCTTAAAAGGAACAAATTCAAAATAAATTCCGTTATCGGTTACGAGTTTCATTGAAGTTGTATCGGGTCTTTGCTGAAAAGCAATAAAACCTTCAGAAGCTAAATAGGTATCTATAACTGTAACAGGTTTTGATAAAAGTTGTTTAAAACTCTTCTCGTAAGGTTGAAATGCCACTCCTCCACTTGTGTAAACTTGTAAATTAGGCCAAACATCATGAATGGTTTTTACCTTATGATATTCTATTACTTTTTTCATCATTAGTTCCATCCAAGAGGGAATACCACTTAATGCACCAATATCCCAAGTTTTTGCTCGTTCTGCAATAGTTTGCACTCGTTCGTCCCAATCATCAATCTTAGCAATGTCTTCTCCAGGTTTATAATACCCTTGAAACCAAAAAGGAATATTACTTGCACTAATGCCGCTTATTTCCCCTTCTAAAAACTCTCCACGTTCACTTAAGTCTGTAGAACTTCCTAACATCATTATTTCTTTCTCAAAAAAATCTGATGGTAAATCAAAATTAGATAATGCTCCTACTTGTTTAATACCTGCAGATCTTATGGCATCAATCATATCATTTGTTACAGGAATACGTTTACTAGTTTTTCCTGTGGTTCCACTACTTAATGCAAAATAAAAAGGTTTACCAGGCCATGTAATATCTGGCAACCCTTCTATTACTTTATCCCACCAATCCTCTTTTATTTTATTATAGTCATGATATGGAACTGCTTCTCCATAGGTCTTTATTATATCTTTAGTTTCTAATATTTTACTAAAACCGTAATATTTACCAAAAGCGGTATTCTTTGCTTTATCTAATAAATTTCTTAGCACTTTTTCTTGTGCTTTAACAGGAGATGTTTCAGAAACAAATGAGTCTCTTAATTCAATTGCACTTTTAATAATTGAACCTAATATTGCCATATTTCATTATTTAAATTTAAAAGTACAGAAATACCCAAATATGTTTTTTCTATTTAAACTAAGTTTAACCTTTTTTAAAGTACCCGTACATTATAGTATCTTTGCAAGCTATGACAAATCACCCAGATTCCGTTAGACTAAATAAAGCCATTAGTGATAGTGGTTATTGCTCTCGAAGGCAAGCAGACACTCTTATTGAAAAAGGAAGAGTTACTATAAATGGTAAACCTACCACCTTAGGAGATAGAGCAATGCCTGGAGATGAAATTCGTGTAGATGGTAAGTTAATTACAGAAAATGATAATTTAGTTTATATAGCTCTTAATAAACCTGTAGGTATAACCTGTACCACAGATCAAAGAGTAAAAGGAAATGTAGTTGATTTTATTGGACATAAGGAGCGTATTTTCCATATTGGAAGATTAGATAAACCTAGTGAAGGTTTGTTATTAATGACTAATGATGGTGATATTGTAAATAAAATATTAAGAGCTGGAAATAAGCACGAGAAAGAATACATCGTAAAAGTAGACAGACCAATTACAGACGATTTTATATTTAGAATGAGTAGCGGTGTTCCGCTGGATGAACTTGAAGTAACAACAAAGAAATGTAAAGTAGAACGTGTTAGTAGGTTTGTATTTAAAATAATATTAGTACAGGGACTTAATAGACAAATTCGTAGAATGTGTGAATATCTAGGATATGAAGTTATAGAGTTAAAACGCACAAGGATTATGAATATCACGTTAGGAAATCTAGCCCTTGGTGAATGGCGTGATTTAACCAAAGAAGAAATAAAAGGATTACAAACAGATATTTCAAGTTCAGATAATGCTCCTGCTGCTGTAAAAAACCAAAGCACTGGAGGTAAAAGAAGAAGAGGAAATTAACTTTCTCAATTTTGAATAAAAATTAACCGCGTACCGATTGAGTAATACGCGGTTTTTCAACTAACTAACCAAATTAAATTTCAATTACGAAATTCCTCAACCATTCTCTTTATAATTATAAAAATTAAAATAACATAAGTATATTATTTTAATTGTAAAGTAATCTTATCTATTTAAAAGTAAGAGAGTTATTTTAATTAAGGGTATCTATTTCCTACGGTACAAAATTCGTGAAAAATTATATAAAATAGGGTTTATTGAACCCTAAATCTTTCTTAAAAAAAAGTATTTAAGCAGCTTTTATCTATCTATTATCGAAAAACATCCTAAAAACTAAAATTTAATCAAAATTCCAAAAACTAAATCTCTTAAAATCACATGTTTAAAAAACTAAAAAGCGCAGTATTAATATAAAGAATCTAATTTAAATCAATTTTAAGATAATTGCTTTTTTATATAATTACTTTTAGAGTATAATTCTAAATTCATGAAAAAACTCTTACTACGACTAAGTTCTTTTTTTAATACTATCCAGGGTAAAATTGCTTTTTACCCAACGTTACTTGCTTTTATAGGATTTAATTTTGCTTTTATTATGGCTTCTTTTGAAGACAGGGGTATTTCTAACACACTTTTAGAAAATTTTCCTCAACTAATTCTTGAAGATGGTGACACCGCACTTACAATTATTAGTGTATGTATTGGAGGTCTAATATCGATGATGGTTTTTAGTTTCTCTATGGTAATGTTATTATTAAGTCAAGCATCCAGTAATTTTTCACCACGCTTATTACCGGGTCTTATTAGTGATAAAAAAAACCAACTAATTTTAGGTACCTATTTGGCTTCAATCTTATACCTCATTTTTATACTTTTTTCTATTGAACCTGAAGACAAAAAATATTCGCTACCAGGCTTATCAATTTTAATAGGCATTATTTTTACAATAATTTGTTTAGGAGCATTTATATACTTTATACATAATATGTCACAAAGTATTCAAATTAATAATATACTTGATAATATATATGATAAATCAAAAAAACGTCTTAATTATATAATTGATATTGAAAAAGAGAAAAATGTAACCACTATAGAGAATTTTCCCAATACTGAAAATTGGTTTTCATATCCTTCTACTTCTAGTGGTTATTTTCAGAATATTTCACTTCAAAATATTTTAAATATCTGTGAAAAAGAGAATACTAAAATACACATAACAGTTCCTAAAGGTTTCTTTGTATTACAGAATATACCCCTTATTAAATCTGAAAAAAAATTAAATGAAAATACAGTAAACGAAATACAATCAAACATCAATTTTGCCAGAGGAGAGTTTGTAGAAGACAATTATATTCTTGCCTTTAAACAAATTACTGAAATAGCCGTAAAAGCAATGTCTCCAGGGATTAATGATCCGGGAACTGCAGTAAATGCAATTGATTATTTAACAGAGTTATTTACATTAAGAATGCTTAAATACGACAATGGTGTTATTTTAAACAATAATAAAGCACTACTTAAAATAGAAGTTATCTCTTTTGAAAAATTACTTTACAGTTCGATGGCTTCATTAAGAACATATTGCAAACACGATCCAATACTTGTTTCCAAATTAGTGTGGATGTTAAATCACTTAAAATCTCAAAAAAATATTTGTAGTGACTTGTATTATGAAGCTATAAATTTTGAATTAAAAATGCTTCTTAAAGATGCTAAAAAAGCTTTAGATAATAAAACAGATTGGAAAACAATAAAACAACTTGCTAAAATGAATTAGTTATAATAAGTCTGAAAAATCTTTACAATTTCGTTACTAGGAATAATTTTATCTTCATAATCGTCCATTCGTAACAAAATTTGGTCAATTACTCCTGGTCGAATTCCCATTTTAAGACCAAAGTTTTTAACTGCTATTATTTCGTTTTTATGGGCTTCAAAGTCAACATTCATTACCAAAACCATTTTATAAAAATGGGAAATTCGTTCCATTTCGGTAAATAAAGTTTTTGAAGGGAGAGGTTCTTTAAAAAGTAAGTCTACCTCTTCTTTAGAAACTTCCATGCGATCTGCCAATCTTAAAATAAAATCGTATTCTGTGTATGTTATAACTTCGTCAGCTTTTGCTAAAACGATAAGATCGCTTATTAATGCCCTATTGTCTTGTTTCATTTTGCTAAAATAAAAAATCAATTGATGTGCCTTAAATTTTATTTAAATTAAAATTCAAAAAAAAACAATTATAAAAATTGATTTAAACTAAAAAAGCCTTGGTATTTCCAAGGCTTTTTTAGTTTTAAAATAGAAATTATGCAAGTACTGCTTGTACTTTGTCTGCAGCTTCTTGAAACTCAATTGCACTCTGTACATCCAGTCCGCTATTATCAATAAGTTCTTTTGCAATATCTGCATTAGTCCCTTGTAAACGAACAATAATAGGCACATTGATAGTTCCCATATTTTTATAAGCATCTACAATTCCTTGTGCTACACGGTCACAACGAACAATACCACCAAATATATTTACTAAAATTGCCTTTACACTAGGATCTTTTAAAATTAATTTAAAAGCGGCTTCTACTCTTTCTGCATCTGCTGTACCTCCTACATCAAGGAAATTTGCAGGTTCTCCACCCGCTTGTTTAATTAAATCCATTGTTGCCATAGCAAGTCCTGCTCCATTTACCATACAACCTACATTACCATCTAGATCAACATAGTTTAAGCCTACTGCTCTTGCTTCTACCTCAACTGCGTTTTCTTCTCTTAAATCACGCATTGCTTCATAATCTTTATGACGGAACAATGCATTATCGTCTATACTAACTTTAGCATCAACAGCTATAATACGATCATCACTTGTTTTTAATACTGGATTAATTTCAAATAATGATGAGTCGCTATTAGAATATGCTTTGTATAAAGCCGAAACAAACTTTGTCATTTCTTTAAATGCTTTTCCGCTTAAGCCTAAATTAAAAGCTATTCTTCTAGCTTGAAACCCAAGTAATCCAACTGCAGGATCAATTTCTTCATGAAAAATTAAATGTGGGGTTTCTTCGGCCACAGTTTCAATATCCATTCCACCTTCTGTAGAATACATAATCATGTTTCTTCCTGTAGCTCTGTTTAACAACACACTCATATAATACTCTTCTGGTTCACTATCACCAGGATAATATACGTCTTCGGCTACTAAAACTTGATGTACTTTTTTACCCTCTGCACTTGTTTGTGGAGTTATAAGATTCATCCCAATAATATCTCCAGAAATTTTTTCTACTTCTTGTAAATTTTTTGCCAGTTTTACACCGCCACCTTTTCCACGTCCACCTGCATGTACTTGCGCCTTAATAACGTGCCATCCGGTTCCTGTTTCTTCGGTTAATTTTTTTGCAGCTGCTACAGCTTCCGCTGGAGTTTGAGCTACAATACCGCGTTGAATCTCAACACCAAAACTGTTTAATATTTCTTTTCCTTGATATTCGTGTAAATTCATAATACTGTATAGTTTACTTCTCGTTTTTCAGAAGAGCAAAAATAGCAAATGTTATAGGATTGCACTAATCTTTTTTGGATACGTTGTTTTTAAATAACTTCGGAAATAAAAAAATAGCAAAACATTATTGTTTTATTTTTTAAAAATCTAACAATACGAGTTAATTTAGCCACTTAATTTTTTAATAACTTAAAATGAACAATCAAAACCTTTTAGCTGTAGTTAAGGAACATGGAAGTCCTATTTATGTGTATAATGCTTTAACAATAGAAGCACAATATAAACGCTTAAACGATGCTTTTAAAAATGTGAAAAAGGTGAAAATTAACTATGCTGTTAAAGCATTATCAAATATTTCAGTATTAAAATTATTGTCTTCTTTAGGTTGTGGAATGGATACTGTTTCTATACAAGAAGTACGATTAGCATTGGAAGCAGGTGTAACTCCCGAAAAAATAATCTATACCCCAAACGGAGTTTCAATGGAAGAAATAGAACGTGCAGCAGAGTTAGGTGTACAAATTAATATTGACAATCTTTCAATTTTAGAACAGTTTGGAGCAAAGCATCCTAAAACTCCTGTATGCATTAGAATAAACCCACATGTAATGGCGGGTGGAAATACAAATATTTCTGTAGGACATATAGATAGTAAATTTGGAATATCAATTCATCAAATGCCACACATTAAAAGAATTGTAGAAAACACAAAAATGAATATTAATGGGATTCATATGCACACGGGTAGTGATATTCTGGATATTGATGTGTTTTTATATGCTTCAGAAATTTTATTTGAAGCAGCTACAAATTTTAATGATCTTGAATTTATTGATTTTGGAAGTGGTTTTAAAGTTCCTTATAAAGAAGGCGATATAGAAACCAACATAGAAGAATTAGGAAAAAAACTAAGTATTCGTTTTAATGAATTTTGTAAAACCTACGGTAAAGACCTTACATTAGCTTTTGAGCCGGGCAAGTTTCTAGTAAGTGAAGCCGGAAAATTTCTAGTAAGAGTCAATGTTGTAAAACAAACAACTTCTACTGTTTTTGCTCAAGTGGATAGTGGTTTTAATCATTTAATACGACCTATGTTGTATGGATCTCAACACGAAATTGAAAACATCTCAAACCCTAAAGGTCGTGAGCGTTTTTATAGTGTAGTGGGATATATTTGTGAGACTGATACTTTTGCCAACAATAGACGAATTGCTGAAATAAGTGAAGGAGATATTTTATCTTTTAGCAACGCTGGAGCATATTGTTTTACAATGGCTAGCAATTACAACTCTCGATATAGACCTGCAGAGGTTTTGTGGTATAAAGAGAAAGCACATCTTATTAGAAAAAGAGAAACTTTTGACGATATTATAAAAAATCAAGTAGTACTTGAATTCTAAAAAAAATGCCTTCTTTATGAAGGCATTTTTTATATTTAATCTTTTCTGAATCAAATATATTATGAAGTGTAATTATATCATCTTATTAGTTACTTTTTTTATAACGACTGCAATTAACGCACAACAAAAAAATAATATAGAAGCTATAACTGTTAATCCTTTTACAATTGGAGAAATAGCAGTAATTCAATCTAATATTCTTAATGAAGAAAGAACTATTAATATTTATCTACCTGCTGGATATACAATAAATAATCAAAAAGAGTATCCTGTAATTTATTTATTAGATGGGTCTGCAAACGAAGATTTTATTCATATTTCTGGGATTGTTCAATTTGGAAGTTTCCCTTGGATTGAGATGTTGCCAGAATCTATTGTTATTGGTATCGCTAATGTAGACAGGAAAAGAGATTTTACTTTCCCAACAAAAAATGTAAAAGATAAAATTGATTTTCCAACAACAGGAGAATCTGCAAAATTTATACGGTTTCTTGAAGAAGAGTTACAACCATTTGTAGAAAAAAATGGCGCTGTTGTAGAATAATGTGGAATTTATTTATTCCAGTCTAAATTAGGGTTATTCTTTTTAATTCTTTCAATGGTATCAAGTGTCTGATACATATTCATATAGAGTGTTGTATTAAGATTAAAATCGGGATTTGTTGGATCATATTGATTATGTTCTTGGATTAACCTTTTCACATCTTTTGAAATGTTCTCTAACTTTTCAAGTTTATCTTTTTGTATCAACCCTATTCTTTTTAAAAAGTTCCTAAATCTAATTTTCATATTCATCTGGTATATATTAGATAAATACACTTCCAAGATACTTTTTTTTCATTTCTGAGGCAACTTTTAATTTTCTGCTCATATAAAGTATAGAAATTTTAGCGCAAATTTAGCGCTTTATATTCCCGTATGACCAGTATTCTCTGGATCTTAGCTAAGATCCAAAAAGTAAAAAGTATGAATTTTTCAAAATTATTAGAAGATTTTTCAAGTCTAAATTATCACGCACAACAAGAACTAATCGGTTTGTTGTCGAAAAAATGGTGGGATTTTATGTTGGATGATATTAATACATTCGGTAGATCGAAAAATGTTGAACAGAAATATCAGGAACTATTGAGTTATTAAGGTTTGTGATTTAAATTTTCTCCAAATTGAATTCCAAGAGTTTCTATTTTATATTTAAGTTCAGATAAGATCTGATTGTCATATTTTCCGAAATCAAAATCTCGTATTCCTTCTTTCAATTCAGTTATTAACTTGGTCAAAGTTTCAATGTCTATTTTATATTTAGGTGGGTTCCCTAAATCATTTAAATTACCGTGGAAGTGTTCAAAGTGTTTTATATTTTTCATACTAATAAATTATGTTTTATTATATATAAAAATTTCTAACCATAATTTATTTTCCTACTTCACTAACTCCTCTATTGGAACTTCAAGTGCAACTGAAATAATCATCAACTTGGAAACCGAAAGACCGACCTTTCCGTGTTCGATTTTATAGAGATATTGTCTATCACTAAATATCCTATCTGATAATTCTGTTTGGGTAATATCTTTGGATTTTCTTATTTGTCTTATATTTTTACCAACCCTAATAGTAAAATCTTTTCCTATTTTAAGTTGCTCTTTTTTTGACAATTCAGACATACTTCAAATGTCAAACCATCTATCAAAATTTATGTAACCTTATAATACTACATTTCAAATTATTTGCTACTATCGTATCTAATCATAAAATCATATAGTTATGCCAAGATTTAGAATAGCAAAAGTTACAGTTAGATGGGGTGGTGGAAGAGTTGAAGAAATAGAAGATGTGGAGGTAGTTGCTCCTTTTACTCCATCCAATAATAACAAGACAAAAGAACTACTCGAAAGTGTGTTCAGTGGTTGTAAAAGTATTGGAGGGGTCTATGGTCCTGTTAGGGAAATATAGATTTATTTTCGTATTTTTATAAATGGATACCAATCTGCCAAATTGAGTCCAACATTGCAGTGTAAAGCTCAACGCTTGGATTTTCTCTTTAATTTAGTCCCTGATCCTAAGTCCATCTTAGGTCATACTTATATAGGGTTAGTATCCATTTTTATAGTTTCCTACTTCTTATAGTTCCAATTTCCAAAAGGTTTTAAAATTGGTTTATTTTCATCATAACTTTATCCAAATTAGAAACTCCCATCAGTAAAATAAACAACTTCTTCTTAATCAAATTCTGATTACTATTCCTTATATCATAAACCTTTTCACTATCCTCTTGACTCGTAACTATAACATCAATCTCCCAAGTAACATCATTATTAACCTCTCTCCTTACAAAACCATTAAACCTATAATAGATAAAGTTCATCATATCTTCATCATCAATGAACATCTCATCATCCAAAACAACTCCTTTAAGTTTCTTCTGAATATTCCTAAATGAAACAGGGTATTTATATAGATCGTTAAGTAATTTATCCGTCTTTTCCATAGTAGGAAATAAAGATACTGCGTCCTTTTAATATATACCCTATGAAGTATCTACAAAAATACAACGAAGGAAAATCCATTATAGGGTCTAAACCTATGAAAGATAAAAAACCTAAACAAGACCTCGAAGCCCTATTCTTCGATATGATCTTTGATGACTTAACAGGAATCTACGGAAATAACATAGAAGATTTAACAGACGATATGAATACACAAGAAGATCTCGATAGTTGGATATACTGGATACAAAAACATACTATGGATGATACCAAAAAAATGATCGGTGGATACTTCCAAAAATATTATTTCTACATCAAACGAAATACTGAACAGAAAATTAGACTGAAAGAATATATACAAAAAGAATTACTGAATTATTTAAGTGATAATTAAGTAACTTTGACTGTGGATTTTATTTTTCCACATTATTCTACAACAGCGCCAAAAAAATTATAGCGCTAGTAGTACAAAAACTATTATAGGTCAATCATTGGGAGGATTATTAGCTACAGAAATATTATTTAAAAAACCAGATCTTTTTACAAATTATATTATTATTAGTCCAAGCTTATGGTGGGATGATGAGTCACTTTTAAATGTTAATCCAGAAAGAAATACAAAAAACAAGCATATATATCTTTCTGTAGGAAAAGAAGGTGAAACTATGGAAAGAATAGCGAATGTACTTGCAGAAAAATTAGTACTTACCTACCCTAAAACTACGAATATAGATTTTGAGTTTTTTGAGGATTTTGAACACGGTAATATTTTACATATTTCTGTTTATAATGCTTTTGAGCGAATTTTTAAAAACAAATAATTTGGATTTCAATAAAGACTATATTTTAGAGAACGATGTTGTATTACTTCGTTCATTAAAAAAAGAAGATTTACATCATTTATCTCACTTTGCAATTAAGGAGCCCGAACTCTGGAAATATTCATTAATTACAGCAAATAGTTTAGAAAACCTATCACAATATATTAACCTTGCCCTAACATCAAAAATTAATAATACTGGATATCCCTTTATTGTTTTTGATAAAAGAAATAACAAATACGCTGGGAGTACACGGTTTTATGATTTTCAACCACATCATAAAACTACACAACTAGGTTATACTTGGTATGGAAAAGATTTTCAAGGTAGTGGATTAAATAAAAATTGTAAATATTTAATGTTACAATTTGCATTTGAAACACTCAAATTAGAGCGAGTAGAGTTTAGAGCAGATGCAAAAAACGAAAAAAGCATTGCAGCGATGAAAAGTATAGGCTGCACAATAGAAGGAATTTTAAGAAGCAATTGCGAAAGTCCTAATGGCAGAAGAGATAGTATAGTACTTAGTATTTTAAAAGATGAATGGTTTAAAAACGTTAAGAAAAATCTATTAGCAAAGATAAGCTAATCACTATTTCTTTTTAGAAACACCCTCTTTTTTTAAAGTCTCTCTTTTCTTAACTGGTTTATTAACAGACTTAGCATATGGCTTTTTTGAAGAAGACTCTGCAACTGGTTTTTCTTTTTTTGGTGGCATGGGTCCTCTTAAATGTATAACCAGTCCGTTTAAGAAATTACGTAGTATTTGGTCACCACACTCCATATACTTTGGATGGTTTTCATTTCTAAAAAAAGCTCCGAGTTCACTTTTTGAAACTTTGAAGTCTGCTAGTTCACAAATTTTTACAATATCCTCATCCCGTAATTTATGAGCGACTCTAAGTTTTTTAAATATATCGTTATTAGATAGTGGCATTTATAAAAGTATATCTACAAAGGTACATCTATTTTTTAGGAAAAATTTGCTGCTAATGTTATTGCTTTAAATAAGCCTGAAATATGAATTCTTAATATGATATAAAATATTAAATATCAATATTTTAAAAAAATATTCAATAAAGACTTTAGATGATTAAAAAAATACTACCTTCGCAACTTATATAAATATTTTTTAATTACTATTATGAATAAAGGAACAGTAAAATTCTTCAATGACACTAAAGGTTTTGGTTTTATCACTGAAGAAGGAACAAACAAAGAACATTTTGTACACATCTCTGGTTTAATCGACGAAGTTCGCGAAGGTGATGAAGTAGAATTTGATTTAACCGAAGGTAAAAAAGGATTGAACGCAGTTAACGTAAAAGTACTTTAATACATACGCTTAAACTTTTTTAAATGCAAAAGCCTGTCTTAATCGAGATAGGCTTTTTTTATGCAAATTTTTCACAGAATTCCCTACTATTAATTTACGGTAAAAATAGTACATTTAACTTGTGTACTACTTCATAAATCTATCATTATGGAAAACTTTGACTGGACTCAATTTACCCGAAAAATTGCAATTAATAGTTCTATACAAACTATTTATAATGCTTGGACTATACCTTTAGAATTAGAAAAATGGTTTTTGAGTGATGCTCTTTTTTATGATGATAAGGGAAATAAAATTTCAAAATCAAAGGCAGCCAATAAAGGGAATACATACAATTGGCGTTGGTATTTATATCCAATAACCGAAAGCGGAAATATAACTATTGCAAACGGAAAAGATCATTTTCAATTTACATTTGCTGGAGAATGCATTGTGGATGTTAAAATTTCTTCTATTGAAGAAACTACTTTAGTCACTATTACTCAAAAAAACATTCCTACCGATGATGAATCAAAAAAAAATATCCGATTAGGATGTGATCAGGGATGGTCTTTCTATTTGGTTAATTTAAAATCGATTTACGAGGGAGGAATTGATCTTCGTAATAAAAATGATAAATTAAAACCAATGATTAATAATTAAAGTGATGAAACTTCTTTCTTAACTTTTTCAAATTCAGAAATCATTTCTTCTACTATTTGAGCCGCAGGCTTTATATCATGTATAAGTCCCGCAATTTGACCAATTTCAAGTTCACCATCTTCCAAATCACCTTCAAACATACCTCGCTTTGCTCGTGCTCTACCTAATAATTCAATAAGCTGTTCTTTTGTTGGATTTGTAGTGTACAATTGCATTACTTCTTCAAAAAACTTATTTTTTAGCATTCTAACAGGAGCTAACTCTTTTAAGGTAAGCAATGTATCACCTTCCTTCGCATCAACTACCATTTGTTTAAAAGCTCTATGTGATGAAGATTCTTCCGAAGCAACAAAACGACTCCCCACTTGTACTCCATCTGCACCAAGAATTATTGCTGCCAACATCCCTCTTCCATTAGCAATACCTCCTGCTGCTATTAAAGGAATAGATAGCTTTTCTTTTACCATTGGTATTAAAGTAAATGTTGTAGTTTCTTCTCTTCCATTGTGACCACCAGCTTCAAAACCTTCAGCAACTACAGCATCTACACCTGCTTCTTGTGCTTTTAATGCAAACTTTACACTGCTAACAACGTGCACTACTGTAATACCATGTTCTTTTAATTTTGCGGTATGTGTTTTAGGGTTTCCAGCCGAAGTAAATACAATTTTAACTCCTTCATCAATAATGATATTTATAATTTCATCAATATTAGGGTAAAGCATTGGTACATTTACACCAAAAGGTTTTGTAGTTGCTTCTTTACATTTTATAATATGTTCACGTAATACTTCTGGGTACATAGATCCTGCACCTAATAAACCTAATCCACCTGCATTACTTACAGCACTGGCAAGTCGCCAACCACTATTCCAAATCATTCCAGCCTGTATAATTGGGTATTGTATATTAAAAAGTTTGGTGATTTTATTCTCCACTATTTTTTATGATTTAACTTGTTTTTTAATTACTAATAACACAAACTTTTAAAAGCAATCTTTAATATTATATGTTATTTTTTCTAAGGTTTCACAAGATGGTATCCTTGTTTATATGCGTATTTATTTTAAAAGATTACCCCATAAGGCACTTTTGTATTATGGTTTTATGAAATTACTCCACTACCTAATAGCTCTCCTTCTTGATACCAAGCTACAAATTGTCCTTCTGTAATAGCAGATTGTTGATTTTCAAATATCACGTACAAACCAGTTAAAGTTTTATGCAAAGTTGCTTTTTCTAATGCTTGTCGATATCTAATTCTCGCCATTACTTCCATCGTTTGATCTTCTAGTAAAACAAGATCTTCGCGTACCCAATGTATTTCGCTATTCTTTATAAAAAGTCCTCGACGATATAAACCGGGATGATCTTTTCCTTGACCTGTATAAATTACATTTTCATTTACATCTGTGTCAATAACAAAAAGGGGGTCTTTAGTCCCTCCAACAGCCAACCCTTTTCTCTGCCCTTTGGTAAAATAGTGAGCACCTTGATGTTCTCCCACTTTTATTCCATCTCTTTGAGAATAGTTTTGTTTTTCTGAAAGAAATTCTAACTCTTCTTCTTTTGATGTAAATGTAGGCTGTTCTTTTTTATATCCAGAAAATCCAGATGGTACTTCAACAATTACTCCTTTTTTTGGAGCTAATTGTTGTTGTAAAAACTCTGGTAAACGTACTTTACCAATAAAACATAATCCTTGCGAATCACGTTTTTCTGCTGTGATTAAATTTTGTGTAGCAGCAATTTTACGAACATCTGGTTTTAATAATTCTCCAACAGGAAATAATGTTTTGGATAATTGCTCTTGAGACAATTGACATAAAAAATAGGACTGATCTTTATTTGGATCTTTACCCGAAAGTAATTGATAAATCTCTTTACCTTCTTTTTTAATAATACCTTTTCTACAATAGTGCCCTGTCGCAACAAAATCTGCACCTAACTCTAATGCAATTTTCATGAACACATCAAACTTTATCTCGCGATTACAAAGTACATCTGGGTTTGGAGTCCGTCCCATTTTATATTCGTGAAACATATAATCTACAATACGTTCTTTATATTGTTCGCTTAAATCTACTGTTTGGAATGGGATACCTAATTTATCTGCAACAAGCATTGCATCATTACTATCTTCTAGCCAAGGACACTCGTTTGAGATAGTTACAGTATCATCGTGCCAATTTTTCATAAATAAGCCAATAACCTCATATCCTTGTTCTTTTAAAAGATATGCGGCAACACTAGAATCTACTCCTCCACTTAATCCTACAACGACTCTTTTTTTCATAGTTAACTCCAACAAAATGGGTTATAATTTAAAATGCAAAGTTACAAAATAAAAAAAGCAGCTAAAAGCCGCTTTTTAAAGTTAATTTTCTTTAATTATGGGCTTGGGATAGGTCTCTTCTAATTCAACTTTACCATTCTTGTAATATTTCCAAAGACCATCTTTTTTATCATTTTTATAAAAACCTTCAATAGTTACATTTCCGTTTGCATCATAATAAGTTGCTGGACCTTGTAATTTTTCGTTTTTATAATTTAATTTTTTAAGTAGTTTACCATCTACAGAGTAATAATTATTCTCACCCTCCATTACTCCATTTTTATAAGTAATTTCTTCTGTGATTTTTCCATTAGGATAATAGGTTGTTTTTATACCATCCAACTTTCCATTTACATATTGTTCTTTTGTCATTATCTCGTTAGACTTCTCATGATAATAGATCCATTCACCTATTCTATCCTTATCTTTCATTTTTCCTTCACTAACCAATTTTCCTTTTATCGTATAATATTTTACATATGAAATATCATCATTGGCATTAAACTCTTTTACTGCCATAGGTTTGTCTTTACATTCCTCACAATAAAACTTAAATGTTCCTACTTCTTTGCCGTGTTCAAAAGTTCCCTCGTAACGAAGTTGTTTCGTACCAGGATACATTTTTTTCCATAGACCATGTCGCTTTCCTTGAGCATCCATTTTATTTATATCATCTTGTGCAGAGACAGAAAAGGAAATCAAAAAAACACCTACAATTATAATAATTAATTTGTTATTCATATTTAAATGAGTTTTACTCAATAACGTTTATTTTATATATCTATTGAAATGCTTTTAAAGTTTATTTCAAAAAGAATGCCACTTTAAAAACAAAAAACTCCTTTAAAAGGAGCTTTTTGTTTTATTTTTTCTTGCCTGCATTTTTTTGTTGCTCGGCTTGCTCCATCATTTCTGCCATTTTTTTCTGAAAACGATTTTGCTTTTTAGGCTTTTTCTTTTGAACTTGAATCTTAGCGTGAATTTTATCTTCATCGATTATAAAATTCTTAATGACTAACATAATACCTATGGTAATTAAATTCGACACAAAGTAATACAGGGATAATCCACTTGCATAGTTATTGAAGAATACCAACATAAATATTGGTGATAAATACATTATAAACTTCATGTTTGGCATACCAGGTTGTTGGTTTGCCTGCATCGTTTGTCCTGTAGTCATCATCATATAAATGAAAATAGCGATAGAAGCTAAAATTGGGAATAAACTTACATGATCTCCATAAAAAGGAATATGAAAAGGAAGCTCTGCAATGGTATCATAACTTGAAAGGTCATCTGCCCATAAAAAGCTTTTTTGACGCAAATCAAACGCAGTTGGGAAAAATGTAAACAAAGCATAGAACACCGGAATTTGTAGTAATGCAGGTAAGCACCCCTTGAGAGGACTGGCTCCGGCACTATTTTGAAGTTTCATAGTCTCTTGCTGAATCTTCATTTTATTATCTCCATATTTTTCTCTAATAGCATCAACTTCAGGTTTTAGAACCTTCATCTTTGCTTGAGAAACATATTGCTTATATTGTACAGGAGATAATGCTAATTTTATAAGAATTGTAAGAACTATAATTGCAATTCCTGCAGGTAAAAACCCACTTAATAAACCAAATAAAGGGATAATTATATATTTATTTATTGCTCCAAAAATCCCCCATCCTAAAGGCATTGCTTCATCTAAATTTCTGTCATACTTTTTGAATATTTGATAATCTGTAGGACCATAATACATATTCATATCATAAGACAGAGCACCATTTTTAGGCTCTAGCAGCATTTTTGCTCCATATTGCTTTGTAAATACAGTATCAACCTCTTCATCAATTACTAAATCTTGTGAGGTTAATGCAACTTCTTTAAACGGTGTATCTGTTAACAGCATTGAACTAAAAAAGTGCTGACGGAAATTCATCCACGTTACATCTTTCTCTAGCTCATCATCTTCTCCTGTAGGAGATAACTTATCGTGTTTCTCATCTTCATATTCATAAGTTAATCTAGAATAACGATTTTCGTAAGTGATACTTTTTGCATGACGGTACCCTTTAAGTTTCCAATCTAAATACATAGGTTGAGAAGTATTCATAACTCCCTCTAATCCTTGTGTTTTTATACTAAAATCTAACATGTATTCATCTGGAGAAAGCTCGTACCGATATTCTAAGTATGCACTTTCTGAAGTTTTTAATCGCATTGTTAACACATTACCCGAAAGTGATGGTTCAAAATATAATTCTTCTGAATTTAACAATCTATTTTCTGAAGAAAATTGAAGATTAAAAGTTGCATTTCCATCTTTGATAAGATATACAGGAATAGAATCGAAAGTACTGTATTGTTTTAATCTCGCTTCAGTAATATAACCTCCTTTATTACTAATGGTAAGAGATAATACATCATTTTCTAAAACTGTAGTTGCATCTTGAGCAGAAGGTAATGTGCCAGAATATGCAAAAGAGCCTAATCTGTTTTTTAATTTATCTAAGGCAAGTGAATCACCTGTATTAGCAATAGACAACTCTTGGGTTGCTTGTTCTATAGTAACTTCTTTTTCTGCTAAAGCTTCTTGAGCTTCTTTTTCTTTAGCAGCAGCTTCTGTTTTAGCTTTTTCAGCTTGAACTTCTTCTTCACTTGGTTTATTGAGATATAACATCCAAACCAAAATACCTCCAATAAGTACAAACCCTATAAGTGAGTTAACGTCAAATTTCTTTTCTTCCATTTTATATTTTTTCTTCTGAATGTGGTTCAGAAGTAATTATTCAATAATTATTTTTACCCTATTCAACAATCTAGCCTATTTTATAAATACGCCATATTGTCGTATTACTTTTTTTCAGAAAAATCGTGTGCAGCTTTCACAAAAGCAACAAACAAAGGATGTGGATTTGCTACTGTACTTTTATATTCTGGATGATATTGTACTCCCACAAACCAAGGATGAGATGGTATCTCTACAATTTCTACCAATCCTGTCTCTGGATTAAAACCCGTTGCAACCATACCTGCTGCATCTAATTTATCTTTGTAAATATTATTATACTCGTAACGATGTCTATGTCGCTCATCAATAATTTCTTCCTTATAAACAGAACTCACTATGCTATTAGCTTCTAGTTTACATTTCCATGCACCTAAACGCATCGTACCACCTTTATTTGTAACACTTTTTTGATCCTCCATTAAATTTATTACTGGATCTGGAGTATTTGGATTCATTTCGGTAGAATTAGCTTCCTTAAGTCCTAACACGTTTCTAGAATATTCTATAACAGCCATCTGCATCCCTAAACAGATACCTAAAAAAGGTATATTATTTTCTCTTGCATAACGGACAGCATCTACTTTTCCTTCAATTCCTCGTTCCCCAAATCCTGGAGCTACCAATACACCATGAAGACCAGAAAGTTCTTCTTCAATAGATTTTTGGTTAATATGTTCACTATGGATAGATACAACCTCAACTTTTACTTCATTCTCTGCTCCTGCATGAATAAATGCTTCTAAAATTGATTTATAACTATCTTGAAGTTCTACATATTTACCTATTAAACCAATACGAACACTCCCTTTTGGGTTTTTATGACGTTGCAAAAACTGATTCCATCTCGTTAAATCTGGTTCTTTTGCATTTGTTAAATTCAATTTTTTTAAAGTAACAGTATCTAATCCTTCTTCTAACATCATATTAGGCACATCGTAAATGGTTGATGCATCTATAGATTGTATTACTGCTTCTTGTTTTACATTACAAAACAATGCCAGTTTTCTTCTTAAATCCTCAGAAAGTTCGTGTTCTGTTCTACAAACTAATATATCTGCACGAATACCACTTTCCATTAAAGTCTTAACAGAGTGTTGCGTTGGTTTTGTTTTTAATTCACCTGCAGCAGATAAATATGGCACTAATGTTAAATGAATTACTAATGCGTTATCATCACCTAATTCCCACTTTAATTGTCGTACAGATTCTATATATGGAAGTGATTCTATATCACCTACAGTTCCACCAATCTCAGTAATTACAATATCATAATCACCTGTATTGCCTAATAATTGAATTCTTTCTTTAATTTCGTTTGTAATATGTGGTATTACTTGTACAGTTTTTCCTAAAAACTCACCACGGCGTTCTTTTTCAATTACACTTTGGTAAATACGACCTGTAGTAACATTATTCGCTTGAGAAGTTTTTACATTTAAGAACCGTTCGTAGTGACCTAAATCTAAATCGGTTTCTGCTCCATCGTCTGTTACATAACACTCTCCATGTTCGTAAGGGTTTAGAGTACCTGGGTCAACATTAATATAAGGATCAAGTTTTTGTATAGTTACACGGTATCCTCTGGCTTGCAATAATTTAGCCAGTGATGCTGCAATAATTCCTTTTCCTAATGATGATGATACTCCGCCCGTAACGAAGATGTATTTTGTAGTGTTCATGAATGCTTTTACTATAGTATCTATACGGGATGCAAAGGTAGCCATTTATTACCGAACTACTAAAACAAATTTCTTATTTCAAGCTTAATTTAATTTCAAAAAATATTTTCAATATATTTGATGTTCTTACCACTCCCCTTTTAATTGTTTTAATGCAACATTTAAAAGTATAAAATGATATTATTTATTGTTTGGTTGTGGCTTTCTTTCATTATTGGTTTTTTTGGAACCGATAAAAAAATTGGATACTGGGGTGCTTTTACTGTGTCTTTATTTCTTAGTCCAATTATAGGTTTGCTTGTAGTTTTGTATTCTAATTCAAAAACAAATCAAGCAAATTTACATATACAAAACTTTCATTTGGCTCAACGAAATGAATCTCAAGGAAATAAAAATGAAGCTATTTTTTATTACAAACAAACCCTTATAGAAATAAAAAAACTTCCACTTGAGAAGGATAAGGTAATTTTATATTCTAGAGAAAAACTTAGAGCTGAAGCAACTCAAAAAATCAACGAATTAACTTAGTAGGGATATCTTGGTTTCTTTTCTATAAGTTTTTTAAGCAAACCTTCTAGACCATTTATTTTAATCTCATCCATTTCTCGCATCATTCTACCTAATTTACCTTCAGGAAATCCTTTTTGTTTAAACCAAGTAAAGTATGCTTCAGGGATGTTGACTAAATACTGATCTTTATATTTTCCAAAAGGCATCTTATAATTAGCAAGTTCTACAAGATGTTTTGGGTCGGGATTATTTCCAGCGGTCATAACTTAAAAGTTGTTTTGCAATATAATCTTCCCATTTGTATTCGGCATCAGGAATTTTTGAGTGATCTGTCTCTTTATCAAATCTATCCTGCATATCTCTTCTTTCTCTTTCGTTCTCTTTATAAATTTTATCTACTTGAGATTTAATGTCTTTAGAGAAATTTGTTTCAGTCATTTTCTTTCTCAATTTACGTGCAAATATTTCTGAAATATCAAAATGTGCCTGTTCGTGTTTTAAGATGTATTCTGAAACCTCGCCAACTTTAAACCATGATAATTTAGGATAAAAATTACTTTTAATTGAATAATCAAGTTCAATTACTCCGTTTTTCTCGGTATAAGAAAAGGAAAAAGAAATACCCGAATTTGTGCTTGCAACATAATCTGCACCTTTTTCTGGAATGCCTTGAAAATCATTCCACGTAAGTCTATGAGATGCATCCCAAATAATTTTTTCTGTATCCCCTTGTGAAGGGACTATTGAAATAAGTAAAAAAAATGCAATCGTTATAATTTTCATATCTATTGTAACGAGAATCTTAAAATTTTATTGAGAACTAAAAAATTAACCCCAATTAAAAACAACAATTCTTTCAATATCAGGGTGCAAACTATAATGAACAGGACAAGTACGTGCAGTATTTTCTAGAATTTTTTTAGACTTTTCATTCACTCCAGATGGTAACTGCATAACAACTTCAATTTTTGAAATACGTCTTGGATTAGATTCCATAGTTTTTGTGACCATAGCTGTTGCTCCATCTAATAAAACATCAAGGTCTCTTGCTTTTATTCCCATTACAGTTAACATACAATTTGCAAGTCCTGTGGCTACAGTATCTGTAGGTGAAAAAGCTTCTCCTTTACCATTATTATCTAATGGAGCATCTGTTATAAAAGTGTTTCCAGATTTTATATGCTCGCATTGGGTCCTTAAATTCCCTAGATATGTTACTAACGCTGTGCTCATTTAACCACCTCAAATTGAAGGTCTGTTTTATATTTTATAATATAGGACGCGTTATTTTGGTATCCTGAAAAAAGCTCTTTTGTATATCTAAATTTATTCTCAATATACTCAGTTTCATAATCACTTTCTGTCGCTTTATACACATCATCTGCAGATGCCAATCGCAATATTACATCATACATTACATCAAACCCTCTTACAGCATAACGGTTTGGCAAAACACCATACTTATTTTTATAACTAATTAAAAAAGGGTTTTTCTCATTATAATGATACCCTTTATTTACTGAAGGAAACGTAAAACCAAGTTTAGCAAGATGCATATTAGATACATCGTGATAATCGTATGCAGAATTTTTATCTAATGTAAACAGACGCAAATTATTACTCGAAGGCATTCCATTAAGAAGACCTACAACATTGCTCACAATAACAGGGTCTGTAGATTCTAAAATTATCCAATTTTCCATTCCAGATTCTACTTTTGAAGAAATATCACCTACATACAAATAGCCCTTTTCACGAGGTGAAACTGTTTTTATGGTTGGAATGGCCTCCATAATACTTGCTTTTTGAGCTTTCTTAGTGGCATCTGAAATTAAAATATAATTTTTACCCGCTTTATTTTTAACTAAATAATCAATCATCGTTTCTTCCAACATTTTATCTGTAGGAAGCGTTTGAAATAAATTTGAAGAAGATTTAATCTCTCTATTACTTAAAGGAGAAAATATTGGAGTGTCACTTTCTTTAAGCATTGTGGCTGCTTTTTCCACATTTTTTTGACTTAAAGGTCCTATTACAGCGTCCACATTATCAAAATTGTTTTTAGAAATAATACTACTTACTTTATCATCATTAAATTCAGTATCATACACATCAATAACTACAGAAATTCCTTTGTCTTTAGCAAATTCTGCCGCCATTAAAACGCCACTATAAAAATCTAATGCAATACCTACAACACCACTACTTTTTAAAAAGTCTACATTGTTGGATAAAGAATCTGCATTTACCTCGTTAAGTCTAAAAGGCAACATTAATGCAATGTGTTTTTTCTTAGTGTTACTTATTTTATTTTCTAAGTCTACTTCTTTAACATTAGCTGTTGCTATAACAGAATTTTTCTTCGGAATTTTTAAAATCATTCCTTCTTTTAAACCATCTTTTGCATACGGGTTTAATGCAACGATTTCTTCTTCTGTAAGCCCCAATTTTACTTTAAGTCTATAAAACCCTTCTTTCGCTTCAACTTCGTAAAAATCAAAATTATCTTCAATAGTTGCGCTTGGAATTACTGGAGTATTTGGTACAATAAGTTCAGCTCCTATTGGAAGACTTTCACTTATTGAAGGATTAAGTTTGTCCAACTCTGCAATAGAAATTCCATATTTTCTTGCAATACCAAACTTAGTTTCCTTAGGCTGAACGATGTGTATTTCTGTATCCTTTGTTGTTGGTTTATTATTATCAACAATTGGTTTAGAGGAATTATTTTTTATTCTAACAGGAATCATAATCTTTTCCCCTTTTTTAAGATCGCGAGAATATAATTCTTTATTATATTTTTTTAATTCATCTATACTTATGTTGTATTGTTGAGAAATTCCGAAGAGAGTTTCTTTTCTTTTAACTCTATGTTCTTTAAATTTTATGTCGTCTGTAGAATTAGCAACAACAGCATTTGACGGAAGTATAATAACCGAGTTAACTTTAATACCATTTTTTGTGTCTGGATTAAGGCGATAAATAACTTCTTCTGTAGTACCATATTTTTTGGCAATACTATAGGCGGTTTCACCTTTTTCCACTTTATGACTTCTATATTGTTCTTGTGTTACAGAGCCACAGCTCACGCTAAAAACACATAAAAAAGCTATATATATTAAAAATCTCATATTTGTTATTCCCATTCTATTGTTGCAGGCGGTTTAGAACTAATATCGTATACTACCCTATTAACGCCTTTTACACGGTTTATTATATAATTGGATGTCTCTTGTAGAAACTCATACGGTAAATTCACCCAATCTGCTGTCATTCCATCTGTAGATTCTACAGCACGTAATGCCACCACTTTTTCGTAAGTTCGTTCGTCTCCCATCACTCCCACACTATTAACAGGCAATAAAATTGCTCCTGCTTGCCATACTTTATCGTACAAATTCCATTTTCGCAAGCCTTCTATAAATATAGCATCTACCTCTTGTAAGATACGAACTTTTTCTGCTGTAATATCACCTAAAATTCTAATTGCAAGCCCAGGACCAGGAAAAGGATGTCTGCCTAATAACTCTGCAGCAATTCCCAATTCTTTACCCACACGTCGTACTTCATCTTTAAATAACATTCTAAGAGGTTCTACCACTTTAAGCTTCATAAAATCTGGTAAACCACCTACATTATGATGTGATTTTATAGTTGCGGAAGGTCCACCACTTACAGATACGCTTTCTATCACGTCTGGATAAATAGTCCCTTGTCCCAACCAACTTACATTTTGAACTAAGTGAGCCTCAGCATCAAATACTTCAATAAAAGAGTTTCCAATTGCTTTTCGCTTTGTCTCTGGATCGCTCACACCTTTTAATGCATCCAAGAAACGTGCCGAAGCATCTACTCCCTTTACATTAAGCCCCATCCCTTTATATTGTTCAAGAACACTATCAAACTCATTTTTACGAAGCAACCCGTTATTTACAAAAATACAGTATAAGTTTTTGCCTATAGCCTTATGTAGTAATATAGCAGCAACAGAAGAATCTACTCCACCACTTAATCCTAATACAACTTTATCGTCACCTATTTTTTCTTTTAACTCTTCTACAGTTGTATCTACAAATGCAGCAGGTGTCCACGTTTGCTTAACTTTTGCAATGTGTACTAAAAAGTTTTCTAAAACTCTTTTACCATCTATTGTATGATATACTTCTGGATGAAACTGAATCGCAAATGTTTGTTCACCTTCTATATGATAAGCTGCGTTTGTAACATCATCTGTACTTGCTAAGCAAATTGCATTATCTGGAAGATGCGCAATTGTATCACTATGGCTCATCCAAACTTGTGTGCCTTCTTTAATTCCAGAAAAAAGACCTTCATGGTTGTATATGGTACTAAGTTTTGCACGGCCATATTCGCGAATATTACTTGGTTGTACATTACCACCATTAAAATGTGCTAAATATTGTGCACCATAACAAACACCTAATAAAGGCTTATGTCCACGTATTCTGGAAAGATCTGGATGTGGAGCATCATCTGCTCTAACCGAGAAAGGACTTCCAGATAAAATTACAGCTTTAAAACTGTCTAAATCTTCTGGAACTTTGTTGTATGGGTGAATTTCGCAGTAAATGTTAAGTTCTCTAACACGTCTTGCAATAAGTTGCGTGTATTGCGAACCAAAATCTAAAATGAGGACGTTGTTTTGCATAGGCAAAAATACTTTAAAAAAGTAATTACCCTAAAATCTAAGCAGAAAAAAATGCACTTTTTAGGATATTTCTAAAACTGAAAACTCATGCTCTAATGGAGCTAAATTTTCTTTTAATATTTGTAACAAACGATCCCCATATTCCAAATAGAATTCTGAAAAATTTACACTACGTTCTTGTAAACTTTGTTGTGGAAACAAACTATCTTGAATATTAGTTAATCGTTCTAACTGATCTTTTAATTTTCGTTTCTGCGCTTTTAACAACCTTTTCTCAAGATTGTCAAGTCCGTTAAGTTGTTTTTTTTCTTGTGCTCCTACCGCTCCTATAAATGAAGCATCTGTAGATTTTGCAATTTCATAAAGCTCCTTAAACTGAGCTTGTAATTGTTCACGTTGTTTAGAAAAATCAATTTCAATTCTTGAAATCTCTTTAGTATATTTTGTTTCTAATTGATATTGGTCTATAAATAAATCGTCAATAGTTACTTTAAGTTTAGCTAGCTTTTCTGATAGTTTTGAAGGTACCAATAAAACAGAATTTCGAAGCAATAATATTGGAAATGGAATTTCAATAGTATTAAAATATTCTTTTAACTGAAACCAATATGCCAATTCACCTCCACCACCTACATAACATAAGTTAGGCAAAATTACTTCTTGGTAAAGTGGTCTTAATAATGCATTAGGAGAAAATCGTTCTGGATATTCTTCAATTTCTTTTAAGATTTCTTCATTAGAAAAAGATAAATCTGTGTCATTGATATAAAACCTACCTTCTTGTTCTATTATTCTTTCTCGAACCCCTTTAATAAGATAAAAAAGATTAATCTCTCTAGGGTGAACTTGTTCACCATAACCCAGGTTTGTTAACTTATTGGTGGTTTCTGTTACTTTTTTATAAGAAAGATTTTTTGTAATTTCTTTAATAACATACGGTTTAAAAGCTTGTTTTAATATCGAATCATTACCATCAACAATAACCAGTCCGTATTGAGAAAACAACTCGTTTGCTAAATATCGGGTTGCATTAGCAAGGTTGTCTTGTTTTAAATAGGCTTCAGAAAATAAGGAAATTAGTTTTTTAGCGTTTTCAGTAGTTCCAAATTTCTTTTCTAAAGATGCTAAAACAAGGTCCAGTCCTTCTGTAGAAAGCTCTCCCACTGCTCCATTACTACTTCTATTCCACGCAACTTTTTTTCCGAAGAGATTAAAATAATTTATTTCTTCAAAATCGTGATCTTCAGTAGCCATCCAATAAACAGGCACAAAGTTACTTTTTGGGTACTTTTCTTTTAATTCTTCTGAAAGATTTATCACAGAAAATATTTTGTACAAAAAATATAAAGGTCCCGTAAAGAGATTAAGTTGATGCCCTGTAGTTATCGTAAAAGTACTAGACTCTTTAAGTAAATCTATATTGCTTAATGTAGCTTGAGAAATTCTTAAATTTTGATACTGAAGCATTAGTTGCTTCGTTAAAATTTTTCTTTGATTTGCTGGAAAAGATTTTTCCTTTGCTGCTATTTGTTGTTTAAAATTTTCTAATGAAGGGAAAAAACCAGAAAAAGACTGTAATGCTTCCTTTTGGGATACATAATCACACATTAACTGTGAAAAATAACCAGTTTCTTTATAAGGAAGAGTATGTTTGGGCATAAGGTTTTTCAGAAATTTAAAACAAAAATAACCACTTTAACGGTTTATAGTTTTAAAGATACGTTAATCTTAAAAAAAGAAATTGATTATAGATATATTGAAATTATAATTTGCAATAACATTTATCTAATTATCAAAAGTACCAATTGGTAAAAAATATTAACGATTCATCTTTATAAAATTAGCATTTCAAAGTTCTTTTGTTTCAAAATTTAGTAGTTTTAAGCCTCTTAAAATTAAACGAAATAATGACTCGATATTTATCCTTCCTCTTTTTACTGTTATCAATAACAGTAACTGCACAATTACAATCCCCATCAGAATTTTTAGGTTATGAAATAGGCACACAGTTTTCTAGACATGCAGATGTTGTTCGCTATTTTGAGCACGTTGCTGCCAACAGCAATATGGTAACCTATGCTACTTATGGGAAAACCAATGAAAGACGACCTCTTACTTATGCGGTAATTTCAACACCTCAAAATCTTGACAATATTGAAAATATTCGCAAAGACAATTTAAAAAATATAGGTCTTGAAAATGGATCTGCAAATCCACAAACTGCTATCGTTTGGCTTAGTTATAATGTACACGGTAATGAAGCTTCCAGTACAGAAGCATCTATGAGTACTCTTTACAAATTAATAACTGAAAAACAAACATGGCTCCAAAACACTGTAGTAATTATTGATCCGTGTGTAAATCCAGACGGTCGCGATCGTTATGCAAATTGGTACAACCAAGTAAAAGCTACTCCGTATGATGTTACTCAAGAAGCAGCAGAACACAACGAACCTTGGCCTGGAGGACGTCCTAACCATTACCTTTTCGACTTAAATCGTGATTGGGCTTGGGCAACACAAGTTGAAACACAACAACGCCTTAAAATCTACAACCAGTGGATGCCTCACGTTCATGTAGATTTTCATGAACAAGGTATTAACGAACCTTATTATTTTGCACCTGCAGCAGAACCATTTCACGAAATTATCACTCCTTTTCAAAGAGATTTTCAAACCCAAATAGGAAAGAATCATGCTAAGTATTTTGATCAAGAAGGATGGTTATTTTTTACGAGAGAACGTTTTGATTTACTATACCCAAGTTATGGAGACACCTACCCTACTTTTATGGGAGCTATTGGTATGACATACGAACAAGCCGGTCACGGACGTGCAGGCCTTGGTATACAAACAGACGAAGGATATGTATTAACACTAGTAGATCGTGTAGCACACCATACTACAACAGGACTTTCTACTGTTGAAATGGCAGCAAATAATGTCGAAACTTTAAATTCTGAATTTAAAAAGTTTTTTACCAACGACAATTTAAAATACAAAAGCTATGTTTTAAAAGGTAAACCAGATAACATTAAAGCCGTAACACAACTTCTAGATAAGCACGAAATTAAATATGGATTTTCAACAGGGGGAGACATTAAAGGATATAGTTTTAATGATTCTAAAACAGGTAGTATGGATGCTACAGGTGCCCTAGTTGTAAACACCAATCAACCAAAAGGGAAAATGGTTAAAGTTTTATTTGAGCAAGACGCAAAACTAAGTGACCCGCTTACATACGATATTACAGCATGGAGTGTCCCTTATGCGTATGGCTTAGAAACAATTGCAAGTACAACTCTCGTTCCTGCCAATGGCTCAAATCCTGCGGTAAAAACAACAAATTCGCCAATGCCATCTGGTGCTGGTTATATTGCAAAATGGAACAGTTTATACGATGCAGCTTTCCTTGCAGATTTACTTAAAAATGATATTAAAGTGCGTTTTTCTGAAAAAGAACTCCGTTTTAATGGGAAAGATTTTGGGCGTGGTAGTCTTGTAATTACTAAAAGTGATAACAGAACTAACCCAGATTTTCACACTATGGTCACTAAAATTGCTAACGACCATAATCGCGAATTATATGCTTCATCAACAAGTTTTAGTGACAATCGTACAGATTTTGGATCACCAGATATTAAATTAATAAATGTTCCAAAAATTGCAATGCTAAGAGGTAATGGTGTTTCTTCTTTAAGTTATGGAGCCGCTTGGCACTTTTTTGAAACTCAATTAAATTATCCAGTTACTCATATAGATACAGACGACTTAAGCCGCATAAGCTTATCTAAGTACAATGTTCTTATTATGCCAGAAGGTTGGTATGGAAGAGTTTTGAACGATAATACTCTTACTAGTTTAAAAGATTGGGTTCGCAGTGGTGGAAAAATAATTGCTATAGGAGGAGCTACAAATGCTTTTGAAGGAAAAGAAGGTTTTGAATTAACCAATAACAAACCTAAAGACGATGAAACAAAAAAAGATTCTCTGTCTGGCAATCTTATTCCGTATGATGAAAGAGAAAGAGAAAGTGTAAAAGATTTTATTACAGGAAGTATTTATAAAATTAATATTGACCCTTCACACCCAATGGCATTTGGCTATGGAGACACCTATTACAGCTTAAAACAAGGAAGTTCTTCTTATAAATTTATGGAAGACGGTTACAATGTTGGATATATTAAAGATGAACCAATAAGTGTTTCTGGGTTTTCTGGAAAAGATGCAAAAGCAAGTTTAAAAAACTCAATGGTTTTTGGTGAAACAAGAATGGGAAGCGGAAGTATTATTTATCTTGTAGATGATGTTTTATTCCGTTCGTTCTGGGAAAACGGAAAGTTGTTTTTTGTAAATTCAATCTTCTTTGTAAACAATAATAAGTTTACGTTGTAATTAGTTGTAATTAAAAATTAAAAACATAAAAGTCTCCTTATTAGGGAGACTTTTATGTTTTTATAAATTAGTGTCTAATCTATTTTTTAGGCTGAGAACGCTTTATACGTCCTTCATTTTTATTGCCATACTGATTAAGGTGTGAATCCTTTTGAGGTCCTTTTTCAGGTTTATTTTCTTTTTTCTTTTTGTCCTGTAATTTCATAACCAATAGTATTATGCATTATCCCGAGGTTGATGCTGTTCTTTGCGTTGCTCAACTTGATGGTTAATTTGTTTTCCATCTACCTCTTTATGGTTAATAGCTTGTTCTTTAATACTAGTTTTTTCTTCTTTTCTTTTTTCATCATCGGTTTTCATAATCTTTAATTTTTAAGGTTTATTTAAAATTAACGAATTAACCGCTTAGTAGATAAAACATTAGCACATCTTAACAAACAATGTTAAAAGTACACTAATACCAGCGCTTTTTGTTCTTTTTTGAAGCAGCAGATTTACGACCAGTTTTATGCTTACTCCCTTTCTTTTTATGCACTTGAGGTTTAGCTTTAGGATGTAATACATACGGATGATCTTCTACAACTTGTATAGCATTTTTTATTAATTTCTGAATGCTTTTTACATAGTCCTTTTCATCTGCAGCGCAAAAAGAATAAGAAGTTCCAGTATTTCCAGCACGTCCAGTTCTTCCAATTCTATGTACATATGTTTCAGAAATGTTGGGAAGATCAAAATTTATTACAGCATCCAACTCATCAATATCAATTCCTCTTGAGGCTACATCTGTAGCAATAAGAATATTAACCTCTCCATTTTTAAATTTATTTAAAGCAATTTGTCTTGCACTCTGTGCCTTATCACCGTGTAAACTTTCAACTTTAAAATCGTTTTTTTGAAGTGTTTGTTCTAGTTTATCAACTCCGTTTTTAGTTCTTCGGAAAATTAATATGTTTCCTTCTATTTCATTCCGAAGTAAATGAAGACATAATTCAATTTTGCTCGCTTTAGGAACATAATATAATAACTGGTTCACATTTTTTGCAGCCGAAGACGTTGCAGTTACAGCAACTTCCTCTGGATCTTTCATAATCGTTCTAGCCATATTTACCACCTTTGCAGGCATAGTAGCCGAAAACAATAATGTTTGTTTATCCTCTGGGCACATACGATCAATCTTCATTACATCGTCTATAAAACCCATATCGAGCATTAAATCTGCCTCGTCTAATACTAAAATCTCAACATCTGCAAGACTAACAATATTTTGTTTGCGTAAATCTAATAAGCGACCAGGTGTTGCAATTAAAATATCAACTCCTTTTCTAAGAATATCTTTTTGTGGTTCCATAGACGTTCCACCAAAAACTACCGTAGTTCTTAAATTGGTATACTTGCTATAGGCTTTAAATTCTTGTTCTATTTGTACAGCAAGTTCTCTGGTAGGACTTACTACTAATGCTCTAATCTTTTTTGCATTTTTATTTGCATCTTGTTGATGAAATAAGCGTTGTAAAATTGGTAACGCAAATGCAGCAGTTTTACCAGTTCCTGTTTGAGCAGAAGCAATTACATTTTTTTTATCTAAAACTAACGGAATGGTCTTTTCTTGAACCTCTGTAGGAGATTCGTAGTTTTTTTCAAAAATGGCTTTTAAAATTGGCTTGTTTAAAGCAAGTTCGCTAAAATGCATACAGTCTTTTTATAATAAGTGCTGCAAAGATAAGATAATTTAAGAGGGTGGGTGTTACTTTCTTAATGCACTATGACGCAACCCTTCGTATACCACGACACTTACTGCATTGGCTAAGTTAATACTGCGTATATGCTTACTATGAATTGGTATTTTATAAACTCTATCTTGATGAGCATCTGTTAAAGCGGAAGGCAATCCAACAGATTCTTTTCCGAAGATTAAAAACAAATCTTTTTCATATTCTAAATCCCAATAATCTTGAACGCCGTGACTAGAAAAGAAAGCCATTTTTTTATTCTTGTGCTGATTGAAAAATTCTTCTTGACTTTCATAAATTTTTAAATCCAAGTGTTGCCAATAATCCAAGCCAGCACGTTTAACACGTTTGTCGCTTAACTCAAAACCAAAAGGTTTTACTAAATGTAAAGTACTACCTGTGGCAAGACTTAAACGACCAATATTTCCTGTATTATTAGGTATTTCGGGTTCAATAAGTACAATATTATATGACATAGATTTTAAAAACAACGAAGATAGAGAAATCTATTTCAGAAAATTATAACCAATTATAAAGATATATAGATTAAAAGTGGGTATATCTCCTCTATAGATGTGTGTCAATTTAAAACCAAAAAGGCATTTTTGTAGGAATTTTACTACCTTATAATCAGCATTTTAGCACTTTATCGAGTTTATTTAACCTTTCATCTAAAAAACTGTTGTAGGAAAATTCTTTGTTATATGTTCGCGCTACCAAATTAAAAAAACCTACTTACGATGAAAACAATTACTTTTTTATTTCTTTCTCTAACTGTTATACTAGGAAGTTATGCTCAAGTTGGTATAAATACTGTAAATCCTAATCCTAATAGTGCTTTAGACATAAATGGAAAGTTAATAATTCGCGATCTTTCAGCAGAGCCAATTACCAATATAAATGATGTTCAGCTTATGCTAACTTCTACAGATGGTACAGTATCGAGCGTAGATGTATCTGCAGATATTTCAATAAATAATGATGAATTAGTTGTAGGAACAGGAAGATATTACGGTATTAAAGCTATTAATTTAGGTAATGCTAATGAGAATGCCTTAGCAAATTTAGATTTAGGTCTTGAAGATGAAAATAAAGGTAAGGTAGTATTTATGCTAGACAATAATCAAGACATTAAATTGACTGGTATTAAAGGCGGAACAGAAGGTAGACGTATTATTATTATTAATAACAGCGGAAACAAAAAGTTAGAAATTAAAAATGAAGACAATTCTTCAACTTCTTTAAATAGAATTAAAAATTTTAGTAAAGATTCTAAAACAAATAAAGGTTCTGGGTCTATAGAACTTGTTTATACTACCGAAATTTCTGGTGGTAGATGGATAGCTTATTCATTTGATGAAGGACAAGATAATGACTAATTGGTTTTATCCTTTTATTACTAATTACTAAAAGTATATAGAAAAACATCTTTCATCATGGCAAATGGCAATTTGTCTTCCTGTGAATTATATGCACTACCGGTAAATACCGCAACCATATCCAACTCTGGGAGTACCATAATATATTGACCTCCATTTCCCGTTGCTACAATAGAAACAAATGTTTTTTCTTTTACTGAAAACGGTATATTCCACCATAAATAACCATAATCAACTCCTGTAATTTTGGTTGCAGGTGTTGTAGATTCTTCAATCCAATTTTTTGAAACAATTTGCTCGTTTTTCCAAGTTCCATTGTTAAGAATCAATTGACCTATTTTGGCCATATCTCGCGATGTCATATATAATCTCTTTCCCGAAGGAATTATGTTTTTATTAGAAGTATGATCCCATCCTACATTAGTTATTTCTAAAGGCTGAAATAAATAAGTGTCTGCAAAAGTATCAATACTCATCTCTGAAGCTTGACTTATTATCTCGGCTAATAACACAACACCCATAGAGCAATAATTGGAAACTAAACCCAGCTCATTAACCATAGGTAAATCTAATGTGTACTGAATCCAATCCTTTTTTTTATACACTTTATCTTCTTGTCCCTCAGATTTTTTGTCCCAGTCATTACAGTCTAATCCTGTAGACATGGTTAGCAAATGTCTAATTGTGATATTATTTTTTCTAATATCAAGGTTTTTTTGAGGCACATGACTTTTAAGATATTTTGATATGGGATCGTCTATGCTTTCTATAAATCCCCTATCTATTGCAATACCCAATAAAATAGAGCGTATACTTTTTGTGACAGAACGTAGATCATGTTGCTCACTTACAGTTTGCCCATTAAAATATTCCTCGATAATAAGCTGGTTATTTTTAACTAACAAAACACTATGCAGCTTATTATCTCCTTGTTGTAATTGGGAAAATAATTGATAAATCCTGGTTGTATCAACTTTTTGAGAGTTTAAAGAAGCTGTTTTCCATCCATCAATCCCTTCCTTAGGTTGCGAATATCTATAGATATCTTGGCCCTGTATTCCTGTAGCTATAAAAAGGGTTAAAAAAGTTAAGATTGAGATGGGTTTCATTAGGGAAAGCTACATAATTAATATATTAATCAATTTAATATTTATCTAAAGTTAATCATATAGTGCTTAATATATTCTAAATTATTATTAAAAAACATTCAATATAAAAATACCCCACTCAACGCTTATACAATAAGAACTGCAGTGGGGGGATACACTAAAAATATAAATACGTTGTACTAATAAACAGTAAAAGAAATTAATGCAATTATATTATGTTACTGCTATTTAATTTTAATTATGCTTTTAAATCGATTTCTTTTAAGTTTTCTATTCTGTTACGAACTAAGAAATCGTCTATAGATTCAAAATGTTCAATTACTCTTTTGTCTTTAAACTCGAACACTTTTTGAGCAAGACCTTGTAAGAAATCACGATCGTGAGATACTAAGATTAAAGTGCCGTCAAATTCTTGTAGTGCTTCTTTTAAAACGTCTTTAGATTTTAAATCTAAATGGTTTGTAGGCTCATCCAGTATTAACACATTTACAGGTTCTAGCAATAATTTTACCATTGCAAGACGTGTTTTTTCACCTCCAGAGAGTACACTTACTTTTTTATCTATATCATCACCAGAGAACATAAAACGCCCTAAAATATTTTTAATCTGCGTTCTTATATCTCCTTTTGCAACCTCATCTACGGTTTGAAATACGGTAAGATCATTGTCTAACAACGATGCTTGGTTTTGAGCAAAATATCCCACTTTGGCATTATGACCTAAACCACATTCGCCTTCAAAATCTATTTCGCCCATAATGGCTTTAATCATTGTAGACTTCCCTTCCCCATTACGACCTACAAAAGACACCTTCTGCCCTCTCTCAATAGACATATTTGCATTTTTAAAAACTACTTGGTCTCCATAGCTTTTAGACAAATCTTTTGCTACTACAGGATAATCCCCAGAACGCATTGCAGGTGGAAAACGCAATGCCAACGAAGAAGTATCTATTTCATCTATCTCAATAATTTGTAACTTTTCCAACATACGCTCTCTTGAGTTTACTTGGTTGGTTTTTGAGTACGTTCCTTTAAAACGGTCGATAAAATCTTGTGTATCTGCAATAAAACGTTGTTGTTCCTGATAGGCTTTTATTTGGTGCGCGCGTCTGTCTGCTCGTAATTGTAGGTAATGAGTATAATTGGCTTTATAATCATATATTTTACCCATTGTTACTTCTATAGTACGATTGGTAATGTTATCGATAAATGTTTTATCGTGCGAGATTACAATTACAGCTTTAGCTTTATTTAATAGAAAATCTTCTAACCAAATAACAGATTCTATATCGACGTGGTTTGTAGGCTCATCCAGCAATATTAAGTCTGGTTTTTGTAAAAGAATTTTAGCCAATTCGATTCGCATTCGCCATCCTCCACTAAATTCACTTGTGGGGCGGTGTAAATCTTCACGTTTAAAACCCAAACCGCGTAATGCTTTTTCAACTTCGGCTTCGTAATTAATTTCTTCTAAAGCGTAATATTTTTCACCTAATTCTGCAACCTTTGTAATAATGTCCATATAGGCATCACTCTCATAATCTGTACGAGTTTCCAACTCTTTATTAAGTTTATCCATCTCATCGCGCATTTCGAAGATTTGTTTAAATGCTTTGGATGTTTCTTGAAAAACTGTACTAGTATCGTCTGTTAATAAATGTTGAGGTAAGTAGGCTATTACAGCATCTTTGGGATACCGTATATGTCCACGAGTTGCTTTTTGAACTCCCGCAATAATTTTCATCATTGTAGATTTTCCGGCACCATTTTTACCCATCAAAGCAATTTTATCTTGCTCATTAATTACAAAGGATACATCACTAAAAAGTGTGTCACCACTAAACTCAACTGCAATTCCGTCAACAGAGATCATATCGGTTTTTTTAAGGCTGCAAAACTAAATAAAAGAAGTGAATTGTAGAGATAAGTGCAGCAGTAAAAATGTAAAACAAAAAGCCCACGGATATAACATGGGCTTTTCAACAAAACAGAAAAATTTAAATCTAAATTTAAACTTCAATTAAAAGAATAAAATGAAACTTACTCACTAAAACCAATTAAAAATAAGTTGCATTTTATAAATTAGTAAGCTTTCAAATATAGGTAGGTTATAATCATAAAAAAATAAGTAAATACACGTAAATAATTGATTTTCAATAAAAAAGGATAAAATAGTGTAATTTACTGTGTTATTTATATGCTAAAGCACGATTATATATTGATTGTGAAAACTTAATTTCTTTATCTTTAATTTTTCAAAATTACCCGTATGAAAAACCTAACTATCATTATTGTAATAGTAACTTTATTAGCTGCTTGTAACAATTCAAAAAAAGACAAATCTGTTGTAGATACTACTCAAGAAGCTACTATTAGCTACCCTGGTTACGAGGCTATTTCTTTATTGGGAGATACACTTTATGCTGGAGAGCCTTCAGAAAAAATTATAGAAAAATATAATGAGAAAAAGGTAGCATACGATGCAAATCCAAATGATATAGAAAATATTATATGGCTAGGCAGATTTACAGCCTATTTAGGAAATTATAACGAGGCCATTGATATCTATACAAAAGGAATGGAACAACATCCAAACGACCCTCGTTTATACAGACATAGAGGACATCGTTATATTACCGTGAGAAAATTTAATAAAGCTGTAGAAGACTTAGAGAAAGCAGTAACGTTAATTGAAGGAAGGGAAAACCAAGTAGAGCCCGACGGAATGCCTAATGAACAGAATATACCAGTAAGTACATTGCACGGAAATATATATTACCATTTGGGTTTAGCGCATTATTTAAATAGGGATATGCCAGAAGCTTTAGCTGCATATAAAAAGTGTTTAGAAACTTCTAGTAATCCCGACAATGTAGTATCTGCCACTCATTGGATTTATATGATTAATAGACGTATGGGGCGTGAAGATTCTGCAAAAAATTATGTGAAAAACATAAAAAAAGATATGAATGTTATTGAAAACACTGCATATCACCAAGCCTGTTTATTTTATAAAGGAGACTTAGAATTAAATGATCTTAAAGGAAAAGAAGGTGAAGATGCTGCCTCAAATAGTGCACTTAATTATGCAATGGCAAATTGGTTATATTATACTGGCGAAAAAGGAAAAGCAGAAGCGCTTTTAAGACAGATGGTTGCTAGTGACGATTGGGCATCTTTTGGTCACATTGCTGCAGAAAGTGATTTAGCAAAACTGTATTAGTAACTTTTATTTTTTAGGCTGATCTCGATACTCATCTCGAACCTCATCACTATTTTCAAAACACACGTTGCTGGCACTTTGAGTTAAGATTGTTGCATTTTTTGCCTCAATCCATTTGCTCATATACTTAGTACTTTGTAATGTTTGGTGTTGAAGAATCTGACCTATAAAATTATTATTTCTATGTGAGTTCAAGTCTTTAAGTAAAGAGCTGATTTGTGTTTTAAAATCTTCGGAAAATAAAGCTTTATTAAATCGTTTTTCTATTATCTGAAAGCCTTTATTTTGGGCTTGCTTCCACTTCTTTTCATCGGTATAAAGCTGTGTTGCTGCTTCCACAAATTGCTTAGGGTTATCTGCAATTATCCCTGAATAAGAAAGATTACCGTTCATCCCTTCTGCTCCAATAGTTGATGTTACCGAAGGTAAACCTTGTACCATCGCATCTAGTAGCTTCCCTTTTAACCCTGCTCCAAAACGAATGGGTACTAAACAAACCTTCGCCTTTTGCATTACAACCGAAACTTCTTCTGCCCACCCTTTAATTAAAAATCCCTCTTCTTTATTATGGAGTTCTTTTATTTGTTGAGAAGCATAAGCACCATAAATTTCTATAGTAGCATTAGGAAGTTGTTTTTTAAGTAGAGGCCAAATCTCCTTTTTTAATTGTAATACTGCATCCACATTAGGAGCGTGTAAAAAGTTACCTATTGTTATAAAACCTTGTCTTTCAATAAATCCAAGAGTTTGATTTCTGTTTTCTATTGATGGCATTTGAACTAAAAAAGGCAAATAATATAAAACTTGCGGAGAAATTTTAAAAACATCCTGCAGGAGCTCCATTTCGAATTCCGAAATAATTAATGATAAATCACATCTTAATATGCTTGCTAACTCTCTTTTTGCAGTATCTGTATATAAATTTGCTTCCAGTACACTTAGATTATTTTTTACTGCTTCGTGTCTTGCTTTTCTTAAAAAATGTAAGTCTTCTGTATCTAAAATACGGAGAGCCGTTGGGCATTGTTTTACAACGCGCCAACCAAACTGTTCTTCGGTAATGTATCTATCAAATAAAACTATTGTAGGTGAAATATTTTTAATAAAAGTATCGAAAGAGGGGTTATTTAATTCGATATGAGCTACTGTAACTTGAAGTGATTCTAGATTAAATGAGTTTTCAGAAATACTTGCTGTACTAACAAATGTAATGTGGTAACCTTCTTCCTTAAAAAGTGTAATTATTTGTAACATACGATTTCCGGCTGCCGTAGTAGAAGGCTCTGGAAAAGTATGACCGATAACAAGTAATTGTTTCACTTATAAATTTGAGATTGGAATTGAAAAGGTTTTTATGGTTGAATTACCTTCAAAGCTGGCTGTAAATGCAACATAAATAGTATCTCCTATTTTTTCCAACTGTGGAAAACCGCTAGCTCTTTCCTCAGAAGTATCAGGTATTGTAACTGGAGTTCCTTTAGACCCGTTACTGTTTACTTTCATTGTCTGTATTAAAGTTGCACCGTCTTTATTTTCTACCCAAGTTACAACGGCTGTTTTTTCAGAAATTAATAAAACATCTACTCTCCCTATAGCTACACCACTATCAATACGTATAGGCACATCAAAAGAAGCTCCACCGTTTTTTGAAAACACTATTTGAACTTTAGGGTTTTCATTTTTACCAGTAAACCAAACAACAGCAACTGCATCGCCTATAGCATCAACAGATGGACCATTTACAGGGCAACCAGCTATTTCCCATTCATCTGCAAAAACATTTTGAGGCGAAGTCCAATTTCCATTTACCCATCGTACAATTGAAATATCTCTAATTTCTTTTTCAGATCTATCTCTATAAACAACTATAGGACCTTGAGTAGTTATAGCAGCAGATGTTTGACAACAATCACAAATTCGATTATCTAATTGCAAATCTTGCGTAATTGTACCATCTTTTTTTACAATAGCACCACGTAATGTCATTGCACCACGTTCTTCTCCCATTTCATCATGATGAGTATCGTGAGACATACTTCCTACAGTATTTCTTCCATCTAACCAAGTAATAAAAAATGAATCTTCTTTATAAGGTAGCATTGATACAAATCCGTGTTCACTTTTAGTACCATCTGTATGCAATATGAAATTTTTCTTCCATTCTTTTCCTTCTTTAATCTCTTCGGAAACTTGAAGTGTATCGTTTTCTTTTATTGGAGTAAAAAGGTTTAATTTAATATCGTAAGAGTATGTAGCAGAGTCAGATTTTTGAAGATAACTTGTCAATATATTTCCATTATTTTCTGCTATTGCTGGAAAGTCTGCCCAATTTACAAACCAATCTGATCCAGATATAACCTCTATTGGTTCGGTCCACGAATTATTTTCATAAACAGAGTAATTTAAAAAAGACACTGTGTCTTTATCTTCAACCCATGACATAAAAAGTTTCCCTTTGTTTGAATAAAGCCTAGGCAAAGAACTATTACCTTTTATAGGATTTGAAAATTCTTGAAATCCAATTTGAACTGGTTCTTGAGGGACTGCAACTTCTTTTTTATTTTCAGATTTACACGAAATTAATAGTACACAAGTTGATAATAACAATAGTGTTAATGAGAATATTTTCATAAAGAGTTTTTTTCAATTTCAATTTAAAATTATGTTTAAAAGATAAAACTAATTTACAACTTCTGCGTATAAATCGAAATCCTCTGCAGCGGTAATTTTTACTTTCGTAAACTCACCAGTTCTAAGATATCCTTCTTCTGCATTAATTAGAACTTCATTATCCACATCTGGGCTATCAAACTCGGTACGACCTACAAAATAACTTCCCTCTTTACGGTCAATAACAACTTTAAATTCTTTTCCAATTTTTTGTTGGTTTAACTCCCAAGAAATTTGTGATTGAATTTCCATAATCTGGTTTGCACGATCCATTTTTACGTCTTCTGGCACATCATCTTCCAAATTGTATGCATGTGTATTTTCTTCGTGAGAATAAGTAAAACATCCCAAACGCTCAAAACGCATTTTTGAAACCCAATCTTTTAAGGTTTGGAAATCTTCTTCAGTTTCTCCAGGATAACCTACAATTAATGTTGTACGTATTGTCATTTCTGGAACTGCAGCTCTAAAATCTTGTAACAATTTTGTGGTTTTTGCTTTTGTAGTACCTCTACGCATCGATTTTAAAATAGGATCTGCAATATGTTGTAAAGGAATATCTATATAATTACAAATTTTAGGTTCTTTACGCATAAGTTCCAAAACATCCATAGGAAATCCTGTAGGAAATGCATAATGTAAACGAATCCATTCAATTCCTTCTACTTTTGCCAACGCTTCAAGCAATTCTGCTAGATTTCGTTTTTTATATAAATCAAGACCATAATAGGTTAAATCTTGAGCAATAAGAATTAATTCTTTAACTCCATTGGCTGCCAGATTTTCAGCTTCGGTAACTAATTCTTCTATGGGAGTAGATTTGTGTTTCCCCCGCATAATTGGAATAGCACAAAATGAACAAGGACGGTCACAACCTTCGGCTATTTTTAAATAAGCATAGTTTTTTGGGGTGGTAGTTAAACGTTCACCAATTAACTCATGTTTATAATCTGCTCCTAATGCTTTTAATAAACCTGGTAATTCTGTTGTGCCAAAATACTGATCTACACTAGGAATTTCTTTTTGTAAATCTGGTTTATATCTTTCAGAAAGACAGCCAGTTACAAATACCTTATCTACAATTCCATCTTCTTTTTTCTGAACATAGTCTAAGATAGTATTGATACTCTCCTCCTTCGCATTTGCAATAAAACCGCATGTGTTAATTACCACAATATTCCCTTCTTCTTCGTGTACTACTTCTTTATTGTTAGCACGCAATTGTCCCATCAACACTTCACTATCATACACATTTTTAGAGCAACCAAGAGTGACTACATTAATCTTATTTTTTTTAAGTGTTTTTGTACGCATTTAGGTATAAGGTATAAACTAATTTAAAAATATTTTGGGGTGCAAAGATAACCTTTTATAGGTTATAAAAATTATCCAAAAGGATTGATTCTTAGAAGTATTTGATATAGATACGCTTCAAAAGTTTGAATTATAAAAAATGTAATCACAACTATAAAAAAATACGTATTATATATTTTTAATCTTTTAATAAGAAGATATATGCATCCTACTAAAATAGCAGTCCAAAGAAGTATTAATAAGAAATTTTGAAAAGCAACATAATTGAATAATGTATCTGGAATAAGAGGGTTACGAACCGTTAGATATACTTGATAAATATTATATACAAATGCAATTATTTTAATAATTGACCAGATTAAAAGAAGTTTAATAATAAAATCTTTCCACCAATCGCTTATTTCAATTCTCATTTATTTAAAAAATGAATCTACAAATTCAAATTTATTAAACACTTGCAGGTCTTCAACCCCTTCACCAACACCAATGTACTTAACTGGGATTTGAAATTGATCACTAATTCCTATCACCACTCCTCCTTTTGCTGTACCATCTAGTTTTGTAACTGCTAAAGAAGTAACTTCTGTTGCCGCTGTAAATTGCTTTGCTTGCTCAAAAGCGTTCTGTCCAGTAGAACCGTCTAACACTAATAAAACATCGTGGGGGGCATTTGGAATTACTTTTTGCATAACGCGTTTTACTTTAGTAAGCTCATTCATTAAGTTTACTTTATTATGAAGACGACCAGCGGTATCGATAATAACCACATCTGCTTTTTGATTCACTGCACTCTGTAGTGTGTCGAAAGCTACACTAGCTGGATCACTACCCATTTCTTGTTTTATAATAGGTACCCCTGTACGATCTGCCCAAACTTGTAATTGATCAATTGCTGCAGCTCGAAAAGTATCTGCCGCACCTAGCACTACTTTTTTTCCAGCATTTTTAAATTGATGTGCTAATTTACCAATAGTGGTAGTTTTACCAACTCCATTAACACCTACTACCATTATAACATATGGAGCATCTTGCTTAGGAATCTTAAAATCTGTAGCATTGCCTGTATTGGTTTCGCTTAAAAGCCCTGCAATTTCTTCACGTAGTATTTTGTTTAATTCCTCAGTACCTACATATTTATCTTTTGATACACGCTCTTCAATACGATTAATAATTTTAAGTGTAGTAGTAACTCCAACATCACTTGAAACTAAAACTTCTTCTAGGTTATCAAGAACATCATCATCAACTTTACTTTTGCCTGCTACTGCCTTGCTAAGTTTATCTAAAAAAGTAGTCTTTGTTTTCTCTAGACCTTTATCTAAAGTTTCTTTTTTTTCTTTTGAAAATATCTTTTTAAAAAAGCTCATATTGCTTCAGAGTTTAATTCATCTAAAATGCCTTTTCTAATACATTTTAAAATTTTGACAAATGTACAAAATAGAAAAAGCCACTCTTATATAAAAGTGGCTTTAAATATATATTTTAAACAGGTTATTTTTTATTTAACCAGTCGCTTACTAATTCTGGAGCCATAATAGACTCAGTAAAAATATAAGCACCTGTTTTAGGTGACTTAACCATTTTTATAGCTTTAGTTAAACGCTTAGATCCTGTTTGTAATGATGCTACTGATTTCTTTGCCATGACTCAAATTATTTAATTTCTTTATGAACAGTCATTTTCTTTAAGATTGGGTTGAATTTCTTCAATTCCATTCTATCTGGAGTGTTCTTTTTATTTTTAGTAGTGATGTAACGAGAAGTTCCTGGTCTACCAGATTCTTTATGCTCTGTACACTCTAAAATTACTTGTACTCTATTTCCTTTTTTAGCCATTATACTAGACTTTAATCGTTATGCAATTATTTTGTTAAAAAGCCTTTTTCGCGAGCTTCTTTAATAACTGCAGAAATACCTTTTTTATTAATGTTTTTTAATGCTGAAGCAGCTACACGAAGGGTTACCCACTTGTCCTCTTCAGGAATATAAAAACGTTTCTTTACTAGGTTAACATTAAATTTACGCTTTGACTTATTCATAGCGTGAGAAACGTTGTTCCCTACCATTGCTTTCTTACCTGTAAGCTCACAAACTCTTGACATTTGTTAAAATATTTATAGTTATTTTAAAACAGGCTGCAAATTTAAGTAATTTTATTGTGATGCACAACAAAAGAAAATTAGTTTTTTAAAATTTCTTTTAGAAGCATTTCAAAGGCTTTATTTGTTGCCTTTGTAATAACCCTTTCTCTAGCATTTCCAAAGCTAAATTTTTCGCTAATAATCCCTGCTGGGCTTGCAATAGCAATGCAAACTGTACCCACCTCATCGTCACCATCACCTTTGGATGGACCTGCAATTCCTGTAGTGGCAATTGCATACTCTGTATTAAAAAAAGTTTGGGATTGTTTCGCCATAGCTTCAGCAACCGGTAAACTCACCACGTTATTATCTTTTATTAGTTGTTTATTTACTCCTAAAATGGTTGATTTAAGCTCTGTACTATAAGGAATAATTCCTCCTTTAAAGTAAGCTGAGGATCCTGCATTTGCTGTAATTTCTTTTGCTATTGAACCTCCTGTGCAACTTTCGGCTACACTCAACATCTCTCCTTTTTTGGTTAAAAGCACCCCTATTCTTTCTTCTATACTGTAATCTTCTTCAAAACCTACAGCAATATCATCCAATAAAGAAAGTAATACTTCCATTTGTTGGTCTACCGCCGTCTTTAAAGTTTCTTTATTATGATTTTTTGAAGATAAACGCAATCTAACTCGTCCTAACGAGGGCAGATAGGCTAATTTTATATCCTGCGGAAGAGTATTTTCCCATTCTTCAATTCTATGTGCAATTTCACTTTCTCCTTTTCCGTAAGTAAGCAATGTTTTATGATAAATATAAGGGCGATCAAATCGATTTATCACACGAGGCAATACTTCATCTATTACTAAAGATTTCATTTCGTAAGGCACTCCTGGCATTGACACAAAAACCACATTATTTCTCTCGAACCACATCCCAGGGGCAGTGCCATGATTGTTTTGTAAAACTGTCGCTTTAGAAGGGACTAGAGCTTGTAAAAGATTTGCTGGTAAAGGCTCTCGCTTAACATGTCTTGAAAAAATATTTTTTATGTTTTCTAGAACTTCTTTGCTTTCAACAAGTGAATCATCAAAATACTCACAGAAAGTTTGTTTGGTAATATCGTCCTTTGTAGGACCTAGTCCTCCTGTTACCAATACCAAATCTACTCGTGCTTCTGCCTCTTTAAGAGCATTTAAAATATGAATACGATCGTCTTGAATAGAAGTAATTTGGTATACTTCTACTCCAATTTTATTTAATTCTTTAGAAATAAAAGCAGAATTGGTATCTACAATTTGTCCAATTAGAATTTCGTCACCTATTGTGATAATTTCTGCTAGCATCTATATTTCAAAATCACTTTTAAGCTCTTCAAAAACAATTTTTACGGTAGTTACTAATTTTATAAGATTTTCAGATATTGTACTTTTGTTTTTTGAAGTTTTTGTCCAAGATTCTATCGCTGTGATATCTTTTTGCACATCGATACCAAACATTTCTAGGTTGGGTTTCATTTTATGGGCAAATTGATACGCCAACTCCTTGTTATCATTTTCTATAGCTTCTTCCATAGAGTGCAAATCTGGGGGGATTTCTTCTAAGAAGGTTTTTGCTACAATGGTCATAAAATCTTCATCGCCACCTGCAATTTCTCTTAGACTTTCAATTGAATAGTGTTTAGTCATTTATTTAACTTTTATGGAAAAAACTTCCTTGTCTTCTATATAGCCCGTTAAGGCATCGTTAGGTTCTACTTTTGCTACACCAGAGGGAGTGCCTGTAAATATAACATCACCAATCTTTAATGTAAAATATTTTGAAATATATTCGATTAACTCATCAATCTTCCATAACATTAATGAAGTAGAGGCTTGTTGCACTACAATATCATTCTTTTTTAAAGTAAAATTGATAGCATTGATATCTTTAAACGTCTTTTTGGGTATAAAATTACCAATTACTGCAGCACCATCAAATGCTTTTGCTTTTTCCCAAGGCAAACCTTTTTCTTTTAAATGCGACTGTAAATCTCTTGCAGTAAAATCAATACCTAGACCTATTTCATCATAATACTTATGTGCAAATTTTCTGTCTATATATTTACCCACTTTTTTAATTTTCACTAATATCTCTACCTCATGATGTACATCATTAGAAAAATCTGGAATAAAAAATGGTTGTTTTTTTAACAATATAGCGGTGTCTGGTTTTAAAAATAAAACAGGATGCTCTGGTTTTTCATTTTTAAGCTCTTCAATATGAGCAGCGTAATTTCGACCAACACAAATTATCTTCATAAAATTATTCTAATTTATTATTTAATTTCTGAAGTTTTATACGTGTTAACACCTTTTTAGTATATAAGGGAAAATCTGCATTTAGAAGCCACCCAAAATACCCTGGTTCATTTTCCATAACATCATCTACCTTTTTACCTTTATGCTTTCCGAAGGAAAAAATCTCAACCCCATCTTTATTATATCCTATATAACCAGCAAAATCTGCAAAATCTTGATGAGAGCTAAAATCTGATAAATAAGCTACATCATTTTCAAGATCATCGTATTTATTTAACTGGGCTTTTAAAACCTCGTAGGTTGCATTGGTATCTGCTTCGGCGCTATGTGCACCATCCAAGTCTTTATTACAATAAAACTTGTAAGCTGCTTCTAAAGTTCTCTTTTCTTTTTTATGAAAAATTGTTTGAACATCTACAGACATCGCTTTTTTCATATCAAAATCAATTTCTGCTCTTAATAGTTCTTCTGCTAATAAAGGGATGTCAAACCTATTAGAATTAAAACCTCCCAAGTCGCTATCCTTTATTAGATTGTATACTTTTTGAGCTAACTCTTTAAATGGGGGCTCATTAGCAACCATTTCGTTTGTTATACCATGTATATCTGAAGCTTGTTTAGGTATTTGCATTTCTGGATTTACACGCCACGTATTGCTTTCTTTATTACCGTTTGGGTATACTTTAAGTATTGAAATCTCAACAATTCTATCTTTTGCTACATTTATTCCGGTAGTTTCCAGATCGAAAAAACATATTGGTTTCTTTAAATTTAAGTCCATTGGTATAATTTGTGATACAAAGGTACTAATTACTACATTTGTGAATACCTATGATACATAAATTTCTTATTGCATTTCTATTATTATATTCCTGTCAATTATTTTCACAGGAATTACAAGTTTTAATTACTGAAAAGAAAAAAGGAAAACGAGTCGTTTTATACGCAGAGAACAGAACTCAGGATACTCTTAATGTCTTTTTATTAGTAAATGCAGACGGTTACAGAAAAAGTGCTTCTAAACCTGTTCTAAAAAATATTGCACCAAAAACGAAAGTACCAATGATTACCTTAATCGAATTAAGTGAATCTCCCATGTACACATATGATCTAATTGTAAATGAAGAAGAGTTTGATTTAAACTTTACTTATGAAAAGCAAGCAACCGATATTGAAAAAATTATTGAAGGAAGACTTATAATTTTTTCAATGCCTAATTGTGACAAATGTAATTTATTGGCAGCTACACTTGAAAATAAAAGAACTCCTCATAAAGTATTTGATATTACAGAAAACGCAGTAATTTACAGTCAATTTATGGCATTTATTGAAAGAAGTTTAACTGTTGAAACAAAAATACAATTCCCAGTAATATGGAATAAGGATCATACTATTTTTGGGTATGATGATTTAGAATTATTACTTAATGATCTTGATTAAGTAATTCATATAAAAGCAAAAAAAAAGCATTTTATAAAAAATGCTTTTTTTTGTTTAAATCTCTCTTTTACTGTCCCAGCCTTCTAAGTAGTCTGCTACCCTTTTTACAAATTGGCCTCCTAATGCACCATTTACAACCCTATGGTCATAACTGTGAGACAAGAACATTTTGTAACGAATTCCTATAAAATCACCTTCTGGCGTTTCAATTACAGCAGGAACTTTTCTAATCGCTCCTAAAGCTAATATACCAACCTGTGGCTGATTAATAATTGGAGTTCCCATAATACTACCAAAAGTTCCAACATTTGTTACAGTATAGGTTCCACCTTGAATTTCGTCTGGTTTTAATTTATTATCTCTAGCACGTGATGCAAGATCATTTACAGCCTTGCTCATGCCAACTAAATTTAGTTGGTCTGCATTTTTTATAACAGGTACAATAAGATTACCGTCTCCTAATGCAGCAGCCATACCCAAGTTAATGTTTTTACGCTTTATAATGTTATCACCATCTAAAGCAATATTCATCATTGGAAAATCTTTTAATGCTTTTGCAACTGCTTCCATAAAAATTGGTGTGAAAGTTAAATTTTCACCTTCTCTTTTTGCAAAAGCTTCTTTTACTTTATTACGCCAGTTCCAAATTTTTGTGACATCTGCTTCTATAAATGACTGTACATGTGCAGAAGTATGAACACTTTCAACCATGTGATGGGCAATTAATTTACCCATACGTGTCATTTCAATAATTTCGTCTCCTCCATTTAATGAAACTGGTGCTTTTGCTTTTGCTGGTGCTGTACTTGAAGAAGTAGTTTGGGCTGCAACTGGGTTTTTAGCCTCTATTACTGTTTTTGGTGTTGCTGTCTGTTTTGAACTTCTATTTTCTACGTATTCTAGAATATCATTTTTAGTAACCCTACCATCTTTTCCACTTCCACTTATACCATCAAGTTCACTTTGAGAAATCCCTTCAGCAGATGCAATATTTTTAACTAAAGGAGAATAAAAACGATCTCCATTACTTTCTATGGCAGTTTTTATAGCCTCTTTTGCTTGGTTTACACTTGCTGCAACTTCTGCGACAGCTGCTGGAGCAGTGGTATTTTCAGTTTTTGTAGTTTCTTTTGATGGTGTGCTATTGCCACCTTCAGTTTCTATAATAGCTAATGTTTGTCCAACTTGAACAACATCATCTACATTAAATAATATCTCTACTAATACCCCTTCTACTTCACTAGGCACCTCACTATCAACTTTATCTGTTGCTATTTCTAGTACTGCTTCATCTGCTTCAATGGTATCGCCAACATTTTTAAGCCAGCTTGTTACTGTAGCTTCAGCAACACTTTCACCCATTTTTGGTAGTTTCAATTCAAATTTTGCCATAGTACTTTTTCTTACAAAAACGTTTTTATTTTAACGGTGCAAAATTAATCAAAATTTGTTCGTTTCTCTTTCAATTTTCTTAAAAAACAATTACGACTCCTTTTTCATCGCTTTGATCACTCCCCAGAATAAAATTACATCTAGAGGAACGTATACGAAATTGATTCCCTCTATTTTTATATTTTTTCATTATAGAAAGTATTTGTGTGTAGGGCATATAGTCTACATCAAATATAAAAAGACAGTTTTTTAAACCATTATCATCAAATAAAGATTTGGATACAGATTTAATTTCAACTTCCAAAGCTTCAGATAATTGTCGGTATAAGGACAAATTTTCAGTAAAAACATATGCTTTTTGAATTGTTGACTGCGTAGGTTTTTTATTTGCTACTTGTTTAGATTTCGTTTTTTTCGCTAAAGTAACTCCAATTTCAACCAATTTATTTAGTAAAGAGCTGTCATTATAATGTTTTTTATAAAATATTTTCATCGCCCCGTAAAATCTTTCAAAATAAATTGCGTCCTTTTGGGTGCTCTCACCTTTATAGTGTAAAATCTCTGTATTTCCTAAATAATGATTTTTATATCCTGCTTTTGTAATTTTATACGATAAGTCAATATCTTCACCATACATAAAATAATCTTCGTCAAAACCTCCAACCTCATTATAAAGATTTCGTTTTAAAAACATAAAAGCACCTGCCAATACTGCAACTTCTCCTCTAGCTTCTGGTTCAATATGGTTTGCATAATACTTTTTTGTAAAACCGGTAAGTTTTAATAATGAAACTGTGGGGGTAGGAATATTACGTTTACTCTCTGGTAAAAAATTGCCAGTACCATCTAACATATAGATACCCAAAGCGCCCATTTTTGGAGTTGCTTCTGCATAATTAATACATTGTATAAAAGTATCTTCAGAAACTGCTGTGTCTGGATTTAATATACATACGTATTCGCCTGTAGCTATTTTTACTGCTTGATTATTGGCTTTACTAAAACCAACATTTTCTTTATTTTGAAGTAAGGTAATTTCTGGAAAACGATCCTGCATCATTTTACAACTATCGTCTGTAGAGTTATTATCTATAACAATTATCTCTGCATTAATTCTTGTAATAGCACGCTGAACACTTATAATAGTTTGTTCTAGAAAATACCTTACATTATAATTAAGGATGATTACAGATAACTTCATTAAGAGCTTTTTAAAGAGTTTTCGAAAGGAATTCTATTAAGTATACTTCTACCTAAGGTTACCTCATCTGCATATTCAAGCTCATCTCCTACCGAAATCCCACGTGCAATTGTTGTAGTAACAACTTTATAGGATTCTATTTGTTTAAAAATATAAAAGTTGGTTGTATCACCTTCCATTGTTGAACTGAGCGCAAAAATTAATTCTTCTACATTTCCTAATTTTACTTTTTCTACAAGGGAAACAATATTTAATTCTCCAGGTCCCACTCCATCCATGGGGGAAATTTTTCCTCCCAATACATGATAATGACCTCGATACTGACTTGTATTTTCTATTGCCATTACGTCCCGAATATCTTCAACTACACATACAATTTTTTCATTTCTATTAGGGTTTGCACAAATTTCGCAAAGCGATGTATCACTAATATTATGACAGTTTTTACAAAAATTAATAGTATCTCTCATTTCAACTAATGCTTCGGCCAATCTATGGGTTTGCTCCTTTGGTTGTTTAAGCATGTGTAATACTAACCGCAAGGCTGTTCGCTTACCAATGCCAGGCAATTGCGACATTTCACTTACTGCTCTTTCTAGCAATTTTGAAGAAAATTCCATAACAGGCAAGATAAAAAAAAAGCTTTAGATAGCGTGTGTATTTTCTGAAGCTTTATAAGTTAAGGAGTTTAGTTTTTAAGTATTTTTTTTGTTACAATTCCTTCTTCAGAATTAATCTTTAAGAAATAAGTTCCAGCCGTTAAAAAAGATACATCTATTTTATAATTATTAGCAATAAAGACATTTGCCTTATATACTATTAATTTTCCGGTAACATCAAAAATGCGAATATCTGTCTCGGTTGGGATAGGCAATGTTATTGTAATATTATCTTCTGAAGGGTTTGGAAATACTTTTATATTTTCTTGAGAAAAAATTGTGGAGAGTCCTAAAACGTCATCTACTAAGGGAGAAACCCATAGCCCGCGACCATAGGTACCTGCATAAAGCATATTGGTTTCAGTATTAATATCTAACTCATTTATAATAACATTTGGCAAATTATTACTGTAAGGTTGCCATTCTAAAAGAGTAGCATCTATGTAATAAATACCATAATCCATTCCAAGATAAAGTCCATCTGCAGCATTATCATCCCATATTATTGCTAATGCACTAAAATTTGGAAGATTTTTTTTATAATTAATCCAAGTATCCCCTCCATCTGTTGAAACAAACACTTTATTTCCGCTGGTTGTTGCTACAGCAATTTTATTAGCATCTGTAGGATGAATGGCAATAGAATTAATTTGACCGCCAGGACTTGTTACCTGCATCCAGTTCTCTGCACCTCCATTTTCAGTCTTATACAAAAGCCCTAATCTTGATGCATACATAATTTGATTATTGCTAGTAGCTATTTTTAAATTATTAAGATTATTCCCAAAATCTTGAGAAATAGCATTCCAACTTACACCTTTATTTGTGGATTTATAAACTCTGTTATATCCCACATATACTGTATTACTTAAAGTAGGATCTTGCTCAAAAGGACTCACCCAATTTCCAGAACCTTGTCCTGGATTATTTAAATTTATAAGAGTGGACGCACTATCGTCTGTTCTATACATACCACCAAATTGTATCATCCCATACATTATACTTGGATTGTTTTTATCTACAAAACCTTCCATACCATCGGCTCCAATCCAATCGTTCCATCCCGTATTAGCCGTATAAAAGGAACTCCCGTTATCTTGAGAACCCCCTGTTACCACTACATCTTGAGTTTGAGAAACTCCTATTTTATAAAACTGACGTATGCCTAATCCCGTGGTAAGATCTGTATAGTAATTTGCTGTTAAGTTTGAAGTGTCTTCCGCTTTAAAAATTCCCCCATCACTTCCTACATAAAGAGTAGTTCCATTAAATTCTAAAATATCTACATCTGCATGACAATATCCAATATTTGCTCCTGCCGCACTTCCTGGCACCCAATCTGAAGTGCAAGTAAATGATACACCTCCATTTTGCGACCTCCAAGTTAACACTCCTGCAATATGAACTTCGTTTACATCATTTGGGTTTACTGTTACATCCATATCTCTAGGAGCTTGACCACTAGTATCATCTGCAGTTGTACTATAGCCAAAATAATTGTTGGTACCATGATTTAGTTCTGTAAATGTTTCGCCACTATCTGCTGAAGAATAAAACCCACCAAAAATTCCTGAAGAAGCTTCAAGTACATATACAACCGAAGCATCATCGGCAGAAACACCTATCATTTTAGGACCACTATTAAAACCACTAATTGTAGTAAATGTAGCTCCTCCATCGATGGATTTATGAAATCCCCCACCTGAAGCATAAACTACAGATGGATCTCCAGGCTTAAACTCTATATCATATCCATTTCCATCCACAACGTTTTGTTGCCAGGTAATCCCTCCATCTATGGAACGAAATATTCCATTATTACTACTTGAAGCAAATAAAATATTATTGTTAGTTGGGTGGATTAAAATTTTATTGATATCAGAGCTTCCAATGTCTGCCAGTAAATTCCAAGTTGCCCCAGAATCTGTAGATTTAAAGATTAAACCGCTATAAGAACCAAAATAATAGGTAGAAACATTTGTGGGATCTATTGCAACAGAATACACATATAGATTTGAAAAATAATCGTTTAAAGGAACCCAATTTTGTCCTCCATCTAAGGTCTTCCATACTCCGCCAGTATTTGCACCTATAATAATATGATTGCTATTTGTGGGATCAAAAGACATTCCTGTAATACGTCCAACTCCAGGATTCCAACTTGTGGTTGCATTCCAAGAGGTTGGCCCTAGTTCTTGCCAATTGTCATTAAGTGGTTCTCTACTTTGTGAAGTTTGATTTAAATATGCATTGTATCTTTCTAATTCTGAAAGCCTCTCGGTTATAGTTGGCAGATAAAAATTTTCGTTCATCAATTTGGTAGCATTGTATTCCCAACGTTTAAATTGTTTGTAACCAGACCCTCTGCCTTTCTCTTTATCTATAAAATAATTTTCGGCGCTTTCAATAATTTCAGGAACTGTATAAGTGCCTGTTTCAATCATTTTTAGATATTCTTGCGACTGTATTTTTAAAGTTACCAAGATTATAACTGTGAAAAGAAATAATTTTAAACGCATTTTTTTCCGAATTAAAATTTTATAAACGACTATCAATCAAAAGTTTTCAAAAGTATCAAAAAAAGGAGATTGTCACGTGAACAATCTTTGTATTTTTACGATCAACGATAACTAAGTCACTTACTACATGCAACCCTTACATATTATCTTCCTTATTGCCGCTTATTTTGGAGTTTTACTTTTTATTTCATATTTAACCAATAAAGGAGGCAGTAATGCAGACTTTTTTAAAGCAGGAAAACAATCGCCTTGGTATTTAGTGGCTTTTGGAATGATTGGTGCTTCATTAAGCGGAGTGACTTTTATATCGGTACCTGGATGGGTAGAAGAGTCTAGTTTTAGTTATTTTCAAGTAGTTTTAGGTTATACAGTAGGATATGCAGTAATAGGTCTAGTTTTATTACCATTGTATTACAGATTAAATTTAACTTCCATATATACATATCTTGAGGGACGTTTTGGTGGCTCATCATATAAAACTGGAGCTTCTTTCTTTTTATTATCGCGTGTTGTAGGGGCTAGTTTTAGATTATATCTAGTTGCTATTGTACTTCAAGATTTGGTATTTGATAAGATTACATTTTTTGGGCAACAAGGAGTTCCCTTTTGGATTACAGTAACCATAACAATTTTATTAATATGGTTATATACATTTAAAAGTGGGATTAAAACAATTGTTTGGACAGATACGCTTCAAACTTTATTTATGTTAGTTGCTGTGGGAGTGGCAATATATTTTGTTGCTGATGGCTTAAACCTTTCCGCATCAAATATTTTTGGATTTATAGCAGATAGTGACATGTCGAAGATGTTCTTTTTTGACGATTGGAAATCTGGAGATTATTTTTGGAAACAATTTTTTAGTGGTGCATTTATAGCGATAGTAATGACTGGTTTGGATCAAGATATGATGCAAAAAAATCTAACTTGTCGTAATCTTAAAGATGCTCAAAAAAACATGTTCTGGTTTACTATAGTTTTAACCATTGTCAACTTTGTTTTTCTTGCTTTGGGTGTTTTATTAACTGTGTATGCAGAACAAAATGGTATTGATGCTCATAAAGACAAATTATTTTCCACCATTGCTGTAGATTCTGGGATGGGTATTGCAATGGCAGGTTTCTTTTTACTTGGTTTAGTGGCAGCTGCTTATTCTAGTGCAGATAGTGCTTTAACAGCTCTTACAACTTCCTTTAGTATTGATATTTTGGATATTGAAAAAAAGTATGACGAAGATAAACAGGTGCGAATTAGAAAGAGAATTCACATTGCTATGTCGTTCGTTTTAATTTGCGTTATTATTATTTTTAATTACGTTATAGGTGATGCTTCAGTAATTGCAAAATTATTCACTTTTGCTGGATACACCTATGGTCCATTATTAGGCTTGTATGCTTTTGGACTATTTTCAAAATGGCAAGTAAAAGACAAGTTAGTTCCTATAATAGCAATTTTAACCCCTTTTATAGGATATGCAATTAGTTACTATAGCGCCTTGTTTTTTAATTTTGAATTTAACTTTTTTATATTAGTATTAAACGGAGCTTTAACTTATTTAGGTTTAATATTGATTCGTACCCAAAAGAACTAAAGTACAAGCAATTTCTGCTTTTATATTATTTTTTTTAAGGATAGAATATAACTCTGGATTCTCAGTTCCTGGGTTAAAAATGACCCTTTTAGGTTGTAACGAGACTATATAATCGTAAAAAGGTTGTTGTCTTTGTGGATTAAGGTATAAGGTAATTGTATCAATATTTTCAAAAGGTACATTTTCTGTTACTATTTCTACTCCAGCCACTACTCCCTTTTTTAATCCAATAGCTTCTACAGGATGATTGTATGCTACCAGACGATTAATAGCAAGATTTGAATATCTAGATGGATTTAAACTAGCGCCTAAAACAAGTGTCTTCTTCATAAATATATATTTTTCTGAAAATTACAACGACTCACTCGGCAGAATTCATAAAACTTCGTTAAAAAAATTATTTGATGTAACATTACTAAAACCTACTCGTCTATTTAATAGAAATATTTCTTGCTTTACTGTAAAAATTTTACGTTGATGGTTAGTGTTAATAATTGCAGTAAAGTTTCAAACCCAAAGTTCTAGGCTTTGGGTTTGTTTTTTTTAAAAAGCTTGCTTAAAATGTTATAGTTACGTTAAAATCAAATACTTGATGCAACGTTTGGCACAATTTTTAAGTCTATATAGATACGTACCTAAAAGAACATTTTATATATTATTTGAATTAGCCTTCTAAATAGTTAAAAATTAACCTAGGTATATAAAAAAACCTCTTGCGCTTGCAAGAGGTTTTTATGTTTTAAATTTTTTTGATTACCATCTAATAATTACACTACCCCAAGTAAATCCACTTCCAAAAGCAGCCAAAACAACTAAATCTCCATCTTTAATTTTGCCATTTTCCCAAGCTTCGGTTAATGCAATTGGTATGGAAGCTGCAGTTGTATTACCATATTTCTGTATATTATTATATACTTTATCGTCTGGCAGTTTCATTTTTTGTTGAATAAATTGTGATATTCTTAAATTAGCTTGATGGGGTATCAACATATCTATATCTTCAACAGAAAGATTATTTGCAGCTAAACCTTCTTTTATAACTTCAGAAAAACGAGAAATAGCGTGTTTAAATACAAATTGACCATTCATATAAGGGTAATAAGGTATATTATCTTGTGGATCATCCTCTATAATTTGAGGTACCCAATACCCTGTGCTAGGTCCTTGTAGCGATAATTCATTTTTATGTTTGCCTTCACTATGCAGATGTGTTGACAATATTCCACCTTTTCCAGATTCATTTCTAGAAACAATAGCAGCACCAGCTCCATCACCAAAAATTACTGAAACACTTCTACCGCGTGTTGTAAAATCTAATCCACCACTATGGTTTTCGCTCCCAATAACTAAAACATTATTATACATTCCTGTTTTTACAAATTGATCTGCAACAGAAATTGCATATACAAATCCGCTACATTGATTGCGAACATCCAAAGCAGGTATTGTTCGCATCTCCATCATTTCTTGAACTTCTACACCTCCTCCTGGAAAATACATATCTGGGCTAAGAGTTGCAAAAACAATCATGTCTATGTCTTTTGGACTTAAATTTGCACGATCTAAAGCAATAGTTGCTGCTTTTACTCCCATTACCGAAGTACTGTTCCCATCACCTTTTTTAATGTGCCTACGTTCTTTTATACCTGTACGTTCTTGAATCCAAGCATCGTTTGTGTCCATTAATTTTGAAAGATCGTCGTTTGTAACTACGTTTTCAGGAACATAATAGCCTAGTCCTGTAATTTTTGATGTAAACATTAAGTATGAGTTTTAATCTTGGTGCCAAGATAACCAATCGGCACAACAGGTGGAAACTTTTTAAACACAGTTAGTATGCGCGCATAATATTTTAATTAAAAATATAATTTATTCTCAAGACATCAATTAATATAGTATAAGTTACCTTTTTTCTGAATAAAATGTTTATTATAATGAAAAAAGGGCGCAAAGAATGCACCCTTTTAAACAACCTAACCAATAAAATAATAGAATACTTAATTCTTTTTCATAGCAATTTCTATTATTTCCACTTTCAATTTAATAAAGATAATAAATATTGTTTAAAATTTATGTTAAAGCATTAAACAAAGTTTTGTTAAAAATTAATGCTATTTATATAATTTATAGTTGTTTATCGAGACTTTTGCTCCAAGATCATTTAATAAATTATAAAGTCCAAAAAATGTTCTATTTATGTACAAAAAATGCTTAGAGCCTCTATTACCATTCATTTTTCTAAGTTCTGTGTCTTTTGAATATTTTTCACTTAAATCTGCAATTTTACCAAAAAAGTCTTTATCTGAAAAATCGAATACTTCCCCATGAAAGGGCTGTGTAAATAGATGCAACATTTCATAAAACAATTCAGAAAAAAACTTTATTTCTTCTGGAGAATCTTCTTCCTTTAAAATTTCTAATTGAAACATCTTTTGCAAAAATATTTCTGGATCATTTATATTTTCTGGCTTTGCCAATTCAAAGTAAGGGACATAAAAAGATTCTGGCACTTGTTTTACACAACCAAAATCTATTGCTACTAGATGATCACCATGTACTAGAAAATTTCCAGGGTGTGGATCTGCATGTATTTGTTTTAAAATATGCATCTGGTACATATAGAAATCCCATAATGCTTGTCCCAAAATGTTTGCCTTATTTTTGTCTGTGTTTACATTAGTAAATTGAGATAGATGCTCACCTGACATCCAATCCATAGTTATAATTTTTTCTCCAGAAAGTTCTTCATAGTACTTTGGAAATTTTAAATTAGGAATCATCTCACAGGCTTTGGTAATTTGTATACTCTGTTTTACTTCAAGCTCGTAATCTGTTTCTTCTAAGAGCTTTCCTTCTATTTCTTTAAAGTATTTATCAGAGTCATTTCCTTTAAGATTAAACATTTTAATAGCTACAGGTTTCACAAGAGCTAAATCACTACTTATGCTCTCTGCAACTCCTGGATACTGAATTTTTACAGCTAAATTTTTTCCATCTTTTGTGGCTTTATGCACTTGACCTATACTTGCTGCTGCAACAGACTCGGCATTAAAAGTATCGTATAAAGCTTCTGGCGCATCTCCAAAATACCTTTTAAATGTTTTTCTAACTAATGGTGGTGATAATGGTGGAACTTGAAATTGAGCGAGTGAAAATTTCTCTACATACGCTTTTGGCATCATGTTTTTTTCCATGCTTAACATTTGAGCTACTTTAAGAGCACTCCCTTTTAATTTTTTAAGCCCATCGTATATATCTTCTGCATTGTTCTCATTAAGTTTATCTTTTGTAAGTTCGGGGTTTATTAATTTTTCTCCATAATATTTAAGGTAATTCCCTCCTACTTTTACACCAGTTGAAACTAATTTTGAGGCTCTTTGAATTTTATTTGTGGGTATTTTGTCGATTGTTTTCATAAGTTATACCATTTTCTCTTTCCATAAAAATTTACCTAAATCGAGTACACTTTCTAGTGGTGTTGTTTCAAAAACATCAAAAATGGCTCTAACAGATTTTTCAATCATAACATCTGTTTTTTCAAAAGAAGGAGACGTATCTTCCTTCCAAAACTTTAATAATAAAAGGGTTTGTAACCAAGCTCCTTCAGAAAATATTTTCACAGGATGTTTTAAAATATTTAATTGCTTTTCATTATTAGACTCTTCAATTAACTGAGAAGCAAATTTCTTTACATGACTTCTTAACCCTTTTAGTTGAGAAAGGTTTTTCAACATATCTCTGTGTTCTTGAATTATAAAAAGCACATAGCTTCTATTTGCTGTAAGAATTTCAAAAAATGTATAGAAAAAAGTAAGCATCTTATCTTTTGCACTTAATACTTCATAACCTTCACTTTTTTGTGCTAAATTCATTGAGTGTATAAAAAAGCTATTCCAGATTTGAATTTGTAAACCTTCAAAAGATCCAAATGAATTGTAAAATTCTTCTTCAGAATAATTATTTTCTTTACAAAATTTAAATACACTTTTAGGAGTTTTTTCGTTCTCTAAAACATATTCCATATACGCATTTATAATCTTATCTGGTGTTACCATTTCTTTCTTAAGAGTGATCTTCTTCGCAGCCATAATTGTATTTTAAATTGCAGACATCCTGCATATTATACTAAATATTCATGCAACAAAGATAAATAATGTTTAACCTTTAATTATAAATATTAAACAAAATATTGTGTTAAACTTTTAATTGTGACAAGGTGTCATATTATTTTACTGTGGTACTTTATTTGTCTATTACTTTTAAGATTAAAAATAAATTAACATAAATAATATATAATATGAGCAATGGAACTATTAACGTATCGGTAGAGAATATCTTTCCGTTAATTAAAAAGTTTTTATATAGTGATCATGAAATATTTTTACGTGAGCTAATATCTAACGCAACAGATGCTACATTAAAGCTGAAACATCTTACCAATATTGGAGAAGCTAAAGTAGATTATGGCAATCCAATGATTGAGGTTAAAATCGATAAGGAGAAAAAACAACTCCATATTATTGACCAAGGTATTGGTATGACAAAAGAGGAAGTTGAAAAATACATTAACCAAATTGCATTTTCTGGTGCCGAAGAATTTATTGAAAAATACAAAGATAAAAATGGTGAGGATGCAGGAATCATAGGACACTTTGGATTAGGTTTCTATTCTGCTTTTATGGTAGCAGATAAAGTTGAAATTATAACTAAAAGCTATAAAGACGAACCTGCAGCGCACTGGACTTGTGATGGGTCTCCAAACTATACAATTGAAGAAGCTGCTAAAGCTGAAAGAGGAACAGAGATAATATTACATATTTCTGAAGACGAAACCGAGTTTCTTAAAGAGTCTAAAATTCGTGAGTTATTGGTTAAGTATAATAAGTTTATGCCTATCCCAATTAAATTTGGAACCAAAACCGAAACATTACCAAGACCCGAAGGTGCAAAAGAAGAAGATAAAGCGCCAACCAAAGAGGTAGATAATATTATAAATAACCCAAATCCAGCTTGGACAAAACAACCGGCAGATCTTGAAGATAAAGATTATTCAAGCTTTTACCGTGAGTTATACCCAATGCAATTTGAGGAGCCATTATTTAACATACACCTTAATGTGGATTATCCTTTTAATTTGACAGGGATTTTATATTTCCCTAAGATGACAAATGATATGAACATGCAGAAGGATAAAATCCAACTGTATCAAAATCAAGTGTTCGTTACAGATAATGTAGAAGGTATTGTTCCAGAATTTTTAACAATGCTAAGAGGTGTTATAGATTCTCCAGATATACCTTTAAATGTATCTAGAAGTTATTTACAAGCAGATGGAGCTGTAAAGAAAATAGCAAGTTACATAACTCGTAAAGTAGCAGATAAATTAAAGAGTCTGTTTAATGGTAATCGTGAAGACTTTGAGAAAAAATGGAACGATATTAAAATTGTTATTGAATATGGAATGCTTACCGAAGATAAATTCTTTGACAAAGCACAAGATTTTATGCTATATCCTACTGTAGATGGTAATTATTTCACTTTTGCTGAATTAAAAGAGAAAGTAAAAGATGCACAAACAGATAAAGATGACACTCTTGTAATCTTATACGCTTCAAATAAAGAGGAACAACATTCTTACATAGAAACAGCAAAAGATAAAGGATACGAAGTTTTATTACTAGACTCTCCTATTGTTTCTCATTTGCTACAAAAGTTAGAAACATCTAATGAAAAAGTAACATTTGTGCGAGTAGATAGTGATCATATAGACAATATCATTAAAAAGGATGAGGAAGCAATTTCTAAGCTTTCAGATGAAGAAAAAGAAACGCTTAAAACTTTTTTAACTGAAACAATCCCTGCGGAAAAATTCTCTGTACAATTAGAAGCAATGGATAGCAATTCAAGTCCATTTATTATAACAGAACCAGAGTTTATGCGTCGTATGAAAGAGATGCAAAAAAGCGGTGGCGGAATGTTTGGTATGGGTAACATGCCAGATATGTATAATTTAATTGTTAATACTAACCACGAGTTGGTAAGTGAAATATTAAACACTAAAACACAAAAGAAAAAGGAGAAATTAGTTAATCAGGCATTAGACTTAGCTAAACTTAGTAAAAACCTATTAAAAGGTGAAGAATTAACTGCTTTTATAAAGCGTAGTTACGAGATGATTAAATAATATAAAATCAATTTCAATAAAAAAGAGCCTCAAATGAGGCTCTTTTTTATTAATAATATACTACACGAATTTAGATTAAATTACTGATTATACACACTTTAACAAAAAAAAATGCATTTAAACTAATAATTTAACAAGTAAGATTTATTTACACTACTTTAGAATAACTAAAATGTAAAATCAAAAAAATCTTATTTACATTTTTTTTTAAATTAATGTAAAGAGAAACAATAAAGTAAGTTTTTTCATAGATGCTTATTTATTAATTGGAAAAGACTCCTATGCTATGCAAAGGGGTCTTTTTTTATTGTTTAAAGTTTATATTTTTAATATTTTTTTATACGTGTAAACACGTATTTATCAACATTTTACCGTTATTAATCCTTTTTTTTTTCCTTTTATCTAAAAAATTATTACTTAGATTTTATTTCTGCTATTTTTAAAATAATTACTAACTAAATACATAATTATGAAAAAAATTACATTATTAACATTGTTCCTCATGTTAATGACAACCCCCATATTATTGGGGCAGACATCATTAATATCAGAGAATAATTCATCGGGCATATCCACAAATAATGGACCCGCTGGAACTGCATCACAACAGTTAATCCCTATAGGGGTTGCTACTGTTATTACACATAGTACTACTCAAAATATTGGAGGTACTGGTATCGCCTGTAATTCAGGTACAATATTAGATAACAAATTTTATAGAGTATTTGACCTTGACGGTGCTTTTGGAATAAATGGTGATTTTAGATTATCATCTGCTGAATTTGGTATATGGGGTGGTTCCAATACACCCACCACTTATGCTATTACTGTAAATGCATACAGTACTCCTGCAGGAAGTTTTCCAGGAGGAGTTTTAACGTTAGTTGGAAGTTCAGTATATAATTTTGTAACTGCAGATGCCGGAACTGTAGTTGCTGTTCCTATTTCTGGAACTGTTCCAGAGGGTGAAGATCTTGTTTATGAGATTGTTACTCTTGCAGATAGTAATACAACTTGGTTTATGGGTGTAAATTCGGATGGACAAACAGGACCTGCATATATTACTGCTGCTGATTGTGGAGCACCTACCCCAACAAATTGGACAGCATTAGGTGTTGGTGGTTTTCATCCAGTTATGAATATTGTAGGTAAACAATCTTCGACCACAGTTTGTGGTGCAGGTACTCCAAAACCAATTCCTAATACAGGAACAGGAGGATTTCCTTGTGTAGGAGGACCTACAACATCTGCTGCTAATATTACAGACTCTGGTGTTATAGGTACTAATCCAGGAGAATATAGTATTGATAATGTTTCTATAAATATTACTCATACTTGGGATTCAGATCTTGAAATCACCTTAATCTCTCCAGGAGGTGTTACTTGGGATTTATCAAGTGATAATGGAGGTGCTGGCGATAATTATACCAATACTGTATTCCAAGATGGTGCTCCTAGTATTACAACAGGTGCAGCACCTTTTACTGGGACTTTTCAAGCTGAACAAGGACCTATGAATCCTGCTTTTGCAGGACAGTCTATTTTAGGTAATTGGACTTTAAGCATTTGTGATGACGCAGGAGGAGACTCTGGAACTTTACTAAGCTACTGTATAACTTTATCTCAGAATCCTGTAGTGCCAATTATCGTATGTCCATCAGACGTAACGGCCAATACAGATCCAACACAGTGTAGTGCTGTAGTAAACTTTGCTACACCACCTGCTATCGATCCAGAAGGTGGACCGGTAACAGTAACACAAACAGGTGGATTACCAACAGGAAGTATGTTCCCAACAGGTG